>ERZ1673740.10-NODE-10-length-354566-cov-15.214566_pt1 | contig 354566 bp, 261 predicted proteins | sample MGYA00580221_ERZ1673740 | MGnify/ENA primary metagenome ERZ1673740 (study PRJEB41218, sample SAMN15661786) | gut metagenome | host: Homo sapiens | place: Canada: London | collected 2015-08-20/2019-03-30 | study: EMG produced TPA metagenomics assembly of...
AAACTCTGGCGTGATTACCAACTTTTTCCTAACTTTTTTATCCCGAACTCGCGTAATTTTCTACAATATATAGGATGCAAAACTCATAAAATCCATTCTTACTTTTTCCAAATCATCATGGCTAAAATAACTTTTTCCATAATTAACCAAAGTATTATAGTGAAATAATTTCTCAAGTAAATATTCATTTTCCTTTTGCTCAGAGATGTAATCAGATAAAATTTCTTCATATAATTCATGTTCATGGCAAATAGGATTATAGTATTTTAATGCATTATTCCGTATTTGAATTTGTTTAATGCTTGCTTCTTCTTTATATCCAGTTGTATCTATTGCCATTTTATCGGCAACCATATACCCTTTGTCTTCATAAAGACACTTTCCATATTTAGGCAATATTTTTTGTATATATGTATCTGTAGAATATTTTTCTATTTTGCCGACTTCACAACAGCTATAATAATCATCTCTTCCTACGCGATACCTAAAATCTTCTTCAATAGTAACAAAATACTGTTCACAAGCTTTTTTGATATCATATTGTTGGACATATTCAGATATTTTTCTTTGAAGTCCAATATAATCTTTCTTTTTGAAATATTCTGAAATAATTTCATTACTTAAAATGTAGTTTTTACTTTTATGCCCTTGTTTATACCAATAATCATTTTTAATATATTCTAATAAAATTTCCGAACTATCCTTATCTTTATTTTCAGGTTTATAATTCAAATTCAAAACATTAAATCCTTGATTTGCATTATCTAAGGTATATACTATATTATTCCCATTAAAATGTTTTGAATAACGTTTCTTGTATTCATAGGTAACAACATTTCCTATTTCAAATTTTTCTTCTTGTGGCTTATATTTAAAACGAACAAATGTTCGTTTTTCACTTCGAATTAAGCCATAATGGATTCCATTATCTTCGTAAAGAAAGCATATAAACCCTACAAAAACAGATTGTTGTTCCCATGGTATCTTTATAAATTGGGGATTGATATAATTTACAGGAAGAATAAAATTGTCTACTACTGAATTATAAAAAGCATTCTCATTAAGATTGGATGATTCAGAATTAACATATACATTTTTTATAGAAGAATAACCAAATGCTCCCCAATCTATTTTAGCTCCTTTTCTAATAATAAGATTATGAATTAAGCACGACTTTCAATCTCTTGTATGCTTTTCAAACATATATCACTAAGATTTATGCATCCACAAAAAGCACGTTCCTTTATATATAATAGTCCCATTCCACCAGTAACAACTTTCAATTTAGAGCAATTTAAGAATGCCTCTTTTTCTATTGTAGTTAAAGACTTTGGCAAGTTAATATATTTAATATTATAACACTTACTAAATGTACCTTTTTTTATTGTTTTCCAATATGCCGGAATCATAATATCATGCAGCCTACTACATCCTTCAAAAACAAACTCGTCAAGTTCGCATTCGGATTGATTGAAATACAATTTCTCTATCCGGCTGTTTTTGAAAGCGTGTTTACCTATATTCTTCAAATTCCTATTTAAAGATATGCTTTTCAACAAACTGCCTTCAAAAGCGTTTTCATGTATGAACTCGGTACTTTCTTCAAGTTTATAATTACATATTTTATTTGTGGGAAATAACAATAGCGTTCTCCCGTCCTTAGAATACAAAGCATCATTTTTTACACAGTAATACTTATGCCCATATTCAACTACAAATTTCGTAAGAGAGATGTTATGATTTGTCTCCGTTATATTTAACAAAGAGTTTTGCGGAAGCACTATTTCTTTCAAATTCTTACAGTATGATATTCGGCTTTCTCCCTGAGGTAAAATTATTTTTTCGATATTAGAACAATACCCAATACTATAAATCCCTGATGGTAAATAAAATTCTCTCAAATCCAGCGTTTTCATTTCACCTGAAGAACAAATATTATGCAGATACGAAATAATATTATCAACTTCAAAATTCGTGGTAACTGAACACTTTACAATAATGTTTTTGCACTTCTGTATCAAAGGGATCTTTTTATAATCAATCTCTCCCGTGAAATACCAAGCATTATTATTTACATCCATATTGCTAAAATCGAAATAGTAATTAACACACAAATTAACTATCAAAAAATAAGATCATCCTGCATATCACAATTATATGCTCTTACTTCCAGTAAAAGTGATTTTTTTAGTTGCCTTACCATAAAGTTTAAGAAAGGCTGATTACTTTCTTCTTCTTGTGACTGACGCAAAGAAAGTATATATTCTTCTCTATCTTCCTTGAAGATCTTAGCAGGAAAAAGGTGATAGCAGAATTGAATATAATTCATCAGTAAACGAGCCGTTCTTCCATTACCGTCCACCCACGGATGAATAGTAACCAAGTTAAGATGAGCGTTGAAACTCAACTCGTATTGTTCCCGAAGTGTTCCCGCAGTATTTTGCTTTTCTTGCAGGATAGCGCAAAATTCCTCTACTTTAACAGGCACTTTTAGATAATTCATATAAGACCGACCGCCCACGCCTGCCGTGACACCACATAAACGATATTCACCTTTGGAAGAATCGAAAGAACCACCCATTACACTATGCACACTTCCAGTTGTCCGCATTAAGGCAGCATTCAAGCCTTGCAAGAAAACCGGAGTTATTAATGTATTACGCTGTGCTTCTTCTTTTGCCAGTTCGTATGCTTTACGCAAATCCTCATTCATCAAGTGATGTATCAACGGTTTCCCTTTCGCCGTTACCCCTTCATCAAACAGAAGTTGCGTATCTATTTCGGTAAGTGTAGAACCTTCAATAGCTGTTGAATGGGTAATAAGAGAATAAAGGTAGTACTTATCATAATCCACCGCTTCATTGATGCCAAGTTTCTGAAATTTCTGGTATAACTGTTCTATCTCTTGCCAAACGTCTTGTTCCATTGCTTTTTATTTAATAGGCTTTATTTCTTTTCAAAGGTAGTGTATTTACGATATTCAGCCAAAGAAAACAATGACTTACTACTATATTTTTTGCACGTGTGGGGAAAATGCGGGGAAAATTCAGGTAAAACAAAAAAGCTAAGTAATTGATTATTCAATACTTAGCTTTTATCTTCGTACCCAGACCCGGGGTCGAACCGGGATGGAAGTGAATCCACTGGTGTTTGAGACCAGCGCGTCTACCGATTCCGCCATCTGGGCATGTTTGACTTCTCAAATGCGGTGCAAAGATACAGCTTTTTTCTAAACCTGCAATACTTTTCCTAAAAAAAGGCGAAAAAAACGATAAAACCTGCTTGAATCATTCCTTGTTTGTAAAATATGCAGTACATTAGCAGAAACTTTTAAAATCAATAGCATGGTAACCAATAAGGATAATTTCTGTGTAATTATGGGCGGAGGAATCGGCAGCCGTTTCTGGCCATTCAGCCGCAAGACACTTCCAAAACAGTTTCTGGATTTCTTCGGTACAGGACGTTCCTTGCTGCAGCAAACCTTCGACCGCTTCAAGCAGGTAATCCCCATGGAAAATATACTTATCGTAACAAATGACTTGTATGCCGACCTTGTAAAAGAACAGCTTCCCGAACTTAAACCCGAACAGATTCTACTGGAGCCGACACGCAGGAATACAGCCCCCTGCATTGCGTGGGCTTCCTATCATATCCGCGCCTTGAATCCGAACGCCAATATAGTGGTAGCTCCTTCGGACCACTTAATCCTGAAGGAAGGCGAATTTCTGGCAGCTATCGAAAAAGGGCTGGACTTCGTTTCCCAATCGGACAATCTGCTGACACTCGGCATCAAGCCCAACCGTCCGGAAACCGGATATGGCTATATACAAATAGCCGAAGCCGCCGGTGATAATTTCTACAAGGTAAAAACCTTCACTGAAAAGCCCGAACTGGAACTGGCAAAAGTATTCGTGGAAAGTGGAGAATTCTATTGGAACTCTGGTCTGTTCATGTGGAACGTAAATACCATCATCAAGGCAAACGAAGCCCTGCTGCCCGAGCTGACTTCCAAACTGGCCCCCGGCAAAGATGTGTATGGAACAGTCCAAGAGAAACAATTCATTGATGAGAACTTCCCTGCTTGCCCCAATGTCTCCATAGACTTCGGCATCATGGAAAAGGCAGACAATGTATATGTGTCATTAGGCGATTTCGGCTGGTCTGATTTAGGAACCTGGGGGTCTTTGTATGATTTGTCTCCCAAAGATGAAGCAGGCAATGTAGCCTTAAAATGTAAATCCCTCATCTATAATAGCAAAGACAATATCGTGGTGCTGCCCGACAACAAACTTGCAGTTATCGACGGTTTGGAAGGTTATCTCATAGCCGAGTCGGACAATGTATTACTGATTTGCAAGAAAGATGAAGAACATACCATCCGCAAATATGTGAATGATGCCCAGATAAAACTGGGAGAGGAATACATTTAAATTAAAAATTAAAGGATAGGTGCCGAAGGCAAAAAAATAGCGGGAGCTGGATGAAGTCCAACTCCCGCTTCCGTTTATTTAGGGGAGGAAAATAAACCGATTAAAGCACTGCACGGATAGCTTCTGCCACAGCCTTGAATTCTTCGTCCGTCAGTTTCAGTTTGGGATTGGAGAAAAGCATATCTTTTTCGTTCTGCATAGGAATCAAATGTATGTGCGCATGAGGCACTTCCAGCCCCAATACCGCTTCTCCTACCTTTCTACACGGAAAGGCCTTGCCGATGGCAAGTGCCACTCTCTTGGCGAAAACATGCATCGCCGCCAAATCCTCATCGTTCAAATCGAAGATATAATCCACTTCCTGCTTGGGAATGACCAATGTATGACCTTTTACCAACGGATTGATGTCAAGGAACGCAAAGAATCTGTCATCCTCCGCCACCTTGTAGCAAGGTATTTCACCTGCGATAATTCTACTGAATATTGTTGCCATAGCTATAAATTATAAAATAAGGCAAGCCCGTATGCGGACCTGCCTTCCTTTAAAAGGATATGTTCACTACTTCCAGGTTAATCATGCCCTGCGGAACTTTAATTTCTGCGATGTCACCTACTTTCTTGCCAAGCAGACCTTGTGCAATCGGAGTATTGACGGAAATCTTTCCTTCCTTCAGATTGGCTTCACTTTCGGAAACGATAGTATAAACCATCTTCATGCCATTCTTCACGTTCTTAAGCTCTACCTTATTGAGAATCTGTACAGAATCGGTTTTCAACTTCGACTCATCAATAATCTTAGCGTCGGCAATGGTCAGCTTCAAGTTGTTAATTTTCATCTCAAGCATACCTTGAGCTTCCTTGGCAGCGTCATACTCTGCATTTTCCGACAAATCACCTTTGTCACGCGCTTCGGCAATGGCAGCCGATATTTTGGGACGTTCCACCGTCTCCAGGTGTTTCAATTCGGCCATCAATTTCTTGTAGCCGTCTTCTGACATATAAGCCATACTTTTTCCTCCTTAAATGTTATGTTAGTTTTTAATGGTACTATAAACAAAAAAGAATTCCAACATGGTCAGCATGCTGGAACCCTCTTTCCGATTTTCCTTTGCAAAGATAGCCTTTTATACAATGCGTGTCAAGCATAAAAGGCTGCTTTGTAACATATTTAAACGAAAACTTCTTATTTATAACATGTTACAGCAATGCTTTCACTGCCGCCTCCAGGTCTTTAATGCTCTCTCCACGGGCACTCAACTCATTGTTCTTGTTGACCAGGAACACAGAAGGCACATTCTTCACATTATAAGAAGCCGCTATAGACGAATAAATTCCATTGCCGTCGCGCACACAAATCCAAGGCAGATTGTCGGCAGTTGTTTTCCAATAGTGCTCGTCTGCATCCAGAGAAACCTGATAGATTTCCAATCCCTGGGCGGCATACTTGTCGTACAAGTCGCGCAACATATAATTATGTGTAGCAGAAACGGCACTCTGATAAACAGTGAAGTCCACAATAACAGCCTTGCCCTTCAGTTCGCTCAACTTACGTGTATTGCCCTTCATGTCACGCAGGTTAATGTCGATGATGCCGGTTTCGGAAATTGCCTCTTCGGGGATTTCCACCACCTTCTGCTGCGGAGTACGGGTATTCTTCATTCCCTTTATCACAATATTGTAGAGGTTCTTGGAGCGGTCGGCATCCGGATAATAATTGTTCAGGCTGGTTGCCACGGCTGCAAAACACTTAATGTCTTCCTTATTGTTCAGAGGGTCGAAAATCAAATAATTATTCAACTTCTGGAACAAGGCGAAATAGGCAGCAGCCGTATTGGGAGCGGCAAAAATATAGCTGATTTTCACTTCATCCTTATAGTTCTTCAATAAAGAGGCAAGACTGTCCTCAAAAACATCGGCACCTATCTTATGTGCCTGCACCGACTGCAGCAATGCATTCACATTATCCTGAAGCTTCATCTGCTTCAGCGTCAAGTCCTTTATCTTCGAGCTATTCGGAGAACCTTCCACTGTATAGGCAGTGGCGAAATCGGTATAAGGTGCCTTTACCAAAACCGTTTCCGTCGAATCTACCGAGAAATTAATAACCTTGTCGTCTACCCGCAGACGGTAAAATTCCGGAGACACCGGACGTACCTGCTTGAAGTGGAAAGAGCCATCCCCTTCCAGTTTTACAGAATCCAAAGGAACAATACCTTCCAATGCCGAGGCTTCCAAATAAAGCATCTTGCCGTCGGCACCAGACACTTCACCCTCTACTTTGAATTTCGGTTCGGAATTACATGCACCCAATGCTATTGCAGCAAGTGCCATAAAAAAGATTTTCTTCATATCGTATCTTCAGTTTTGTTTTGCAAACGTGCCTGCAAATATACTTCTTTTCAAGTTCAGTCAAAGCATTTTCCCTCGTTCTTCCATATAGAAAACTGCAAAAAACAACTAAATACAAACTTTTTATCTCATTCCCACCATTTTACATGAATAAATTATGTATCTTTGCACGAATTTTGAAAGAAAATTAGATATAAAACATTTTTTATGATTAACCCAATTGTTAAGACGATCGAGCTTCCTGATGGCAGAACCATCACGCTCGAAACGGGAAAGCTGGCAAAACAGGCAGACGGTTCTGTAATGCTTCGTATGGGCAACACCATGCTTTTAGCTACTGTTTGTGCCGCCAAGGACGTAGTTCCCGGAACAGATTTCATGCCATTACAGGTAGAGTACAAAGAAAAATTCTCCGCATTCGGACGTTTCCCCGGCGGTTTCACAAAGCGCGAAGGACGCGCTTCTGACTACGAAATCCTCACTTGCCGCCTCGTTGACCGTGCTCTCCGCCCCTTATTCCCTGATAATTTCCATGCAGAGGTATACGTAAACATCATTCTTTTCTCAGCAGACGGCGTAGATATGCCCGACGCTCTGGCCGGACTCGCAGCTTCTGCCGCACTTGCAGTTTCAGATATCCCCTTCAACGGACCTATTTCCGAAGTACGCGTAGCACGCATCAACGGACAATTCGTCATCAACCCTACCTTCGAACAACTAGAACAAGCCGATATGGACTTGATGGTGGGCGCCACTTATGAAAACATCATGATGGTGGAAGGCGAAATGGACGAGGTTTCCGAGCAGGACTTGCTGGAAGCGATGAAGGCCGCACACGAAGCCATTAAGATTCAGTGCAAGGCACAGATGGAACTGGCAGAAGAAGTAGGCTCTACCGTGAAACGCGAATATTGCCACGAAGTGAACGACGAAGAACTCCGTAAGGCCGTTCACGACGCTTGCTACGACAAGGCTTATGCCATTGCCGCTTCCGGAAACAAGAACAAGCACGAACGCATGGATGCTTTCGATGCCATCCGCGAAGAATTCAAGGCACAGTTCTCCGAAGAAGAACTGGAAGAAAAGGCAGCCCTCATCGACCGTTACTATCACGATGTGGAAAAAGAGGCGATGCGCCGTTCCATTCTGGACGAAGGCAAGCGCCTTGACGGACGTAAGACGACCGAAATCCGTCCTATCTGGTGTGAGACCAGCTACCTGCCCGGCCCTCACGGTTCCGCTATCTTTACACGTGGCGAAACACAGTCTTTGTCTACTGTGACTTTAGGCACCAAGTTGGACGAGAAGATTATCGACGACGTATTGGAACACGGAAAAGAACGTTTCCTTCTGCACTACAACTTCCCTCCGTTCTCTACGGGCGAAGCCAAGGCACAGCGCGGTGTAGGCCGTCGTGAAATCGGCCACGGCCATCTGGCATGGCGTGCATTGAAGGGTCAGATTCCTGCAAACTATCCGTATGTAGTACGCGTGGTATCCGATATCCTCGAATCAAACGGTTCTTCTTCCATGGCTACCGTATGTGCCGGAACTCTGGCATTGATGGATGCAGGTGTGAAAATCAAGAAACCGGTATCAGGTATCGCCATGGGATTGATTAAGAATGCAGGCGAAGACAAATATGCCGTATTGTCCGATATCCTCGGTGATGAGGACCACTTGGGCGACATGGACTTCAAGGTGACCGGAACAAAAGACGGTATCACCGCCACTCAGATGGACATCAAAGTGGACGGTCTGTCATACGAAATCCTCGAAAAGGCATTGCTGCAGGCTAAAGAAGGCCGCGAATATATCTTGGGCAAAATCACCGAGTGCATTGCCGAGCCTCGCGAAGACCTGAAACCTCACGCTCCGCGTATCGAGACAATGACCATTCCCAAGGAATTCATCGGTGCTATCATCGGCCCTGGTGGAAAGATTATCCAAGGTATGCAGGAAGAAACCGGTGCTACCATTACTATTGAAGAAGTGGACAACATCGGTAGAATCGAAATCGCCGGTACCAATAAGAAGAGCATCGATGATGCTATGCGTATCATCAAAGGGATTGTAGCTGTCCCCGAAGTAGGCGAAGTCTACAAAGGCAAGGTACGCTCCATTATGCCTTACGGTGCATTCGTTGAATTCCTGCCGGGTAAGGACGGCTTGCTCCATATCTCCGAAATCGACTGGAAACGTCTGGAAACAGTAGAAGAAGCCGGCATCAAGGAAGGTGATGAAATTGACGTAAAACTTCTCGACATCGACCCGAAGACCGGAAAATTTAAGCTGTCACGCAAAGTATTGCTTCCGAGGCCGGAAAGACAAGAAAGACCGGAAAAGAAATAAGAAATCTCTTATTCTTTAAGTATATAAAGCCTGGTGGAACCCCATCAGGCTTTCTTTTTGTCAATACTGCCAGAAATGGCTCTGAAAAAACAAGGCATAATGCTTGCATATTCCAAAAAGATTATGTTTTTTTGCTATGTAAAGCCTTATATTCCATAAAGAACCTCAATTAATGTCCGGTTTAAGGAGCCTACATACTATGAATCTTTTCTCACGCTTTTTCCAGGAAAACCAAGAAAAGTTTCTGGCTTTTGCTTATTCTTATCTCAGGGATAAAGCAGAAGCGGAAGACGTTGTGATGGAATCCATGATTGCCTTATGGGAAAACCGAGACCGCTGGGAAGAAAACAGTAACCTGCATGCCCTGCTGCTGACCATCATAAAGAACAAAGCCCTGCACGTACTCGAGCACAAGCAGGTGCGTCTGCGAGCGGAAGAAACCATCAGCAGCCACAACCTGCGCGAACTGGACTTACGCATCTCCACCTTGAAAGCCTGCGAACCGGACCAGATATTCAACACGGAAATACAGCATATCGTAAATAAGACCTTACAGGAAATGCCCGAGCAAAGCCGGAAGATATTCATGTTGAGCCGATACCAGAACCTGGCAAACAAGCAGATTGCCGATAGTCTGGACATATCACTTAAAACCGTAGAGGCACACATCACCAAAGTACTGCGGATTCTCCGGCTGAGACTGAAAGATTATCTTGTTACCATACTCATAATATTAATATCCTAAAAAATGCTTCTACGGAATAGGGTTACCGCCCACTTTCCGGTTATATATACAAAAGGTAAAAAGAGCACGTTTTAGAAAAGAAATAAATTATTGACAATGAACCAAGAGCTATTATATAAATATTTCAAAGGTATTACTTCCGTTGAAGAAGAAAAGATGATACTCGACTGGATAGACGCCTCGGATGAAAACCGGAACATCTTCCTGAAAGAGCGCATGATATACGACATTTCTTTGTTCTCGGACAAGCAGGGAAACAATGAAAAGAAAACGGTGCGCATCATGCCGATGCTCCGCTGGGCGGCCCGTATAGCCGCCGTCACCATTGTCGCCATTGCCGGTTATTTCATCACCTCCGACTTTTTATATAACAAGGAGGTGCAGTTGCAAACAGTCACTGTGCCTGCCGGACAACGGGCCCAAATTACCCTCGCCGATGGAACACGCGTATGGCTGAACTCCAAGTCCACCATGAAATATGCCGCCAACTTCGGACGCAACGAACGAAATGTGGAATTGGACGGAGAGGCCTACTTTGAAGTAGCCAAAAACAAGAATATCCCATTCTATGTACATACAGAAACGAACAAGGTAAAAGTTGTAGGAACGAGTTTCAACGTCTGTGCCTACAGTGGGAGCCATGAGTTCGGAACCACATTGGTGGAAGGTATCGTCGATATCTATCCGGCCAACAGCAGCCAGATAATCACCAGGTTGCAGAAAGACGAGGTATTTCTCAATGAAAACGGAAAATGTAGAAAGGCCGTCCTTCCTTCCTATGAATATCTACGCTGGAAAGAGGGACTATACTGTTTTGACGACGCTCCATTCAGCGGTATCCTCGGTAGACTGGAGAAATACTATAATGTAAAGATAACCGTTGCCAGTCCTCAACTGCTGAACTACGGCAGCTTTACCGGCAAGTTCAGAGAGCAGGACGGCATCGAACATATACTGCGGACCATCTCGAAAGACCATCCTTTCAAGTTCCGCATCAACGAAGAAAAGGATTCAATTGTTATATATGAGTAAGAAAAAAAGATCGGAAAGTACCCCCATACTTTCCGATCCGAAACAGTCAAAAATCGACCTTAATCAATTTATTAACTTAACACAGTGACAAAGATATGAGAAAAATTTTGTTGATGAGGCTTTTTTATCTAAAAAAATTAGATTTTAAGCAATTATTGCAAACCTATGAAAATCACATTATTCCTTCTCCTGTTTGTTATATTTCAGGTATACAGCGGGAACTGCTACTCTCAGAATGCCAGGGTCAGCATTCAAAATGCCCGGCTGAGGGTAGGGCAAGTTCTCGAGCAAATTGAATCGCAAACAGAATACTTATTTGTATATAACAAACAGAATGTCGATGTACGCCGTACCGTCGACATCAATGCAAGCAACCAAACTGTTTCCGAAGTACTTGACCAAATGTTCAAAGGGACAGACATCAAGTATGTGATGGAAGGCAAAAACATCGTTTTAACCAAAAACAGCAGGAGTGCTGAGGATAAGACAGACACTCTGCAGGAAATGGCTACTGTAAGAGGAAAGGTGACGGACTCCAAAGGCGAACCGATTATCGGTGCCAACATTCTTGAAAAAGGGACCGCCAATGGTGTTATCACCAATACCGAAGGAGAATTTAGTATGAATATCCCTCCTTATGCCACTATTGTCGTATCCTACATCAGTTATGAACCGCAAACCATTGCCCTGAACGGTAGAAATAATCTCCACATCCGGATGGAAGAAAAGAGCCTCGCCCTGGAGCAAGTAGTGGTAACCGCCATGGGTATCCAGAAGAAAATGTCCTCATTGACCTATTCTACCCAACAGATAAGCAGCAGTGAGCTGACCCGTGCCAAAGAGCCGAACATGATTAATACACTGGCAGGAAAGACGGCCGGAGTACAAATCAATAAAACCGCCAATTTAGGAGGTTCTGCCAAAGTCGTCATTCGCGGTGCACGCTCTGCATTTGCCAGCGGCAACAACCAGCCCTTGTACGTAATTGACGGTGTTCCTATGCTGAACAGCTCAACAGAATCCACCTCCACCGTAATCGGCGGTAACTACGATGGATTGAACCGTGATGCCGGTGACGGGATTTCCAACCTGAATCCGGACGACATAGAAAGCATCAACATCCTGAAAGGTTCTTCTGCCGCCGCGCTTTATGGTTCGCAGGCAGCTAATGGCGTCATTCTGATCACCACTAAAAAGGGAAAGGCCGGACTGCAGCGCGTTACATTCTCCTCCAACCTGACCGTAAGTCACGCCATCAGTACCCCCGAATTCCAAAATACATACGGCCGGAACGAAGATGGCGGTACGGCAAGCTGGGGTACAAAAGGCAATGTAACGGACTATGACAACATAGGCGAGTTCTTCAGCAATGGCATCACCACTTTCAATTCGCTGGCTATCACTACCGGAAATGAAAAGGTACAAACTTATTTCTCATACGCCAACACCACGGCTAAAGGAATTGTGGACAATAACAAACTACAGAAGAATAACCTGAACCTACACGAAACGGCCAGCCTCTTCAACAACAAGCTGAAACTGGACGGCATTGCAACACTAATGACCCAAACCGTCAAGAACTCCCCTGCTACCGGCGGCTATTATCTGAATCCGCTGGTCAGCTTGTACAGTTTCCCACGTGGCGTAGACATGAGCACTTACAGAGAAAACTTTGAAACGTGGAATGCCGACCGCAATATGATGACACAAAACTGGATTGAAAAGAATGGAGATGGTACCGTCAGTGAATGGGGACAGAATCCCTACTGGCTGAAAAACCGCGTGCTCAGTGGCTACAAGCGTTATCGCGCTGTAGCATCGGCCAGAGCCAATCTGCACATTACGGACTACTTCAGCCTGCAGGTACGGGGTAATGTGGATTATATCAGTGATAAATTCGACAATAAGATGTATGCCACTACAGCTCCCAACATCGCCGGCAAATACGAGGACAAGGAAAACGGACGTTACATCTGGTCGGACAGCCAGGAAATCCAAGTCTACGGTGACGCAATGGTCTTGTTCAACAAGGAATTTGATGACTTTTCCCTCAATACGGCACTGGGAGCCAGCATCAACATGAGTAAAGTCAATTCACTGACGATAGACTCAAGGCTTGCTTCCCTCTACAAACCGAATGTATTTACTGTCCCCAATGTAGTGATGGACTCCAAAGCAGCCGTAAACCAGAGCATCGACAGCAAACGCACGCTCCAATCAGTATTTGCCACCATGCAGTGGGGCTGGAAAGGACTACTATACTTGGACATTACCGCACGTAACGACTGGTCATCCACATTAGCCCATACAGACAGCAAGAATACCGGATTCTTCTATCCCTCCATAGGAGCTACCTGGATTCTTAACAAAACCTGCTCCCTGCCCAAATGGATAAGTTTTGCAAAAGTGCGCGCTTCATGGGCGGAAGTCGGTAATGACCTCCCGATAGGAATCACCAATCCGGTAGACATCATCATGGTAGGCGGCAGTATCAATGTAAATACCGTAGAACAGCGCGGTGACCTGAAACCGGAAATCAGCAGCTCCATCGAATTCGGTACAGAATGGCGCTTCTTCCATCACCGCTTCGGAATAGACTTCACTTGGTATCAGACCAATACCAAGAACCAGTTGTTGAGAATGGACAATCCTACGGGCTCCACCTATAAATACCGGTATGTCAATGCCGGAAAAATACGTAACCAGGGTTTTGAGCTGACGGTAGACGCCACTCCGCTACTATACAGAAACTTTTCGTGGAAGAGTCTCATCAACATGTCCGCCAACAAGAACAAAGTAGTGACCCTGCATCCTGACTATCCGGAATTTTCCTACTACGAAGAAGGTTTCAACGCAGGCTATCAGATGCGCGTCAAAGAAGGAGGCAGCCTGGGGGATATTTATGGAAATGCTTTCTGCCGTAACGAGGATGGCAGCATCATGGTTGATGAAACCAGCAAAAGGCCTTTAGGAAATACCGGAAACAAGGATTTGCTTGGGAATGCCAATCCTGACTTCACGATGGGATGGAGCAACACACTTACCTACAAGAACCTGGAGCTCTATTTCCTGATAGATTTCCGCTTTGGCGGCGAAGTCATGTCACTGACACAGTCTGAGTTGGATGCCAACGGCGTGACCAAAGTCACCGAAGATGCCCGCACCCGGGGATATGTAGAATACCAGGGACAGAAGTTCAACGACCCGAGAGCATTCTACAGCGCAGTAGGCGGCAGAAATGCCATCTCCGAATATTATATGTACGACGCAACCTGCATCAGACTCCGTGAAGTATCACTGAGCTATTCTTTCCCGAAAACGATACTGGAAAACAGTAGATTCATAAAGGGAATCGACGTATCATTGGCAGCGCGCAACTTGTGTTTCTTAAAGAAGGAAGCACCGTTCGACCCCGATGCAGTAATGTCCGTAGGCAACAACAATCAAGGAGTAGACGTGTTTGGCATGCCTACTACCCGGAATATCGGCTTTAACCTAAGATTAACCTTTTAAAATGAATACCTTATGAAAAACAAGTGCATCATATTCCTTTTCTGCCATAGCATATTGCTGCTTGCAGCTTGCACCGGCGGTTTTGAGAACGACAACGAAATCAAGGGAGGTTTCTCGGACGACAAAAAGGAAATAGATTTCCAGAACCTAACTGCTCCATTCGAACCCATACAGTCGGGTATCTACTTCAATATAGGTTCTGTTGGCTTAAATTGGGTATGGCAGATGACACAATCCCTGAACCATGACATGTTCTCCGGCTACTTCATGGACCCTATTCCTAAATTCATGAAATCCAACGCCTGCTACAACCTGAACTCAGGCTGGACCAATGCCGTATGGCAATGTACTTACGGATATGTCTACACGGAGGTGCAGAAGGCAGAAAAGAACTTTTATGGCAATGACAACTTGAAAGGCTACCTCGGCATTACCGAAATTTTGAAAGTGGAACTGATGCACCGCATTGCCGATACATACGGTCCGCTGGTCTACCATCAACTGGGTGAGACACCCCGGGTTTACGGACTGCAAGAAGCCTATACACGCTTCTTTGCAGACCTGGACGAAGGGCAGCAATTGATAAGGGAATACCTGGACGAGGGCGGTGACAACAACAAATTCAAAGAGTATGATATGCTGACCAACGGCAAGACCTTGAAGGAGTGGTTAAAGTTTGCCAACTCACTACGTTTGCGCCTTGCCATGCGCATCTCCAATGTGGATGCAACACTTGCCAAAGACCAAGCAACCAAAGCACTGAATGACAATCAAGGTGTACTGGAAGGTGCAAGGGAAACCATCGCTGTAATGGGCAAGAACTATATCAATCCTTTGTGTGCCGTTGCCGGTTGGGGTGAAGTCTACATGAATGCCTCGATGGAATCCATTGTCAACGGTTATGAGGACCCGCGTGGCAAGAAATGGTATAACACCGCCCTTCTCGAAGGTTATCAAAAACAGTTGTTAGGCATTCCCATCGGCTTACCCATGAAAGACGGAGACGCCAACATTTACAGTTCTTGCTCTTCCCTCAACACAAGTACCATCGGCGAAAAGACCGGAGCCGTATTGATGAGTGCGGCGGAAGTCTGGCTGCTCAGGGCCGAAGCAGCCCTCCGCGGCTATACCAAAGAGAATCCCCGCACATGCTATGAATACGGGGTAAGTACTTCATTTACACAGTGGGACTGTGCTGGTGCCTCCGAATATCTGGAAAGCGACAAAACCCCTGCCGATTATAAAGATGTAGTCTCGGGCGGTAAGGTAGGCAAGGACATGAAAGCCTTGATTACCATATCCCCCAAATGGGAAGAAGATGCAGACATAGAGACGAAACTCGAAAAGATTATTACCCAGAAGTGGCTGGCATGCTGGCCCGAAAGTTATGAGGCATGGGCTGAGCAACGCCGTACCGGATACCCCAAACTTTTCAAGGTCCAAAACAACACCGGAAAAGTGATTGATACGGATATCATGATCCGCCGCCTTCCGTTCTCGACGGACGCCGCCACTGCCGACCCGGCACAATACGCCACCCTCACGGAAAAACTGGGTGGCGCAGATAACGGCGCCACCCGCCTTTGGTGGGATACGGGGAAAAACTCTTTTTAGAACAGACTCCACGCAACCGTAAGCCCTGCCATCACAATGGCTACCATGCTCATCAGCTTGATTAGGATATTCAAGCTCGGACCAGATGTGTCCTTGAACGGGTCTCCTACGGTGTCACCCACGACTGTAGCCTTGTGGACTTCACTGCCTTTGCCGCCAAAGTTACCTTCTTCCACATACTTTTTGGCATTATCCCATGCACCACCGGCATTTGCCATAAAGATGGCAAGCACGAAACCACTGCTCAATCCGCCAATCAGCAGGCCGAGCACACCGGGAACACCGAAAATAAGTCCCGTAGCAATCGGAACAATGATAGCTATCAGTGACGGAACCACCATCTCGCGTTGCGCCCCTTTCGTCGAGATTGCCACACAACGCTCATAATCAGGTTCCGTCTCTCCCGTAAGGATTCCCTTGATTTCGCGGAACTGGCGGCGCACTTCGTCTACCATATGGGCCGCTGCACGCCCTACCGCATTCATCGTCAATCCACAGAAAAGAAATGCCATCATCGAGCCCAGAAACATACCGGAAAGAACTTTCGGATTCATCAGCGTCACATCGTAGTTATGCATAAAGTCGAAGAAAGTGGCATCTTGAAGAGCCACGGCATCGCCATGAGGAAGCGACAGTTCGGTAGTCCCGAGGCGGGTCAGCCCGATACGGATTTCCTCGACATAAGAGGCCAGCAAAGCCAATCCCGTCAAAGCGGCGGAACCGATGGCAAAGCCTTTGCCCGTAGCGGCTGTAGTATTGCCCAAGGAGTCAAGCGCATCGGTACGCTTACGCACCTCTTCACCCAGACCGGACATTTCCGCATTGCCACCCGCGTTGTCAGCTATCGGTCCGTAAGCATCTGTAGCAAGCGTGATGCCCAATGTAGAAAGCATACCTACTGCGGCAATGCCAATACCATAGAGCCCCAGACCCACATTAGAGAAGTCGAAGCCCGAAGCAAAGAGATAAGAAGCAATGATACCTATCACCACGGCAATCACCGGAATAGCCGTAGAAAGCATTCCCAAGCCTATACCGGAAATTATGACTGTCGCCGGACCGGTCTTTCCGCTTTCACTCAGCTTTTGGGTAGGACGGTAGGATTGGGAAGTATAGTACTCCGTAGACCGCCCGATGATGATACCTACTATCAAACCCACTATCACGGAGCAGGAAATCCACAGCCAGTTGTCCAACTTCAGCAACCACAGGATAAAGAAAGTGGCGACAACTATCAAAATAGAGCTGAGATTAGTACCGAAAGCCAGTGAGTTCAGCAAGTCCTTCATCTTCGCATTCTCTTTGGTACGCACGGAGAAGATACCGATAATGGAAAGCAATATTCCGACGGCTGCAATCAGCATCGGAGCGATTACGGCCTTGAACTGCATCAGCGTATCACCCGAGTGGATAAAAGCCGCAGCACCGAGGGCAGCCGTAGCAAGGATAGAACCGCAATAACTTTCGTACAAATCAGCCCCCATACCTGCCACGTCGCCTACATTGTCGCCTACATTATCCGCAATCGTGGCAGGATTACGCGGGTCGTCTTCGGGAATACCGGCTTCCACCTTTCCCACAAGGTCGGCACCTACATCGGCAGCTTTTGTATAGATACCGCCACCTACGCGTGCAAACAATGCCTGCGTGGAAGCGCCCATACCGAAAGTCAGCATGGTAGTGGTAATGATGCAGAGTTTATGGGTGGGAGTCATTACATCTTCCGGAATTACAGCATTCAGCAACAGATACCAGAAAGATATATCAAGCAAGCCAAGGCCAACCACTACCAGTCCCATCACCGCACCGCTACGGAAAGCCACGCGTAGTCCGGCATTCAGCGATGTGCGTGCCGCATTGGCAGTGCGAGCCGATGCGTAGGTAGCCGTCTTCATACCCAAAAAGCCGGAAAGTCCGGAAAAGAATCCTCCGGTAAGGAAAGCAATCGGCACCCAGGAGTTCTGCACTCCGAAACCGTATGCCATAATGGAGAAAAGGATAACCAGCCCCAGAAATACCCAGCCCACAATCTTGTATTGTTGGCGAAGGTAAGACATAGCACCTTTGCGCACAGCAGCGGCAATCTTAATCATCTGAGGCGTACCCTCACTCTCTTTCATCATTTCATGGTGGAAATACCAGGCAAAGCAAAGTGCCAGAACGGAAGCGGCCGGAACCAGCCAGAAAAGTAATTGGTCCATAGCATGATTCGTATTAAAAGGTTGAACGAAAGCCTAAAAGTATTGATTTGAAACGAAATAAGCAAATAGGCAGCCCTTTTTCTTGTTTTTTTGTATTTAATGAAAAAAATAGAGCATGAAATAGATAAATATTACAAGTTTTATAATACCTTTGTAACGGATTAACAAGCTAAATACAAAGGGATTATGAAACTTATCAGCTCTAAGCTTACATGCAAAATGATGGTTTGTACATTATGCAGCATTATGATGGCATTCCTATTCATGGGATGCGAACGCGACGTCTACAATCCCAATAATGGGAAAGACGATGAAAAGACTCCCAACTCTTTTGATTTTTCCACAACATCTTCCATCCAAGTCAATGTAAAGTACGATGTCCCCGAAGGTTATAAAGTACTTTTTGAAATCTATCTTGAAAACCCGTTCACCATCGACAAAAACGGTCAGATAATGAAACGCACAGACTTGAAACCGGTCATCAGACGCATGACGGACGGCAACGGTGCATATAACGGCAAGGAAATCATCAGTTCGGATTATGGAGACGAAGCATATATCTATACTTCCTATATAGGTGTGCCCAACATCTTCAAGACAGTTATTGCAGAAAATGCCATCACTGCCTATATAAAATGGGATACAGCCGATGACAGTCCGCAAACACGGGCAGGTTGGCAGGCACCCAAAGGATACCATACATTGGGAACATGGAGCAGAAGAGGATATCCTAATTATTTAGATAAAAACAATAATATTACAATTCCCGGTGATGTATTGACAATTATCAACAAGACCTTGACAGAAGGAGGCACATGCCCGGAACAATACCGGCAAAGTATAGATTTCGAAATCAATGACCCGCAAGGACGTGATGCAGAAGTGTATGTCCGGATGATTGGAGGGGGCAGCGGTGCAGCAAGTGCCTTCGGTTATTATTGCTACAAGACAGGTGCATCTTTAAGTGAAATCAAAAAAGCTCCCAAATGTATTGTTTTCCCAAATACTCTGATGGATGATTATTACAATAAAAGAGCTTCCGGACTAAAAGGCGGTGAAAGTGTAAAGCTTCACTACATAGACTCCAACGGAGTGGACCAAGGTACCGTGTTTCCCAATGGAGTAAAAATCGGATGGTTCCTATTGAACGACAGTTTCTATGGCGGAAACAGTACCCCCTTCTACTCTACTACAGAGCTGAATGAAGACAACCGTACACATACAGCCGCATTCCGTATCGATGATTTTATTGTGTTATCATTCGAGGACTGGACAGACGAGGATTACAACGATAGCCAGTTCAATGTATGGTCTAATCCCATAGAAGCCATCACCAATCCGGATATTCCTAATCTTAAGCCTGGCAGTGGTGATGAGGATAAGAAATACAGTCTGGAATACAAAGGAATCGTCGCTTTCGAAGACTGCTGGCCCAGCAAGGGTGACTATGATTTGAATGATGTCATTGTAAGATACCAGTCCGTATTGAATTTTAATAGCAACAATCAGGTTCTTTCTACAGAAGATACCTATGAGTTGCTTTGGTCCGGCGCCACCTTCAAAAATGGTTTCGCTTACCAACTGAATACAGAACGCAGCAATACCTCAACCGAAATGCTGGCAACCTCCACAACATTCAACGGGCAAGGACTGGATGCAGACCTTTCCAAAGCAACCGTCAATGTATTCCTAAGCGCAGTCAATGTAACAGAAGGAAATAGAAAAACCGCCACATATAAGATAAAAAACACCTTCAAGAGCCCATTGCCCCATGAGACGCTTGGAGTTCCTCCTTACAATCCGTTCATCATGGTACACGACGGATTAGGAAAACCACGCACAGAAGTGCATCTGGTGAATTATCCTCCGACCGAAAAGGCAGACATGACTTTGTTCCATACTGGAGAGGATTTATCTTCTGTACCGACAAGCTATTATATAGCCAACGGCAATTATCCTTTTGCTATCCATTTAAGCGGAGCAACAAGCTTCAATACTCCTGAAAGCCATCCGATAGACAAGAGCTTTGAACATTTTATGGATTGGGTCAATTCCAATGGAGCAAATTATAAGGACTGGTACAAATAACCGATAAAAGAAACTATTTATAAAGAAATGGCAGCCATTCATCAGGCTGCCATTTCTTGTATCTTCCTATATTGAATACTTAAAGTAAGCTTATTCCACCGTTACTGCCGTACCGCAGGCTGTAACCATCAGCATACTGCCGCTGCCTCCTACTGTTTCATAATCAAGGTCAACGCCAATCACGGCATTGGCTCCCATGGCTCGGGCATTATCCTGCATCTCGCGCAAAGCAGTCTCCTTGGCTTCGCGTAGCACTTCTTCATAAGAACCGCTTCGCCCACCCACCACGTCGCGAATACTGGCAAAGAAATCGCGGAATACATTGGCACCGATAATTGTTTCACCGGAAACGATGCCATAATAGCGGGTGATGCGTCCACCCTCAATAGTCGGAGTTGTTGTTACTAACATAATCTGTTTTTTTAAAGTTACTTATATAGTTAGACGCTGGCATATAAGGGAAAGTTGCAACGAAGAGTGAAAAAATTGTCAGAACATCCGGCTGACACGCTCTATACCTGCCACCAGTACATCTATTTCCTCCCGGGTATTGTAAAGTCCGAAAGACGCACGCACCGTTCCCTCTATGCCAAGACGCTGCATCAGCGGTTGGGCACAGTGATGCCCCGTACGTACGGCAATGCCAAGACGGTCGAGCAACGTCCCCATATCGAAATGATGGATATCACCTACCAGAAACGATATGACACTGCCTTTTTCTTCTGCCTCTCCGAAAATGCGCATGCCGGGAATCTCTTTCAGCCGTTGCATAGCATACTGGGTCAATTCATGTTCATAGGCGGCAATCTTGTCCATCCCGACCAGCGAAACATAGTCCAAAGCTTTGGCAAGCCCGGTGGTACCGATATAATCCGGTGTACCGGCTTCAAACTTGAACGGCAGCTCGTTGAAAGTAGTTTTCTCGAAAGATACATGCTGAATCATCTCTCCACCACCCTGATAGGGAGGTATCCTATCCAGCCACTCCTCTTTACCATAAAGCACCCCTACCCCCGTAGGACCATACACCTTGTGAGCGGAGAAAACGAAGAAATCGGCATCCAGGTCCTGCACATCCACCGGCATGTGGGGGATGGACTGCGCACCGTCCACCAGCACCGGAACGCCTTGCCCATGGGCAAAAGCAATCATCTCCTTGACGGGATTGACCGTACCCAGCACATTGGAGACATGCGCCACACTGACAATCCTGGTACGCTCGGAGAACAACTGCCGGTATTCATCCAACAAGAGTTCGCCCTTGTCATTCATCGGAATCACCTTGATGGCAATTCCACGCTTAGCGGCAAGCAGTTGCCAGGGAACAATGTTGCTATGGTGTTCCATCACAGAAAGAATCACCTCATCCCCCTCCTGCATGAATTCCTCACCGAAGCTGGAGACAAGCAGGTTGATACTCTCCGTCGTACCACGGGTGAAGACAATCTCATTCGTGCTGCGAGCATTGATGAAACGTCTCACCGTCTCACGCGAGGCCTCGTGCAGCTCTGTAGCCTGCTGCGACAGGAAGTGCACTCCGCGATGCACATTGGCATTCACCGAATAATATTCGTCCGTAATGGCATCCACTACCTGGCGAGGTTTCTGCGTAGTGGCACCGTTGTCAAGGTAAATCAGCGGCTTGCCATATACGGTGCGGGAAAGGATGGGGAAATCAACTCTCATTTTTTGAATATCATACATCATTTATAATCACTGTTTAAAAACATAATTTAAGAAGCAAAAAATTAAAAATTCCAAAAACGCTCATCTTGCTGATCCATATCTAGTCCATCATTATAATAACTATTATTATAATAATCATTTAACTCATCATACGTATTACTATTCCTACTTTCTAATTCATCTATTTCTTCTATTTCCACAACCTCCTTGATATGTGTTGCCGATTTTTGCAACAAGAAATAGCCTGAAGTTACAGCTTTCTCAAAAACTGTCTTACACAATCCTTCAGCATCACCTCCATTTTCTGCACATTCACCATTTTCAGTTTCAAGAAACGTCAAAGTCATAAAAGTAAATACTTCAGGTATATATTCAGTCTTTATATAATTATACATTTTACCTTGCCTCATTCTAAAATCTTTTGTTTCCCTCACTCTTTCACATACACCTGTAACAGAATTTGGTCTTGATATAAAATATGGGGAAGGTGTCTTCCATTTATATGACATCAATCTAATAAATGGACCATTACCAATAACATTTCCTCTACTATCTGTTGTATACATATTTTCCAACGCTTTGACTTGCGATTCAGTAGGAGGAAATAGTTTTTTTTCGAATTTCGGTAATGGTGACAAAGAATTCCAATAATCATCTTCATCAAGATATTCTGCATCTTCCTCATTCTCTATTCCTATAGCTCTAACAATGAAATAAGGAAGGTGATTTCCTTGTTTTACTTTTATCAAACTTATTACTTTACATTTCATAATACAATTAAGAATGCTCTATTTCTTACTTGCAGATGGCGCACCCCTGGCATTTGTTCAGTTCCCCCCGGAAACGCTTCTCTACCAGCAGATGCAGACGGTCTTTCAAAGCATCCAAACGGATGGTGTCGATAACTTCGTTGACAAAAGCGAACATCAGCAGCAGGCGCGCCTCGCGCACCGGAATACCACGCTGCCGCATATAGAAGAGAGCGCTTTCATCGAGCTGCCCCACCGTAGCGCCGTGACTGCACTTCACGTCATCTGCATAAATCTCCAGCTGAGGCTGGGTGTACATATGTGCATCTCGGGTGGCACAAAGATTGCGGTTGGTCTGTTGCGAACTGGTGTGCTGTGCGTCAGGGCGCACTAAAACCAGACCGGCAAAGGCACCTACAGCCTGCTCGTCAAGGACATACTTATAAAGCTCATTGCTGGTACAGTTGGGCACGGCATGGTCGATTGTCGTATGATTGTCCACATGCTGATTCTTGTCTGCAATGGCCATACCGCACAGATTCAGCTCCGCATGTTCACCGGCAAGCGTCACACAGGTTGTATTCCGTGTAGTTCCGTTGTGCAAGGTCATACCATTCAGCAATACATTACTATTGGCTTCCTGCCTTACATACATATTGCTGATACGTACCGTACTGGTGTGTGTCTCTTCGAGTTCATAAAAATCGAAAATGGCATTCTCACCGGCAAAGATTTCTATCACCTGCGTTGCCAGGAAGTTCACGCCGTCCATCGCATGGTCACACACCAACAAGCGGGCTTGTGCACCCTCCTCCAGAATAATCAGCACACGGCGGTTCACCATAAAATTGACGTCACCACGCAGGATATTCACCAGCTGAATAGGTTTCTCTACCACCACGTTCTTAGGAACATAAAACAGAACGCCGTCTTGTGCAAAAGCGGTGTTGAACGCCGTCACCCCATCCTCTGCCGTATCAGCCAACTTGCCATAATATTTCTTCACCAAATCGGGATGTTTCTCGGCCACCTCCTTCAGGCTGCCGAAGATAACCCCTTCAGGCAGATGGGACTTAGGCAAAGCCCTGCCATAAAAAGCATCGTTCACCACAAAATAAAGAGCAGTGCTCATATTGGGAACATCGCACTTGAACACTTCATAAGGATTCACCGGAATTTCCAACCGGTTCAAGTTCAAGCCATAATCCGGCTCAAAGAACTTGCTGATATCCGTATATTTGTATTTCTCCTCCTTACGGGTGGGAAAGCCCAAGCGCTCAAAGTCAGCAAAAGCAGCGGCACGCGGCGCATTCAGCACCTCGGCACTATGCCGGCATATCATCGCCTCCGTTTGGGAGAAAAGGTCTATGTATTGTTGCTCTACACTCATGTTTTCAGATTATGAGTTTATAATTCACCTGCTTCTTTCCTTATCCAATCGAAGCCACGTGTTTCAATCTCCTTCGCCAATTCCGGTCCACCGGTCTTTACGATACGTCCACCCAGCAGTACATGTACCGTATCGGGTTTGATATAGTCCAACAACCGCTGGTAGTGGGTAATGACCATAGCACTGGTTTCCGCAGTCTTGAGTTTGTTGAAACCGTCGGCCACAATACGCAAAGCATCCACATCCAATCCGGAATCCGTCTCGTCCAAAATAGCAAAAGTCGGTTCCAACATCGCCATCTGGAATATCTCGTTACGCTTCTTTTCACCGCCGCTGAAACCTTCGTTCACGCTACGGTTGGCCAGCTTGTTGTCCAACTCCACAATGGCACGCTTCTCGCGCATCAGCTTCAGGAACTCACTGGCCGACAAAGCAGGCAGATGGCGGTACTTGCGTTGCTCATTCACAGCCGCACGCATGAAGTTCACCATCGACACGCCCGGAATCTCTACCGGAGCCTGGAAAGAAAGAAAGATTCCTTCATGTGCACGGTCCTCAGGACTCATGGCAAGCAAGTCCTTGCCATTAAAGGTAATTGAGCCGCGCGTCACTTCGTAAGCAGGATGGCCAACCAACACATTACTCAACGTACTTTTACCAGCACCGTTCTGTCCCATCAGTGCATGTACTTCTCCATCACGTATGGTCAAGTTGATGCCTTTCAATATTTCTTTGCCATTGATGCTGGCATGCAGGTCTTTTATCTCTAACATCTTTATATTTACTATTTGACTATTTACAATTTACTATTTATAAATCACCCCACGCTTCCTTCCAGCGAAATGGCAAGCAATTTCTGCGCTTCTACGGCAAACTCCATCGGAAGTTTATTCAAAACCTCTTTGGCATAACCGTTCACAATCAGCCCCACGGCATCTTCCGTAGAAATACCGCGCTGATTGCAGTAGAATATCTGGTCCTCACTGATTTTGCTGGTAGTGGCCTCATGCTCCACGATGGCCGTTTCATTGTGAATATCCATGTAGGGGAAAGTATGCGCGCCGCATTTGTCACCAAGTAGCAAGGAGTCGCACTGGCTGTAATTACGAGCATTGTCCGCTTTCTGTGCCACGCGCACCAAGCCGCGGTAAGAGTTTTCGCTCTTTCCGGCAGAAATGCCTTTGCTCACAATGGTGCTCCGGGTATTCTTGCCCAGATGAATCATCTTTGTTCCCGTGTCTGCCTGCTGATGGTTATTGGTTACTGCCACACTATAGAACTCCGCTGTCGAATTGTCGCCGGAAAGGATGCAAGACGGATACTTCCAGGTAATGGCCGAACCTGTTTCCACTTGTGTCCAAGACAGTTTACTGTCCACCCCTTTACAATGGCCACGCTTCGTCACAAAGTTATAGACACCACCCCGGCCCTCGGCATCACCGGGATACCAGTTCTGCACGGTGCTGTATTTCACTTCTGCACGGTCGTGCACTACAATTTCCACAATGGCCGCGTGCAACTGGTTCTCGTCACGCATCGGAGCCGTACACCCTTCCAGATAAGAAACGTACGAATCATCATCCGCCACAATCAAGGTTCTTTCGAACTGCCCCGTATTGCGGGCATTGATGCGGAAATAGGTGGACAACTCCATCGGACAGCGTACCCCCTTCGGGATATAGACAAAAGAACCGTCGGAGAACACCGCCGAGTTCAGTGCCGCAAAGAAGTTGTCACGATAAGGCACCACCGAACCGAGATATTTCTGTACCAAGTCGGGATGCTCGTGTACAGCCTCGCTGAACGAGCAGAAGATGATTCCTTTCTCCATCAGTGTCTCCTTGAAGGTAGTCTTTACAGACACCGAGTCCATAACGGCATCCACAGCCATACCGCTTAACGCCATCTGTTCTTCCAGCGGAATGCCCAGCTTATTGAAAGTTTTTATCAACTCAGGGTCTACCTCATCCATGCTTTTCGGTCCTTCCTTCTTCTTCGTAGGGTCGGCATAGTAGGATATGGCCTGATAATCTATTTCGGGAATGCGGAGATGTGCCCATGTAGGCATCTCCAATGTCAGCCAGTGGCGATATGCCTTCAGGCGGAACTCCAGCAACCATTCCGGTTCTCCCTTCTTCTCAGAGATAAGCCGCACTACATCTTCATTCAGCCCGCGCTCAATGATGTCTGTATGCACGTCGGTCGTGAAACCGTACTTATACTTCTCCTGAGTGAGTTCCTTTACATATTTATTGGGTTCTTCTTGTTGCATCACTTCTATAATTACAAATTATGAATTACAAAATCACGGTTCACGGTATCAGTCAAAGTCTCCGTTTACAATCTGCTCCGTAACCGCCTTTGCTGCGGGAAAGAATATCCCGGCAAACTCTTCCATAGGATAATATAACACTGATTCTTTCTTTTTTGTTTTGCTAATCAGCGTATTGTCTCCGTCTATAAATTCGATGACACCAATCAGCAGGCTCGTCAGCAGGAGGTACTTCAAAGCCCCTAGACCAGCCCCCAACCAATGATTGAGCCAGCCCAGCGAGACGGCCTCCATTGCCCGGGTCAGCAGAGAAGCCACCAGGGAGAAGAGCAAAGGAACAGCCAGCCAGATGAAGACAAATGCCAGTACTTGCGCCACTGTCATAGAGTCTGTCAACATGGGGCACAGCTTCACTGCCAACGAGGCATACAAAGCCTTTGCCGCCAGCAGACCGACAATCAGCCCCAGCAGAGAGGCCAATTGCTTCACAAAACCTTTCATGAAGCCGATGATTGCGCCCAAGCCGAAAGCAGCCAATATGATGATATCTATAATTGCCATAAAATTAATGTACCAATGTGACAATATGCTAATGTGCCAATATGCTAATGGGTCAATGAGCAAATAACTAATATGCAAAATGTGCCAATTGCCCTGCGGCATTTTCTGTACGCGCAGCCAATTGGCACATTAGCATATTTGCACATTATTCAATTATAATGTTTGCTTCACTTCTATTTCTTCGTAAGATTCGATAATATCGCCCACCTTGATGTCGTTGCAGTTTGTCAGGCTGATACCGCACTCGAAATTGGTACCTACCTCCTTCACGTCGTCCTTGAAGCGCTTCAGGGCATTGATGGCACCCGTAAAGATTACGATACCGTCGCGTATCAAACGGGCCTTGTCGCTGCGTTTCACCTTTCCGGTCTTGACCATGGCACCTGCCACCAGTCCCACCTTCGTGATGTTGAACACTTCGCGCACCTCGATGGTTGCCGTTATCTGCTCCTTCAATGTCGGTGCCAGCATACCTTCCATGGCAGCCTTCACCTCTTCGATGGCATCGTAGATGACGGAGTACTTGCGGATATCCACACCCTCCTGCTCTGCCATCTTGGCGGCAGCACCCGAAGGACGTACCTGGAAACCGACGATAATCGCATCCGAAGCGGCAGCCAGCGAGACATCCGATTCGGAAATCTGACCGACACCCTTGTGGATTACGTTTACCTGCACCTGCTCCGTAGACAGCTTGATTAAAGAGTCGCTCAACGCTTCCACAGAACCGTCCACGTCACCCTTCACAATCACGTTCAGCTCATGGAAGTCACCCAGCGCCAGACGGCGGCCCACTTCGTCGAGCGTCAGCATCTTCTGCGTACGCAAACCTTGTTCACGCTGCAACTGTTCGCGTTTGTTGGCAATCTCGCGTGCTTCCTGCTCCGTTTCGATTACGTGGAACGTGTCGCCAGCAGCAGGTGCACCGTTCAAGCCCAATATCAGGGCAGGTGTAGAAGGACCAGCCTCCTGCATGCGTTGGTTACGCTCATTGAACATAGCCTTCACCTTACCGTAGCTGGTACCCGCCAGCACGATGTCGCCCATTTTCAAGGTACCGTTGGAAACGAGTACCGTAGCCACATAGCCACGACCCTTATCCAATGAGGACTCGATAATGGAACCGGTAGCACGGCGGTTCGGGTTTGCTTTCAACTCCAGCATTTCTGCTTCGAGCAGCACTTTCTCCATCAACTCGGGTACACCGATACCCTTTTTGGCAGAGATATCTTGCGACTGATACTTACCGCCCCACTCTTCCACCAAGAAGTTCATGGCAGCCAGCTCTTCCTTAATCTTGTCGGGGTTGGCAGTCGGTTTATCAATCTTATTGATTGCAAATACAATAGGAACACCCGCAGCCATGGCATGGTTGATGGCTTCCTTTGTCTGCGGCATCACGTTGTCGTCAGCAGCCACAATGATGATGGCAATATCCGTAGCTTTGGCACCACGGGCACGCATGGCGGTAAACGCCTCGTGGCCCGGAGTATCGAGGAATGTAATCTTACGTCCGTCGTCCAGCGACACGTGGTAGGCACCGATGTGCTGTGTGATACCACCCGCTTCACCGGCAATCACATTCGCCTTACGGATATAGTCGAGCAATGAAGTCTTACCGTGGTCTACGTGACCCATCACCGTTACAATCGGAGCGCGAGGTTCCAAATCTTCCTCATCATCCTCTTCCTCTACGATGGCCTGCGCCACTTCTGCGCTTACATATTCTGTCTTGAAGCCGAATTCCTCAGCCACCAAGTTGATGGTCTCGGCATCCAGACGCTGGTTGATGGATACCATCATACCAATGCTCATACAAGTGGCGATGACCTGAGTAACAGAAACATCCATCATGCTTGCCAACTCGTTGGCCGTCACGAATTCCGTAATCTTCAGTACCTTGCTTTCTGCCATTTCCATGTCTTCCAATTCCTGCATACGGCTGGAAGCCATGTCACGTTTTTCCTTACGATACTTGGCACCTTTGTTCTTTCCTTTGGAAGTGAGGCGTGCCAAAGTTTCCTTTACCTGCTTTGCTACATCTTCCTCGCTAACCTCCTGCTTGATGACCGGCTTCTTGAAGCGGTCCTTATTGCGGTTGCGGTTATTATTGGCATTGTTTCCACCAGGCTGGTTTCCACCTTGCGGGCGGGCACCCTGACCTTGCTGGGCACCAGCGTGTCCACGGTCGTTGCCACCACGCTGGAAGTTGGAAGCATTGTTGATGTCCACTTTCTCCTTATTGATACGGACACGTTTCTTCTTGCCGTTGGCATCGCCGGCAGCGGTATCCTTCAACTTGCTGTCATCACGGCGGATTTCCTTGATGATAGCTTCCTTCATCTGCTTCTTCTGATCCTGGCGAATCTTTTCCTTCTCTTCACGCTCCTTGCGTTTCTCCTCTTTCGATTTCTTCTTCGGGCGTGTGGATTGGTTCAGAGCCGCCAGGTCTATCTGTCCGATGACATTAATCTTCGAAACAAACTCAGGCTGATGTATCTTGAAGATTTCTTCTCCTTCTTCTTTCCCCTCTTTTTCAACCGGTGCTTCTTCAGCCACCGGTACGGGAGCAGGCGCTTCTATCATTTCTTCCTTTTTAGATTCTTGTTGAGCCTCTACAACCGGAGCAGGCTCTTCCTTGACAACGGGTTGTGGCTGCGGTTCCGAAACGGGCTGCGGCTCGGACTCAGATGCCGGCTGTACCTCCGGTTGCGGCTGTGGTTCCGGTTGGGGAGCAGGAGCAGGTTCCGGTTTCGGCGTTTCTACAACTGCCGGTTCCTCCACCTTCTTCTCCTCTACCGCTTTTTCCGCTTCTTTCTCTTTTTCCTGAGCAGGAGCAGGTCTACGGTTCAGTTTGTCCAAATCAATCTTGCCTACCGGCTTGAACTTCGGACGTGCGTCTTCCGGAACAACCGTCTTAATCTCCTCGGGCTTCGCTTTCTCCTGCGTTTCCTTATAGCCGTCAATAGACACGGACGCCTTGTTGCGGTCCTTGCTCTGACGTTCCTGGCTGAAACGCTCCGACTTTATCTTAAGGTCCTTATCTGTACTAAACTCCTTTTTGAGCAGTTCGAACTGTTCATCCGTAATTTTTGTGTTCGGATTTGCCTCAACGGTAAATCCCTTCTTTTGCAGGAACTCGACAGCCGTCGTAATCCCTACATTTAAATCTCTTGTTACTTTGTTTAACCTTATCGTCATACTAATTTAATGAATTAATGTGCCAATATGCTAATGTGCTAATTGGCTGAGAAAAAAGGAGTGTGCACTTCATCCGATATGCTATCTGCATTGGCACATTAGCATATTACCCACATTACCACATTACTGCTCCTCCTCTTCAAACTCCTGTTTCAAAATGCGCAATACCTCGTCCACCGTCTCTTCTTCGAGGTCCGTCTTCTCAATCAACATCTCACGGGGAGCGTTCAACACAGCCTTAGCCGTATCGATACCGATAGCCTTGATGGCATCGATAACCCAACCGTCTATTTCATCACGGAATTCGTCCAAGTAGATGTCTTCATCCTCTATGGCCTCATCCAACTCACGGAACACGTCGATGGTGTACTCAGTCAACATACTGGCAAGCTTGATATTCAAACCGCCTTTACCGATAGCCAGCGACACCTCTTCGGGTTTCAAGAACACTTCAGCCTTGCGTTCTTCCTCGTTCAAGCGGATGGAAGAAATCTTGGCAGGGCTCAAGGCACGCTGTATAAACAACTGGATATTGGACGTATAGTTGATAACGTCGATATTCTCGTTGCGAAGCTCGCGGACAATACCATGAATACGGCTACCCTTCACACCCACGCAAGCACCTACCGGATCGATACGGTCATCGTAGCTCTCAACGGCAATCTTGGCACGCTCGCCGGGGATGCGGGCAATCTTCTTGATGGTAATCAGTCCGTCATTGATTTCGGGTACTTCCATTTCGAACAGACGTTGCAGGAAGACGGGCGACGTACGGCTCAGGATAATCTTCGGATTATTATTCTTGTTGTCCACACGTGCCACTACGGCGCGGGCGGTCTCGCCCTTGCGGTAGAAGTCACTCGGTATCTGTTCGGTCTTGGGCAGCAACAGTTCGTTGCCTTCATCATCGAGCAGCAGCATCTCTTTCTTCCAAATCTGGTAGACTTCCGCATTGATGATGGTACCCACTTTATCAATGTATTTGTTGTAAATACTATCTTTCTCCAGTTCCAATATCTTGGAGGCCAGTGTCTGGCGCAAGTTCAAGATGGCACGGCGACCGAAGTTCGCGAAGATAACTTCATCCGTCACTTCCTCGCCCACTTCATAAGAAGCATCAATCTTTTGTGCTTCGGACAATGCAATCTGCAGGTTCGGGTTTTCCAAATCCTCGTCTGCCACTACCTCACGGTTACGCCATATTTCGAAGTCACCCTTGTCCGGGTTTACAATTACGTCGTAATTCTCATCGGTACCGAACATTTTCGCAATCACACTACGGAACGACTCCTCGAGTACGCTTACCATCGTGGTTCTGTCGATATTCTTCAGTTCCTTAAATTCCGAAAATGTATCTATCAAGCTGACAGTTTCTACTTTTTTGGCCATAGTCTTATTTAAAACTGATTAAGTATTTAGTGTATTTTATCTCTTCATACGTAAAGGTCAAGTCCTCGTCCACCAGCTTGGGACGCTTGGCACCTTCCTCTTTCACTTTCTTCTGAATGGTCACGACGAAATGCTGTTCGTCGGCTTCCTTCAACACGCCGCTGAGCTTGCGGCCGTCCTTTGCCAGCACTTCCACTTCCTTGCCGATGTGGTTAATGTACTGCTGCAGTACCTTGAAGGGCTGTCCGATGCCGGCCGAACCGACTTCCAACTCATAATCCTCATCCTCACGGTTCAACTTGGACTCGATGTAGCGGCTCAGCTCTACGCAGTCCTCAATCCAAACACCTTCTTTGTGGTCTATTTCCACCAAAATCTTGTCATCCGGGCTGATTGTCACCTCCACAAGGAAGTAGTCCTTTCCTGCCAGCCACTCGTCAACAATCTGACAAACAGTTTTCTTTTCTATCATAGATTAACCATTAGGAACAAAAAAGAGGAGCTTAATCGCCCCTCCACCTTTCATCCGTTTTCGGTTGCAAAGATATAAATAATCTGTTCGACTACAAAATATTAGAGAAAAAAAGATTGATTTAACGGTTCAAACGGGAATTATATTACAAACACACCCTTTCAACACTTCAAGATAAGGGGTAAAACATATAATCTTATGAGACAGAAGCTTATACTTTATGAAATGAATTATCACGTTCCATACTGCATGAGATGCACATGTCAAGCACAACGAGATGTGCATCTCGGACAACATGAGATGTACATCTCAAGCATACAATCTCTATTGTTTCAGGAAAAGAAGTAAGGAGATACAAACGGAAAGAAGATACTGTTGAAAGACAACGCGGAAAAATAAAAGGCCGATAGCTTGTTTCATGCTATCGGCCCTTTTACTATGGTTCTAAAGGTCTAAAAGACCTTGTCGTATCACTTATTCGGAGTCTCCCACTTCTTGGTATCCGTACAAACCACGTTCACCGTTTGGTCACCCGTCTGGATGCGGAAGTCACCTTTCTCCAGAATCCACTTGCCATCATAGCCTACGAAAGCAAGGTCGGAGCCTTTCAGTTTCAGAGTCACGGTCTTTGTCTCGCCCGGTTTCAGTTCCACTTTCTCGAAAGCGCGAAGACGGCGGGTATCGGGAGTAAGGGAGGCAACGAGGTCACTGCTGAAGAGCAACACGCTCTCCTTGCCGACACGGTCACCGGTATTCTTCACATCTACAGTGAAAGTAAGCACATCATCAGCGGTAAAGTCCGACTTATCCACCTTGAGGTTACTGTATGCAAAAGTAGTATAACTCAATCCATAACCGAACGCCCACTGTACAGATACTTGCGCATCGTAGTTATAAGCACCTTCCATCTGCTTGCCGATGTGTTCGCACGGTTTGTAGTCGTACGTAATCAGAGAGTTGATTTCCTTCGGATAAGTGAAAGGCATCTTTCCGCTGAAGTTGGCGTCACCGGCAATGAGGTTTGCCAACGCATCACCGCCGTAGTTGCCCGGAAGCATAGTATTGACAACAGCCTTAGCCAAAGGCTCGATGTCAGCAATCAGGCGAGGACGACCTTCGTTCAACACCAGAATGATGGGCTTCCCGGTCTTGGCAAGAGCCTTCACCAAATCGAGCTGGTTCTGGGAGAGGAAGAGGTTCGTCAGGTTACCCGGAGTCTCGCAGTAAGAGTTCTCACCGATGCAGGCAACGATGTAGTCGGCACCGGCAGCGGCAGCTACAGCTTTCTCTATCTCCGGAGTGTTTTCTTCCCACCAGTTGCCACCTTGCTTATAAGTGACACCGGCTTCGTAAATGATATTGTCCGCACCGAATTTATTGGTGAAGGCTTCAAGAATCGTATTGTATTGGCTTGCATGCTCGTCGGCCTTGTCGCCCTGCCATGAATAGGACCAGCCACCGTTGAGGCAACGCATGGAATTGGCATTCGGACCGGTAACCAGCAGTTTCTTGCCTTTTGCCAACGGCAATATACCGTCTGTATTCTTCAGGAGTACCAAAGACTCTTCGGCAGCCTGCAATGCAGCAGCGGCATGTTCCGCACTACCGAACAACGGGAAGTCTTTCAAGTCATAATAGGGCTTTTCAAATAGGTTGAGACGGTACTTCAAACGCAGCACACGACGTACAGCATCGTCTATACGGCTCATGGAAACTTCACCTTCTTCCACCAGCTCCTTCAAGAGTGTACAGAACTTCCAGTCGTACGGGTCCATAGACATGTCGATACCGGCATTGATGGCGAGCTTGATGGCTTCCTTCTTGTCCTTGGCAATGTGGTCGCGGCTATAAAGGTTGTTGATGTCCGCCCAGTCGGTCACGATCATACCGTCCCAGTTGAGGTCTTCTTTCAGCCACTTGGTCAGCAGCTCATAGTTGGCATGGAAAGGCAGGCCGTTGTTCATGGCGGAGTTCACCATCACGGAGAGGGCACCTGCCTTCACCATTTCCAGATAAGGAGCAAAATGCTTCTCACGCATATCCTGCTCGGTGATGGAAGACGGCGTACGGTCCTTACCGGAAACGGGGACACCATAACCCATATAATGCTTCATACAAGCGGCAACGTTGTTCCCGCCAATCAGGTTGGGGTTCTCTCCCTGGAAACCGATAACGGCTTCACGTCCCATTTCGGCATTGACGTAGGCGTCTTCACCATAGTTTTCCCACATACGCGGCCAGCGCGGGTCACGCCCGAGGTCGGTCACCGGGGCATACGTCCAGGGAATGCTTCCCGCCTTTGTTTCATAAGCGGAGATGCGTGCACCTTCACGTGTCAGTTCACGGTTGAAGGTAGCTCCCATATTGACGCCTTGCGGGAAGAAAGTACCACCCAGCGTATAGGTAGTTCCGTGTATCTGGTCTACACCGTACACACAAGGAATACCCATCACCTCCATGGATTTCTCCTGAATGCGTTTGATGATTTCCTGCCACTTCTCCACGCTCTGTGCCACACCGTTGGGCACGTTCAAGATGGAGCCTACTTTGTATTTTCCGATGACAGAGTCGAGCATCGCCTCATCCAACTGGAAGCCCTTGGCATTCTCAATGCCTTGGATACGCATATAGAGCTTCATCATCACATCCTGCGAAGGCATCTCCTTGCCCAGCTTGAATTCCTTTTCAAGCTTGTATCTCTTGATGATTTTTTGCAGGTCCTTCACCGTGATGTTCTTCGGGTCGAGGCCGGCAAAGGGATTGGCGCGTTTCTGCAGGAGGTCGATAGTGAGTTCGCACATCTGACCGACTTTCTCGTCAAGCGTCATCTTCTTCAGCAAAGTCTCAATCTGCTGTTCTATTTTCTCGTCTCTTGGAATGGCAGGCGCAACAGTGGTCTGCGCCGTAGCAGTAAGCACTAACCCTGATAGGGCTAAAGATAAGATTAACTTTTTATTCATGGTTGTGATATTGGTTTATAATAGTTGCACTATCTGTTTATACGAGGCACAAAGATAAGAACATCCTGCCATACCAAAGGGTACAACAGGATGTTTTTTAGGGTATGATTTGTTATCTTTTCAGACAATCCTACTCTCATCTCTTCAAGAGGCTCATCGGTTCCTGAAGTTTCAAGATGTTGTTCGTCTTCTGCGTTGCGGCAGCTACTTCAGCCTCCAGCGTAGCCTTGATGTCGCGTGAGGAAGCCCCGACGAGGAACTTGTAGTTTCCGGGAGTTACCACCCATGCCGATGCAGCCTCATCGTAGGAAGCCAGGTCATCAGCATTCACTTTCAGCGTCACCACAACCGCTTCGCCCGGTTTCAGCTCCTTGGTCTTGGCAAAAGCCTTCAGTTCCTTTTCGGGCTTGTTGGCAGCAACATCGGGAGCGGATACATAAAGCTGAACCACTTCCTTGCCTGCTACCTTACCGGTGTTCTTCACTTCTACAGACACGGTATAGACACCGTTGTCTGCCTTGACAGCAGCCTTGTCGTAAGCAAAAGTGGTATAGGAAAGACCGTAACCGAAAGGATAGGAAACCTGCTTGCCAAAGGTGTCGAAGTAACGGTAACCCACGTAAATGTCCTCTTCGTAATTGGTATAGTCCACGTTCTTCACGTCGTTCTTCTTCCCGCCTTTGTTCATGAGGTCGGTGCTCACACGCATGTCTATCGGGAAGTTGTCGGAAGAAGCGGCATCTTCAAACTTCACCGGGAAAGTCATTGTCAGCTTGCCCGAAGGAGAAGCCTTGCCACTCAGCACGTCAGCCACACTGTTTCCTCCCTCCTGGCCTGCCTGCCATGCACAAAGAATGGCATCGGGAGCAGATTTCCAAGAAGCGGTTTCAATCACACCACCGATATTGAGCACTACCACTACCTTCTTTCCGGCAGCGTGGAAAGCATCGGACACAGCTTTCAACATGTTCTGTTCCTCTTTGGTGAGGTTGAAGTCGGCTACCATACGGTCGAGAAACTCACCGGAGGTACGTCCCAGCGTCACCAGTGCCACATCGGCCTTGGCAACCTGCTCGCGGATAACTTGTGCGGACACAGCCATCTCAGCAGGACGCTCGTCGGGCATAAACCACTCTTTCTTATCTTTGGCCAGACGTTCTTTCTCTGCTTTCAGGTAAGCTTCATAGCTATTCTTCAGCGCTTCATCCACCACATAGCCGGCATTCTTCAAGCCGTCCAATAGCGAAACGGTATAAGCGCGGTTCACGTTGCCCGAGCCTGTACCTCCGGCAATGAAGTCATAGGAAGTGCAACCGAAGAGTGCCACGTTCTTCACGTCGGCAGCCAGCGGCAGAGCACCGTTATCGTTCTTCAGCAATACCATGCCTTCCGTTGCCGACTGGCGGGTTACGGCAGCATGCGCCTTCAAATCAGGCTTGTTGGAGTATTTATATCCCTTGAAGTGGGGAGTCTGGAGAATCATCTCCAGAATACGCTTCACATTCTGATTGAGGATGGCTTCGTCCAACGCTCCGTCCTGCACACCCTTCACGATGGCTTCGTACTGCTTGGGCAGACCGGGCTGCAACATGTCGTTGCCTGCCACCATCTGTGCCACGGCATCCTTGCCGCCAAACCAGTCGGTCATCACCATGCCCTTGAAGCCCCATTCGTCGCGCAACATCGTTGTCTGCAACTCCTTGTTTTCCGAAGTGTAGACACCGTTCAGGTAGTTGTATGAGGACATCACGGTCCAAGGAGCGGATTCCTTCACGGCAATCTCGAACCCTTTCAAGTAGATTTCGCGCAAAGCGCGTGGAGATACATGCGCATCCGTAGCCATACGGTTGGTTTCCTGGTTGTTCACAGCAAAGTGCTTGATACTGGTACCCACACCGTTGCTCTGCACACCACGTACGTAGGCGGCGGCAATCTTACCCGACACCAACGGGTCTTCGGAATAATACTCGAAGTTACGTCCGCAAAGCGGGTTACGGTGAATGTTCAGCGCCGGAGCCAACAGCACGTCCGCACCGTATTCCAGCACTTCGTTACCGATGGATTGACCTACACTTTCCACCAGTTCCTGGTCCCAGGTAGAGGCGAGCAAAGTTCCGATAGGGAAATGAGTACAATAGTACGTAGCCGAATCCCCCTCACGCTTGGGGTCGATACGCAGTCCAGCGGGACCATCAGCCAGCACCACAGCGGGAATACCGAGGCGTTCAATCGGGTATGTGGTTCCTGCCGCACCCGGCACCAGCTTTCTCGTTGCACCGATTACGGCACTGTCACCCGAGAAGCCTGCCATACCGGTACCCACTACCAGATGCGCCTTTTCTTCCAAGGTCATGGCGCCAATCACCTCATCCAGAGAGGACTTTCCAAGCTGCGGCACACCCGGTCCGCAAGCTGACAAAACAGCCATTGCTGCTGCCATGGATATGATATTCTTCTTCATAATCTTATTTAAATATCTTCGGTGCGAATTCTGTCAGGTAAATACGCCAGTTCTTCCAGATATGACCTTCTCCGGTTTCATAATATTCATATTTGTAACCCTTCTCGTCCAACATCTTGCGGTAGTCGCTGTTGGCTTGGAACAAGAAGTCTTTATTACCGATAGCAATGTAATAGAGTGCCGGTTTCTTGGCAAACTGGGTTTTCAGTTTGGCTTCAAGGTTGTCATAAATCGGAGACTTCACATCTTTGTTGGGCATGATGGCTGCCGAGAACAGCCCTACATAGTCGAACATATCCGGATATTGCTTGGAGATGTGCATGGAGTGGTAACCGCCCATAGACAATCCGGCAATGGCACGCCCCTTCTTGTTGGCCTGCGTACGGTAAGTCTTATCGATGAATTTCACCACGTCGGGGAAAGCGGTCTCGAAAGAGCCTTCCATCGTCTTGGGCAGATTCATGTTGGGAGCGGCAAAGCCCAGTGAAGATTCACCCGGAGCTGCTTCCAATGCGGCGTTGCCGTTGGTCATTACTACAATCATCGGCTTGGCCTTGCCTTGGGCGATGAGGTTATCCAGAATCTGTGCCGTACGTCCCAGTTCGCTCCATGCGTTCTCGTCGCCACCCATGCCGTGCAGCAGGTAGAAGACGGGGTAGCGCTTGCCGCTTGTCTCATATCCGGCAGGCGTATAGACAGTCAGGCGGCGGTCCATACCCAGCGTGGGGCTGTTGTACCATACCTTAGATACCGTTCCGTGGGGAACCTTATTCACCTTGTAGAGGTCGATGCGCTCGTCACCGCCGATGATGAACACGTTCGTCACGCTTGCCACGTCGCGAATCATATAAACGTTGGAGGGGTCGTTGATTTTCAGGCCATCTACCAGGAAAGTGTAGCTATAGAGTTCCGGTTTCAGCGGTTCGGGAGTAGTGAATTCCCACACACCGTCCTTGTTCTCTTTCAAGTCGGCCACACCCGGTCCGTCGAACTCGCCGAAGGGAGTCTTGATTTTCTGCGTGGGCAGGAAGTCGCCGGTCACTTGCACCTTTACGGCTTTCGGCGCTTTCAGGCGGAAAGTTACCGTATTGTTGTCGTGTATCTCAGGTGATACCACGGGGGCACCGCCCCAGAGAGCTTGTTGCGCGAAAGTCATCGCACACATCAGCAACAGAGCTGATAAAATAGAAATTCTTTTCATAATGAGTTTGTTATTTTGTTATTAAACAGATAGTCTATAATCCTGCACTTCGGATTGGCGAAGTGCAGGGTGAATCAATCGGCACGAAGTCACTTGAACAACTTCGGCGCGAACTCCGTCAGATAGATGCGCCAGTTCCTCCAGATATGTCCCTCGCCCGTTTCCAGATACTCGTACTTGCAACCGTTGTCATCGAGCAGTTTGCGGAAGTCCGTCACGCTCTTGAAGACAAAGTCACGGTTGCCGCAAGCGATGAAATAGAGTGCCGGTTTCTTGGCAAACTGCGTCTTCAGTTTACCCTCGAAGTCGGTATAGACCGGACAAGTGGACTTATCGTTTCTGGAAGCAGTACCCGAGAACAAGCCCACATAGTCGAACATATCCGGATAGTACTTCGAGATGCTGCAAGAGTGGAAGCCACCCATCGAGAGGCCTGCAATGGCACGGTGCTTCTTGTCCGGCAATGTGCGGAAGTTCTTCTCCACGAATTTCACGATTTCCGGGAAAGAAAGTTCGAAGCCTCCTTCCGGAGCGGAAGCACGTTCCTTCGGACTCATGGAAGGGACAGTGAAACCTTTGGGCGATTCACCGGGAGCGGCATCCTGCCAGGCATTGCCGTTGGTCATCACTACAATCATCGGTTCTGCCTTGCCCTGCGCTATCAGGTTATCCAGGATTTGTGAAGTACGGCCCAAGGCAATCCATGCCTCTTCGTCACCTCCGGCGCCATGCAGCAGGTAGAAGACGGGATAACGCTTCTTGCCGTTCTCGTAGCCGGCGGGTGTATAAACCGTCAGGCGGCGGTCCATACCCAGCGTGGGACTATTGTACCACATACGTCTCACTGTTCCGTGAGGCACTTTGTTCACCTTGTAGAGGTCGGCACGGTCACCGCTGATGATGAACACATTCGTCACAGTTGCCACATCACGAATCATATAGACGTTGCCGGGATCCATTATTTTCAGCCCGTCCACAAAGAAAGCATAGCCATAAAGTTCGGGTTTCAGCGGTTCGGCAGTGGTATATTCCCACACGCCGTCCTTGCCCTCCTTCATATCGACGATGCCCGGAGCGTCATACTCGCCCCTCGGTGTCTGGATGGTGTGCGGCGGCAGGAAGTCACCCGTCAACTGCACCTTCACGGCTTTCGGCGCCTTCAGGCGGAAAGTGACCGTATTGTCATCGTGAATCTCCGGCGAAACTACCGGAGCACCGCCCCACAAGGCTTGTTGCGCAAAGCTCATTGCACACATCAGCAACAAAGTAAATAAAAGTGTAAATTTCTTCATAATCATTTTAATTGTTTAAGGAGTTGGAGAAAGTTGAAGGGAATCAAATCTCATTTCTCAAAGCACCGGCTCACAAAAGGCAAACACATATACAATGCCGAATGCCAGTATTCACTGGTGTGCCCTCCGTCGCGCACGCGGAACTGGCAAGGAATGCCGGCATTGCGCATCGCCTGGAAGAACTCGATGTTACGGTCGAGCAGGAAATCATCGTCACCGCAATCCACAAACCACTGCACGGTGCGCAGAGCAGCTTTACGGGCCTCATCAGCCTCCAGCACATACTTGATGCAACTATGCTCCTGCACCGAACGGGTCAGCACAGCCATCTTGTTTGTGGGGTCGGGGTCTTTTCCCGCCGCCTCACCACTGACGGGGATGTTCATCAAGGCACTCATGGCGTATGCCGCACAATAGAGGTCGGGATAGCGCTGCGCGTAGCTCGTGGTTCCGCCTCCACCCATCGAAAGGCCCGCAACGGCACGATGCTGACGGTCGCCCACCACACGGTAGGTCTTCTCGATATAGGGCATGAACTCCTTGTAGAAGAAATCCTCGTAAGCCCATCCCGGCATGTTGAAGTAACCGTTCCAGCACGTGGCCGGATTGCCTCCGGCGTTGGGGCTGACGATAATCATCTCGCACGCCTCGCCCGATGCCGTCAACTGGTCCATCACGTCCTTCACACGCTGGTCCGTAAACCAGCTGGTATTCACCCCCGACATGCCGTGCAGCAGGTAGAGAATGGGATACTTCCTGTCTGCCTCCTTGTCATAGCTCTGAGGCAGATAGATGGTATAGGCGCGGTGCGTCTTCAGCACCGTGCTGTAGATGCTGTCGGTCACGACCTTGCTTTGTGGTCCCCATGCAGGATTCTGTGCATTTGCCATCCACAACGAGCAGACGGCAAAAAGAGAAAGTATCAATCTTTTCATGGCATAGATTTTAAAAATGTACTACAAAATAAGTGCTTTCCATTCTAAAACGGATTGATATATATCAGTTTTTTCAGGTGATGTATATGCACACCTCATCTCTTCACCATGGGATGCACAGCCACCGGCACTTGTGCCCGCATGGCATCGTGCACTTTCTGCTTGCGTGCCTTTGCCACCTTCTGCACCGTGGTGCAACGCACGTCGGCCGAAGAGGCGGCAGCCATCCATTGATATTCACCCTTGGCCAACTCCCAAGAGCTGCTTTTCTCGTTGAAGGAGGCCATGTCCATCACGTTCCACTCCAATGTCAGGGTCTGGCTCTCGCCGGGTTTCAGCAGGCGGGTCTTGCCGAAGGCTTTCAGTTCCTTGGCGGGCTTGTCCATGCCGCCCTCGGGAGCCTTGACATAGAGCTGCACGGCTTCACGGCCTGCCACCTTGCCGGTGTTCTTCACGCTCACTTTCATGCGGCAGCGGTCACCGTCGATGGCAGCCTCTTCCACCGCATATTCAAAGGTGGTATAGCTCAGTCCGTGGCCGAAGGGGTAAGACACCTCTTTACCAAAGGTATCGAAGTAACGGTAACCCACGTAGATGCCCTCCTCGTAGAGGGTGAAATCGACGTTGCGTTCCGGCTCTTTCGGCTTCTCCTCTTTCTTGTCGGACTTGAAGTTCATGCCGGTACCCATGGCGAACGACGGCATCTTGAACTCATAGTCGAAAGGGAAATTGGCATCCGACGGCGCGTCGCCATACTTCACGGCAAACGTCATAGGCAGCTTGCCGCTGGGGTTCACCTTACCCGTCAACACGTCGGCAATGCAGTTGCCCACTTCCTGCCCGGGCTGGAAAGCGCATACCAAGGCATCTGCCAGCTCTTTCCATGAAGCGGTCTCCACGGGGCTGCAGATGTTGAGAACCACCACCAGCTTCTTGCCTGCGGCACGATAGGCGGCAGACACTTGCTTTATCAGAGCCAGTTCGTTCTCCTTCAAGAGGAAATCTTCCACACGGCGGTCGCAGCCTTCACCACTGACACGTCCCAGCGTAAGCACGGCGATATCATTGGCTTTCACTTGTGCGGCCAGTTCCTCGGCAGTGGGCAGGAACTCTTCGGCACGGGGCAGCGGAGTGAACGAGAAAGGAGGACGACCGTGGGGGAAGAGACGTTTCTGCTCGTCGGCCATGTGCTTCTTGTAGCGGTTCAGCAAATCCTTATCTACCGTATAGCCCGCATTGCGCAAACCTTCTACCATAGACACCGTGTAGTAGCCGAAACCCGTACTGCCGAATCCCATACCGGCAGGAACCATGTCGTAGGAAGTAGTGCCGTAAAGGCCTACCTTCCTGATGCCGGCAGCCATAGGCAGCGCATTCTTGTTATCCAGCAGCACGATGCCCTCGGCACCTACCCGGCGGTCCACTTGCGCGTGGGCTTTGAGGTCGGTCTCGTTGGGATAATTGTAACCGGCAAAGGTGTGGCTCTTCACCACAAACTCCAGCACACGCTTCACGCTGAGGTTGAGGAGCGCCTCATCCAGCGTGCCGTTCTTCACGGCTTCCAGAATGGCGTTGTACTGGCGTTCCTGCCCCGGCTGCAACATGTCGTTGCCTGCCGCGATGGAAGTCACGGCATCTTTTCCGGCATTCCAGTCGGACATCACCAGTCCCTTGAATCCCCATTCGTCGCGGAGGATATCTTCGGTCAGTTCGCGGTCTTCGCAAGTGTATTTGCCGTTCACCTTGTTGTAGGCGGTCATCACGCTCCAGGGCTGAGCCTCCTTGACGGCTATCTCGAAGCATTTCAGATAAAGCTCGCGCAAGGGGCGCTGCGTCAGTCGGGAGTCGTTGTTGTTGCGGTTGGTTTCCTGGTTGTTCACGGCGAAGTGCTTCAGGCAGGTGCCGGTACCTTCGCTCTGGATGCCGTTGATGTAGGCGGCGGCTATCTTGCCCACCAGCACGGGGTCTTCGGCATAGTACTCGTGGTTTCGTCCGCAGAGGGCGTTACGCATCAGGTTGACACCGGGAGCGAGGAGCACGTCCATACCGTAGTCTTTCACTTCGGTGCCCAGAGCCCGGCCTACACGGTAAGCGGCATCAGGGTCGAACGTAGCTGCCACTGTGGTGCTCGAAGGGAATTCGGTGGCGTGATAGGTGCGGCTGTCGAACTCTCGTTTGGAAGCCATCGCCAGGCGGTGCGGTCCGTCAGCAAGGAAAGCCGATGGGATGCCCAGGCGTGGAATGTCATAGGTACGTCCGGCGGTACCGGGGAACTTGGAGTCACTGCCCATCGACATGCCGCAACCGATGACGAGGTGCACCTTCTCCTCAAGGGTCAGGGCGCTGACCACTTCGTCGATGTTGTCGGCACGCAGTACAGGCGAACCGGTGGCGGGCACCGGCTGTGCATTCACAGCCAGCGCCACGCAAAAGGTGAAAAGGGGAGTTAAGAATCTTTTCATGTTTTATTAGAATTACCAACCTGTATTTTGCTTGATATTGGGATTCACATTCAATTCTGTGTAAGGAATAGGCAACAGCATGTGTTTGTCTTGGAAGCCATATACAGAATTTTTGGTATTTTCCGGTTCCAATTTAAATTCAAATATCGGATTACCTTGAGCATCCTTCATCACTTCACCTGTGGAAGGATCAATTTTCGGGAAATATCCATAAGCCGGAATAAACTTACCTTGCTCACCCAACACAGCTTTTGCATCCCCCCAACGAACCAAATCCTGGAAGCGGACACTCTCCAAACAGAGTTCCAGACGTTTTTCCTTCTTCACGTCATCCAATGTCACGGAAGAAAGTGGGGCAAGCTTGGCACGAGTACGGATTTCATTAATATACTTCACAGCCTTGTCGGCAGAGCCACCACCCATTACATGAGCCTCAGCGGCCATGAGTAATACTTCGGCATAACGCATCACACGCAGGTTAGTATATTGAAGACTTTGGAACCAACTTTGGTCGATAATGTTGTCTGAGCCCAAAAGACGGGTTTTCCAAAAGAAATAACCTTCGTTACCAACTAAATAAAGACCCGGATTGATAGCCATTTCCACTTCATTCATTTGTTCGTAAGTACGCATCGTACTTTTCAGACGATAACCGTCCACGCCTTCTCTTTCAACAAAAGCGTCATACAATGACTTAGTAGGATTGAAAAATCCATAAGTACCCATTGCAATGCCTTCTTCAAACAATGCCTTGGGGCCGTATGACATGTGACTTGTACGCCAGCCCAACATGATGTAGAATTGAACGAACTGATTCCAAGCTTGTTCGCTGTTTTTGCGACGTTGCACTTCAAGCATAGATTCACTACAATTGTTGGTCACAGCATGTCCCAACATGTCAAAGCCGCCTTGATATAACTCATATTTCTTAGAATCAATGACTTCGTCCAAAACAGTAGCAGCATCAGAATATTTACCTTGGAAAAGATAAGCTTTACCAAGATAAGCTTTAGCAGTTTCAAGCGTAACACGTGAAGTAGCATCCGCATCGTCCACATTAGCTTTGGAAGGCAAAGCCCCTGAAGAGATAGCCTCTTCAAGATTCTGTTCCACAAAAGCCCACAAAGCTTCAGGCGTGCTGTTACTTACATGATACTCAGACGGAGTCAACAAGTGATCCACCAAAGGCGCATTCCCCCACAAAGTCACCAACTCAAAATAAGCCCATGCACGATAGAATTTTGCCTCGGCCACAGCACGTCTCATGATTGGAGAATCACCTTTTACATTCTCTATGATTAAGTTGGCTTTATAAACCACAGTATAAAGTCCGGAATACAAACCGGAAACCAGACCATTGTCTGTAAAGAACGTGAATTCATTCAACTGCTCCATCATGGCATTGTCACCACGGGAGCCACCACCTGTATAGGCATCATCAGAGAGGCAGTTTTTCACATAAAACCAATTGGAATATACATCACGCCAGGAGATAAGCATAGAAGCCACGGCAGCCTCAGCCTCCTCATCAGTTTGGTAGTAATTTTCAGGACCTCCCAAACTACCATGCTTTTCAATATTCAAGCGGTCTTCGCAACCGGCACATACCAAAGTGAACAAGGCTGCAAAAAGTACATATATATAATGTGTTGCTTTCATTGTTTTATACATTAAATTTAAAAGTTAGAATTCTATATTGAAGCCGAGCACCACTTTTTTGGAAGCAGGATAACCGCCCATATCAATACCCATGCCTGTAGTAGCGTTAGCTGAAGATTCCGGGTCGAAACCGGGATATTTAGTGAAAGTGATAAAATCATCGAGTGAACAATAAAGGCGCATGTTATTGATAAACACTTTCTTCAACAATGATTTCGGCAAAGTATAACCCAACTGAATCTGCTTGATACGGAAGAAAGAAGCATCATAAACCATGGCATCCGACTGAATGTATTGGTCTATATTATTGGCATTTGCCAAAGGCTTCGTACCGGTTGGATTGTTGGCAGACCAATGATTATCATACCAAACCTCTTTCAGGCGGTTACTTGTCTTATAATCGGGACGATAGTAACAATGAAAAATATCGTTACCTTGTGAACCAGTACCGAATATTGTCAGGTCAAGTCCCTTGTAAGCTGCCGTCAAGGTTATACCATACGTGAAGTCAGGAATAGCATCGCCAATGTAAGTCAAGTCACCTTCGTTGAGGCCGCCACTGTTATCAAGGTCTTTGAAAGTAGGATTGCCTTGCTCGTCCAAACCATTGAACTGATAGCCACGGAAATAGTACACCGGATATCCCTTCTCAAAGAAACTGAGCTGGTAAGTATGGAAAGAAGCTCCATTCAGACGAGGTTGCGAAGGGTCAAGATAAGTTACTTCATTCTTCAACGTAGCCAGGTTAGCACGAATGCTGTAGCTGAAATCCTTGATATTATCGCGCCAGCCCAGTTCAAATTCCCAACCTTTATTGCTTACGTTACCGGCATTCATCGGAGAAGTTTTTCCACCGATACTGAGAGAAGGTTTTGTATCTAAAACCAACAAATCTTTCGTCTTCTTTTCATAATAGTCCACACTGAAGGTCAAACGGTCACGCAAAAAGCGAGCATCCAAACCAAAGTCAATCTGTTCGGAAGTTTCCCACTTCAATTCATCGTTACCCAATGAAGCAGGATTTACTCCGGTAGTAAAGCCATTGCCGCCAGTCAACGGATAAATGCCACTGGAAGCCATATCCGTACTATAGGCATAACCGCTCAATGCGGAAAGGCTACCATTCTGTCCCCAGCTGGCACGCAACTTCAAGCTATTGACACTTTCCTTTACAGGCTCAAAGAACTTTTCTTCTGAAACCGTCCATCCCAAAGAGACTGCAGGGAAGTAGCCCCAACGGTTCGTAACAGGCAATTGCGACATATCGGCTGCATCGGCACGCAAGGAGAATTGCGCCATGTAGCGACCCATGTAGTCATAGCTTGCACGACCGAAGTAAGACATTTTGGCAGAACGGGTCTTTTCACCATTCAGACCTTTGACTGCTGAGGAAGCAGCGTAATTCAGATAAAAGAATAACGGATTGTTCTGGAGTACGGCATGTTCGCCATCCGGGTCGAGAGACCCCTTTACATAGTCGTAAGAAGATTCCTGGAACGACATACCCAACATGGCATTGATGGTATGACCGTTGAATGTCTTCACATAATTGGCAAAGTTTTCCCACTGATAGTAAATGCTTGTAGCAGACTGACTATTGATACTTACATAGTCACGTCTTTGGGTCGAATTGCCATAGAAAGGCAGGCTTGTGTTGGCAGAGCGAGTGCCTCCCAAACGATAACCGAAACGAGAAGTAAAGGTAAAGCCTTTGATAGGTGTGAAGTCCGCATAGATAGAACCATTGACATTGAATCCGCTGTTACGGCCAATGGTGCTCTTACGCATCACAGTAGGATGGTAGTTTTCACCTTCATAGAAAAGAGAAGAGGCATAATAATTGCCGTTTTCGTCCTGCAACAATGTGCTGCCCTGATTCAGGGCGTTCTGCATGTGGGCAGGCAATTTGTCCGGTGCATAAGTGTCCGGTGTCAAGGGATCCATCATCAGAACGGATTGCAGGAAGCTGCCATACGCATTCTGCGTAGATACGCCACGGGTATTATACTTCTCAATCTGGTTTGTCGTACCTACCTTCAACCAAGGCTTTATGTTGTATTCGGCATTAATGGTAGCCGTCATACGTTGGTAAACATCGTCTTTTCCTTTTACAATACCGTCATTGTCCAGATAAGTCAGCGACAAATAATAATTGCCCTGCTCGCCACCTCCGGCAAAAGCCAAGTTATGCTTCATCATCAATGAGTTCTCAAAGGCAATATCCAGCCAGTCCGTACTGGTCTTTCCATCCCAATTGGCTTTTATGAAATTGGGGTCGAAAGCACTGCTTTCCGACATGTAATCAACGTATTCTTCTGCATTAAGCAACTTGGGCATACGGGCAATGGATTGCGTGGAAAGCTGGAAGTCATACGTAATTTTTCCTTGTCCTGCCTTACCCTTTTTCGTAGAGATAAGAATAACGCCATTACCAGCCTCAGCACCATAGATAGCAGCGGAAGCAGCATCTTTCAGCACTTCCATACTGGCAATGTCATTGGGGTCTATACCGGCAATGCTGCTCATGCGTACGCCATCCACCACATAAAGCGGACTGGAAGCCGCATTGGACGAATAACCGCGCACACGTACCGTAGGTGAGGAACCCGGAGCGGCAGAAGTCGTAATCAACTGCACACCGGCTGTCTTACCCTGCAAGGCTTGTGAAGCATCACTGATAGTACGGTTTTGCATGTCTTCGGCCTTCACCTGCGAAATGGCTCCCGTCACAGAGCTTTTCTTCTGCACACCGTAACCTACTACCACCACTTCGTCCAGTGTCTCGCTGTCTTCTTTCAATACGATGTTCATCACGCCGGCAACGGCTTGTTTCTCTTGGGTTACGTAACCGATGTAAGAGAAAATGATTGTCGCTCCCTGATTCACATTCAATGTATAATTACCGTCAATATCGGTAATGCAACCGTTGGTAGTACCTTTCTCTACGATACTTACACCAATCATCGGTTCATTCAGGTTGTCAGTCACCTTGCCGGTCACTTTCACGGTCTGGGCTTGTGCCAGAGAGAAAGGAAGGCAGATTAAGAGAAAGAGTGCCATAGCGGCAAGTCTCTTTCGGGCTGCTTGATTCATGATTCGTTTCATTTTAGTTAGTTTAAAATTAGATTTATAGTTACATTTATAGTTACAAGTCGATGGTTATTAATAGGGTTGACACCAACCGTATTACATTCCCACGTCAGCAAAGCAACGCCGCCCCCCGTCAGCAGAGCAACGCCCCCTACCCTTGGCAAGGCAACGTCACCCCTCGTCAGCGGGGCAACGCACCCCCTCGTCAGGTTATCCCAAAGGATATTCGTTCTGGTCGCCGTCCTCACCGGAGCCACCGTTTCCGCTTCCGCTACCGGAACCGCTGTCCGGCACCTGATAGGCGGAGCCTACGCCCATAGGCTCGTCCAGCTCATAGACACGCGGTTTCACCACATTGTGACCGCCGCTGCCATACTGGGTACAAATCTTCACACGCCACAACCCGTCGGTAACCCCTGCAGGGAGGACGAAAATAAGCTGCTTCGGCTCGTTCACCGTCACATCTTCCAGGGGGACGAACACCTTCTTCGAAGGCGTTTCCACCGAGGTGAACGTTACGCCCACGGAAGCGTCCGCACCTGCCAGCTTGATGTTGCGACCGGTCAGACGGATATTCTTTCCTGCCTGCGGCGCACGGGTGGAAACCGTTCCGTCGGCGGCACGGGTCTGCGCCACGGCACCGTTCAGCAACGGCCCTACCACAGCAGGCTGGGTGAAGAGTTCCACACGGCAGCCTTCCATCTCCGTGCGGAGCAGCGGCCCCATGCTGAGCGTGGCATACACTTTTACCTTCTTGCGGTCGATGGCCTGCGAAAGGTCGTTTTTCAGTACCGTGCCACTGGCGCAGGGGCGCATTAGGGCTGTGGGAGTGGAAACGATGTAGGAACTTGCCACGGCATCGGCTTTGACACGTTCGGCATCTTGAGGACAGCGAAGATTTCGTCTTCGTTACGGTTCAGCCGCGTGGCCACCTCGGCTGCGATGTCGCGCAGGCTCACGGTGTCGGGCATGGTTTTGGCACGAAGATAGAAATCGTCTGTGCGCTCGGTCAGCGTGGCGTCGTATGCCACGAGGCTGACCAGTTTGGTAAATGTTTTTGCCATAATATTGAGTTGTTTTAATGTCGGTCCGATGAATGGGGAAACCGTTCACCGAACCGACTCTATTATTTAAAGCCAACAATTCGGTTCTGCCTCGGAAAGCCTCAGAATCCCCGCGTAGGGAACGCCCGTACCACCTCCAGCAGTTCCTTGTCGTGGTGATGCTTCACCTCGCAACGGTTGTTGAAGAACATCGTGGCTCCTCCCTCTTCGGTATAGGCATCCCACTGGGGCAGGCCCTCTGCGTTGGGATTGCCCGTGCGGGCGAAGTTCAGCCAGGCGCCGCTCATCTTCTCGGCCAGGGCCTGCGCTTCGGCGCCGCCGCCCGTCATGGAGGCGTGGACTACGGCATTGTTGAAGGCGAAAGGTATCTCCATGCAGTGCGTGCTGCGGAACATGCCGTCGAGCACCGGAGATTCCCAGGCGAACATGTACATATAGACCGGAGCGCCCTGCTGCGCAGCTTTCAGTCTGGCTTGCTCCACCGCACCGGGACGGAACACGAAATCCACATCCACCAAATCCTTGGGCCGGTAGCCGGGGTAAGCCTTCTCGAAGGCGGTGAGGAAATCGTCCGTGCGGTCACCGTAGCGTTGTTTCAGGAATTCCACGGCTTTCTCTTTGGTGATGGTGCGGAAAGCAGGCACGTAGGTGCTCATGGTGAACTCGTGCAAGGTAGTTCCTATCATCACGGGCACGTCCTTGCTCTGTGCAGGCGCCTGCGGGTCGAAAGGTTGTGCAGGCAACACGTCGCCGTCCACGGTGGGCGCCCATCCGAAGATGAAGGTGGAAATGCCGTCCTCTTTCTCGGCCTCGGCCTTCACCTTGGCAACGGCTTTCTCACCGGCGGCCAGCAGCCGTTCGTAAGGCATCTGCTGCAGCTCGTCTATCTGCGAGGCTTTCAGTCCCAGCTCGTCCATCACGGCAGCACCGATGCGACGTGAATACTTGGCATCCATCGTGCGCAGCATGGAGCCGCTCTGAACGATGGCCTTGTGGTAAAGCCCTTTGGCAGACGGAGTGGCAAGCAATGTAGATACCTTTCCGCCGCCGCCCGACTGTCCGAAAATCGTTACGTTCTGTGCGTCGCCGCCAAACGCGGCTATATTCTTGTTTACCCATTGAAGTGCCGCCACGAGGTCGAGCAGGCCGGCATTGCCGGATTTGGCGTATTTGTCGCCGTAGGCGGAAAGGTCGAGGAAGCCGAGGACGTTGAGACGGTGGTTGAGCGTGACTACCACCGCATCACCTTTCTTGGCAAGGTTGAAACCGTCGTAGGAGGGAAGTTCCTGTCCGCTGCCTGCCGCATAGCCGCCGCCGTGGAGCCACACCATGACGGGACGCTTCTTGCCGTCGTTCAGGCCCGGAGTCCAGATGTTGACCCGCAGGCAGTCTTCGCCGGGATAGCCGTCGTCCCAGTGGAAGGCGAAAGCGTGCTCATCGGCACCCCAGCCCATACGCACCGCCTGGGGGCAGGTGGGACCGAACATGCGGCTGCTACGCACGCCTTCCCATTTGTCGGCAGGCTGAGGCGGCATGAAGCGCTCTGCCTTGGCGTAGGGAATACCTTTATATATATAAATACCGTCTTGCAGGAATCCTCCCACTTTGCCCGACTCGGTCTGGGCGATGGCTGTTTCGGAAGAGGCGACGATTTCGCCCGTGGTTTGTTGCGCGCCGGCGGTCTTCACGCCCGCTGTCTGTCCGCAAGAGGAGAGAATCAGCAGGGAGGCCAACGCAAGCATGGATAAAGGTTGTCTTTTCATGGTTGTATATCGTTTTTTAAAATTGATGATTTGTCTTTGACTTGCTTTCAGCGAACGAGTTGACAAGTTGTTCACTTGTTCACTTTTTCCGGTTGCAATATTACGCCGATTGCGCCGGAGGGACTGGCCGACATGTAAAAACGATTTGCCCGGAGGTTTAAAAGCGCTTGCCCATAGGTTCAAATGTTTGCCTTTTTGTTCAAAACATGCTGCAAAGCAACTTATATTCAATTTTTTATCCTTATTTTCGCACATCATTCAAAACCTTTTAATATGACCTTGTCTAACCGGAAAATCCTCCGTACCCTGCTCTGCCTGCTGGCCGGAACTCTGTATGCCGTCTGCCTGTCGGCATGCGGCGCCAAAGAGCCCTTATCCGAAAACCGGGATGCCGAAATCGAAAGCCCCGTCATAGCCAACGACCTCTCCAACCAGAAAGTCACCGCCATAGCCGAAGACACGCAAGGCCATATATGGATAGGCACGTTCCGCGGGCTGAACAAGAACAATGTGCACGACTACCACCAGTACTTCTGCACCGACGACTCGCTGGGACTGCCCGACAACCAGATTACCCACCTGCTGCGCGACTCGAAGAACCGCTTCTGGGTGGGCACCGTGAACGGCGTGTGCCTATACACCGACAAGGACAACTTCCGCATCATCCCCATCGAGGCCGACAACAAGAACGTGAGGCAGATTCTGGAAGACCGCAACGGGCGCATCTTCCTCAACACCGGCTTCCAGCTCTACGCCTACCACCCCCGGGAGGAAAAGATTACCTGCGTGCTGCCCGAAATCAGCCCCGGAAATGCCTTCTACGCACAGTGCCACATCGCCCCCGACAACAACCTCTGGGTAATGACCTCCACCGGGCTCCGCTGCTACGACCCCTCCACCCTTCAGCTGAAAGAGTCTGTCGCCCTCAGCGGCTATCCCTACTACTCGTACCTGCACAACAACGAGCTGTGGATAACCGGCAACCACACCCTCAGCATCTTCGACACCCGCACGCGCAGCTTCAAGCCGCTGCCGCAGCCCATCGCCCGAAACACCACGCTGTGCAACGCCGACATCGACTACATACACCCCTACGGCAACAACGGCCTGCTGCTGAACACCGCCAGACACGGCATGTTCTACTACAACCCGGGCACCGGCAGCGTGACCCGCCAGGGCGAGAACGGATTCCCCTTCGAGATGCCCCGCTTCCGAATCAGCCAAATGTTCACCGACTCGCAGCAGAACCTGTGGATAGGCTCCGTGGACCAGGGGTACACCGTGTGCTACCACTACAAGGAGCGGTTCAACAACGACAACTACCTGCGCTCCGAGCTGAACAACAAGTCCGTGGTGTCGCTAAGCGCCGGCAAGGACCACAAGCTGTGGATTTCCACCCTGATGGACGGCATCTACGTGTATGACACGAAGAGCAGCGAAATCAGGCACATCGACCCCGAAACGTTCTGGGGGCAAGAGAAACAGAAAGCCATCTACGTGAACCAGCTGATGGTGGACAGCGACAACAACCTCTGGATGACAAGCACCGACAGCGAAGTGCTGAAAGCCCGCTACACGCCCGACGGGCAGCTGAAGATAGAGGAACGGCACCGGATTTTCCTGCCCATGTCCATCGCCCAGTCGCCCGACGGAACCATCTGGATAGGCACCGCCACGGTCAACGTCTATGCCCTGCGCCCCGGCAAGAAGGAATTCGAGGCGATGAAGCTCTTCGAGGGGTTCACCTTCGTGCCCGGCCTGGCGATGATGGATAACCGCCGGCTGATGGTGACGGGCTTCTACCAACCCATCAAGCATATCGACATCGAAAACCTGGAGACGGGCACGGCGGACATCGCGGAAGAGGACCTGAAAGCCTGCATACGCCGCTCCGTATTCGTCCCCACGGCCTTGTACAAAGACACGTACGGCATTCTCTGGATAGGCACCATAAGCAATGGCCTGATGTGCTACCATCCCGAAACGGGCCGGATGACACCCATGCCCGGCACCTCCTGCCTCGACATATCGGGCATCGAGGAAGACCTGCAAGGCAACCTCTGGATAAGCACCCAATACGGACTGAGCAAATATGACCGGACAGCCGGACGCTTCACCAACTATTACGCCGCCGACGGCATAGGCGGAAACCAGTTCTACGACCGCGCCTCGTGCCGTCTGCCCGACGGGACGCTGGCATTCGGCGGCACGCACGGGCTCACGCTCTTCAACCCCATCGACGTGCCCATCAAGCGCAGCATCCCGCTGCTGTTCAGTGACCTGAAGATACACAACAAGCTGATACGTCCGCAATTGCACGGAGAAACCATCGGCAAGCACCTCTCCTACTGCCCCGACATACACCTGGAGCACGACCAGAACAGTTTCAGCATCTCCTTCTCTGCCCTGAACTACAGCGAGTACGGACGAGTGCACTACCAATACCACCTGGAGGGTTTCGACAACTACTGGGTAGACGCCCGCAACAACCACGAGGCCTACTACGCCAACCTGCCTGCCGGAGAGTATGTGTTCCACGTGAAAATCACCAACAACGACCGGAGCATCGTGGAGGCCGAGAACTCCATCCGCATCCGCGTATATCCGGCTCCCTGGCGCACGTGGTGGGCCTACTGCATCTACTTCTTGTTGGCAACCGCCCTCGCCCTTCTCTTCCTGCGTGCCCTGCTCCGCGTCCGCGCCGAAAAGGAGGCCGCCCGCCGCGCCCGCCTGGAGAAAGAGCAGGAGCAACGGGTGAACCGGATGAACATGAGCTTCTTCGCCAACGTCTCGCACGAGTTCCGCACACCGCTCACCATGATTTCCGGTCCCGTGAACCAGCTCTGCGCCAATCCGCGGATAGAGGGTGCGGACAAGAACCTGCTGCACATCGTGCAACGCAGCGTGAACCGCATGCTGAGGCTCGTCAACCAGATGATGGACTTCAACAAGCTGGAGAACGACACCCTGCGCCTGCAAGTGAAGCGCGCCGACCTCATCGCCTGCCTGCAACGCCAGGTGGGCATCTTCCGGGTGAACGCCGACGACAAGGGCATCGACCTGAACACCTACGGACTGGAAGACACCTTCCTGATGTGGCTGGACGAGGACAAGGTGGAAAAGATATTCAACAACCTAATGTCCAATGCCCTGAAGTTCACGCCCCAAGGCGGTAAAATCAGTGTCGGCTTCGACGTAATAGACCGTGAGAAAGCCGCGCGGCTCTTCGGCCTGTCCGCCGACGGGCGCATCACGCAGTACGTCAAAGTGTCCGTGGCCAACACGGGACAGAGCATCCCCGAAGACAAGATAGAGAAGATATTCGAACGCTATTACCAGATAGGCAACCAAGCCGAAGGTACCTACAACTGGGGAACGGGCATCGGCCTGTACTACGCCCGCAGCCTGGCCGTACTGCACCACGGGCAACTGAAAGCCAGCCAGTCCGAAGAGGGAAGCGGCGCCGTGTTCACCTTCGTCCTGCCCGTGAACGACGCCGCGTATGCCGAAGACGAACGGGCAACGGAACAGAGCAACCAGTCGGAAGCCTTCCCGCTGGCCGCCGCCTCGCAGCCTGCCGAGAACAAGACCGGCACCGACGAGAAGCAACCCACCCTGCTGGTGGTGGACGACGACACCGAAGTGGCACACTACCTGCGCACCCTCCTCTCCGCCCACTACAAGGTAATCTGCCGCTTCAATGCCGACGATGCGCTGAAGGCGCTGCATGAGGAGTCACCCGACCTGGTTCTGAGTGACGTGGTGATGCCCGGCAAGGACGGTTACCAGTTCTGCCGGGAGATAAAGGAAGACTTGCAGCTCTGCCACCTGCCCGTGATTCTGGTTACGGCCAAAGCCACCGTGGAAAACCAGGTGGAAGGACTGGACACGGGAGCCGACGCCTACGTGACCAAGCCTTTCGACCCTGCCTACCTGCTGGCGCTCATCAAGTCGCTGCTCAAGAACCGCGAGAAAGCGCGCAACATGCTGGGAAAGGCCACGCAGACGGACAAGATAGAAGAGAACATCCTCTCCCCGCAAGACAACGTCTTCATGACCGAACTCTACCACCTGATGGAGAGCGAGCTCTCCAACCCCGAACTGGACATTGCCCGCATGACCGAGCTGCTGAGAATATCACGCACCAAGTTCTACTATAAAGTAAAAGGACTGACCGGCGAAAGCCCCAGCACCTTCTTCAAGACCTACAAGCTGAACCGTGCCGCCGAACTGATAACGGAAGGGAAACATACCGTCTCGGAAATTGCGGACATGACGGGATTCAGCACGCTGTCCCACTTCTCGAAGAGCTTCAAGAAGCAGTTCGGAGTAAGTCCGAGCGAATACGGCAAATAGAAGGACGGGCTACTTGGCTTGTTGTATGAGGGTTATGCCTTTCAGGAGTGAAGGTATAACCCTCATGCTTTTAACAGCCGGCCCTTGTATGCACGAGATGCACATCTCATACAACACGAGATGCACATCTCGAGATACATGAGATGCACATCTCGTGCATACAAGGACTACGCCTTAAAGTGAGAGAGGAATAGCCATGTGTGTTACCGGGCTTCCGGAATATTAGTCGAATCATATACAATCATCGCCCGGCCTTCGGCCAACTTCCTCGCAGTGGGAGGCATCTTGATGAAATAGTTGGAATAAGGTTCCGAACCTTCCTGGTCTCCATTCATCAGCCTGTGGGAAATACGTATCATCGTCTGAATATAGGCCAGCGGCAAAGAAGATTTCAGATAAGGATAATGTCCGCACCAGATATCCTTGATGTGCCCTTCCTTCATGAGCTTTTCCATACGGCAACACGACTCATGGAAAGTGGCGATGGGAGACATCGGCACACACTGCAGCCATACTTCACCCGAGCCGAACGCATCACCCGAATAACAGTCTCCGTTTGCCTTGTCCAGGAGTACCACCGAGCCGGGCGTATGCCCGGGCATCCATGCCACTTCCAGCTTGCGTCCACCCAAGTCGAACACTTGTCCTTCTTCCATATAGAGGAATTCTCCTTGATAATCCGCCGCATGCTGGGGCACCAGCACCGTATCGGCCCGATGCATCCATACTTTATCGAAATACTTGATGCAGCCGGCATGGTCGGGGTGCATGTGGGTGACGATTACTTCCAGCGGTTTCCCGGTTATCTGTCCCACAATCTTATCCAAATCCGCACAACGCGTGCCGGTATCAATCAGCACGGCCTTGTCTTCGCCCTCTATCAGATACATGGTAGTATAGTCCCAAGTGGAAAATACCCAAGTCTTCTCTTTCAACAAGGAAACCTCTACCTCTTCATTCTTGAATACCGTTTGCGCCCCTATAGCCATACAAACAAACAGCAGGGCAAATATCACTAAGTTTCTTTTCATGTTTTTCTTCTTTATATAGTTAAACCGAATTGTGAATTTCTCAAGATAAATCAATAACCGGGATTCTGTTTCAGGTTGCTGTTCACCTCCAATTCATTTTCAGGAAACGGCAGCCACTCGTCGCGATTGGGAGTCCAACCCGCCAACGACTTTTCATTATCGACATAGGTGGTTTTGGTCGTATAACGGGCGTTGTAGATGCCTGCCGCCGTAGTGAGGTCATTATTCGGGTCAGGTACAATCTGGAAAGTCGGTAACTTTTTCCCTTTATCCGCCAATACCGCCGGAGCATCCCCCCAACGCTTCAGGTCCTGGAAGCGCATGCCTTCCATAGCAAGTTCCAAGCGGCGCTCCAGCTTTATATCGGAAAGCGTCACATGACTCTTTCTGGGAAGACGGGCCCTGTCGCGCACTCTGCCCAGATATTCGTCGGCACCGGCTTGGTCTCCCGCCTGGAGGCAAGCCTCGGCAGCCATCAGCAACACATCCGCATATCTGATGACCGGAGTATTGCTCTGGTTTCCACACCAATACCCTACAAATTCGTCATCGGTGCTTGCCAGCCATTTCAGACGGAAATAGCCTTCGCTGGCATATTTGTTGGTAGTCGTGTTCACCGCAATGTTCATGGCAATCACCTGCTCCCAGGTCCTGATCCAGGCATTCAAGCGATACCCGTCGGCACCCTCCTCAGCCACAAAGGCATCGTACAAAGACTTCGACGGATTGAAGTAGCTGTAACCGCTGGTAGTGTTGAACTTATAGTGCATGGACGCTTCCGGACCGGCTATAAAGCCATAGCCGAATCCCCAATTGGCCAAGATGCCGAACCAGCCCTCCTGAGAATACATGTTGGAAGGGTCGTAATGGCGCACACACTCCAGCACATACTCCTTGCAGCCGGCAGAGGCCGGATGATAGAATGTGCTGACATCGGCTATCAAATCATATTTGCCGGAAGAAATGACCTTCTCCAACTCACTTTTGGCATCGGCATATTTCTCCTGATACAGATAAATCTTTCCCAACAAGCAGCGGGCAGCCTCCAACGTGGCGCGGGTTCCCCCGTCCCTGTCTTCCAAACTCGTTTTCGAAGTGAGTTTCCCGGAAGTTATAGCTTCCGTAAGGTCTGTCTCCATGAATTTCCACAACTGTTCGGCAGTGGAGTTGGGCACCTTATACTCTTCCGAATTCTTCAATACCCTATCTACCAAAGGAGGAGTCCCCCACAAAGTGGTCAGTTCGAAATAGCAGATGGCTCTGAAGAATTTGGCCTCGGCAATGTTTCTTGCCTTCACTTCACTTTCAGTGGCATCGAACCGCTCAATCACCAGATTGGCCAGATAAATCGTGGCATACAACCTCTTATAATAGTTTTCCACCCAACCATTCGTGGCCACTATCGCACTTTCGTATATCTCCTGCGCATACACCTGGTCGGAGCGGGCACCACCCGAATTGAAATCGTCTGCCAAGAAATTTTTCAGGAAGAAACCGTTGGCATACTGCGAGGCTTTCTCACCACGCCCGGAATAAGCATTCCGCCAGGACGCATAGACAGCAGCGATGGCAGACTCACACTGTTCATCCGTCTGATAATAATTCTCTTCATTCTCTACACCTTTCTGGGGAATATCCAGCAAATCGACATCGCATGCGGAAAATGTAAGTGCACACGCCAACAGTCCGGACAAGATATATTTTCTTTTCATATTTCTTCTATTTATTATTTAAAATGTAACTGATAAACCGAACACCACCTTCTTCGTTGTGGGATAATTTCCGTAATCCACGCCCATACCGCTGGTAGCCGTGGAGGAAACCTCCGGATCGAGTCCCGGATACTTCGTGAACAAGAAGAAATTATCCAACGAGGCATATACTCTCAGCTTGTCGGCCAGGAATTTCTTCGTAACCGTCCGGGGCAACGTATATCCCAGCTGTATCTGCTTGATGCGGAAATAAGAGCCGTCAAAAATATAGGCATCGGACAAGCCATACTTGTCTGCATTCGTATTCTGCGGCCGTGCAAACTTACGGCTGGTAGTCCCGTCCGCCGTCCAGCGCTGGTCGTACATCTCCTTCAGCGTATAGGATATGGAGTTATAACTGTAGGACATGAATACGTCATTGCCCACGGAGCCGTTGCCGAAAATCAGAAAATCAAAATTCTTGTAGTTGGCGGTCAACGTGATTCCATATGTGAAGTCCGGCATCGGTTTACCAATCATCGCCTTGTCACTGGCATCAATGGTACCGTCACCCGTATTATCCCTGAATACGGGATTGCCCTTGTCATCCAGATGATCGACCTGATAGCCTCTGAAATACCACACCGGATAGCCTACCTCGAATGCGGAGAACGAACCGTTCGAAGCCATTGTAGTGGCGCCTTCTATGCGTCCGCCGCTGACATGCGGATCCAGATAAGTGACCTCGTTCTTCAAAGTGGCCAGATTGGCGGTCACAGAATAGTTGAAATCACCGGCTTTGTCTTTCCATCCGGCCTCAAACTCAAAACCCTTATTCGTCACATTACCGGCATTCATCGGAGCCGATGAGTTTCCCGCCTCATAAGGAATGACAATGTTGGAAACAATCAAGTCTTTTGTCTTTTTCTGATACCAGTCCATACCAAACGAGAAGCGGTCGTTGAAAGCGCGCAAATCCATACCCAAATCCAGCTGTTCGGAGGTTTCCCACTTCAAGTCAGGATTATAGAGCTGCGAAGGTTTGGCAGAAGTGACATATTTCATCGCCGTATTGCTGAAAGAGTACCCGGCAGCCGAAGTCACCAGGGAATTGGAATACTTGTAACCGCTCAGATTGCTTGTGCTGCCATTCTGCCCCCAGCTTGCACGCAACTTCAGGAATGTGAGAGGGGTATTGTTCTTTTCCGTGAAAAAGCGCTCGTTGGAAATGACCCAACCGGCTGATACCGACGGGAAATAGCCCCAGCGATTGGTACCCGGAAGCACGGAAGTATCGGCTGCATCGGCACGCATGGCCGCTTGCAGCATATAGCGGTTCTGGTAATCGTAAGCCAAACGGCCGAAATAGGACAGCTTACGATTAATCAGATTATAACCGGCGGTACTCTTCACGGCATCTCCGGCAGGATACGAAACGTCGGCATACAAAGGATCGTGCTTGGCAGTCTTGTCTACACCGGCAGAAACATAAGTGAAGTTATTCTCGCTGTAGGACATACCCAGCATGGCAGACACATGATGCTTGTCCCACAAATCCGTACTATAATTCACAAAGTTCTCCCACTGATAATAGGTAGTAGAGGAGTTGGAGCGGCTGGCCCCGTTCTTATCCTTATTATTGGCGGAAGCCGAACCGTAATAGAGATTGTTATACTGATAAGTGTTTGCGTTCAGTTCCCTGTAACCCAGCCGGGTAGTAAACACAAATCCTTTGAAAGGAGTCAGGTTGGCATAGAGCGTTCCCATCAGACTGTTGCCGAAGTTTTTCTTGTCGCTCATGCGGATGGCTACCATAGGATGTATCTGTTCCATAGAACCCAGACAGCTGTAATAAGCGCCCTTGTCATTGCGCAGCAAAGTAAAGCCGTTGGCAATCAATGCCTCCATTTGTTTAGGAAGCGCATCGGCTGCATAAGTGTCCGCATAATAAGGAGCCATGGTCATCACGGTAGCAATCATACTGGAATATGAATTGCCCGCACTACCGTCATTGATGGATTTCTGCGTATATTTTGCATAATTGGCAGTAACACCTACCTTCAACCAAGGTTTAATGTTATAGTCGGCATTCAGCATGACGGAAAGCCGCTTGTAGGTATCCTTGTTTTCACGAAGAATACCATTGTCATACAGATTGTTTAATGACAGGAAGAAAGAGCCCTTGTCATTCGCTCCCTGAAAGTTGACCGTATGATGGGAGGATGGCGAAGCATTAAAAGCCACATCATACCAATCGGTAGTCGATACACCGTCCCATGTGCCGCTGGTAATAAGCTCCTGGATATTATCATCTGTAAAAGTAGGGTCTTGCTCCTTCTTTTGCAATAAAGCTTCTTGTGAATTAATCAGCTTGGGACGTTGCGCCAGGCTACTGATGGAATATTGAAAGTCGTAGGAAATGCTGCTGGTTCCTTTGCTTCCGCTCTTTGTGGTAATAAGCACTACGCCATTACCGGCCTGCGCACCATAAATGGCAGCGGATGCGGCATCTTTCAGGACTTCCATGCTTTTTATATTATTAGGATCCACAGCACTCAAGTCGGATACTATCAATCCGTCTACCACATAGAGGGGATCGGAAGTACCATTCGATGAAAAACCACGGACACGAATGGTAGGCGAAGCACCCGGTTGCGAAGTTGTGGATATCAGTTGTACACCGGCTGTCTTGCCCTGCAGGGCTTCTTCCACCCGGGTAATAGAGCGGTTCTGGATGTCTTCTGCCTTCACGGAAGAAATGGCGCCTGTCAGGTCGCTCTTCTTCTGTACACCATAGCCCACCACTACCACTTCATCCAGCGTCCGGGTGTCTTCTTTCATCGTTATATTCATTCTCTCTGATACGGCTTTCAGTTCTTGTGTCACATATCCGATGTACGAATAGACAATGACGGCACCTTGCTTTACCTTTAAGGAATAATTTCCCTCCATATTCGTAATCACTCCATTAGAGGTGCCCTTTTCAAGTACACTCACACCAATCATCGGTTCTCCCAAATCATCTGTAATCCGTCCCGATATCATCATCGGACTTTGCGCCAGCATAAAAGGTATTCCCACCCAAAGGAACAGCCAGAATGCCATCAGCTTTCTTTTAAAGTTGTTTTCCATAATGCTTAAATAATTAGATTTGTTAATAAAAAAGCTACATTCACTTATTGTAGGATTTCCGATACAATTTTATCAAAAGAGGAGATAAGAGGATATTGAGAAAATACAAAAACATTTCCTATATGTTCAGATATTGTTTCTTGTACGTTCAAAAGATTATCAATATGTTCAAAACATGCCATACAGCATATTCCAAGCGGAAAAATCACTGTTACAGCAAATATCACCTACTTATTTTCTTTCTACTTTTGTCTGCTCCATTGTAAAAAAACACTCTCCGCGGAACATACCTTAATACACTTCATATATGAAAAAAATCATTCTTTCCCTCATAGCTTTATCTGCAATAGCGGTGTCTTCGTGCCAACCGACAACCGCCAAAGCAGAAGCGGAAAAACAGGATGTTTATAGAATTTCGGCAACCATTTCCAACCAAAACATTACGGATTTCCAAGAAGACGCGCAAGGCTATATCTGGATAGGAACCACACGAGGACTGAACAGATTCAACGCACACGAATACCGGCAATATTACAGTTCCAACGACTCACTGCAACTGCCCGGAGATAGAATCCAGGATATTTTCATGGACTCACGCAAACGCTTATGGATAGCGACAACCAACGGAACATGCCGATATACCGACCAAGACAACTTCTGCCAGATACCCATAAACGTGCCCTATAACAATAGGAACGGACATCAGTTCATAGAAAGCAAGGATGGAAAAATCTTCCTAAACATGGTGGTACATCTCTGCGTCTATAACCCTGAAACAGACACTTTCAACCGTATTTTCATCAACTTTGACCCGGACAAGACCTATAAACAGACCTGCTACATAGATAACAACAACTGTCTGTGGGCCGTCAACCCCGTATCCATCCGATGCTACGACTCCCGAAACATGCAACTGACAGACTCCATACCCATGCCGCAGAAGATTACCTACTCTTACATGCACAACCATACCTCCCTATGGCTGGCAAGCAAGAACCGACTCTTCATATTCGATACCGAAAGCAAAAGATTCAAAACGACTCCCGAAGCAATAAGTAATCATCCCATCTTATCGAAAGCCGCCATCACCTATATACACCCGTACGACAAGAACAGGCTACTGATTTGCACGCAAAAGCATACGTTCCTTTACAACCACATAGAAAACACCGTCATACATGAAAAGGAAAACGGATTTCCATTTGAAGTCCCGCAACATGGCATCAAATGCATGTACACCGACTCGCACAAGAATCTGTGGATAGGCTCGCCGGACCAAGGCTATACCGTACGCTATCATTATAAGGAGCGTTTCAACAGCAACAATTATCTGCGTTCGTTCTTCCATCAAAAATCCATCATAGCCCTCGATGCCGACTCCTGCAACTTGTATATATCCACCCTGAAAGACGGAATGTATATCTACAACCTGAATACCAAGCATATAGAAGCTGTGAATATCAGTAGAATCCTACCTGCACAAAACACAGAAAATATAATTGTCAGACACATCTATCACGACAAAGACCGGCACATCTGGCTTGCCACCAATACCAATCAAGTCATAAAATGCGTGCTCGAGTCTAATCAATTAAAAGCAACGAGTATTTTTTCCGTCCCTTCCGTACTGTGCATAACGCAAGACCGTAACGGAACAATATGGGCAGGCAGCTTCAGCCAGGCAATATATGCCCTGAAAAAAGGTGAAAAGGTATTCACACCCGTATCACTTTATCCCCAGTCATTTTTCACCTTTACTCCTACCCTACGTCCCCTCTCCAATGGAGAAGTATGGATTGCCTCCTTTGCCAACAAGATTCGTTCAATAAATCCGGATACATGGAAAATCCGGATACCGGACATCTCGAGGGCAGACAGCCTGGCCTGCATACGCCGTTCTAAATTTATCCCTTCCGTATTATACGAAGACAGCCAAGGAGATATCTGGATTGGAACCTCCCATAACGGTCTTTTACGATATACTTCGCAGAATCATAAATTATCTCCCATATCCGGCATTGGCTGCACAGAGATTTGCAGCATCGAAGAAGATATACAAGGGAACCTATGGATATCCACATTATACGGATTAAGTAAATATGAGCGCCGGACCAATCAAATCAGCAACTACTATGCAAGCGACGGTATCGGCGGCAATCAATTCTACGACCGTGCATCCTGCCGACTTTCAAACGGAACCTTAGTATTCGGCGGCACTCACGGAATGACATTCTTCAATCCGGTGGAAACTCCTTTCAAATACGATGTTCCCCTGACGTTCGAGAATCTGAAGATTCATAACAAGCTTGTATATCCCGGAAAGAATGCAATCATCGACAAGGACCTCTCCTACCAACCGGACGTATATCTGAAACATAGCCAGACCAGCTTCAGCATATCATTTGCCGCATTGGATTATAGTGAATACGAACGAATACACTATCACTACCAATTGGAAGGCATTGACCGCTACTGGATAAATGCACACACCAACCGGGAAGCTTATTATGCCAACCTTCCCACAGGAACCTATATGTTCAAAGTAAAAATCACCAATGAAGACCAAAGCATAATCGGAGAAGAAAAACAGTTGCGCATCATCGTCAAACCGGCTCCTTGGAATACCTGGTGGGCAAGATGTGCATATGCTCTGGTAATCATCGGAATAGCCGGTACACTTATACACAGTTGGCGGCGCGTAAGAATTGAAAAAGAAACCGCCTGCCGTGCCGAACAAGAAAAAGCACAAGAACAGAAAATGAATAAGACATACATGAGCTATTTTACCAACATATCCCACGAGTTCCGGACACCACTGACCACGATGTTGGGTTCCATCAGACAACTGTGTGCCGCCCCAGCCAATACAGAGCCTAACCGGGAACTACTGAATGTTCTGCAAGACGGTATTCTGCGGATGCTCCAGCTAGTCAACCAATTGCTCGATTTCAACAAATTAGACAACGACAATCTGGGACTGGAGGTCCAACAGACCAACCTTGCCTCCACCATCAAACGAATCATCAGTTTCTTCAACATCAATGCCCAAAGCAAGAATATAACCCTTAGCATTCAGGGATTACACCATGACATCCTCTATTGGGCCGATGAAGACAAAGTAGAGAAAATACTGAGCAATCTGCTTTCCAATGCCATGAAGTTTACTCCTACAGGAGGTGAAATAGAAATCTCGTTCGCCATCGTCACACGCCAAGAAGCCGAGGAGTTCTTCTGCCTGACAGAACAAGACAAAAGCGTCCGGTATATCCGGATTTCCGTAACCAACACCGGAGAAAACATTCCGGAAGAACAGCTGGAAAAAATCTTTGAACGGTTCTATCAGATAAAAGGCAACAAAGGGACTTACAATTGGGGAACCGGCATCGGGCTTTATTATGCCCGATGCCTTGCCCGGTTGCACCACGGACACTTGAAAGCGGCAAACCGGAAAGAAGGGAACGGAGCCATGTTTATCCTGATTCTGCCCGCAGACGATTTCTCGTACACAAAAGAGGAACGGTTCTATGGCAAAAAAACACTCCTGAACAATACTTCCATAGAACCTGCGAAAATAGAACCGGATGCTGCCCGTGAAGGTAAAACAAGTCCGAAAACAATACTCATAGTAGACGATGACCCGGCCATCATGCACTATCTGCAGATTCTGCTGACCCCGCATTATCACATCATCAGCCGACTCAATTCCACCAACATCTTCCAGACCATTGTAGACGAAGCTCCGGATTTAATACTGAGCGATGTACTGATGCCGGACAAAGACGGTTACCAGCTTTGCAAAGAGATTAAAGCAAACCTGCAATTCTGTCACATACCCGTCATTCTGGTAACCGCCAAATCCACCGTGGAAAACCAGATAGAAGGATTGCATACCGGAGCAGACGCATACGTGCCCAAACCTTTTGAACCGGCTTACTTACTGGCCCTGATTGAATCACTATTGACGAACCGTGATAAAATGCGTAGTTTCCTGACGAACAATACCCGGACAAGCCAGATGAAAGAACTTGCCCTTACCCCAAAAGACGAGGCCTTCATGACAGAACTGTATAAACTAATGGAAAATGAACTGGATAATCCGGAACTGGACATCACGCGGATGGCCGAATTACTCAAAATCTCCCGTACCAAATTTTACTACAAGGTGAAAGGGTTAACCGGCAAGAATCCAAGCGTTTTCTTCAGAACTTATAAACTGAACCGCGCAGCCGAACTAATCAAGGAAGGGACCTATACCATCTCCGAAATAGCGGACATGACCGGTTTCAATACCCTTCCCCACTTCTCTACCTGCTTTAAAAAACAATTCGGTATAAACCCGAGTGAGTATCAATAAACCTTGTACATCCCTTATCAGCACCCACGGCTCCCTCTAATTCCCTTAAAAGAAAGAGCCGTGGCCTGCATAGAGATTACTTCCGATAAAAGTTGCCGATTATCGCTTGTTATAAACCAGTTTCTTCGTCTGCGGGTCGCGGGAGAATTGTTTCATGAAATCCCACATCAACCGTGCATCAGGCTTGAAGTTCCAATGACCGTAGTCATTCACAGCCACGACTTTAATCAGCGGAATGTTTCCCTTGTAAAGCACTCCCGCTTCCATCGTGACGCGCTTGTTGGTGGAAATCACTTCCCTATCCTTCAGCGCTATGCCGAAGGTGGCATCTTTGGAAAAGTCAGGTCGACTGCTCACCTCCATGCCGTTCATGGTCTGATAGGCAGTCCAGGCACAGAAAAAGGCATTGGTGCGCCAACTGTTCTCGCTTACAAAAGGCACAACTTCGTCGTCCGTACCCGTCACAGAGAAATAAGCGGTCTCCACACTGCCCCGTTTCTGTACCGCCTCGTTCATCAGCGCTTCGCCATTGTAGCCGAACATATACCGGTCGGGGGTCAGCCCAGCCGATTGGGCACCCACAGCGGCAAACACGTGCGACTTGCGTATACCGAGCCCCGTAGCCGTAGCGGCTCCTGCCGAAAGCCCTTCGGCATATACCCGCGAAGGGTCTATCTGCGGATAGGTCTTCAACAGATGATACACCACCTGCTCGATGCCGTCCAACCCCATAGGAGCATAACCGTTGCCCTGCCACTCCAATTCGGCAACAATGAAGTTCTCCTCAACCGCCAACTCAATGAAGCCGGATGTCTCAGCCTGCGTACGCGGATCATTGTTGTTGCCATGCAGCAAAAGCAACAACGGCACAGAAGCCTTTTCTGCCTTCAAGGTAGCTTCCGGATGGAATTCATACCATAGGAAATCGCCTGTACCGATAAGATCTTTCTTCATCACACGACGAGTGATTCCCCAATCTTCGGGCATGATATACGGCTCCAGCTCATACGTACCATATTGGTCGAATTGAGCTCCCGTGTACCAAGTATGTTCGTAATTGTTGAAACGGTAGTTCTTGCAAAGCAAAGTCTTCCAGGCTTCTGCAAAAGCCTCTTTCAGGGAAGTGTATTTGTTTGCACTCACCACAACCTGCTGTAACGGCTCCTTCCGGTTGGCATAACAAGCCAACCCGTCTTCTTTCCGCACCGGTTCCGCCTGATTCTGCAAGATATAGGCTGCCGCTACCTGCCGACTGTGTGTTCCGGCAATAAAAGCAGGAACGGGGGCGGCACCCTCAGCCGTCTTGGCCGGTCGGCCATTCAGCGATACGATACCGGCAACAGCACCCGCATGTCCGGCAATGGTTCTATTAACGAACGTCGCTCCCTTACCTATACCGATTATCTTCAGATTAGTAAAAACACGCATCTTGTTCAGGAAATTCTTATAAGCTTCCAAATCCTTCACCGCATCATACTCCTTTCCCAAGGGGTTCATCACACAGACCGTCCCCGAATAGGTGTGCGCATAGGACGCAATACCCAATTCATCCGTCAACGCCGCCGCTTCGGAAGCATCGCACGGCTTGTCCGGATAAATCACGAAAAAAGGGGAGAAGCCGGGAAAACGTCCCTCTACACTTTTGCACGTATCACGCGTAATGTAAACTTCCTGCTCCAACCCAGGAAAACGAACAAACGGAGGAAGCCCTTCAGGGGTTCCACCAGCCCCTTTCATCTGCAATGCAACTACAGAAAACAAGAGCCCAAAAATGAAATTCAGTTTCATAGTATCTTTAACAATTTGTTTTACGACCGCAATATTAGCGAATTACCCTCAAAGCATTCTTTCCTATTTGTTCAAATGTTTATCCTCCGGTTCAATTTTATTCATTACATTTGCAGTGTTTCTTAAAACCAACCGTATATGGCACATCGTCTTAATACCAACAAACAGTTTATGGTAGGCAACGGCATCCTTGCCTTTGCCGTGATTTTCGTAGTCGTCATCTTTGTCTACATGAGCATGAGGCTGCAACAACAGAAAGCGGAAAACCGCAACTTCATCGAAACCTATACCATCACACTGACGAAAGGCTTTGCCGGAGACTCCACCTCCATCTTCATCAACGACAGCCTGCTGGTGAACCGCACCATGACGGAAGAACCTTTCATCCTCGAGGTGAAACGCTTTGCCGAACAAAGCGCACTGATGATTGTGAACAATGCAACCGAGAAGCTTTCCCTGTTTGAGCTTAGCGAAAAAGGAGGAGAATACCGGTTCGAGAAGGAAGGAGAAGAGGTAAAACAACTGGCGCAGGAATAAAAAAGCTCAGCAAGGAGTGTTGTCAGACGTTATCAACTTTCATTTTATTTTTTCTTACATCAATATAAAGCAAATCATCATGGTCTGTTATACTATACAGTTCCATAAAATCCTCTGTTACCAAGTAATATTCGTCAAGCCCCTCACAGTCGCCGATAAATATATGTATATCAGACATTCTTGCTTTATAAACGATAAAATCCCTGTTCCAATAATCAATAAAAAAATAGAAAACGATATTTTTGTCAATTATATCCAATAGATGAAAATAAGGATCTTCCATGTTACAATCTATACTATATGGCACATATTTAAATTTCAGCCATAATGCACGAGGATTTCCAATTACAAATGTGTCATATAACCGTTGTATTAAAATCTCTTTATCGACATCTCCTATTTCCTGAAATGGAAGATGGTTATCTTTGATTGTTCGTTCTATTTCTTTATAATCAAACATGACATTTTGCTTCTGTTAATAATCTCGCATTATCCATACCGGTATTAACTTTCTGAGATACCTTTCAAACGTGATAGAAGAGGCAGACCGCTATATCTCCGTTTTGTATTTCCGGAGTTCTGTTCTCAATGCCTGAGCCCTTCCATCAGTCATCCGGTCGAGCAAAGCCCAGAAACGTTTCCCGTGATTCATCTCGCGGGTATGCGCCAGTTCGTGCAGCAACACATAGTCTATCAGATGTTTGGGAAGAAGTACCAGGTAATAGGACAGATTGATATTGCCACGCGTGGAACAGCTTCCCCAACGCCCGCTACTGGAATTAATCTTCACACTCTTGTAAGGAAGGTTATGTTGCATGGAAAGCATATACAGGCGGGGAGGAAGAATAATCTTTGCATTCCGTCGCAAAGCCTCCTCAATCACCTTACGTAGCCAAGCCTGCAGATTCTCATCCGAGAAATCCGCATCCGGCGGACAGATTATCTGCATTTCTCCCAACTCGGAACGGGACAAGAACCGTTCCCGTTGTCCGCCGACCAACGTCAGCTTGAAGAACTCCGTATCAATGCGGTAATCCAAATCAATCAGCTTTCTGACCTGCTTCTGTCTGGCAGCCCTCAAACGCGGACGAAGCTGCTCGATGGCATTCTCTACCTCGGCAAGAGAAGTCCGGGGAGGCACGGTCACGTGAATTCCATCCTCCTTTGTACGGAAAGTGAGACGCCGTGCCCGGGCATTGACCCGGACAAACAAAGGACCTAGCTCTTTATCTTCTATAATGCGGTTTACTGTCATAAATCAAAGCCTCTCCCGTAGGAAGGGGCGGGGAAGAGGCTTTGCAAATGAACAAAGAATCGTCCAAAAAAGCAAGCAAACACCTGACAAAAGCGGACGGAGTGTCCGATAATGAACACTATGTAAAAGTTATTACACTTTAGTTATCAGCGACTTACACTTGTGGCACAATAATTGATTAAAGTATGATGACCGAGCGTCCTTTGAAAAAAGCATTTCTACATGCAACTTTTTCAAGGCAAATCACGTCTAACTAATAAATACTGAATCACAAAAAACAAAAAAATATGAAAGCTCTAACAACATTTATCGCAATCGCCTTATTGGCATTCAGTACAACCGCTTGTTCACAACAACACACATACCGTTCCGGAGGCTTCGGCAGCAAGACGGTCAAGGCAAGCAAGAACTATGTAACCAAAGACATAAAAGTGAACAACTTCACCAAGCTGAGTGTAGCCGGCAGCCCCGACGTGACCTACACGCAGAAGTCCGGCAAACCGACAGTGGAAGTATACACCTCGGACAACATTGTAGACTTACTGGATATCCGTGTCAAGGACAATACTCTCTACATCGGCTTCAAGAAGAATGTCAGCGTATCCTACAATAAACTGGAAGTACGTGTGTCCGCAGAAAAGTTGAACGGCATTGCCGTGGCAGGTTCGGGAGACGTGGAACTGAAAAACGGACTGAAGACGGACAACCTCAAAATTTCCGTAGCCGGTTCGGGTGACATCAGTGGAAACAACATCTCCTGCATAGACCTCGATATTTCCATCGCAGGCTCGGGAGACATCAACAGCAGCGACATCACTTGCAATGACCTCCAAGTATCCGTTGCAGGTTCAGGTGACATGAAGCTGAACAACGTAACGGCCAACTTCACCAAAGCATCCGTTGCCGGTTCGGGCACCGCTATCCTGAGTGGCAGCACCCAAGAAGCTGAATACAGTGTGGCAGGTTCGGGTGATTTGTTTGCTTCCGATTTCGTTGCCAAGAAAGCATCCGCCAGTGTTGCCGGTTCAGGCGACATCAAGTGCCATGCCACAGATTTCCTGAAAGTACGCACCAGCGGAAGTGGCAGTGTAGGCTACAAGGGCAATCCGGAACTGGATTATCCGAAGAAAGGACTGTATAAGCTCTAACATTGGAAAATATAGACTTTAAGATTAATAATTATAAGCCTAAACTAAATTCTCTCTCAAATAATTACCTATAAAGATGACGAAGGACTCCCGCGAGGAAGTCCTTCGTTTTTTGTACGCCCCACATCTCCGAAGCACGGGAACAACTATCATTTATCTACATTCAGAATACCCGACTCATTGTCGCTGTTATTGATGCGTCTGTCGGATGATTTGTAACGCTTGCCGAACTCGAAGTTATAACTCAGCTTGATAACCGCCATCTGTCCTATCTCTTTCGCATGGCTCCACGAGGTATAGGGTGCCACTTTGCTTACCCGTTCCTTACCCGTCTTGTAGTTGTTGGTGAACGGGAACATCATCCCTACCCCCAGCTGCAGGCGCTTGTGGGTATAAGTGGCCAGAATGGCAGTCTGATTCTCGCCCTTATAAATCGTTTCGCCCATCAGTTCGTTCGCCCTTTTACTGAATTGTCCCAACAGAGAGAACTGCTTATAATTGAACACGGCAACCAGATTGTAATAGAAGTCATTATACGTATGGGTATAGGTATTGCCGTTAGACCAGTAACGTGTAAATCCACCATCTATACTCAGCGTCAGGAAATTCTTCAGACTACCAATGTTCAGTCCGCGGAATGTGAAAGAAGGGCCAAAGCGCAGAAACTGTGCAGAACGCTGGTTCTCGCTCATCGAAACCAACTTGTCTCCCTCGGCAAACACACTCTCCATGATGATATTCTTGTGATAGCCATGTGTCACATTCAGCATGAAGACGAACTTCTGCTTCATATAGGAGTAGTTCAACGTATTGTTAAAGACACTGTAAGTCTCCAATGCCGGATTGCCGCGTACTATCTGGATGGTATCTATCGCCTGCTCCACATTGGTCAACGCACTGAGCGAAGGAATCTTGGGTTCGACATTGAACCGATAGTTGATGTTGCCGTTCTTGTGCGGCGAGAAGTTCAGACGGACAGTGGGGGTAAAGGTGTAATAGGTATGTTCCTCCCCTCCTTCCTTGAAATAAGAGCGGGTCAATCCGGCACTCACACCATAACTCACTTTCTTGATATTTCCCTGCACCTCGGCAAACGCCGCTGTCTTTGCCTGGTTCATTTCCGAAACGACGGGTGAGGAGCCTGCATACTCGTTCCTGGCATACATCCGGTAGTGCCGCAATCCGGAACTGAATACGAGGGACTTGAAACGCTTGTCGTAGATGGCTTCACCGATGATGGAACGCTTGTTTCCCGTCACATCGGTTTCAAGCATCGCCAGGTCTTCGGCTTGAGGAGTATATTCGTGGTAGAGCCTGTTATTGTCGGTGTGCATCAGCGTACCGGTCACGCTCATCGTAAGCATCTGATTCTTCGGTAATGTACGCTGGTAATAAAGGTCGAGCGAAGGAGTGTAGCCGGACTGCTTGTTCTTCAGTCCGGAGAAGATATAGTTATCGGCATCCGCAGCATCATACAGCTTGTTCGACTGGTTCAGAGAGGGAGCATCATAGATACTGTTGCGGAACACGACGTTGAATACGTACTTATCCTGCTCCGTCAGATTGTAAGAGAGGTCGATATTGTGGGTAAAGTGCTTGTTTTGGTCGTGAAGCCCCTCCTGCACACGATGTATCGTCTTATTTTCCAACACATATGTCTCATCTATATCCGTATACGTTTTCTTGAAGTTACGGGCAGACAAGTTATAGAACAATCCCCATTGTGACTTTTTATGATTGAACTTGGCCACCACATTGTCCTCGCTAAACAATATGTGGGGAGCATTAGTGGCTTGTATATTGACCAGTCCGCCCGTTTCGCGGCGGCGGACAATGATGTCTACCACAGCCCCCAGGCTGCTGTCGCCATAGCGCTCTCCCGGATTTTCAATGAATTCTATTCTTACAATCTCCTTGGGCAGGAGGGCTGCCACTTCGGTGGAGGTAGCCACAATACCGTTGATACGTGTCTGTACACTACCGCCATTGGCTTCCAGGCCTTTGCCAAGAGCATCCACCTTCAAGTGCGGAATGGCAAGGTTCAGCATCAGGTCGTAGGGATTGTAGGAATTCTTCATGGCAGTGGCGGTAGGTACTACAACCATGCGGTCTACTTTCTGCGTGATATTGCTGCCCGATATCACCACCTCGTCCAGCGCTACCGACTGTTCTTTCAAGATGATATCCCCCATCTCTACAGTGCCTTGGGGGTTCTTGATGACAATCTGCTCGTCGATATAACCGATGTAGGAGAATTTCAGCAGGAAATCTGAACCGGTGGCGGTTTTCAGAATGAATTTACCTTTTCCATTCGTAGTGCTTCCCGTAACGAATGAAGAGTCGGGTAAGGAAATCAGGGCTACATTGACAAATTCCACCGGCCGGTTCTGCTCGTCTATTACCGTACCGTTCACTTTCACTGTTTGCGCCGCTGCGGCAAAGCTACCCAATAGGTATATGATAGCTATAACAAGAATCTTTTTCATAAATGTCGGCGTTTAGAGTTTGTCTTTTAAAGCTGACTCGATGATTGCCTTTATCTCTTCTGACGAAAGAGATTCTTTATTGGTCCACTCCTTGTCTCTCTCCTCCGAGATATCCAATACGGAATCGCAATGTTCCGACATCAGCAGAAAGAGCATTTTCTCTGAAATTTCGCCCGACGCGTTTATTACCTCATAGTGCACTTCGGCATACTTGCAAAATTTGCCGTCTACGTTACGACCGCACTTACGCTCCAGGTATCCGTAACGGAATTTCTCACCTTCACCTAACTGCGACTTAACATATTCCTTAGTTGCCGACTTTATTTTATACTGGTCGCTTCCGGGGAAGTAACATGAAGTAAGAGATACAAGTGCAAAACACGCTACGATTGTCATTGTTCTGAATGTACTTTTCATAAGACTTTTTGTTTTTTGATTTGATGCAAAGTTAAGGCGAAAAGTCGCTTAACTCCTACTAAATCGCACTATTAAAAGTCTTAGCACTCAATACTTAAAGTTCTGATTATCAACAACAATATATTATAAAAGTCTTAATCCGACTTCTTCCGGTCTAAATGACTCTTATGCACTCCACAATATCCTGCTTTTCGCCTGCATTTATCTTCTTTCGGATGGAAGTTTTACGCACGTAGATGGTCGCACTTGTCTGTTGGGTCACCACTCCGATTTCTTTGGTGGAGAAACCTGCACAGAGCAAGCAGCATATCTGCACTTCCTTATCGGATAAGAGTTGTCCGAATCTTTCCACCATGCGGGAGTAGAATCCGTCGTATAGTCTATCGATTACCGGATAAAGGTCCGCCCAGGCAAGCAGTCCTTCCACCGGAATCTCCTTATTGCTGATGCCCGAGATAAGTTTCAGCAATGCCTGGTTCTGTGAGGTAGGTGTATTGGCAACAAGCCGTATGATACCCAGCTGCTGCAGAAGCAACTTCTTGAAGAAAGCGTCGCTATTCTCCTCTTGGTTATCCGATGCCTTCTGGGCATCTTCCAGTAGACGGGTCAGTGTATCAATACGTTCTTCGGCTTCGGCAAGGCGTTTCCTTCTGTTGCGGATATAGAAACTCAAGGACAGCAGCACCCCGACAAGCAGAACGGCAACCAGTACAGAATACATCCGCGTCTTTTGCCGCTTGATTATCAGCTCGTAGTTCAACCGCTGAAGATTGTTCTTGGTCTCCAGCTGTTGCTCTATTACACTGTTCTGGTCCCTCATCTCAACTCTGACGGAGTCGGCAAACCTGCCGAAGGTGATAATATCCAAAGGTGTACCGGAAGTATAGTCCAGAACGGTTTTCAGCTGTACCAATGCACTGCGTACGGAGAAGCCTTCGGCTTTATCTCCTCCGTGATTCTGTTCATTGGCCCATGCCTGGTTCCAGTAGTAACGGGCAGAATCAAGCTGATGAAGGTTGAGAAAGTTTTCGGCAAAGGTAATTTGCAGCATCACATGGTTACCCACTGCCGGCATCAGACGTTTGACACGGCGCAGGAGGTCATTGGATTTGACGTATTCGCGGTTATTGGCAAGCGCTGTGGCATAGTTCCTCATATAGTGACAAGCCGAAGCCGTATCGGCTGCCGCCAATGCCATATCAATGCTCCGTTCAAAATAATCAGAAGAAGAAGGATGGTTAATCAACGCCATATTAAGTCCTAAGTTATAGAATACGGAACTACGTTCTCGGACAGACAGTTTATCAGCGTATTGCAATATCTTTTCCATCAGCTCTATCACCTGGGAGTGATCATTTCTCTGATAAGCCACCTCTGCCTTTCCCCGATAAAAAAGAAGAAGCCAGAAGGTGTCTTTCCGGGCTATGGCATAGTCCAAGCCATTCTCAATCGCTTCATCCATGCGCTCCTCCTGCTTCATCCATTTATAATAAGAGGCTTCAAGCAGGTAACTATCCAACATACGGGAAGAGTCTTTCTGCTCACGATAGTAGTGTATCGCGCCGGGAAGCAGCGAATCTTCCACCAATGACATACCCATACGGTAGCGGGCCTGCGCACAGTTCCAAACGAACTTCATCCATTCCGCTTCTGAAAATCCAACATCCTTCTCTATGGAATTAAGCAACTTTAGCGCACTGTCCGGACGGTTCTGTAACAAAGAATCGGTCCGCGCCAAAAGTATTTTGTGGCCATTATGGTCATTACAGCCAACGAAGCACATAATGCCTAAAAGCATTATACAGATATATAGTATGTTTCTCATGGTCTCCATTATATATTTGGAGCGAGTAAAGTTGAGAAAAAAAACAGTAGATTCCAAACTATATATACTGTAAATAATAACTCGCAGGCAAAACAATAAAGGGACGCTGCATCACGCAGCGTCCCTTCTATTTTAGTTAGTTTTTATAAGATTTTGAGAGAATTGAAACTTCACAGCCTCAAGTTGTTTTAATAAAGCACACTAACTATTATGTTTAAAGCAAATGAAAATGTTATTTTAAAAGCAAATGAAAATATCTATTCCTTGATTTCCAGTTCCTTGTCCACCCGGCGCAGGCTGTCCATTACCTGCTTCTCATGAGACACGACCACATCTCCCGAGAGAGCTACCGACGGTGCGGAAATCTGTTTACCGATAGTATCGGCTGCGGCCACCTCCTCTACATCCGAGAAAAATGAATGTTGCATCACATTCCCCATCGAAAGGACCGCTGCTACTACTGCGGCGGCTTTGAACAGCGGCATGAAGCGTGCAGTCAATGTCAGGCGCTTTGCCTTGACCACCGGAACTTCCACTTCGGCAAGCACCCGGGCATCAAAATCCTCACCCAGATGCACTTCCTGCTGAAGCTGCTGATATACGAACAAATCCTTGTAGCGAAGCAAGTGCTTGGGCACATCGCTTCCGCTAAAGAAAGCACGCAATTCAGCCTCCTCTTCCAAAGAAGTTTCGCACTGCCAGTAGCGTTCCAAGAGTTGTTCTATATATTTAGAGTCCATAACCTTCTATATCAATAAACGTTTGTTTTACTTTTTGCCGCGCCCTGAAGAGGTTCACTTTTACCTGCTCCTCGGTCAAGTTCAGGACTGCTGCTATTTCTTTATAGCTCTTACCTTCCACATCCCTAAGCTGCATAATCAGCCGCTGCTTTTCGGGAAGTCTGTTCATCAGCCGGTGTATCAACGCCATCCGTTCCTTGTTCACCAGCTTCTCGTAAGGGCCCGATGCATCGGAGGCCTGCTCCATTTCGGGGGTCAGCTCCACGGTACGGGAGTCTTTTCGCTCGCTACGGTCTATCGCCAGATTTCTTGCCACTGTCAGGCAATAGGCTTCGATAGAGCCGAATTGCGACCACTCGTCACGCTTGTTCCAGACCCTTATCAGCGTTTCCTGCACGACATCCTCTGCCTCTGCCCTATCGAACGTAATTCTCAGGGCTAACCGAAAGAGCTTGTCCTTCAGCGGGAGAATGTCATTGCGAAAGCTGAGTTCTTGCATCTCTAATAAATTGACGGTTAAGTATTCAGAAAGTTACAGTCTACTGCCGTTTTTTTTTGAATTATTTTCGGATACGGGTTCCACTGTTCCCGTTGATGGCTGATGCTAAAGTAATTACGACCTCAGTCACACCGGCATTCAATGCCTCGAAAGAGTTCTCCAATTTTGGAATCATGCCACCTTGAATCACTCCATCGGCTACATATTGCTTAAATTCCTCCGGCGTTATCTGTGGAATCACGCTGTCATCATCGTCTTCGCTGCGCAGCACACCCTTCTTTTCAAAGCAGAACACCAAAGTTACATCGAACAAACCTGCCAAAGCCTTGGCGGTCTCTCCGGCAATAGTGTCGGCATTCGTATTCAGCATGTGCCCGTCTCCATCGTGTGTCAACGGAGCCATCACGGGAACCACACCCTTATGAATGAGGTCTGCCAAGAAAGCATCATTCACCTGCTTCACATCGCCCACAAACCCATAATCCACCTCCTTCACGGGACGCTTTACCGAACGGATTACATCCATATCGGCTCCCGTCAAGCCCAGTGCATTGACACCACGCGCCTGCAAGCCGGCAACGATATTCTTATTCACCAGTCCGCCATACACCATGGTCACCACCTTCAGCGTTTCGGTATCAGTGATGCGGCGGCCATTCACCATTTTACTTTCAATACCCAGTTGGGCAGCGAGCTTCGTGGCCGAGCGTCCGCCTCCGTGTACCAAGACCTTGTAGCCTTCGATGGCTGCAAAGTCATCCAATAACTTATAGAGGGTGGCTTCCTCTTCTACAATCTTGCCACCCACCTTTATTACAGTCAGTTTCTCCATTTTATTCCAAATAAGTATATCCGTACAGTCCGGAACGGTAATTAGACAAGAATTCCTTCCCTTCTTCCACAGAGATACGCCCTTCCTTGACGGACTGCGTCACCCAAGTTTCCAGCGTACGTACCAGTTTTTTAGGATTATATTGCACGTAGTCCAACACCTCAGCCACCGTCTCGCCGTCAATCAGTTGGTCGATGGTGTAGCCTTTGGAATTGACAGACACATGCACGGCATTCGTATCACCAAACAGATTGTGCATATCTCCCAGAATCTCTTGATAAGCTCCGACCAGAAAAACCGCCAGATAGTAGTGTTCCTTGTCGCGCAACGAGTGCAGCGGCAGGGTGGTCGTATCGGCACGCGAGCTGACGAAATTGGCAATTTTGCCGTCCGAGTCGCAAGTCATATCCTGCAAGGTAGCCTCGCGGTCGGGTCTTTCATCCAGCCGTTGTATGGGCATGATGGGGAACATCTGGTCGATGGCCCAGGAATCGGGCAATGACTGGAACAGCGAGAAGTTACAGAAATACTTGTCGGCAAGCAGCTTGCTCAACTTGCGGAATTCCTCGGGGCAGTGCTTCATGCCGCTGGCAATGGAGTTGATTTCGCGGCAGATACTCCAGTAGAGTTTCTCTATTTGTGCACGCGTATTCAGGTCGACGATGCCATGGCTGAAAAGGTCGAGTGCCTCTTCGCGTATCTGCTGCGCATCGTGCCAAGGTTCCAGCATACTGCGCTGGCTCAGATTATCCCAGATGTCATACAGTTCCTTCACCAGTTCGTGAGCATCCTCTCCCGGTTCCCAGTCGTCGTCCATTTCGGGCAGGGAAGCCGTTTCCAGCACTTCGAAGATAAGCACGGAGTGATGGGCAGTCAGGCTACGTCCCGTTTCGGTAATGATATTGGGATGAGGGAACCCGTGTTTGTCGGCAACATCGACGAAAGTCGACACCACATCGTTGACATATTCCTGGATGGAATAGTTGACGGAGCTTTCGCTACTTGAAGAGCGTGTACCGTCATAATCAACTCCCATACCGCCACCGGTATCCACGAATTCGATGTTGAAGCCCATCTTGTTCAGCTGCACAAAGAATTGCGAAGCTTCACGCAAAGCATTCTTGATGCGGCGTATCTTGGTTATCTGACTGCCGATATGGAAATGTATCAGCTTCAGACAGTCCTTCATATCTTTTTTCTCCAAGAAGTCCAGCGCTTCGAGCAGTTCACTGGATGTCAGTCCGAACTTGCTGGCATCTCCTCCGCTTTCTTCCCATTTGCCACTTCCACTGGAAGCCAATTTAATGCGAATGCCGATATTAGGTTTCACCTTCAATTGCTTCGCCATCTTGGCAATAAGATTCAACTCATTAAGTTTCTCTACAACAAGAAAAATGCGTTTGCCCATTTTCTGTGCTAACAGTGCCAGTTCAATGAAGCTCTCGTCCTTATATCCGTTACAAACCACGAGGGAACCCGGGTCTGTATTGACCCCTATCACAGCATGCAACTCCGGCTTTGAACCCGCTTCCAGCCCCAGATTGAACTTCTTCCCATGGTTAATCATCTCTTCTACCACGGGACGCATCTGATTCACTTTAATGGGATAGATAATAAAGTTCTCTCCTTTATACCCGTACTCGTCGGCTGCCTGTCTGAAGCAGCAGGACACCTTCTCGATGCGGTTGTCCAGAATATCGGGAAAACGCACCAATACCGGAGCCGCTACATCGCGCAACTGCAACTCGTCCACCAACTCTTTTAAATCGACAGCAACCCCATCCTTACGCGGTGTCACCACAACATGACCTTTGTCATTGATACCAAAGTACGAAGTGCCCCAACCAGTTACGTTGTACAGCTCTTCTGAATCTTCAATACGCCATTTTCTCATCAGTACATTTACTATTAGACTATTTACAATTTACTATTTTCCCACTATAGTGTGTCTTATAAAGGGGGCGACAAAAATACACATAAATCTAATATATCCAGCTCCTCGGACTGAAAAATACACATTTACAAGGGATTAAAGTCCTAAAAGTTGGCGTAACCGTTGCACGGATTCGCTAATCTGGCTGCGGCTTTCCAGATAACCGGCATCAAAGCGATAACGGGCCTGCGAGTAGAAAGGCTCACGCTTATCCAGCGCCTCCACAATGAAGGTGCGCAAATCTTCGTCCGTCTTGCCTTGCAGGATGGGGCGTTGCTGCTTCGCCACCCGGAGCCGGCGGAACAGAATATCGGGGTGTACATCCAGAAACACCGTCTGCCCGCAACCGTTCATATACTCCATATTGTCAAAAAAACAAGGAGTACCGCCACCGGTAGAGACCACGACATCCTCAAATTCCCCTACTTCATGCAGCATGTTTCGCTCCAATTCACGAAAAGAGGCTTCTCCCCGCTCGGTGAACAATTCACGGATTGATTTGTGAAAACGTTCTTCGATGTACCAGTCCAAATCAATGAACGGCACATTCATTTCGCGGGCAAAAGCCTTTCCTAAAGTAGTTTTACCGGCTCCCATGTAGCCGGTCAAGAAAATACGTATCATATCTGCTACGAGTTACAGGTTTCCTGCAAAGGTAGCAATTCCAAGCTGAAAACGCCTCTGTATCAGAGAAAAATTTTGATACGCTTGCTTAAATCTTCGAATTCCTTTTCTCCCGGTTCACCGGTGGGTGTACCGAAGGGCATCTGTGCAATCATCATCCAGTCGTCGGGCAGGTTCCAGGTGCGACGTACCTCGTCGTCAATCAAGGGGTTATAATGTTGCAGGGAGGCGCCCAACCCCATATCTTCCAGCATAGTCCAGATGGCAAACTGGTGCATAGCGGAGGTGTGCTGTGACCAAGTGGGGAAATTATCCTTATAGGAAGGGAATGCTTCCTGCAGCTTCTTGACTACAGAAGTATCTTCAAAATAGAGCACAGTACCGTGTCCGCTGGCAAAACAGCCGTCAATCTTGGCTTCCGTCTTGGCAAAAGCCTCGGCAGAGATGCGTGCTTTCAGGGTTTCCTTCACGATGTTCCACAATTTTTTATGTTCGTCGCCCAGCAACAATACAATTCTTGTAGACTGTGAATTGAAAGCTGACGGCACATTCTTTACGGCTTCACGAATAATGTGTACTATTTCTTCATCCAGTACTGGCGAATCGCTGCCGATAGAGTAATAACTACGGCGATGCGCCATGGCTTCTGCAAATGTTCTCTTCATTTTTTGTCCTTTCTTTTTTTATTGAGTCTTCTCTTCTTTATTTTATATCCGCCATACAAAGAAACAAATGAAAGAGTTAAGTTGTTCGGATTTTCTTTTTTACCTTTGTCCGCAGTTATGAAGAAAGAAAAATATTACGTCGTATGGGCGGGAGTCAGCCCGGGTATCTACACTTCCTGGACAGACTGCCAACTGCAGACCAAAGGCTACGAAGGAGCAAAATACAAGTCATTCGAATCACGCGAGGAAGCGGAAAAAGCCTTTGCCTCTTCGCCGTACGCGTACATCAAGCGGTCAGCCCCTTCTCCTGCCAAGACTATTCCCGGCGCCGACGCTCCCCTTCCCACCGCCGTCGCGGAAAACAGCCTTGCCGTAGACGCGGCTTGCAGCGGAAACCCCGGTGCCATGGAGTACCGGGGAGTACACGTCGCCAGCCGTCAGGAAATCTTCCACTTCGGGCCGATGTATGGAACCAACAATATCGGCGAATTCCTCGCCATTGTCCACGGACTTGCCTTGTTGAAACAGAAAGGTTTCGACATGCCCATCTACAGTGACAGCGTGAACGCCATCAACTGGATAAAACAGAAAAAATGCAAGACCAAACTGCCGCGCGACGCCAAGACCGAAGAGCTTTTCTGCCTGATAGAACGTGCGGAGAAGTGGTTGCGCGAAAACACCTACACCACCCGCATCCTAAAATGGGAGACAAAGCAATGGGGGGAAATTCCGGCCGACTTCGGAAGGAAGTAAAAAAACGCGGGCACCCCGGATTCTTCATCCGGTTGTGCCCGCGTCAAGAAAATGATGCGGCCGAGCTTATGAATGAATAGCCGCCATCATGTTTTATTTGCTATACGATGCCTTCACGAAAGGAGCATCAAGCAAGTAGTCAAGACTCTGCTTCACACTCTCTTCTACGGGGCAGCTGTATTTCTCAATCTCAGCTACGATGTGGCGCACGCCAGCAGTATCCGTATTCTTGAAGATAGCATCATAACCTACCATACCACTCTGCCCAATCTCGCGGTGATCCTTGATATGGAGCATGGTGAAGCGTCCGGGATACTTGTTGAAGTAATCCACCGGGCTGTTCTGGCCGCGCACTACCCAGTAAACGTCCATCTGGAAGAATACATATTCGGGATTGGTGTGTTGCAGCATGTAGTCCAGCATCAGCTCCTTGTCTTCCACTTTCTGGAATTCATGGGCATGATTGTGGTAACCGTATTTCAAACCGGCAGCCTGGCAGTGCTTGCCCACTTCATTGTAATAGTCGCAGTAGGTCTGCAAGTCTTTCAATGTCTTGGGAACGGAGAGATACGGAGTCACGATATACTCCATACCGGCCTCCTTATGGGCAGCAATGCACTGATCCCACCATTTCAAGGCTTCCGTAAAGTCGCCCGAAGCCAGTTCCTCGTCCGACAACCCGTGGGTAGTGTGCGAAGAAAGCACGGTCATACCGCTCTTTTCCACCATCTGTTTGAACTCCTGGGGAGTCTTGCCGTAGAACTTACCGTCATTGTAGTTGGCGGCCTCCACACTGGTATAGCCCATATCAGCCAAATCCTTCAGAATCTGGTCGAGGTTACTGCCGTCCTTCACCAAGTCTCTTACAGAATAGAGCTGGATGGCTACTTCCTTTTTCGTCGTTTCCGGCGCCGTTTCCGTGCTGTGGCTGCTGCAGCTTGTGGCCATCATGGATAAGCACAGTGCTGACAAAATCATCATATGTTTGATTCTCATAGTACTATCTTTTTAGAAGGAATTAGTCGAGAACCTTTACACGGATGTTGCGGTACCAAACATCGTCGCCATGATCCTGCACACCGATAAAGCCTTCGTGGTTTTCGCCGCCACAGTTGTTCAACAGTTCGAAAGCCAAGGGCCACTTCTCTTCGCTGAACTTGCTTGCCTGCAACATTTCAGTCCATTGCTTAGTCCACAAGTGATATTCCAGTACGTTTTCATCGTTCTGTCCGTGAACTACAGTACCTTTGTATACCATAATCTTTGCCTTGTTCCATTCGCCGAAAGGTTTGGCGTTCTGCGGAACAGCCGGTATCATGTCGTACAAGGAAGCAGCCTGACGGTTGTTGTCCTTACCCAGTTTGGCATCCGGATGATTGGCGTTATCCAGCACCTGGAACTCGGGAGCAGAGATATAGATGGGTTCCAACACTTCGTTGCCGTCCTTGTCCTTTGAAGTAACTTCCTGAGCCAGATAGAAGATACCGGAGTTACCACCTTTGGAAATCTTCCATTCCAGTTCCAGCTCAAAGTTCTTGAACTTATGGGCGAAAATCAAGTCACCGCCCTCACCGGTCTGTCCTTCGCCGGTACCGGTTCCACAGAATTTGAGGCAACCATCCTCAATAATCCATCTGGAAGGCACTTTGTCCTTACCGTATCCACGCCATCCGTCCAGGCTCTTTCCATCAAAGATAGTGATATAACCGTCCGCATCAATCGGCAGGTTCAAGCTGTCCGTTTCAGGCGCTTTCAGAGACTTGGAATAAGACACCGCAGTAGTAGTAGGAGCCACTGCTTCCTCCGTAGCGTTCGATTTTTTTGCACCGCCGCCACAAGAAGCGAGTATACCGCCAATAAGGCAGCAAGCCAAAGGATAATATATTTTCTTCATAATCTGAAAAATTAAATGATTAGTATTCGTTTATGAGCACCGGAAACCAGGTTCCGGTGCTCTTTTCAATGTTTATCTGGGCATATCGGGCAACTTCCAGCCTTCGCGGTAGTTGTGCTTGATGAGCTCTTCGGCAAAAGCCTTGGCATTTACCGGGTCTGTCCATGTCTTGTCGAAGCTCGGATGACCGTTGTGTATCTTGAAGCCGTCCTTGATGACTGTACGCAATGTCTCGTCGTCGCCGATATTGGTGAAGCGCATGTTGGCTCCGTCCCATTCCAGTGTCTTGTTCAGGCCCTGCAGACGGATGGCCAATACACCCATTGCCACCATTTCGTTCATCGGTCCCGCTTCGGAGAAATCAGACTTAGGCATCACGCGGCTGGAAGGACTTTCCTTACAAGCACGTACCCAATCCATCTCATGACCGCCATTCATAGCCTTCGGCACACGGCGGCAAACCTTCGGTGCATTGGGCACGCGGCCAGAAAGTAACCACGGGTTCTGTCCGTAGCAACCGCAAATCAGCGTATCCTTCGTTCCGTGGAAGATAGTCAGACCGCCACCGCTCTGCATCAGTTGCTTTCCTTCGGGGAAGCCTTTCGGACGGTCGGGCATCATGCCACCATCATACCAGTGAACTTCCACTTCGGGCATAGCCACCTTCGGCATATTCTCACGTGCGGGGAAAGTCAGCTTCACATGCTGTGCTTGCGGAGCGCAGGCATTGAGCAACAATGTAGACGAACCTTCTACCTTGGTAGGATACAGCAACTTCAAAGCTCTGAACGGCTGGTGCAGGATGTGGCAAGCCATATCGCCCAAAGCACCCGTACCATAATCCCACCATCCGCGCCAGTTCCAGGGATGATAGATTTCGTTATATGGATTCATCTTGGCAGGACCGGTAAACAAATCCCAGTTCAGGGTTTTGGGAATGCGGTCTTCCTTTTCGGGAACATTCAATCCTTGCGGCCAGATGGGACGGTCGGTAGCACATTCCACCTTCGTCACGTCACCGATTTCGCCGTTCCATATCCACTCGCATACCAAGTCGGTACCCTCGTCCGAAGAACCCTGGTTACCCATCTGGGTAACTACTCCCGTAGAAGCGGCCAGGCGGGTAAGCAGACGGGACTCATATACGGAGTGCGTCAACGGTTTCTGGCAATATACATGTTTGCCCATCGTCATGGCATCAGCAGTAATGATGGCATGTGTATGGTCGGCAGTAGCGATGATAACGGCATCGATGTCCTTACCCATCTCATCGTACATCTTACGATAGTCCCAATACTTCTTCGCATTGGGAAGCTCATCGAACACACCTTTCGCGTAGCGCCAGTCTACGTCACAAAGCGCCACGATATTTTCCGTAGCCTTCACATGGTTGATGTTGGTGTGTCCCATACCGCCGATACCTACGGCGGCAATGTTCAAACGGTCACTGGGAGGCACGTGTCCGTGGCTCTTACCCAAAATGCTGCTCGGAGCAATGGTAAGACCCGCCAAAGCCAGACCTCCGGTCTTAAGAAATTCTCTTCTTGTAAATTTCGACATGGTTCTTTAGATTTTAAAATCGGTTAATATAATGAGTATTAAAACAATCCTTATTACAGTAGGTATCAGACTACCGTCTTCTTCGGACGAAGCAGCCCATAACCCTCTTTCATGTGCTTCCGGCGCTCCCTGATTTCTTCCAGCGTCTGCAAGTTGCCTATGCCGGGCAGGTCGTGGCGGCGTGCATCCTCGAGGAAGGTCCATCCGTACTGGGAAGCAATGGCAGAGTCGCGCATCTGCGGCAGTCGCGGGTCGCGTTTCCCTTTTTCGATGGAGTCTGCCATAATGTTGCAGAGCTTGTCCAGGTTCTTTCCGCCAAACGGTTTCTCCAGGCGAAGCGTACGGTTCACGCCGTGAAGCTCCACCACGGCAGTCCGGAAGTCATGCGTCATGCGCACGATACCTTTCGTACCGATAATGTCCGTATATGCGTTGTGAGTCTGGTTTCTGGAGAGTTGTCCGTAGACGAATCCTTGTGTGACATCGAACGCGATGCCGTTCTCGAAAGTGCCGTGGCACTGCACCCACCAGGGGTCCTTGTAGTCCCACATCCGCATGCCTTGCGCATGCCAGCTCTTGTATTCGCTGTCGGCATACCAACGGGCGATGTCTATGTAGTGCATGCCGCAGTCGTGGTAGGCGGGACCTTCGTACTCGTGCCCCTCGCCCGGTGCCAGTCCCGGAGTCATGTGGCAGATGCGCAAGATGGCCAGTTCGCCAATCTCGCCTTCATCAATGAACTGCTTCATGGCCTGGTGATACCAGGAGTTGCGCAGATAAAGGTTGACAGCGGCAATGCGGTCGTACTTTTCAATCAGGTCCACAATTTCCCATTCCTTGTCGATGGTGTCGGCAATGGGTTTCTCCGTAAGGATGTGCTTATGGCTCCGGACAGCTTTCTCTATTTGTTCTTTTCTGGAATTTGCCAAAGCAAAAAGGCCGACAGCCTCTACGCTCCGGTCGTCAAAGATTTCTTGTTCATCGGATATGATTCTGGACGAAGGGGAAAGGTTTCTTGCCAATTCTCGGGAAGCCGGATCGGTATCGCAGATATATGCGATGTCCCATCGGCCGCTTTTCTGCATTTCCTCCCAATACATTTGCCCCATTCTGCCGAACCCTATCAAACCAACTTTTATTTTCATGGTAGATGGATATTAAATATTTACAGTTATAGTATTATCGGGGTCGACTGGATTACATGATTAAGAGTACCTGGACTGATAGTCATAGTAGCTGTCGTCGTAGACGTTGGATATAATTTTTTCATGATATTTGCAATGTTTATGTATGTGTTCTTTGCAAAAATAGGATAATTAGTGATAGAATGGAAGCAAGCAGATATTAAAAAAGCGTAAAAGGCAAAAGAACGCCCTTTATTCATCATTGCCTAACAAGCCGTGAAACACTCTGCCGGCAGCCATCAACACCCACCTACATTATAGATTCTGCGTAAGAAGTATAGAAGAGAAAGAAGAATTAATATGCTGTTTGCAGGAAATTAACTTCCTATTTTAGTCATAACAACATAGCACAAGCGGGTGGAAGCAAAGTACGCAGAATTTTATTTCTATGAGAGAGACTGCATATCATTCAGTCTCTTATAATAGCCGTTCTTCTCGAGAAGTTCCTCGTGCTTACCACGTTCCACGATTTCACCTTCATAGAGTACACAAATCTCATCCGCATTCTTGATGGTGGAAAGGCGGTGGGCGATGGCAATCGTGGTACGGGTCTTCATTAGCCGTTCCAGAGCCTCCTGCACCAGTCGTTCGCTTTCGGTATCGAGTGCTGAAGTGGCCTCATCGAGTATCAGGATAGGCGGATTCTTCAAGATGGCACGGGCAATACTGATACGCTGGCGCTGTCCGCCGGAAAGCTTGCCGCCACGGTCGCCAATGTTGGTCTGATAACCGAGTTCGGTCTCCATGATGAAGTCGTGGGCATTGGCAATCTTTGCCGCTTCGACCACCTGCTCCATAGTTGCATTTTCCACACCGAAGGCAATGTTGTTGAAGAAGGTGTCATTGAACAGAATGGCCTCTTGGTTCACGTTTCCTATCAACGCACGCAGGTCGTGGATGCGAAAATTCTTAATATTCACACCGTCAATTGTAATCTCACCTAACTGCACATCGTGATAGCGCGGCAGCAAATCCACCAATGTAGATTTGCCGGAGCCGGACTGGCCGACAAGTGCAATGGTTTGTCCTTTGGGCACCATCAGATTGACGTGCTTCAACACTTCGCGCTTGCCGTCGTAACTGAAGGAGAGGTCCTTAAATTCAATCCGGTCATTCATCCCGTGCAGCGGCAACGGGTTTACCGGTTCCTTAATGGGGTTCTCGGCTTTCAGTATTTTGTCCACACGTTCCATGGATGCCAGACCCTTTGGAATGTTGTATCCTGCCTTTGCAAAGTCTTTCAACGGATTGATGATACTGTACAGAATCACCATATAGAAGATGAACGTTGATGCTTCCATGGAAGTGCCGTCGCCCAGAATAAGCAGACCACCGAACCACAGTACCAATACAATGAGCAGCGTACCGAGGAATTCACTCATCGGATGTGCCAACGACTGACGGATGGCTACCTTGTTGGTTGCATCACGCAGCTCGTCGCTGCATTGCTTAAAACGGTCCACCATCTTGTCTTCTGCTATAAAAGCCTTGATTATACGCAGTCCGCCAAGTGTCTCTTCCAATTGCGACATGGTATCACTCCATTTTCCTTGGGCTTCCAACGACTTACGCTTCAGTTTCTTGCCGACTTTTCCCATCAGCCAGCCCATACCCGGCAATACCAGGACAGTAAACAGAGTCAGCTGCCAGCTGGTTACAATCAGAGTGGAAAAATAAAGCAGAATCAGGATAGGATTCTTGAGCAGCATATCCAGTGAGCTGGTAATGGAGTTTTCAATTTCGCCTACGTCACCGCTCATACGTGCAATGATGTCCCCTTTCCTTTCTTCAGAGAAAAAGCCGAGCGGCAAGTGCATCACTTTGGAATAGACCATCACGCGGATATCGCGTACCACTCCCGTACGAAGGGGAATCATAATGGCGGAAGAACCGAAATAGCAGGAAGTCTTCAGCATGGTCATGAAAGCAAGGAAGAGCCCCATGAACAGCAATGTCATCTGTGGCCCGTGTGTCTCAATCATCTGAGTGACGTAATAATAGAAATTGTTCACCGCCACTTCCTTCAAGCTACCGCTTCCCCACTCCATGAAGTGATACACTTGGGTGTTCTCCCCTGTCTTGAAAAGGATATTGAGAATAGGAATAAGCAGTGTGAATGAAAAGACATTGAATATAGCGGACAGCACATTGAGCACGATTGCCCAACCGATATATCTCTTGTAAGGCGACACAAAGCGCCGCATCAGTTGCAGGAATTCCTTCATTGCTTGTAGTTAAGTGAATTATGAGGTCACAAAGATACAAGAAAACGAGGGAATGGAAAAGGGTTTCAGGTTATTTCTGCCTAAATGCCCACATTCTCTACTTTCTTTTGTGTCCTTGCATACTTCTCCAGCACCATGTACACTCATACATTGTCATCTTATTAATAATAGCCGGCTCATTTATTTTCCATCTTTACTCCTAACTTCCACACAATTTTCTTCAAACTTCAATATGCCCAAGCAATTATATGAGTAAATAATGAAAAAGATGTACCTTTGCACCCGACTTAACTGAGAACTTTGTTCACCACATGAGAAAAGCTATTATCACAACCCTATCTGTCCTAATCGTACTTCTGTCCATTGCTTGCAATACCCGAGTGAACTATAATAAGTACCTGATTACAATTGACTCGCTCATCGTTCAGCAACCGGACACTGCCCTATCTATGCTCGAAGCATTCCCGACAAACAGCCTGCAGACCCAAGCTGACAGTGCTTATTATGGCCTATTAATGACAGAAGCAAGAGATAAGAACTACATTATCCAAACCAATGATTCCCTGATACAATCGGCCCTGACCTACTACAACGGCACAAACGACATAGAAAAGCGGGCAAGGGCCCATTACTATTCCGGCTGCGTCTACCGGGATTCACAGAGAAGAACAGAATCTATGACTCAATACCTCATAGCAGAGCCCTTGGCTGAAAAAGCAGGAGAAAGACGTCTATTAAGTCTTATCTACCTGAATATAGGTTATCTATACTATTCACAAAACCTAAATACACAAGCCGATTCCAGCTATCAATTGGCACAACAAATAGGTATTCAGCTAAAGGACTCTGTTCTTCAAGCAGAAGTTCTGTCACGACGAGGAGTCATCTGTATGGAAAAAGGAGAAGAATTCTATCCCGAAGCCGAAAAAATGATGTTGAAGGCACTCGCTATCGTCCAAAAACAGTCCAACATACAATTAAAAGAAAATGTGTTCTCCTCACTATGCCAACTATACAACTGGATGGAAAACGGAGAGAAAGCTATAGAATTCGCCAAACAGAATCTTGGCGTACAGAAAGACCGCACAACATGCTACAAAGCTTTCGAACTACTTGGAAGCGCATATTACCTAATATTGCAATATGATTCTGCCCGCTACTACCTACAAAAATCCCTTTTCACAACAGACTATGCCACCAAAGCCGGGGCTTACATGTATCTGGCAGACATAGCCAAAGAGCAAGGAGACTTAGCTACTTCCTTAGAGATGGAACGCAACTACTCTGCCTATTTGGACAGCATGCAGAAGTCCAGACAGCCCGATGCCATTGTCTGCGCAGAACAAGGGATGCCAAGCAACAAGCAAAACATAATCAGCAAACACACCCATTATCGTATCATAGGTATATCAATAATCATATTAACCCTCATTGTAGCTGTAATCATCCTATCCTATAAGAAAAGAAAACAAAAGCCCAATAACCAAACCGAAAAAGAAATGCTGCATAAGGCAGGACTTGTTCTATTCGAACAATCTGAGGTATACAACAAGATGACTCTAATCATCCGCTCTCATAAAGAAAAGGCAGAATCAGAAATAATGCATCAAGGTGACTGGCTACAACTAATTGCAGAAACCAACAAATGTTGGAATAATATTGCCCGGGAACTACAATCAAAATATCACCTGACAGAAGACGAAATCTACTTATGTTGTCTGTACCTGACAAACCTCCCGATAAGCCATTTTTGCCATATATTGAGCTGCGAACGGGATACTATTTACAAAAAGGCAGACCGCATATTAGAAAACAAAATGGGATTTGCACACAAAGAGATATCTCTTAAGGAAGCTTTAAAAAAGAATCTCCAATCATCTTGCCAATCATAACAATCATTAGCAAGTACAACAATTATACAATATTATACGCCATTATACACCGAAATTATACAATATTATACACTTATCCTGCCGTATTAAACCGACCTTTGCGGCATCAATAATCAAAAAAGTGTATAATGATGAAGAATCTATTGTCTATCTTAATTGCGACATTCTTTTTAAGCAATATTGTGACATACGCACAAAAAGAGAACAATCCTTTTACAGAAATTGCCCTAACCCAAGCAAAAAGAAAAGATCCGATTAGTAAAGGAGATACCCCTATATCTCGTAGTATCATTCAAACCGCCAACGCCTACTTATATAATAACACAGTATGTGTCGACTTCAACGAGGTATTACCTAACGTCACCATAACCCTCATCAATGAATCAACTAGTAAACTCATTCATTCAGAAGCATACAATGAACCCACAAACATTGACATCACTTTGGATGAAGGATACAGTAGTGGTAACTATTTGATTAAAATAGAGTCTGATGAAGTTCTTTTATATGGTTATTTCTCATTATAACAATCATACAACAAACAATACATTATTTAAAAAGATAGAGAGCCATGAAAAAGTTATTCCTATTTATGAGTTGGGTAATGCTTATATTATCCGGTTGTGCCGATGAAGATATCATCGAACGTAATTCCCCGTCATTTCCACAAAGTGTAAATACCCGATCTGCAGGAGATGGTGTATATGATATTTTAGGGTACGGCTATGATATAACTGGGCCATATTTAGATACTAAGTCCAGTCGTGCAATAGTATTTGATACTAATAAACTATTAGAAAAAGGACTGATTACCCCCTACAAACTAGAAGAATCTCGGTTCCGTTACTCTTCAGGGAAAGATGTCATTGATTTTACCACCAACATGTCATCTTCATTACAAATGAGCACCCCCGGCATCCTAAAAGTCATAGGTGGCGCCTCTTTAAATATAGCATTCGGAGGTAATTCTCATTATAATTCTGACTACTCTTTTGCATACTGTACTCAGCAATATATAGATAGCAGGTATCGAATTTCAGAAGCTGACATTAATGTTTTAAAGACATGTCTCACAAAACAGTTTATTGAAAGACTCTCTACATATACACCAGAACAAATTGTTGAAGAGTATGGAACTCATGTGTTAAAGGATATATATTTAGGAGCAAAATTCGAAGTGTATTATATGGCTAAATCAACCTCATCATCAAAAAAAGAAAGTATAAACGCTGGGTTAGGCGCTTCACTCTTTAGCCTTTTCAAGATGGATGGAAAATTCCAATATGATGAATCTTTAGCTATAACTAATAAAGAGCAGTCCTTATATTATTTCACAATAGGAGGTGACCCCGCCGTAGGAGTGCAAGGTTCTTTAAATCCAGAAAATTCACCATCAATAGATATAGGTAAATGGATGGCATCAGTAAAATCTTCCACACCGAAATTTATTGATGTCGACAATAATTCACAATCATTTATCCCCATTTATGAATTAGTTACAGACCCCACAAAAAAGCAAACTCTCAAAGCATATATAGACAACTACATAAAGAGTAAAGAAGTATGTTCTATAAGCCTATATCCATCAACTACTGGTACACGTCAAGTCAGCGGACTAGGACATATTAATCAAGGGGCAGGAGTTGCTATCGGTGATATTGATAAAAATGGAAGGCCTGATATGATATTGATGGGAATAGATAATCCTAAAGGAAAGAATAATTTTTGGTATAAAGTCTTATATGATATTGATGAAAATGGATACTATTCAAAAGAATCATCTATTCTTTCAATTTCTGCTGAGGGTTGGGAAAATTCTGGAGGTGATATCGCCCTCTGTGATTTGAATAATAATGGAATATTAGATATGGTTCTTTTATGCACAGACAAGCCCACTACAGCAGGTCGTGCCTACCGATGGTATTACGTAGCTTATGACCTCAAACCTGATGGCCACTATAACTCATTATCTTCGCTAAATACATTAGATGAACTCGGATTTTTTTACGATGGAGCAGGTATTGATATATGTGACATAAATAAAAATGGAACTCCTGATTTATTAATGATGGTCTATGATGCCCCAGAAGGAGAAAATTCATTTCGATATCAAATTGCTTTCGACCTACAATCAAATGGCAACTATTTGAGTCTATCACCCGTATATGAAGTTCCAGGATTAGGTCATGATGGAGATGGAGCAGGAGTTGCAGTTGGTGATATTGACAATAATGGTACATTGGATATCCTATTTATGGCATTAGATGCTCCCTCTGGTAAAGATAAATTCGTATATGAAATACTACCTGATATAGATAAGTATGGTAACTCTTATGCAAAACCTATATATACCCCTCGTTTCCCTGACTCTTTATCACCGTGTGACACTGGACAAGGAGCAGCATGTTGTCTTTATGATTTAGACAATAATGGTTTCTTAGATGCCATTTTTGTTGCTATTGAAAATATTAAAGGGAAAAGTAACTCATGGAAATATGTAACAGGACATAATTTGAATAAACAAGGTGTACCAATGTGTTGGAGATAACTTAATACCCAATTATTGTATATGAGTTTATATTACCCACTCTCTGCATGTAATTTATTCAAAAGCATTGAAGTATGTCAGGTCTATATATTATGTTTATATCAATATAAATTAAAACAACATGAAAAAGATTTTAGTTTTATTCGCATTACTGATGACCGGCGTTATGGGCATCCACGCGCAAGAAGGACTCAAATGGGGAGCGATGGCAGGTATGAATTCCAGCAAGTTCTCCACCAATGGTTTTGACAGCAAGGTAGGTTTCCATGTCGGCATCAAGGCCGAGAAAGACTTGCCCCAGATAGCCCAAGGTGTTTATCTCGACATGGCTGCACTGCTGTCCTTAAAAGGTACACAAATAAATGGGAATGATGCATCTCTGAAATTCAATCCCTACTATTTAGAAATACCTATACACATGGGCTACAAATATGCCATCAATGACAATTTTGCCATCTTTGGCAATTTCGGTCCTTACTTTGCAGTCGGTCTCTTCGGTAAAATGAAGGCAACGGGATATTTGATTGATGAAGTGGAAGGATTGACAAGCATTCATGATTCTGCCAAAGTATTCGGAAGCAATGCCATGAAACGTTTCGACTTTGGTCTCGGACTCAAAGCAGGAGTCGAATTCTTTCAAAAATATCAAGTCTCTATCGGATATGACTGGGGATTACTGGACAATATAGAAGATAGCGGAAACAAAAACCGCAACTTGATGCTCTCCGTGGGGTATTTCTTCTAAGATTTAATAGTGTGGAAAAGGGCACGAAAACCCTCTCCACACTTTTTATTGCCGATATACAAGAAACAAACTGTTCAACATAGAAATAAAATCACTACTTACGAAAACAGAGACAACCACTGAGCCGAATCTATAAAAATATGGCATTTTGAAGTAATTCTTTCCATGGATATTCCACTTCATCATTACAAAGCACCACCATTTTCTCTGAATTATCTCCTAAAAGAGCACCATATTTACCTAAAGTCCCTTTACTGGTAATCTGATGCTTGCAACGAGCTATCAGAAACAAGTCCATATACCCCTTATCAGAACCGTTTATATCAACAATCTTACAATTACCTTCCGTAAGATAAAGTTGCGGAATAAGTTCATCCCTCACCCAATCCGGCTCATCTGAAAAGAAATAGAAGAAAGAAGACATATCCCTATCCTGCATATAAGTCACTGCCGACTTGAAATACTCCAATGAAGCAGGTTTGCCGTAAGCCGGAATTTCTACTTTCAAGTCCCCACGCCTTACGTGAACAGCTACGGAACAAGGACGTGAATCAATCTCTGAATACAGCAATTTATTCTGTGCATCCAGCACCTCGGGCATTACTCTAAAAAGCGACCGGAATACCGGAAGCCAAATATCAGCCGGAACATGATAATAACCACCTAAATAGACCGGAGGCTTCTTTTGTAGAAAAGAGAAGTCATCCTGCCTACCATAAGTATTATTACCCAAATTAAAATATTTCTTCTTATAGACAGACAAAGCCAGTTTAGAAGCGGACTTCACTTTTAAGTAAGGAAAAGCCTTCAACAAATCGAAGTTACGTACAAACTGGTAATCCATATCTGTTCCCCACTCTTCATAGAAAGACAAATCATAGAGCACTTTATGTCCTCCATTTTCAAAAATTCTACCCAGCAGATATTGGTGCATCTGAGAACAAACTCCGCCATCCATAAGTACTATCACTTGAGGGGCTATCAGTCTATGTTTTACAGCCTTTCTATACAGGCTTTTCTTCCACCTTTCTATGATTTTCATTTCTCTATAATTTATTTTTCCAATTATAATAATACAGTCTCCAATATCCCAACAACGATGATAACTTATAAGTAGTAACTATCTTCTTCTCACGGCGTGACAGTAATTTCCAAAATTCCGGATAATCCCCAAGCCCTATCATCAACCGATTCATTTCTTTATTAACATCCTTTACCTTTTTCCAATGGAGCCGCGCTTGAGTATTCTTTATATGGAACAAAGCTAATTCTCTTGCAAATTCCTCATGCAATCCGTTCCGTTCTATATAGTCATCAAACCAGCGCACATAAACATTGAAATCAAGATATGCTCTCTCTCCCAAATCGTGAGATACCGAAGAGGAATAAACATAATAATCAAGAATCGGAGTATTTATAGAAACAACTTTTCCCGAACGAACTAAAATCTGCGTAGACAAAGCAACATCTTCTCCAAACGAGATGCCGAGCCTTTCAATCCCCTCATCATATAAAGAACGTAAATGAAACTTGGTCCACATAGCCCAATATGCCCTTGAACAGAGGATACATTTTAAATATTCAATCCCGGACATTTGTTCAAACTCCATGCTGTCCGATTCCTTTCTTCCGCCATCTTCACAAAAAAAGAAAGGAGCAACAACAACATCGGCTTGAGTCTCCTCAGCACGGTTCACCAAACATCCTATCGCATTGCTCATCAAAACATCATCACAATCCAAATACTGTATATATTTCCCCCGTGCCCGATTCACACCTATTCTTCTCGCTTCGGATATTCCTCCATTCTGTTTGCTTATAACAATAATACGACAATCCAACTTTACATAATTTTCTATAATGACCGGAGTATTATCCATACTTCCATCATTGACCACGATGATCTCTATATTCTTGTAGGATTGGGACATAGCACTTTGAAGGCATCTCTCTAAATATTTCTCACCATTATAGACACAAATTATAATAGAGACTAAGGGAGAAAGGGTATCGTTCATCATATTTACAATTACATTCTACAAGCCCAACAAAGTACAGAAACTTGATGCAAAGTTATCAATACCATACTTTTCCTCTATTGCAATGGAATCGATGTTTTTGGAGAGCATTTTTCTAACGTTTTCATCCCGCAATATTTCTATCTTTTCTGCTAATTCCGCAATATTTCCTTTCTGGTAAAGGAGCCCATTCACTCCATCCTCAATGCGTTCCGGATTTGCCCCCACATCAGAAAGGATTAATGGCAACCCGCATTTCTGAGCTTCTACAGCAACCCTACCAAAAGTTTCAAAAGTGGAACAAACCAACACAACGTCAGCCAAAGCATAATAAGAAACCACCTGTTGCGTGTAAGAGACAATTTTTACATTGTTATCCAGACCATTATCTTGAATATATTTTTGGCATTTGGGCATAAAGCCAACATCCGGGCCAACCAGATAACAAAGAATATCCTTCCCTTCAGCCACTATTCTCTTTACCGCCTGCAAAAGTTCCATCTGTCCCTTATTAGAGTCAAAAGCGCCGACCAACAAGATAGTATACCGCGTATGTCTATCACATTTCACATCCACTCCAACCGTCATCGGCAATTCTACAGCTTGGGTGATGCTGCTTATTTTTGCGCTTGTCATCACCTTTTGATAATGAAACTCTACATATCTGGAAGTTACCAATATCTTATTTGATAATTTATCAATCGCTCTAAAGATAAAACGAAATTCAAAAACAGGATTAAGATTCAGCCAAGTCACATCAGGTATCTCATGGATAAACCAACAGTGCTTTATCCCTAACATCTTACATGATATTGCCAAATGAGGAAAAACCACAGTATTTGTCATTCCATAGTCCGGCTTTATCCTTCTCAAGTAACGGGTTAATTTAATGGAATACTTCGATAGTTTACGAATATAAGAAAGCTTCTCTCTCGTGCCGATATCCATGTCCTTACCTACAAGCCACCATTCCATTTGTAAGAACCTATAGCCATCAATATAAGGGGAGCAGGCATCAAGCAAATCTCCCGGACCAGGAAGAACCATATAGAGTTGCCAATCAGGGTGAATATGCTTAAGCCCCCGCAATAGATCCAATAAACATCTTTGTGCTCCTCCGGCACAATCACTAACATGTGATAAAAAAACCAATTTCATAGTAACCACAATTAGCTTACAAGATATTTGTACACATATTTAATACAGTGCTGTAAATGTTTCCATGAATAAGGGTAAGCTAAAAAGTCCTTCAGCACCACCTTCGCCTCAGGATATCCCGCTTTCAATAACTTACGCAAAAAGACACTGAAGGTATATTCTTCCTGCTTCCTCATTTCTTTTTCTCCCAATTCAAATCCCTCTATTTTCATTGGAAGCATCTTATTCCACTTCAATTTGTGCATTTTAATCGTATCTTGATACCAACTTTGATTAAAATTCCCTTGTGAAGAATGCTCTATCAAGACCTCAGAAGAACAACATACATAATTTTTATAACAACGATCCGCAGCTATTTGCAATGTAAAATCCAAGTCATAACAATGGAAACCCGTCAACAATTCCTCATCAAAAGGATATTTAGCCCATACATCCTTACGCACAAACATGGCAAAGCCATCCAATACCAGCACTTCCTTAAAAGGATGCTCCATAGTAACCGATGCTACACGAAATTGGGTTTCAGTTCCAACGCTCTGATAATAGAATATAACATCCCACTTATACACATCTCCCCATCCCGAATAGCATTTCAATTTCACCTTACTACCGGCAAAACCTATCACCCCACAATCCGGTTCCTTAAGTTTCTTCTCAATGCACTTTCCCCAGCCTACCGAATGAAACTTTACATCCTCATGGACAAAAAACAGAAAGGGATAATGTGCCCGAGAAGCTCCCTCATTATACGCACGCGCTATCGGCCATTGTTTTTCACGATTATCAATAGCAATGATTTCATAATCAACACCAATAGTATCATGAATATTCCGGGTTACTTGCTCCAAACGTTCGGGAGATACCGAACAAATTATGATTGAAAGCATAATCTGATGCTATTAGTTTGTATTATTTTGCAATATCTCATCATAAACAGCCAGTCTTCTCTCCAACATTTCTTGAGGATTATAAAGTTCACGCAAACGCTTCAATGCTTGCGTCGCCAGCCTGACTTGCAATTTTTTATCCGCTTCCAAACGAATGACTGCTGCTGCAAAATCAGTTGCGCTATCAGCAATCAAACACTCTTCATTGTGACGTAGGTCAATTCCCTCAACTCCTTTTGTCGTAGTTACAAAAGAAGCCATAGAGGAAACCGCATCCAATATTTTCATCCTCATACCACTACCAATACGAATTGGCACCAGAACGATACTCCCATTCAAGTATTCCCGCAAATCCTCCACATAACCCACTAACTCCATTTCCGGACATACTGCCTGAAGACTTTTCACGTAACGGCTCTTCCATGTCCCAATCACTTGAAAAACAAATTTAAAACCCTGAACACGCAAACAAGGGGCTACTTCATGACAAAACCAATCTACTGCATCCTGGTTCGGGTAATGATTTTCACTTCCAACAAATGTCAGACGAACAGAGGCCGGCTTCACAATTCTGTCATAAGCAGACTCTATCTGTACCACTGCCGGAGAAACATAAATTTTGCATTCTTGTCCAACCAAGTCTGCCAACAATAAACGGTCAATATCCGTCAATGCAATTACATGCTTATATTGACGTAAAGCGGCTTTCTCCATATCCTTAGCAATGCCATAGAGCATCTTGTCTTCATCTGTTACATGAGTAAGGCATTCCATTTCATTTTCATTACGTATATACCTCAGTTCATGATGCACAAACACTGTTTGTACATCTTTTGGCAATAGATACCCCAATGTTATCAATGGATAGAACTCAACCTGAATAATATCAAATCCACGACGTGAGATGTCAGACACATACTCTACGTATGCCTTGGGAAAAGGTTTAAAACAAGAATTCTTCAACGTCATATTCTTATACGGACGCTCTTGCTGAAAAGAATACAGTTGCCGTTGCATCTTGCGGGAAATGGATTCAGACATCTTTTTTAACCAACGGTAATATCGGGGGCAACGAGTCTTAGGTTCTGCATCTTCTTCCCTAAAAAGATAGAAATCAACATTTGTCCATAAAGCCCTTAAACTTTCGACATCATTCATCTCCTTATTTTCCGGAGAAAGCAACAAAGACACAGACATTTTGTGCCGGATATATTCCACCATATTGAAAAAGGCCTGATTACCTCCAGCAGTCAACGGATAAGGCACACAAGGAAGTATAAAAAGAATTTTCTTCATTATCTCTTTCGATTTCTAAGTTTCAACTTACACATGCGGAATGCCACACTTAATGATACAGAAGGGCAAATATACCATAAACTACGACAAATACCCATAAGATCATGTAATTTATAACGATCTTGCAAACTATAATGCAATATCGTATGGGCATATTTCTTTATCGCATGCTGTAGTTTTCTATCTTGAAGTCTGTCCGAGTAAAAAACTGAAACCCATTTTATAAATTGCCTTGTAGCTACTATCTTCTCTTCATCATAATTGAAGGAACAACTTATATTCTCGCCCATCACATTTCGCCAACAAACCGGCTTACCCGGCAAAGGAATCATTCCACCTGCATTTTCACCTATGCTTGTCCACGTTGCATCGTCTGAACACCACGCCAATGGAAACTTCACAAAACCGCCTATCCGTTCATATATATCACGAGTAAAAACATATTCACAAGCAGCCGAATAAATTCTTCCTTCCAATTTATCCAACAAAAACTGATAGCCCGAAACCGGATATTCCTGCAATGAAGGATTTTTATGTATTATCTTGCCATTTTCATCTATCACAGCAAGGGGAAAACGGAACATCCCATGCCTCGTACCATAGCATTCTAATGCTTTTATAATACGCTCTACCCCGTCCTGCGGCATCAAATCATCATCTGAAAAGAACCAAACAACCGGTTCTTTTGCAAGTGCTATACAACGGTCCCAATGCCCCGGCAAATCCACTCCACCCAGATTAGTATCAAAACGTCGATAGACAATATTCATTTTATCCGCATAATCAGAAACAATTTCCTTCAGATTCTGAGGACTTGCATCATCACCTATGTAAACAGTAAAACTCCGACAAGTCTGTACGACAATAGAATCCAATGTCTGTCGGAGGAAGCGGCACTTATATGCCGGAATAACAATTGCTATCTTTTCTTCCATAGAAATCATCCCTCTACAACATTCTTTTTTATCACTTCCAGATAACGTTTTCCATAATGTAAATCCGGTTCCAGATAGTTCCCTTCAGCCCATTCATTCCATGATTTTACAAATGCAAGCCGATGGTCTAAAGGCTTATTCTCAATACGCTTTATCGCTTCTTTCATATGTCGGGCAAAATAAGAAGGTTCAGCGTGATTCAAGACCAACGATTTACCACGGGAACGTGGAGAATGATCCCAGTTAGGAATAATGGTAGGTATAATATTCTCTTCATATTCTTCATCACCTACAAAGAAAGAACTGGCCTTCTTATACTCCACAACCTTAGGAATACGAAATATTTTATGTTTCCATTTCGCATATTTATAAGTCAGAGCAGCTTTCTTCTCAAAGTCAAACAAGCGTACAACATTAATAGCATCAAACCCCATTTTCATAAGTCTCTCTTTTTCTTCTTTCAAATGATAGGTTTGTCCTATGAAATAAACCCCCTTCAAGCCATTCTGCACAGCTAAAGTACGCCAGAGTTCAATGAACTCTTTCATCTCCGGATGATCCAAAGGATGATAAACCATAAACAACGGTTTCTCATCCACTGTAATATAGCGATGGTCTTTAAAAGCAGGTAATACCTCGTGGAAATGAGCTATATAATCTTGTTCTCCCGGATAAAGCTGATTTATCAAAGTATCTTTGCTCTTTATGCCGTGATAAAAGCCCCTCCATGACTCATTAGCCCAAGCCAGACAAAAAGGAAAATCCGGTTCATCAGAAGACAATACTTCATTAAACGGGCGCTCTAAGAGTCTCTTTCCATTTCCAAACCAATAATGCCAGTAACAAAAGCCTTCGATACCATATTCTTTTGCCATGTCAGCTTGCGCCTTACGTGTTTCCGGCACTCGCAAATCATAATATCCCAAATCTGCCGGCACCTTAGGCTGATAATGTCCTGGAAACAATGGACGTGCTTTTCCTACATTAGTCCATTCCGTAAAACCTTTCATCCACCATCTGTCGTTTTCTGGTATTGGATGAAATTGAGGTAGATAAAAAGCTATAACCCTTGCTTTATTCATTATTGAGATTCAATTAAAGTTATAATGTTTGGAATTTATACCGTTTAGATTTGAAGAATGTCCTCACTAAACGGTAAATACATCTATAAACCTTTAGATGACAATACATCATACGGCGCTTAAATATATGCATAACATCCAATTGCGGCCACGACACATTATCAAACTCCTGCATTCTGGCTAATACATCATTGATAACATCATCTATCAAAGAAGATTGAGGAAGCATCATCAAATGGTCAATCAAATGAATTCCCCGTTCATGTACACAATAAGGAGCTTTATCCCATATTTCTTTTTCTCGCACAAATTTCACTTGTTCATAGACAGTTTGAAAGAGCAGATATTCCTTTTCGTAATTATACAATTTACCTTGAGTAGTACTTCCTTCACGTTTCAAATAATGATATTTAGGACAGTCTTGCATAACGACTTTCTGCGTTTTATAAAATATCTGATAAGAAACTGCAATATCTTCAAAAACTCTATTTACCGGAAAATATATTCCAGCAAATAATTGACGCTTATACAACTTATCCCACATATAATTTCTTATACGCTTATCTTCTACCAATGTTCGGATAGCTTCTTCACGAGAAAAGCTGGAGAATTGCCCAGAAGAGTGCTTCACTCTGGTCTTTACGGCAGTTTCTATATAATGCGAGCAAATGGATATATCCGCCCCATTCTCTTTCAGTAAGTGATACAAGAATTCGTACATATCCGGTTCAATCCAGTCGTCGCTATCCACGAAACCAAGGAGTTCACCTTGAGCTACCGCCAAACCTCTGTTTCTGGCTGCACTCTGACCTGCATTCGTCTGGTGGATAACCTTTATCCGCCCATCCCTTTGGGCAAATAAATCACAAAGCTCTCCCGAACCATCGGAAGAGCCGTCGTCAATCAATATTATTTCCAGATTCTTATAAGTCTGCCCGCAAATGGATTGCAGGCATTTCTCCAAGTAATTCTTTACATTATAGACCGGTACAATAATACTTATCAGAGGTAGTGTCTCAGTGTTCTCCATAAGCTATGACAATTACCACAACCGCAAAGTGGCCATCAACGGATAGCCCACCCGCCATCGCAATTTAAACTTACGCACCAGATTCCAGGGCTTGGTTCTGGTCTTACCCTGAAAATACCAGATGTAGTTGTTTACGGCATCCAGTACCCGTGAAGAGGACTCACCGTCCAGATGGGCTTCATGCTTGTGCACATAAGCACGCATCCGCTCCATCAGTTCTGCCGGACGGGAAATAGCCTTTTCAATAGCTCCTTCTACAGCATCCGTCTCAGTGACATTCAGCAAATGAGCTCCCGGCATGGTGTTGCAATAGGTCACAACCGGCTTGTCCAACATCATCGCCTCAACAATCACAGACGAAGCATCGGACAACAACACATCTGCACTGTTCAGCAGCTTGGCATCAACAAGTCCACCCTCGTGGAAAGTAATGTTGGGACAGGAAGTGGCCAGTTCCTTGTATTTCTTGAGGACTTCCATATCCGAAAATTTCGGATGGAACGAAATAATCCAATCCCAGTTCTTCTCGCGCACCAGTCTCTTGATGGTATCAAACAGATGAGGAGCAGAAGTTATATTTTTTGTAAACGTAGAAGAGTACAAAACTACCGGACGTGCATTATGAGGAGTATGTGCACGTTCCTTCACGAAAGTATCCGCCTTGCACCAGCCAGTTTCGTATACCTTAAAGAAGCCGTATTTCCTCTCAAGCTCCTTGAAAGGAAGAGTGCTCGTTTCTCCTTGTGTGCAATAGACATCGAACCATCCGCGAACAGAAAAATGGTCGTCCTTTTCATCGCCACGCTTATTGATGGGGTAGCCATGAAAAAGGGAAACTTTCACTCCCGGGAAGAAATCATAAATATAGTTGCCCGGCGCAAACACGGCAATAGGCTGATAATCCATCACTTCCTGAACAGATTGAAGCCACCTCTCATCCTGATTCAACAGAACCGGGCAGTCTGGCTCGATAAACCATGCAACATCGTCTCCTCTACGCCTGATTTCGTCCTGAAGCGGACGAAGTATAGGATAGGAATAGGCTACCGAAACGAAAAATAAATAATGCTTCTTCATACACTCAAAATATCACGGCAACGACACAATCGTCACCTCAAATTACCAATAGAACAATAAAATCCAGCCCTTAGTTTGTAACAGTTTTGCTTTCTTTGCTTTAAACGTCTGCAAAGTAAATACAAGAATTCTGCATATACTGCATCAATCCAGAAAAAAAAATGACTTTTATCAACTTTTCTCCAAAAGTTGCTGTTTATGAAGCTTTTTCTTCTCTAAAATATCTATCTTTGCACCCCAATATTTTAAAAATACTATTTTATGAGAAGAAATCTTTTTCATTGCTCCGACAGCCAACAAGGGGCAACAGATAAAGTGACTCTTTTGTTCGGAATCACCATTTTTTTCAAATTCCTGCTATTCGATTTCATCTGGAGCATACCCACCACATTCGCTTCATTCTCTACCATCGAGTTCTATGCGACCAAAATAATAGCCACCCTCGTACTTCTCGTCCCCTATAAGTTCTTCCGGCTCTGGAAAACAGAGATAGTCATCATGCTTTTACTGGATATACTACTGATTGTCAACCTGATGTATTTCCGCACCTACTATACTGCCATTCCACTTAACAGCTATGGACTTTCTGGAAACCTCGCCGATTTCACCGGAAGCGTTTACGACTCCTTCCGCTGGTACGACATCTTCTTCCCTCTATCTACCATTGCCAGTATCCCCCTTTATTGGCATTACAAAAGAAATACCGCCGGAAGAACATCATACAAGTATTACGGAGGAGCTTTGGGAATCGGTATCCTGCTGTTTGCCATCACCACCCTGGCAAAAGGAGGATTCAAGGAAGCATACAACACCGTCCGCCAGAAAGCCTATCTGTGTGCAAGCACCACTTCCATGTATACCGTCTTCGGAAGCCTATGCTATGACCTCATCAACCAGAAGCAGGAGGCCACCCCACAGATACAGCAAGAGATAAAGGAGTGGCTGAGCCAGAAACCCGGACATCACCCTTTGGCCGGACGTATCGGAATCCGCAACAACTGCATCGTCATCCTGGCAGAATCTTTGGAAAGCTGGGTACTCGAAAGGGAAGTGGAAAGGCAAGAGATTACTCCATATCTCAACAAACTGCTGCAAGACTCCACCACCTTATACGCTCCCCACGTACTGACGCAAGTGAAAGGAGGGCGCTCCATTGATGCACAGCTGTTGCTTTGCGCCGGTATGCTGCCTATCAACAGCGGCACATACAGCAGCCAATATCCTGACCACACCTACGGAACCCTGCAAAAAGCCATGCATCAGCAGAAGAACTCGCGCAACTACCTCCTGACCATTGATAAAGTATCGACCTGGAACCAAGGCGTCATAGCCTACAGTTTCGGGACCGACACCATCATTGCTTATCATGACTTTGAACTGACAGAGGCCTTTGGCACGCACAAACGTACCGGAGACGGCTCCTTCCTGGCGCAATGCCGCCAAAAAATAGAGAAGGGGGAAATCTGGAAGAAGGGGGAGAATGTTTACATGCAGCTGGTGACCTACTCCGGCCATGCTCCCTTCAAATTGCCTGAAGAATTGAAAGAGATTCATTTCTCTCCGGCCATTCCACAGAAAATGAATGACTATATGACCACCGCACGCTATACGGACAAGGCGATAGGAAAATTCGTGGAGTACTTGAAAACACTCCCACAATACGACGAGACCCTTATCGTCATCACCGGTGACCACGAAGGACTGGCTACCTACCGTGAAGAATTGTGTAACGCCCCCGGTGGCAAGGGTATCGTATCCGACAAGACATTCACCCCTTTCATCATAGTAAACTCTCCGGTAGGCATGCGTTATGACAAAGTGATGGGACAAATCGACATGTACCCCACCCTGCTGAACCTGCTCCAACTGGATGATTACTACTGGAGCGGATTGGGCCAAAGCATCCTCGACCCATGCAAGAAAGGATTCGCCATCAGCCCCCAAATGGAGGTGGTAGGTGAAGAGCCCACCCCGGCAGAAGCCGAGTTCGCTAAAAAAGCATACGATATTTCCGACCAGATGATACATTTTGATTATCTTTGCTCAAAAGCGAAGATAGGCGGCACCTCAAAATAAAAAATGAACAAGTTCATTTTGTTCTGCTTTCGGTTTGCACTATCTTTGCACCGTTCAAAAGAAGTAAAATGTAAATAAAAGCAATGAAGGTACATATTCATCCGCACTATGCCGCCTACGAGAGTTATATCCGAGCCATCCCATCGGAAGAATATGAACGGGAAGAGGTTTATTGTAACCGAAGGAACACAGTCGAAAGAGTGCGGTTCGGAGACAAGGACTTCGTAATCAAGAAATACAAAAGACCTGCCCTCATAAACTGCCTCATTTACACTTGGTTCCGCAAAAGCAAAGCGCAGCGCGCCTTTGAATATGCAGAACTTTTTCTGCAACGGGGAATAGAGACCGCCCCTCCGGTAGCTTATATAGAAATCAAAAAGAATGGTTTCTTCCACACCGGATACTTTATTTCCGAATACCTCCCCTACCCGCTTGTTACGGATATGTTCGGTACGGAAATGGAGGAAGAAGAGAAAAAACGGCTAAGACATGACCTCGTAGACTTCACTCTCCAATTACATCTGAACAAGGTCTTGCCACTGGACTATAATCCCAAGAATATATTTTACCGGAAGACAAACGGCAAATATCACTTCGCCCTCATTGACATCAACCGCCTGAAGCTCGGTAAAGTACCCGGTATCAGAATGTCCATGAATGCCTTCAGCCAACTGGGTATTCCCGCCGATGACTTCATGAAAATAATACCTCTATATGCCGAGCAAAGAGGATTCGATATTGAAGAATGCATATTCTTCACTCTCTTCAGCAGACTGAAATGGAGAAAGCAAAGACAATTTAAAAATTTCGTCAAAAGCAAGCTTCATTTCTGAAATGTCGTATCTTTGTACCAACGAGATTAGAAAATTATGCAAGATTATATCACCCAGTCCATCCAAGAAGGTATCAGGCTCAAAGAAAATATCCTGAACAACCGGCAAATGCTTGCCGACATCGAAACCGTCGGCAATCTGATAGTACAAGCCCTTCGACAAGGGCACAAAGTCTTGCTTTGCGGTAACGGCGGCAGTGCAGCCGATGCCCAGCATATCGCCGCCGAACTCGTCGGACGTTTCGTGACCGAACGGGAAGGCCTGCCCGCCATCGCCATGACAACCGACACTTCCATCCTGACCGCAGTCAGCAATGATTATGGCTTCGACCGCGTCTTCGAACGGCAGACAGCAGCCTTGGGAACGAAAGGTGATATTCTGATAGGCCTTTCTACCAGCGGCAACTCTCCCAACGTAGAGCATGCCTTGCAGAAGGCACAATCTATGGGCATCACCACCATAGGGCTCCTGGGAAGGGATGGAGGAAGGTGCAAGGAACTTTGCAATTACCCGTTGATTATACAGCACGCCGAATCTGCCAGGATTCAAGAAGTGCACATTACCATCGGACATATCTTGTGCGGCATCGTTGACAATAAACTGTTCTCCCATGAATAAAGCGATTTTCCTTGATCGGGACGGTACCATCAATGTTGATTTCGGCTACGTTTACAAGACCCAAGAGCTTGAATTATTGCCCGGTGTAGCCGAAGCACTCCGCATTTTTCAGGAATTGGGTTATCTGCTGATTGTCATCACGAACCAATCCGGTATTGGACGTGGCTACTTTACACTGGAGGACGCCGAACAGTTCAACCGGGCACTCGCCCAAGAGCTGGAAAAACATGGAGTTATACTGAACGATTTCTATACTTGCCCTCACGCTCCGGAAGAACATTGCGAATGCCGTAAGCCTTCTCCTTTCATGGTGACGGAAGCGATGAAGAAATATGAAATCGACCCATCCCAATCCTATATGTTCGGAGATAAGAAATCGGATACGGAATGCGGCGAACGAAGCGGTGTCAAGTCTTTCCGGGTCACAGAGGAACATCCGCTTATATACTGGGCAAACCAATTAAAAAACAACCTATTATGAACGCAGAATTAAACAGTATAAAGGGAAAGAAGGTGCTTGTCATCGGAGACGTGATGCTGGATACTTACCACATAGGGGACGTGAAAAGGATTTCTCCCGAAGCCCCCGTACCAGTGGTCCGTGTCACCCGTACCTACAATGTATTGGGAGGAGCGGCCAATGTGGCAAGAAATCTGTTGGGACTGGGTTGTTCGCCGTATGTCGTCAGCCTGCTCGGCAACGACCACAACGGAAACACAATGCAGGAGATGTTCGCTGATTTGGGCATCAGAAACGAACTGTTTTATACAGAACACCCCACCATCACCAAAACCCGCGTAATAGGCAACAGCCAGCAAGTAGTACGGCTGGACTTTGAAACAGAAAATGAATGCCTGAACGAAGAGATTGAGCAGAAACTGCTGGATGCCGTGAAGCGTGCACTCCCCGAAGTGGACATTGTCGTGATTTCGGATTATGGCAAGGGAGTATGCAATGATACAGTATGCCAGCAGGTTATATCCGCCTCTGCCGGGCAAGGGAAGAAGGTCATTATAGACCCCAAAGGGACAAATTGGGAGAAATACCGTTCCGCAACCATCATCACCCCCAACCTGAAAGAGCTTTCGGCTGTTTCGGGAGTGGATGTGAAAAATGAGGATAAAGAAATCCATAGCGCAGCAGACCGGATACTGAAGGAGTATAACCTTACTTCTCTATTAGTGACACGTTCCGAAAAAGGTATGTCATATATAGCTCCGGAAGCCTCACAAGACATTCCTACCGAAGCAAGGGAAGTATATGACGTTTCAGGTGCAGGCGATACTGTCGTGGCAACTTTAGCAGCTGCGCTGGCAGCCGGTATCCCTATTGCAGATGCCATTTATCTTGCCAATAAAGCGGCCGGCATTGTAGTCGGGAAAATAGGCACCAGCCCCATTCTGTTCAAAGAATTGCAGGACGAGCTACAAATCGGGAAACCGGCCAGCAAACTTATTCCTATTTCCCAACTTGCAGATACTATAAAACAACTGCGTGCGCAGGAGCGCAAAATCATATTCACAAACGGCTGCTTCGACATTCTGCACAAAGGACACGTGTGCTATCTGGAAAAGGCCAAAAGACTGGGGGACGTACTTATCGTAGGATTGAATTCGGACAGCTCAGTAAAACGTCTGAAAGGGGAATCGCGCCCTATCAATGATGAAAACGCCCGCTCCACAGTCCTGGCAGCCTTGGAAGCAGTGGACTACGTAGTGATTTTTACGGAAGATACCCCTCTGAATCTCATCAAAACAGTTGCACCGGACGTGTTGGTAAAAGGTGGCGACTATGCCATAGAAAACATTGTAGGCAGGGAGTACGCCCAAGAAACAGTAACTATCCCTTTCGTAGACGGTTATTCCACTACAAAGACTATAGGCGCCATCAACCAAGAGAAGCAATAATCTTTTCAGCGACTTGTTGGGGGGTAATATCCACCATACACTTCTGATAAACAGCCAGCTTGCATTTACCCCGTCCGTCTTTGGTGCACGGACGGCAAGGCAGGGCTGTTTCGAGTATTTCCACCGTAGGTCCCGTAGGGAAACCGAAGGCCGTAGGTCCCATCAAGGCAAAAGCAGGAACACGGAACAAATCAGCGGCATGCATAAAACCCGTATCAGCGCTGATTACCAGATTGGAACGCAACACTATGTAAGAAGACTCCATCAATGAGGTTTGTCCCGCAAGGTTAACTACCCGTTCCGGTGCAGCACTTCTGATTTCCTCACAGAAAGTATCCTTCGGACCAGCCAGAATAACAAATTTATACTCAGGAAGAAGGGCAACCAATTCTTTCCAATAGGAAACGGGCCAGCGTTTCATTTCCCAGTTGGCAGACGGCACCAATGTAATCATATCTTTGGTTACAAAGTTCTCATACTTGCTACGTATTTCATCCGGGAAATGCCAGTCGTGATAGTTGTCCGGAAAATGCGTAATTCCCCATTTCTTCAATGGTTTCTGAAAAGACACCATCCCCCTGAAAGGCTTGTCGAAATGGTTGATTCCCAGTTTGAACAACAAAAAGCGTTTGCCTCTCTCTTTGCTCCGCAGAGCAACGTAAGGTTTCACAAAAGGCAATGGAGACACTATCAGCTTCAATATGTTGGAACGGATATTACTATGAGCGTCATAAATGTAGTCGAAATGCTCTTTTCTCAAATCAGCCGCCATCTTCAACAATCCGGCAAGTCCGGTCTCCTTGTCAAACGCCCAGATTTTATCAATCCTGCCATCCATCGACAAGGTCCCCACCATATCTTTCCGGGTAATCCAATGAATTACCACATCTGCAAACCGTTCACGTATTCCACCGATAATTCCCATACACTGGATAATATCCCCTATCGAACTGAAACGGATAATTAAGAATTTGGTCATAACAAATTTATTAGAATTGCTGATTCGGCACAAAAGTAAGCGTTAACAACGAAAAAACAAACCAGACTACTCAAAATCTGAAAACAGAGCAACTCTTTATTACAAAAAGAATATGATAATTAAAGGATAAATTCAATTGGAAGTTCTCATTTATTTATATAAGTTTGCATCATATTTCATACAATGCACCTACTGAATAAAAAACGAAATCAATGGAGTACAAACTATTGTATGCCCTAAGAAGCGGGAAGAACATCAAACTTATCTATTATATAAAGAATATGCTCGGTATGCTGATACCCAATATATTCTTTCAGATGCAGCTTCGTCATAAGTTGGCATCTTTATCCGACAGAAAAGATAAAGACTACATTTTATACCGAGTAAACTACTATAACAAACTTTTACCGGGTGCAATATTGCCCGAATCGGTACCTGCACTCGCAGAACATAAACTAAAAGGGCACAAAGTCTATATCTATGATACCCGCTGCTATACCCGCTGGTTTTCCCAACAACTACGGTTGAACCTATGTGCCGGTGATGTGGATTTCGTCCCACCAATCCCATCCATTTCAAAAAGCCGTCTTATAACTGAAAACAACGGAAACGGGGTTATTATGAAACTCAACAAGATAAGGCATTTTATTTTTGTCCGTGACAAGAAAAAATTTACAGAGAAAAAAGATATGGCTGTCTTTCGCGGAAAAGTAACAGACAAAGAGCAGCGAATCAAATTCATGAAAATGTATTTTGGCCATCCCATGTGCGATTTGGGAGATATCAGCCGGGATACTATCAATCCTACGTGGTGCATTGGAAAATTGACCATTAAAGAACAATTGGAATACAAATTTATTCTAGCCATAGAAGGCTATGATGTTGCCAGCAATCTAAAATGGGTAATGTCTTCCAACTCTATTGCCGTAATGCCCCGTCCTACTTGTGAAACTTGGTTCATGGAAGGCACATTAATTCCTAACTATCACTACATTGAAATCAAACCGGACTTCTCTGATTTGGAAGAAAGACTGCAATATTACATGGCTCATACTGATGAAGCTCAAGCAATAATCGAACATGCACATGAGTATATAGAGCAATTCAAGAATAAAAAACGGGAACAATTGATATCCCTTCTTGTATTGGAAAAGTACTTCAAGATGACCGGACAACTCTAATCATTGATAGCATTATTACATCATTGACTTTCAGTTACACCGGTAATCAGGCTCCATATTCTCTGTAGGGCTTATCTAAATCCAGATAGTGGAAATTATGCTGTCTCTGCCCGCTTTGTTTCGGTATAACCATGTAGTCTCCATATTTTCTGGTCAGATAGGTATCATAATCTTGTACTCCCCACACAGTTTCGTCCTCAAACGAAACGGGAGTCGGAGTTCCCAGCTCTGCCTTGGGCATGATGCCGCGCATACCGTCATCATAATCACAAACTAAAGAAGACTTGTCAAAGTCATAGGTGGTCATCACATTTCTGATACTCCTCTGTACGCCGGCAGTAGTAAAAAGTCTCCGGCACAGCAGCGGCAACCATGAGCCGGGACCTTTCCCATGCTTATAAGGGTCGCGGTAGATAAAATAGAGCACCCGCTTGTAAAATTCATACCGGGCAAAATGAATCCTCTGTTTCAGGTTGCTTTGCGGTACACCGTCCAATGGAAATACGTCCAAGTAGATACCTCCCAAGTATTTCAAATGCATACGCTCGATAAGAGTCGTATCCGCATCTTGTATCTTGGCAAAAGGTAATGGATAATTCGGATCATTTTCTGCGCAGACAGCCTCATAAGGCTGGGGAAGCCACTCCTTGGAATGAGACATCAACAAATCATAATCAGCCCTCGGCATACCGATATCCAAATCATCGTCCCAAGGGATAAATCCCTTATGACGGACTGCACCAAGCATAGTACCGGCCATTATATAATAGCGCAAACCATGTTCTTTACAAACTTTATCCACAGCAAGCAATATCTTCAAAATACGAAGCTGCAAAGGACGTATATCATAATCTGCCATAAAAATCAGCCCATTAATTAATAAAGTTGTGAAGGAATCAACCGCTGTGCTTGTTCAAAGTCATTCACCGTATCAAGCTCCACAGAAAAATATTCGGTAGTGTCAAGCGCATAGAAAGAGTGTCCTTGTGGTATGAGACGCTCAAAAGCACGTTCATAGAAGATATTATCCAAACCTTCTTTGGTAATCATAACCTCCAATTCCCGGAAAAGCGCTTCTGTATAAGCGGCAGACATCTTCTCGATGCCAATAGACTCGCCAATAGCTCGGGATATGGAGCACGTCTTACTGATTTCCAACACCTTGCCATCATTGTCCGCTATTACCTTGATTTCCTCTTCCCCCAATGTATGATGGTTCAGAGCCAACGCATCCGCTTGACCATATCCAAGCAACTTGGCTACAATCTGCGGGTCAAAAAGGATATCGCTGTCCAGCAACAGAATGTCCTCTTTATCTACATAAGGCCGTGTAAGCCATAAAGAGTAGATATTATTGGTAGAAGCATATTTCTCATTATAGATAAACGTAACCTCCAATGCCGGATAATGAGCTTCCAGAAAGTTCACAATCTGCTGCTGTCTATAACCGGTGACAATGACAAACTCCCGAAAGCCATTCTGCAGCAATGCATCAAAGGCTCTTTGCAGCAAACAACGCTCTCCAACTTTCAACAGACATTTTGGAGTGGTATCAGTCAACGGACGCAAACGCGAAGCTATCCCTGCAGCCAATATAACCGCTTTCATTGTAATGCAATTTTTTTAATGGTGTCAATGACAATACGGTTCTGTTCAGGACGCCCCAAGGTAATACGCAAATGGGTATTGATGTCTGGTTCATTCATGAACTTCACCTTATAATCCTCGTCGGCAAAAGCTTTCTGTAAGCGTTCTTTCAAGACAATCGGATATTTTATAAGGACAAAGTTCGCCACCGACTCATATACCTTGAAACCAGGCAACGTCCCTATCTCCGCTTCAAAGCAGGCGCGACTCTCATTCATCAGCCGTGCTATATTCCGGTAATGCGCATCCGATTTCAGTGCGGCAATAGCAATATCCTCAGAGATACGGTTATAACCCAGATATTTGTTGCTGTATTTGCCAAAGTTGGCCAACTCCTTACTCATAAACCCAAACCCCATGCGCAATCCGGGCAATCCGTAGAACTTGGAAAGCGTGCGTGAAATAATCAGGTTGGGATATTTATCAACCAGCATTTTAATATAGTCCGTATCAGTAGATACGAAAGAGGCATAGGCTTCGTCCACCAAAACGATGGTTGTTACGGGCAACTCAGCCAACAAAGCGTCCAATTCTGCAGGGGTCAGACCGTTACCGGTGGGATTATTGGGCGAAGCGATTAATAAGACCTTGGGATTCTCACGCTGTACCATCTCTTTCATGGCAGCGAAATCATATTTAAAGGTATTGCCATCCTCATACAATGGATACTGCAACGTATGCCCGTCCACTTCATCAGCAATGGATTTATAGTACCACCACGAGAATTTAGGAATGAGCATCGTCTTGTTCCCATCCTCTTGGGTCAGGAAATAGTGGACTGCTTGTTTCAATATATCTTCTCCACCATAACCCAACAGCACCTGCGGCTCATCGATTCCGTAAGTCTCGGACAGATAAACGGACAGAATGCTCTTCTTGCCTTCGTCGTAGATACGGGTATAGAAACAGAGTTTGTTTATATCAAAATTCTTCAGAGCCTCCACCACCTCTTGCGAAGGTGCGTAGTTAAACTCATTGCGGTCCAAATAATTCATATCTTAGGTTTCTTTTGTTAATACTTTCCGATAACACTCCATCGTCTCACGCGCCATCTGCTCCTCCGTGAAACGCTGTGCCCACTTCAGCCCCTCCTCAATCATGGTGGCACGCAAAGAAGGCTCTTGTGTACGGGCAATCGCTGCCGCCAATCCCTCCACATCATGGGGACGCACATACAATGAATGCTCCCCCCCCGCTTCTTCAAGACAAGAGCCGGTTGCTGCAACCACCGGAATGCCGGAATGCAAAGCCTCAAGAATAGGGATGCCAAAACCTTCGTAAACGGATGGGTATACAAAAGTCTCGGCCGACTGATAAATGGCAGGTAAATCGTCTGAAGGGATACCATGCAGAAAATGTACTCTGTCTTGCAATCCGGCTTTTGTCATAAACTCTTTCAGCTGATGGATATAGGCTGTGGGTCTCCCTACCAGAACAAAGTGCAGTTCATCGGGCAGATACTCCAAAGCCTTCACAATGGCCAGCGCATTTTTACGCTCCTCAATGGTGCCCACCGACAAGATATAGCGTTCGGGCAACCGATAACTCCGCATCACCTCCTTGCGCTTATCCTTACCGACACGGCAGGCATACAGAGAGCTACACCCTTGGTAAATAACGGAAATTTTATCCGCAGGAATTCCATAATAATGTATGATGTCACGCTTGGTACACTCACTCACAGCAATGATGTGGTCTGCATGCTTGCATGCATAGCGGCATTTGTAGTTATAAATCAAGCGGTCGACCAACGAAAAACAATGTGAAAGTCTCAGGAAAATAAGGTCGTGAACAGTCACCACACTCTTTACTTCCCGTACCCGATGGATGGTCAGGGGAAGTTCGTTACTCAATCCGTGGAACAGCCGTATGTTGTCCCGTTTCAAAGTCCTGCGTATACCTCCCACGCGCCACAACGAAGTCATTCCTCTCCAGAGCCAATAAGATGGATAATGTACCGATACCGTTCCCCGGCTTTCAGCCACCATCGACGAGAGTTGCTGATTTTCACGGTGTACCGGAGCATACAACCAATACTCGTTTTCCGGAGCAAAGGCTGACAATGACTGCACCACATACCGGCTGTAATTGCCCAATCCCGTAAAATTCTGCACAGCCCGTTTTCCGTCGTATCCTATTCTCATCTCTAAAAAGTTTCAGCTGCAAATGTACAAGATAATCCTCATATAGCAGTCTATTTCGCTTTCCTTTTTTGACAAAAACACAAATTCACCTATAAAACATAAAATAAAGATGAGCAATCACTTGCTGTCTGTTACAAAAACCAAGTACGGAATCGGGCACATCCCCATTGCCCAATCCGTACTAGCTCATTGTTTTATCCTTCAAACACCTTATCTCCTTCCCGAAAACTACTTTATTCATCATCGGCCCACTGTTATGAACCAATTCAACCACACTAGTGAGCTGTTTAGTTCACTCAAGTGAACATCACGGCTCACTAACGTGGGCTGCTGAAGAATCCAAAAGTAAAACGAAAGAATGAAAAGGATGCAACAGAAGAAAGAAGGATGCGGAACGGAAGAAAACACGGGTGAGAGCAAAATTTACCCTCACCCTTTTCGATTGCTCTCACCCACCCCTGCAATGCCGATGAATAGGGAAGTTGAAGAAAAGAGTGAGAGCGGTGAGGGCAGAAATGCAAACTTAAAACGGAAAAAGCCGAATTATTTTCCGGGCATTACTTAGCCACTTTGACGGATTAGTCGTATCTTCGCACGATGGAGAATCGTCGAAAAGAACAGCAGCATTATGAGAGTCATTGTTGACAACAAGATACCTTTTATTAAGGAAGCCATCGAAAAAATAGCCGACAGCGTGATTTATACTCCCGGCAGAGACTTCACTCCGGAGTTGGTAAAAGATGCCGATGCACTGATTATACGTACCCGCACCCGCTGCAACAAGGAATTGCTGGAAGGCAGTAAAGTCCGCTTCATTGCTACCGCCACCATAGGCTTCGACCATATAGATACGGAATATTGCCGTGAAGCAGGCATCGCTTGGACCAATGCCCCCGGATGCAATTCAGCATCCGTAGCTCAATACGTGCAATCAGCCTTACTATTATTGCAACAACTCAAAGGAGTACAACTGTCCGAATTGACATTAGGCATCATCGGCGTAGGCAATGTGGGTAGCAAAATAGCCCAAGTAGGGCAAGAACTAGGCATGCGTGTCCTGAAGAATGACCTGCCCCGGCAAGACAAGGAAGGAGAGAGAGATTTCAGTTCCTTGCAAGCACTCGCAGCAGAATGTGATATCCTCACCTTCCACGTACCTTTATATAAGGAAGGGCCATACAAAACATTCCATTTGGCAGACCATACTTTCTTCCGGTCATTAAAACGCTGTCCCGTCATTATCAATACCTCACGTGGAGAGGTGATTGAAACCAATGCGCTCCTGAATGCCTTAGAAGACGGACTGATTTCCGATGCCATCATTGATGTATGGGAGAACGAGCCTGATATCAATCTTACCTTATTAAATAGAGTGTTCCTTGGAACTCCCCATATAGCCGGTTATTCAGCCGACGGAAAAGCCAATGCCACCCGTATGTCCCTGGATGCCCTTTGCCGTTTCTTTCACATCAAAGCCGACTACCGCATCGCTCCCCCCCAACCCCGGAACCCGATTATTACCGCCGACAGCCTGGCAGAAGCATATCTGCAAATGTATGACCCGAGAAGGGACAGCGAAGCACTGAAAACACATCCCGAACAATTTGAAAAATTGCGGGGAGACTACCCGCTACGAAGAGAAAAAGATGCTTACACTTATATCCCAAAGTAGCACATACATTTAGAGATACAGCCCGATAATACAAAAGACGTCACTATATAAGCTCCTCACGCCTTTACTATCAATGCCGAATCAGAGGAAACTATAGGCAAAACATTACAATATCAATGCAAAAAATACAGTTAGAGAAATCACTATAATCGCGAAAACGAAACGTACAACTTTCTAAAACGAAACGTACAATTTTCACTGTTTTTTCACCCCATCAAAGCAAAGGCATTTAATCACCATTTAAGCGGTAATTAAATGCCTTTTGAACATCTGCAAAAAGCGCGGAAAATGTTGCTTTTCAACTGTATTTTGTGTGCACTTTATTTGCTCAATTCGTAGAAAATCACTATCTTTACATAGTAATTAAGAGGTTATTTTGCATCGGTTTGTTCCGTTCGTAAACCTTTCATGCAACCAGCTTGTCAAGCAGGCTAATGATATTTGCCTTTATCTTGCGCCTGTCTCTTTCCCACTCTATTTGTTCCATCCCTTTGTCATATTCAGGATAAGGCTTTTCTTTCGTCTTAAACTGAAAATGCTTGCACAAAGGATAAATGTAACGATAGGTTTTAACGACAAACACCTCCAAATCACCAAGCAAAAAGGATATATTCGAGCGAACGTAACCAGACGGTGATGTCGTGGTTGTGAGTATCTGTTCATGGGTAAATTCTCCTGTCCGCTTATTGCGCAAGAAACGTGTGTAATGAAAGCCGTAATATTTGAAGTTGGCCGCCTTGTAGATGGTTCCGCAACCTAAACGGCCGTCGGCAAAACTTTGTATCGCCACGACATTGGCGTCCATTTTGCGGATTAGCTTGATGCTGGCAGCAATCAGCACGGTTTCCGCGTTCTTTCCGAGGCAGTCGTCAATCCACAACCGATTTAATTCACATATCCACGCTTCGGGTTTGGGTGATGGAATATCTTTGCGGTAGGATTTTTCATATACCCGTAAACTGCGACACCGAGACACTTGTCTGGTTCATCGGCGCGAAAGATACCGAAATTGAACACTCCGAAGCCGCCAAAATTCCATTTGTGGGAATAGTGGTGTTCTATCACCATTTGGCGGGCAAGTTCCTTTTCCACGGGTTTGATGAGCAGGTCGCCAAGCGACGAGGTTTGTTTCAGAACAAACAGATTTTCTTTACTCATTCAGCATACTAACAATGTTTTAATGGTTTATAAATGGGGTTTGGGTTATTTTTCGTACTTTTGCAGTCCTACCACATACGAGCGGGCTTTCCGCATACACAAAAAAAGCGTCACAACGCGGTCAAAAGGCATATTAAGCCCCTGACTGTGCGTTGTGGCGCATCTTTGTGTTAGTATGTGGTAGGATACTACTAACAGGTCGGGGGCTTTTTCTTTCCCCCTCTTTCAGGTGTCTATCGGTTCAGCAGTTCGTCCACCTGCCGCTTGCATTCGGCGCGGTAGGCTTCAAACGTGCGCAGTTCCTCGGCGTGTTCGGCCGTGTTGTCGCTGTTTGCCAAGATGGCAATCTGGTCGTCGATACTGTAACGCCTGCCGATAAGCCCTGCCACGAACTTGCCGCGGCGGTTTTCGTCGGTGACGGTGCGGGCATCGACGGAAATGCGGGTAGAACCGTCGGTTTCCTCACCCGTGTAGGAGTAGCCGCGGGCGGTTTCGCCGCTTTCCTCATCCACCACCACGTCGGCGGGGGCTTCGTTCAGATAAAGCAGATAGCTGTTCGCGTCATACCTTACATACTTCTTTCGTTCAATGTAACTTACTGTGTTCATTACTCTTTTTATTGGTCGGGATCGACTATGCTGTAAAAGCAGCGTTTGCCGTCTGTCCCGATGGGTTGCTTGATTATTTTCGCTGCAACAGGTTCGGTCAGTTCCACACCGTCAAGCTGGCGGATAAGTGCTTTTGACCCCGTGAAAGTGATGTGCTTTATCCAAGCCATGACGGGGTTGCCCTCGTCGTCTATCACTTTGCCCTGCTCATCCTCCATTTGCTCGTAAATCTCATATTGCAACGTCAGCATTTCACCGTCGTATTTCGATTGCGAAACGTCGAAAGCCGTTATATGGATTTCACGGTTCAGGATGGTGTCGATGTGGTATTTACCACCCGTTAATTTGCCCTGTTTGGGCTTAATGTCGCTAAATTTTTTCATACCGAGTATTTTTAATAAATGATTGCTGTCGCAGTGTTTCATAAAGCCCATGCGTGAAGCCACGCGAAGCCTTATTTCTTCGTCAGGCAGTCCCTTTTTACGCAAAGCGGCCAGTTCCCTGCACAACCCCTGTTTGTTGCGTTTGCGGGCAAGGCAGTGGGTGTGGTAGGTCACGTAACCGACAAAGTCGATGCCCCGACTTTCCACGGGATAGATTTGGAAGTTGCTTTTCAGCGTGAGCAGGCGGCTGTCGTTCAGGTAATGGTTGATATATACCAGAACGCCGCTTAAATACTCCTTGCTGTCGGAAAGCAGCACAATATCGTCGGCGTAACGGTAATAGTACCGCACCCCGACGTCTTCCTTTAAGAGGTGGTCGAGTTCCGAAAGGTACAGGTTGGCGAAATATTGGGAAATGTAATTGCCTATCGGCACGCCGCTGGCTGAATCTATGATGCCGTCCAGAAGCCAAAGCACATCGGGGTCTTTCAGCTTGCGCCGAATGACCTGTTTGAGTATGCCGTGGTCGATGGAGGGATAGAACTTGCGCACGTCGATTTTAAGACAGTACCGTGTCCCGTCAGGGTCACGGCGCAGGTCGGTGCGCAACTGCCGAAGCAGCGAGTGAATACCGCGCCCGCGGATGCAGGCATGGGTGTTCGAGGTGAACTGTGGTGTCCAGACAGGTTCAAGCACCTGCATGATTGCCCACTGTACAACACGGTCACGAAAAGGCAGCTTGTAGATTTCGCGGCGTTTAGGTTCGTATTTGATAAACACCTCATAAGAGGAGGTCGTATAGGTTCGGGTCGTCAGTTCCGCCTGCAACTGCCGCAGGTTAGCGTCTAAATCGGCCTCGAACCGTTTAACCTCGTCACGTTTCCTTTTGCCGTTGCTCGCATTGTGGAACGCCTGCAAAAGGTTGTCCATCGAGCGGATTTGCTCGAACAAGTAACCTTTTCGTTTCATCGGGTCTTCGGGTCATGGGGTCTATGGGTCTTAAAATCTGCTTTGCATAATCGGGAGCGGTCGAGGCTTGCGCCCTACTGACACCCTTTTTGGCCTGTCATCTTTTGCCGAGGGGCAAGGTTCATTTCCCTGTCGCTTTTATTTCTTTTCCAAAGTATAGGGGCGACGAGTAGTTCGCATTCGTAGTCGAAGCTGCGTTGTTCGCATTCGAGTTGGACGCACCTGCGTTCGTGCCATTGTTCACGTTACCGCCAGCAGCCTGAACGCGCAAACTAACCACCCACGGGAAATGCAACCTGCCTTTCACTTGAAAGACGATGCAAAATTAACACTTTAACACCACATGCCCAAAATTCCTAAAAAATTTCGCCCGCCTGACGGCGGGATTAAAGAAAACCCCGCCGCCATTGTCAGCTACATTTTGGCTCGGTATGAAAAAATTTCAAAGAACGCTGTTTGTTTTCGGGGGCTTCGCCCCGTGTTCGTTTTTTTCGTCTTATTCGATTTGCGGGTCTTCCTCGAAAAAGCAGAGGGGCGACGAGTAGCTCGCAGCCGTAGTCGAAGCCGCGTTGTCCGCACCCGAGCCGGACGCACCCGCGCCCGTGCCATTGTTCACGCGCCAGCAGCCCGAACGCGCAAACCTGTCTGTGTAGCGGCGTTTGTCCAGAAATAGTCGCAGTAGTAGGTAGAGGCAGAACCGCCCACGGACGTAGGCATACAACACAGACCCTCGTAGGATTTCTTTATGATATACCCCTCGCGCTGCGGGCATTCGCACGCCTTACGCATACCCTCACCGACATTTGCAGGGTCGAAAGCCGCATACATGGACTTTGCCACGAACACCTCCGTCTTTTCGCCTGCCGTTTGTGAAATAGTCAGACCGCGCACCCAACGCCAGAGGTTGCCAAAGCCAGCGTTTACAAGGCCGAAGAAAACGGGGACTTTGCATTGGTAAACGGCCACGCCGTCGGCGTTCGTCACGGAGTAGTCCACAAGTCCCACACCGTCGCCCATTTCAAGCCCCACGCTGGTGGGAATGACGGGATAATAACCGTTATACGTGTCCCAGTTCGGCATATTCGTAGCACCCGCGCCAAAGCCACCCTGACGCAGGCCGTTGGCGTCAAGTTCCGCGTTGAAAGCGGCCTGCGAATTGCGCGTGCCCATGATTATCTCGAAAAGGTATTCCACAACCGCACGGGCGACAAACCAGTTAGCCTCCCAGCCCTCGCCGCGCTTGCGGGCGTTTGTTCCGAAAGCCGTTGTACTTAATGCCGTGGCGGGCATTCCAAGCATCGTTTTCTGCGGGGCGTCGGCCGCCAACGGGTAATTATCACCAAGCGCGTTGCCGTTGCCGCCGCGATAACGGGGATCGGTGGATATGACGGAACACAGCTTTTGTTCGGTTCTGTCCATCACACCCGCGTCAATCCACGAAATGCCGCCTGCGGGAACGTAGATGCTGTTCTTTCCTTTGATAGGCTGGAACGTGACGGTCTGGATGCGGCGGTTGCCCTCCGTCCAAGTGGTGAAGTAGTGGGCGTTCCAGCACCACATGCACTGCCCCATAGTGCCGTCCAGCTTCGCGGGGCTGCCGTCATCAAAACGGGTGCTGTCCGCGGCATCCAGCTTGCGACGCTTGCGGTCGTCAGTAACCAGATAGCGGCCAAGACCCAATTTGGCAGGCAGTTCCTTTAAGGCCTGCAAAGAGCCGTAATACCCCGCGGCGGTGGGAGTAGCGGCCGTTTCGTCCCACCAGCGGCCTGCGATGGGGTTGCCTGCCGTCTGGACGGCCTCCTGCAAGTTCATGCGGCGCGTCTCGCCGCTCTCATCGACCACGGCAACCTGCATGTCCGACATGCTGCCCGTGGCGGCGTCAAGTTCGTTGATGCGCTTGCCGCCCTCAAAAGCCGTCAGAAGCTGGCGGACTTTTTCTTCTTCGTTTGCGTTTAATGCCATTTGAATGATGGTTTTAAGTGAATAATAATACGTTTGCGCCAGCCAGCAAAAGCGAGGCATGGCCTGATTTTATCAAAGACGGCCTGACGACCTCGACCGTGACGGTCTGGTGCAACGCCGTGTTTTCGGTGGGGATGACGTGGACGCGGCTTTTACCAAGACCCAGCACCTCCACCTCCCCGTCGGGTTCGACGTCCACGGCCTTGCCGTCGGAAAGCCAGAGCACGTTTTGAACGGCGAACTGCGGCAGCAGGCTGGCTTTGATGTACTGTTTCACGGGGTTGCCGTAGGTGATGCGGCGCGGAGGTTCCACGGTCATGACAAGGGGAATGACGCGCCCCGCGCTGTCGGCCTGTATGGCAAAGATGGTCTGACGCACGGCCGCGATGTCCTGACGTATTTCCGCGTCGGTCTGTTGCAGCCCCGTTTTCGTGTCGGTGATACGTTTGCCGAGTGCCGTTTCGGCCGCTTCCGCGCGCTGGCGTTCCCCGTCGATGTTCGTTTGCAGCGTGGCTTCCGCGCCCTTTGCCCTGTCGCTTTCCACCTTGACAGCCGCCGCGATGGCTCTGTCATAAGCAGCGGTGATGTCCTTTTCAAGCTGTTCAAGCAGTCCCGAAAGGGTTTCGGCGTCGGTGATGCCCTGCAAAAAGGTTTCGATTTCCTGCCAGCGGTTTATCGTGCTGTCCGCCGTGTCCTTTGCTTCCAGAAAGGTTTTAAGCGTGTTAGCCAACGCCCAAAAAGTGCTGTAATTCGCGCCAAGCGCGGAAAACGTGCTTTCCAGAGAGCCGAAAACGGCTGTCGGGTGCAGACGCTTCCGCAGGTGTTCAAGATTGGCGGTGGCCGTGTCGATTTCCGCCTGCTGGTCGCTGTCTTTCTTATGCAGCGCGGCAATTTCCTTGTCCTGCGCGGCGTCTTTCTTGTGGATGTTCTCCACCTCGACTTCCAGAGCGTCGATTTCTTCCTGCTGCCGTTCGTCCGTGGCTTCCAGTTCCTCGATGTTCTCGGCGATGTTGTCGAACTGTTCGGCCGAAGACCGCTTGTGCGCGTCATAGTCGCTTTTCAATTCACGGTGCTGGCGTTCCAGTTCCTGCCCCGCGGTGGCGGCGTATTTGCCGTTCAACTGTTCGGGCAGTCCCTCTACCTGCGCGATGGGGATTTTGCTTTCCTCCTTATGGACGTAGCTGTCGAGCCAGTCGGCAAACTGTTCCTCCGTCGGGTACTTACCGCGACGGAACCACGCCTTTAACTGTGAGATGCTTCTTATTGGCATTATAGTGTTCTTTTATCGGGTTATCGTACTTTCATGATGTAGGCAAGGGTATAATACGGCGGTCGGTTCTCATGCTGCGCGCCTCCGCCCGTGGCGTCCGTTTTTCCGAACTGTACCGTCCTGTCATGCTTCGATGTCGAGTTGGGCGAAGAATTACGCCCGCCGCCTTTCCATGTACCGCTGTCCTCCTGCCAAAGGTTCTGCGGGTGGGTATGGCTCGGCATTTCGTTGATGGTAAGGGCATGTTTCTTTTCACCGCCCGCGTTGCCGTATTTCTTGTATTCGTCGTCGAGGTCGTTATAACCCACGATGAAACGACCGCGCAGGTCGGGAAGACGGAAAAAGCCGCTTTGCGTGGTGTAGCGCGTGCCGTTGTAGTTCACACCAGCGTTGAAAGCAGTGCCGAGGGCTTTGTAAAGTTCGGGGTATTCGCTGGTCTTCAACATCGCACCGTCGCACAGGGCGTAATTCTCGGGGACTTTCACACCCGCCCACATTTTGACAATGCCCAACGGCTCGCTGACGGATTTTGCCGCGGCGTCCGACTGTTGTTTGGCAAGGTCGGCAATCAGCTTTTCAAGTTCGGCCGACGTCTTCGGTTTCTTGAAGTCCGCCCATTTGAAATTTTCACTGCCCACGCCTGCGGCAAGCGTCCGACGCGTGTAGGCTTTCGGGTATTCAAAACCCTGCGCGTTCACTGAAACGTCCTCCAGCTTCACGTACATGCCCCCTGAAATGTTGCCGCCCTCCCAGCGCAGAACCTCGCCGTGCGGGTAGTCCCGTGTCTTGACGAACACATAGCCCGCGGCACGCTGCGTGTCGTTGTTCGTCAGCTCGCAGCCTGTAAGAATAAGTTTGTCGCCCGCGATATTGCCCAGAGCGGCCACAAGTGCCGTGCCCGCCTGTAACATGTCGAGCGTGTCGCAGTCAAGCGGAAAATCCTTGTTCGGCTGGGTCAGGAAATTACCTATCGTTTCCATTCTAAAAGTCTTTAATCAGTGTTTAATTATAATTTATCGTCCAACGTTTGGAGGCAAGTTTGTAGGTGCTTACCACCGCAGCAAGGCGCGTCTCGTCGATTTTTCCCATAAGGGCATACGGGACGGACACCCAAAAGTCGAAGCCGCTCACACCGCCGTAGCCGCGGCGGTTGATGATGAAAGCCTTGCCGCCGCCACGCACGGGTAAAAGGATATGCCTATCCATGTCCCGCGTAAAGAGGCGTGCGCCGCGAAGTCCGCCGCTATCTTCATCGTCCACGGTGATACGACGCTCCGTCTGGTCGAAAGTGTCGTTCAGAACCGCACGCAGGTGGCAGACCTGACCGTTATGCCAGAGCCTGTAATCTTTGTCGTCGCGCCACCGCATGAACTCGCCGTGCAGCACGCTGCAACCCTGTACCGCGCTTTGCATGAAAGCCGCCACAAGGGGCTTGCGCAGGGCTGTGGGAAGCAACAGGAGCGCAAGACGTTTTATTTTGACATCGTACACACTCATTTGTAAGATTTCATATTGACTATTATGTTGCCCGCGGAAAAATAGCCCGCCGCAGGGGTAAAACGGGCGTCTATGTCGGTAGGGGTACTTTCACCGTCCACCTCCGTGGTCGCACCGCTCATCTCAACGATGCGCACGCCCTCGATTTTCTGGAGTTCGTCCACAAGTGCCATGTTGCTGTACTCACCGTTGAAAGGCAGGTTTTCGATATAGTTCCGTATCGTTTCCCTGCACTGCGTCTCGACGGTTTCAGGCAGCAGCATGGCGTCATAGTACACATCGACCTCGCAGTGGAACACGTCGGCGGTCTGGTTCACGAGGTTCACGCGGACGCCCGCGTCTTTGATTTCACCGATATAGGCAAGAAGCTGGATTTCGGTATCGGCGTCAAGAGGCTGCCGAACACCGCCGACCTCCCCCGCCACCTTGATGGTAAGGATGGAGGCGTCCGCGTTCTCGCTGGCCGCGGCATATTTCACCACACGCGCAGCCTCGATGTCGCCGTCGTTCATGCCTGACGTGTCGTAGTGATCCGTGTCGGGAACGAGGGTCTTATCTTTCATGAAGCCCAGCACCTTGTCCCTGTACCATTTCGGACGGTGCGGGATGATGGCCTCGATGCGCTGCTCGACATCGTGCCTGTGCTGGTCGAACAGGTTTTCAAGAACCCAGATCGCGCAGGCAACGATATAAAAAAGCAGGCTTTCAACGCTTACCTTGCTGAAATGCGAGGAAAAGGCCGCGCCCGTTTCAAACCCGTAGGCGCGCGCCACATCGGGATTGCGCATAAGGTCGGCCGTCATGCTGTCTTTGATTTCTGCGATTGTACGTGCCATTGTCTTATTTTTAACTTACCACAAAATCTATTTCAATACCCATGAAGTTGATGCCCTCCTGCGCGAGCGCGGCCATTTCTTCCTCGCTCAATGCCGTGGCGGGCTGGATGCCCTGAACGCTATAACGGCGTACCGTGTCCGCATTCTCGGCAGCTACCGTGTCAAGTACCTGCCCGTCCGTAAGGGTGTCCGTAAGGCTCACACCGTTGGCAGCTGCAAGGCCGAAAGCAGCCTCCATGCTGCCAGCCGTCTGGACGGCCATGTCAAGCAGGCTCTGCCTGTCCTTTACTTTTACCTCCATCACTCCACTGTTATAATGTTGTCTTCCGTTATGCTGACTTTCTGGACGTCAAGCCCGCAGGCCTCCAGCATCTTTTTGACCTGACCCCGCCACATGACGTCCACCTTGCCGCCAAGCATTTTTTTTACTTCGCCGCCGATAAGCGGCCATTCTTTCCACTCGCCGCGCATGGCCACAAGGACACCCTCGGCAATCTGGCTGTCGGTGTCACCGATTACGACACTGCCGCGCTCTATCAGCAGGTCGCCACTTTCCGCGTCTATCAGTATGCCGTTCATCCGTGTTTCACTTTTTCGTTTTCATAATCACCCCGCTGCGTCAGTTCAAGCGGGGTCGCGCTCCATGCGGCAGCGGCGGCGGACAAGGCCGCACCGCCGTCCTGCGGGACGGCCACCCACCCAGAAAACACGCTTTTCAGGTCGTTGATGTCCCGCTCTATGGCGTTGATACGTTCGGTCAGCTGTTCGACCTTGACCGTGCCGCCAAAGCAGCCACCGTTCAGCGTTATGCCCTCTTTCGTCAGTTCCGCGCTGGTATCGTCGCCCATCAGCAAGCGCACGCCGTCCTTGCCGGCCGAAATTCGGGCGGTGTCGCCGCTGATTACCACCTCGACGCTTTCCACTTCGTCGGTAAGCAGCACAACGCCCGCAGCACCGTCGGCCACAAAGCCCACCACCACGTAACTGCCCACTTTCGGAAATGCCACCACGCCGAACGTGCTTTCCTGATTGGCTTGCAGGTTCACGCCCAGAAGCGGCGCGCTTTCGTCCAACGGCGTGCAGTCCACCGTGCGCGCCGTCTTGTCCACGGCGTCCACTGTACAAACAAGGCTTACGCTCTGGCGGCCGCCCTGTGCCAACTGTCTGATGGTTTCTTTTATATTGTTCATTCTCCTACACGCTGGCCGAGCGTGATTTCCTGACGGAAGCCGCCCGTGCCGTATTTGATTATATTTTTCTTTACCTGATAGACGCCTTTTTTCTCACCATCTATCTTGATGCCGATGGCGTCCAGCTTGTCCGCCAGCCTGTAACCGAATGTCTTGAAACTGCCCGTGAGGCCGTCCCGTTTAAGACGTTTGATTTCCTGCTGCGCCCACGCTTTGAGTTCGGCTTCCTGCTTGTTGTAGGTATGGAGCGTGCGGTGTTCGCCGTCGGCGTCGCCCACTTCAACCCTGATTTTTTTATTGTTCGGCATAAGGCTGACCGCCTTGATGCGCAGACGCATGTTTTCGGCCTTTTGCTGTTCGAGGCTCTGGTCGTCGATGATGTTCACCCCCGTGGCGAAGACCTGCGACGGGCGGCTGTCCCTCTCAAACAGAACACCGCAATAAAGCACGGGGCTGCCGTCCTCGTAGCGGAAGAACGAGCGGACGCCGTTTTCCTGCAAGTGGCCGAGAAGCGACGCCACGGTGTCCGCCGTGACACGGTACTGTCCGAGGTTCTGTTCACCCATCACGCGCAGCGGGTAGTTCAGGCCTTGTTCTTTCAGCAGTGTTTCAAGGTTCACGCTCTTGTAGGCTTTCTTCTGCGCCTCAATCTGCTTCAACTTGAACATTTCGTCCTCGCAGATAATGACGACGGGCGTCTTAAACCCCACGTCACGCACGTAACCCACAAAGGCAAGCTGCAAATCACCGTCGTAGCCCAGCCACACTTTCACCCCGTCGCCGCGCTGGACGGGTATCTCGGCCGCGCCGTCCCACTTGATTTTTTTAGGCAGCGTCAGGCGGCATTCGTCCGTCAGCTTTTCGGTGTCGCGGGTGATTTCCACCTCCGTAACCTTTTCAAGCCGCCAAGACTTCGCGCCCGTGATTTCTATTTTCGCCGTCAGCCTGTACATCGTTTGAATGCCGTTTAATTACTGTTTAATACTCCGTGCTGTACACGTTATAATCTCCGTCGCTCATAGCCGAAATACTCACGCTCTGGTAATTGCTGGCCGTGTCCTGCGATACGGAAAAGTTCTTTATCACGATACTGCCGATGTCGAATATCTCCAGAAAGACGCTGTGCACGTCGATGGCCGCCTTTTCGTCGAAAAAGGCGCGGAGCTCGCGCAGCCCGTCTTCGGGATATTCGTCCACGATGACACCGTTACGGACGGCGGCCACACCGACAACGATGTTTATCTGGTAGTCGCCCTCGTTGATGTATTCTTTCACCGTGCCGTCCATGCCGACCATCTGCGTGGTGACTATGTTTTTCGCGCGGCTGATGGCGCACACGGCGTCATTGATTACAAGCGTCTGGCCGTCCTGCTTGCGCAGCGTCAGTTCGCAAAGCACATAACGCCCCTCCCAATAGCTTTTATCGGTTATCGGGCTGCTGACCTCGTGCGGGGTGATACCGCCGCCGTGGCCGTCCCAGTTCGGGGCTTGACCCGTGCGCGAGGGCTGCATCCTGTACAGCAGCCCTTTCGCCTGTGTGGCCGCGCCTGCGGCTATGAACATGAAACTTATCGGTGTCATACTACATTGCCAGATTTACGTCGTTAAGGGCGGACAGCAAGGCTTCGCCCACCATATCCTTGACCTTTCCCAAGTCCTCGGACAGGTTGGTGGTGTGTATCTCGAAACGCTCCACCAGCTTGTCCACATTGACCGTTATATTCCTGATTTTACCGCCGCCGTCGCTTTTGCCGCCGACAGTTCCGAGGCTGCCGCCTGTCGGGTCGGGCGGCGTGACGGTCGGCACGTCCACCGTGGGGACTTCACCGCCCGCGGCGTTCGGGTCGGGCTTGCCTTTCTTTTTGGCCTCCTCCGCTTTCTTGCTGGCGGCCATTTCAGCGTTGTAGGCATCATTGAACGCCTTGCCGACGTTCGTGCCGAACTCCGAAAAACCGCCTTTAAGCCTGTTTATGGCGTCTTTGATGCCCTGACCGTCAAGGGAGAAAGCGGCCTTTATCAGGTCGCCGATGCTGCCGAAGACGTTTTTAGCCAAATCCCAGATGCCCTTAAATACGGCGACAAAGGACGCACCCAGACCTTTCAGGGTGGCGCGGAACTTCGCCGAAGTATTCCAAAAATAGACACCCAGCGCGATAAGCCCCGCGATTGCCGCGGCTATCCACCCGATAATCGGGATGCTCATGATGGCCACGCTGACCGCACGGCAGGCGGCAGTGGCAGCCAGCTTGAAAGCACCAAAGGAAGCGGAAGCGACACCCGCGAAAGTGGCCGAGGCTGTCCCGCCCGTGACAAACGACAGAACCAATGCGCCCAGACCTTTGAGGGCTTGGAATATCCCCACTGTGGCAAACCGAAGCACCGCCAGCGTCGCGCGGGTGATATTGACAAAAAAGCCGTTGGAGGCGAACTGCCCCGTAATAAGCTCTCGGTTCATGAACGCCATTTGCAGACGGGCGGCATAGATGAAGCCCTGAACGCGCGACCACATGGCTGCCCACTGCAAGCCCTTTATCCATGCCATAAGGTTGCCCATGCCGATAAGCAGCGGCATAAGCTGCGAAAGCGGAACGAGCGCGCCCATTAGGGTGGAAAGCCAGATGCCGAGGTCGCCCGTGGCCTGAAAGACGGTTATCTTGAAGTCCTCGAACTGCTGGTTTATACGTGCCTGACGTTCGGCGTAGCTGTCCATGATGATGGCCGCCTGTTCTTCCGCCGAAGCCGTGCCTGTAACGGCGTCGGTGAAGTTCTGCAAACTTTCAGTACCGTTAATCAGGGCAAGGGCGGCATTCGCGTTCTCACGGCCGAACAGGGCGGACAGCAGCGCGTCGTCTTTCAGCAGCGGTTTGAGCGTTTCCAGACGTTCTTTCAGCGGCTTCGTCTTATCTGTCAGTGAGGACACATTGATGCCTGCCTTTTGCAGTTCCTCCTGCGTCTTTTCGGGCAGGAAACGGCCTGCGGCAAGGGTGGAAAGCACGTTGCGCAGGGCAACACCGCCCTCCGAACCTTTTTTGCCCGCCTTGTCGAGCACCTGAATAGCGGCGTTCGTTTCCTCAAAGCTGACGTTGGCGGCTTTCGCGGCCATACCGCACTGCTGCAACGCCACTTTGATGGCGGGGAGTTCCGCGGAACCCGCCTGACCCGCCGCGGCCATGACGTTCATCATGCGCGCCATTTCCGCGCTGGCTTTCATCGGGTCGTCAAGGCTGATGCCGTACTGGTTCATAGCGGTGGTCAGAACCTCGGCCGCCGCCACACCGTCACCACCCATCAGTTTGCTGGTGGTGGCGATACAGTTGCCCATCGCCTGCAAAGCCTCGGGGTATTTGCCGAGTTCGGGTGACAGCTGCGAAAGCAGCAGCTTGTAACCCTCGACGGCCTGCGACGCGTCGATACCGAAAGCCTTTGCACTGCTGCGGGCGTAGCCCTCAATCTGTTTCAGACCGTCACCCACGACACCCGCGACGGCACTCAAATCGTGCATCTGGCTGTCAAGCGATATGCCCGAAGACGAAAGGCTGCCCAACGTATCGTTGAACTTGCTTACATAGTTACTTGCCAAATCCCAGACTGCAAGCGTCTGACCCAATTTGCCGAGCCAGCTGTGCGTACCCTCCACGGCGGCATTGAAACGGCCTGTACTCTCGGCCATTCCCTCCATCGTGGCGGTAAAATTGCCGCCGACATTAAATTGGTAGTCGAAATTTTGCATAATCGGGTTGTTTTTACTATTTTAGCAACGTGTTACTTTTACACTGTTTTGAATATGGAAAGCATCTTGATTTTTACCGGTAAATGGTTCGTAATGCTGCCTATCTGCATAGGTATCGTTATCATGCCATTTTATCTGCTCGGTGCTTTCGCCCGTGCCGCGTTCAAAGATTTCAGGCGGGCGTCAAGGGCTGGCATTGCCCCCAAACATTCCCGATAGCATTTCTGCAAGGTTCCTGTTTCGGAACTTCTCCAGCCATAACGCCTCGGCGTAATGCGCCGCCCATTCTTCATAACTGCCGACCGTCGGGTCAAGGCCGAGGTTCGCGCGGATTAAGGCACACCCCTTTTGAAAACCGTCCTTATCGTCATCATCAGAAAGCTGGTGCGCCTCTACAAGTTTTTTAGGCTGCCGAGGCACGAGTTGAACATCTTGCCCAGCTGCGTAGTCGCAGCCATGAACAGCAGCGCATCCTCGCGCATTTCCGTGTCACCGCCCAGAAAACAGTTGTCATAAAGCACGGAGGCACTTTTCACCTCGTCGTTCTTGCCGACCTTTGTAACGGCCGACATGGTTTCCAGCGACGGGCGTTTGAAATAGGCCACATGCAGGTCTTCTCCGTCCGTCACGTCTATGCGGATAACGCGTTTGTGTACGGCTTTCCACTTGTTGATTTGTTCCTCGGTCACACCGCCGTCATAGGTCTTTCCCTGCGGCTGTTTCGTTTCGTTATTTTCCATGTTCCTATACTGTTTAATGATTGGTTACTACTGCCCCCATTCGATATGCGACGGCACAAGTTCAAGTTCCACTTCCTGCCCCGTGTCGCCCTCTTTCCACTTGCGGCTGTTACCCGAAAACTGCACGTTGCGGATTTTGTCCGTATGAATGATACCGCTGTCGGGCAGATAGGTGACAGTGATGTCAAAGGGCGCAAGGTCTTGAATACGTCCGTTAGGGGCTTGCGACTGGATAGCCTGCACTTCCTCCTGATACAGGATGATTTTTGCCGTCGGGGTGATGCGTCCCTTTGCTCGGCCGACGGGGTGGCGGCCTGCGCCGTACTTGTTTACCACGTCCTGATTGTCGGCGTACTCTATGCCGACGATACCTGTAACAGGTACGCCGCTGATGGCTGCCACGATGTCAGCCCACGAGCAAAGCATTCCGTTGATAAGGGGGATGCCATTGTTGATTACACTTGCCATTGTTATACAGTTTTAGCAAATCCGATTTTTACTTTGATTTTACGCATGACGCCCACGGCCACCTGTCGGATAACGATTTCCACCTCGCTGGTGCTTAACACGTCCTGATCGGGGTCGATTTCCACCTTGTAGCCCGACAGTTCGCCCGCCTTTTCCATGTCTTCGAGGGCTTTGTTGGCCGTCGTTTCCAGATGGCTGACGCTGTACGCCTGCATCTTGCCCGTCTCCGCGTCGATGTAGATGTTGCCGCCCAATTCGGGGATAAGGTAGGTGCGCACACCGCGCACGGCCTTGTCCATCGTGCGGACGCTTTCTATCATGGCGTAGTCGCTGATGGCACTGTCCATCGTGTGGCTGTCGTTCACGTAGCTGCCCGCCTGTCCCACATGGGTGACGAAGAACAGGTAACGCCCGCCGTCCAGCTGCTCGACAAGTGCTTTGTCAAGGTCGCGATAAAGCGTGCCGTCACCAAAGGCGGGTACATTCACGCCCGTGGGGAAATTCTTGACCCAGCCGATGGACTGATGTACGGCGGCCGAAGAGAGAAGCCCCAGCACCACGCCGATGGCCGACACGGTGTTTTTGGCCGTCTTGTTGGCCTCGGCCGCATAGAGTTCCGCGCCCGTTCCACTGCCTGCCTGCGCGATTACGACGCTGACGCGGCACTGGTTCGCACCTGCCACGTCCGCGGGCATGTTACCCACGGCAGCCACTTTCGGGGCATACAGCACGGAAAGCGGCGCGTTCTCGATGTCGAGCGCGTCGGCAACGCCCTGAATGGCGGTGACGTCGTCCGCGCTGAAAGCCTTGTCGCCGCACCAGATGGCCATTTGGCGGATGCGGCCGCTGGCGAAGTTCTGCACCGTCTTGATTTCGGTAAACTTGTAGCTGTTCGGTTTCGTGAAGATACCCACGTAAAGCGATATGCTCGGATTGACGCGGAAAATCTCCGAAAGCTGGTAGTGCAGCACTTTCACCGACCAACTGTCGGCCTTGTCGGTGATGCCCAACGCCTCCGCCGCGTCGATGGTCGAAACGGCCTGCACATGCGCCGTCTTGAAGCCGTCGGGGATTTCCGCGTCAGCCAGATAGGCGATGAAGCCAGACACATGGTCTTCACCCGCCACGCTTTTGGGCACATTGCCGTTTTGTCTTTCTATCTTTAAGCTGTTCATTACTCCGTCACTTTGATGATTTCCTTACTTGTCAGATCGGCGGCGTGGTGCTGCGCGTCCGAGCGCAACGGGAACGCCTGACCGTCGGACGTTACGAATACTTCCTTGAAGCCGTGCCGCGCAATGGCGGCCTTGCCTGCCTTTTCCAGAACACTGGTCGCGGGTTTCGGCTTCTTTTCCTCTTTGGCCGCCGCAGCCTTTTTGTCGGCCTTTTCAGTTTCAGGCGCGGGCACCACCGCGGCGGTCTTTTCCTCGGCGGGGGCTTCGGTGACGGGCGCGGGGGCGGCCTGTGCCGTCTGTGTTTCGGGGGTCGGGGCTGCCTGTGCGGCGGCCGCTTCTTTTTCCTTGTTCTTGTTCGTTGCCATAATTTTAGCGTTTAATTCGTTTGTAAAATATCCAGATTGCAAAGACGGACACCGCCAGCAGGAACATGCCCGTACCAAGCCGCAGGATGCCTGTACCTGCACTCGGTTTCTGTTCGGAGGTCTGGACGCTGTCGGACTGCCGTGTGCTGTCCTCGGCCGTATCGGCCGTTACCTGCGCCTCCGTCTGAATTTCAGCCTGTGCCGTCTCGCGGCTCTGCTGTTTCTGCCGATGTTCCTTGTGCAGCACCGCTTTCACAGATGGCAGCCCTGTGCTGTCGGCAGCAGGCTTGTCGGTGTCGTACACCACCAAGTCCGTGACCGTTTCACCCTCGCTGACGGTCAGGCGTTCCAGCATCATGGCAACCTGTGCGCGCACAAGGCTGTCAAAATGCGCCTTTACGCTCTCATTTATCTGCGTCTGCACCTCGGCGCGCATCAGCCGCTTCTGCGGCGAGCAACTCACGAGAAACAGGGCAGTCGCCAGCCATAGGGCATGACGGTATTTTCTCGACGGCTTTTCGGAATTTGTCCACATCCTTGCGTAATGATTTGATTTCTTTTTCGAGCGGCTTCACTATATTTTCCATAAGTATGTCGCTCGCTTTGCGCACATTCTCCAGCTCGCTGTTCTCGACGTTTGTAAGCGTCTGTTTCATTTCAGCACGCAGTTTGTCGAGTTCAAGCTGGTATTTCTGCCGCAGCACCCTGCTGTTCACCCACGCGCCCAGCGGGGCGGACACGGCCGCCACAATAGACGACACAATTATGGTTGTAAGTTCTGCGCTCATTGTATTACTGTTTGATACCTATTTCCAGAAGCCACGCCGCCACATCGAACGACGGGCAGGCTTTCGCCGCAAGCTGGTTGTGCCCCACGATTTTGACGGAGGGGTGGCGCGTGTGGAAGTCAAGCACGTATTTCCTCAACGCCTCTTTCTGCGCCGCCGTGCGGGTGTCTTTCGGCTTCATACTTGCATCGCAGCCGCCCGCGTAAACGATATGGCGGCTTATGCTGTTGTAGCCCGCCGCGCCGTTGGTAATTTCCCACGGATCGACATTCGCGTCCTCATTGTTCGCCACCAGACGCTCCACACGGCCGTCGAGGTGGAACAGGTCGGTATAGCCTACCTGTTTCCAGCCGCGACCCGCAGGGGCGGGCGAAGTGTGCCACCGACGGATGTCGGCCGCACTCACTTCGCGCCCCTCGGGGGTGGCCGTGCAATGGATAACCAGATATTGAAGTTTGGCCATTGTTCACGTCGGGTTAAGCCTCGGACTTCGCGCTGATGACGGCCGCCGTGCAGTTCTTGTCGGAAAGCGGCAGGCAGATGCCCCATTTGCGGAAATTCACGAGGTTGCGGTGATAAAGCGGGTCTTTCGATGCCTCGCTGTGGTAGAACTGTACCGAACCGTTGGCTTTCATCATGCGGCCGACATAGAATGCCACGGACGCCTGCATGTCGGTGTCGGCGGTAGCCGCGCCCCATGCGAGTTTTTTCTTCGTGGTGGCGTTGTAGTACGGCGTGCCGTCATACTCGTAGATGTCGAAACCGTACAGGCGGCAAATTTTGCCCTCGGTCTGGTTGATGTTGTAGTGGTCTTTGAACTTCTGGTCGGTTTCCAGCAGGTCGTTCACGTGGTCGCTGCACATCACCAGCACACGGTCTTTCTTCGGTATTCCCATACCGTCAAACTTGCGTTTCAGCGCGAGCAGGTCGGCCGTGGTGAACTTCTTGCGCGTGCCGTCGGAGGCTCCCGTAGTCACCAGCACGGGCGAAGTCGTCTTATTGTCGGCGGGCGCGATGGCATGGATGGCTTTCTGCATGCACTTCTCTTTCAGTGCCTCGCGGTGGCGTTCCTGAACGCTCGCCATCTTGTCATAGCTGCAAGCGTGCAGTTCGTCGTCGGTTACAGGCGTGGCCGTAGTGTCGAAGTAGTCCAGCGAAATGGGTTTGTCCGCGTCTTTGAGTTCCTGAATGTTCAGCGGATAGGTGGTGTTGTTCACCAGCACATCGGGGTCGCCGCCCAGTTCGGTGAAGTGGATAACGTCATTATCGACGTACTGGTCGTAACTCTTGATGCGGTCATACCATCCGAGACTTTCGGCGGCCGTGCGGAACGCCTTAATCATTTCACCAGTCCAGATTTCGGTAAACACGGTGGCGCAGGCACACCCCTGCGGCAGGACGGCACTTGCAAGCAAGCCCGCCACGTTACCCGCCACCGCACCAGCGGCGGGGGAAAAGCCCGCCACACAGGCGAGCGTCGCACCCGCCGCACTGTTCAGGGCGACGGATGCAATCAAGGCCAGAACGGCCGTAAACAGATACTTGAAAAGTTTCATTGCTTTTTGGTTGTTAATTGGTTATTTCTTGGGGATGTCATGCCCGTACTCGGCTTTGTACAGGCGTTCGTAATCCTGCGGCCGTTCCTCGCGCAGTTTCTCCAACTGGTCTGCGGGGACGTCCGACAGTTTGGCGTAGGTCTTCGGCTCGTCGTCACGCGGCGCGTCAGTCTGGCGGATTACCTCCGTGGGCTTCCTGACGGGCTGCATAAGCGAAAGGGTCGTGCGCAGGCTGTCGATGCCCGCGGCCTTGCCGATGTTCACGAAATGCTCCTTTTTGTCGGCCGTGATGCGCTTCTCGGCGATTGCACCGTCCACAACGGCCGTAATACTGGCAAGCTGGAGCGTTTCCACCTTGTCGGCTTTTTCTTTCAGCAGGCGGAGCGCGCCCACTGCCTCCTGCTCGGTGGCCGTTTCCGACAGGCCGAGCAACTGCAAAATTTCTTTGTTCATGCTTTGAGTTGATTTATTGGTTTGATTATTATCCTTACCGTCGGGGGCAGTTCCCGACGGGTCGTCTTTCTTTTCGGGTGCAAGCAGGGGCAGCGCGTCGTTGTCCTCGCCCGCGGCAAGTTTCAGCACTTTGCCGCTGCGGTCATACAGTTGCAGGGCTTCGTCATTGCCGCCCATGTCCACGATGCTGACCTCTTCCAGACGGCAACGGGTGATGGTGCGCCGCGTCTGGCCTTGCAGCAGATGTTCGGGCGCGTCGCTGGTCTCGATGATTTCGATACCCGCAGAGGCCATGCGCAGAAAACCGTTCTCCCACTTGCTTTCTATCTTTTTGGCGAACTCGTCGTTCTGGTCGAAAACGGGCGTGCCGATAAGGCGGTCACCGTCCGTGCGCAGGTTGTCGATGCGCCCGATGGGCATGGCGTCGCGGTCGAAGCTGCGGCGGTGCATCCACAACAGCAGCGGGTTTTTCTGAAACTGTGTCAGGTCGATGCCCGACGTCAGCACGCGGCCGCCGTAGCAGTTCAGGCCGCTGGTGCTTATGATTACTTCTTTTGCCATTTGTCTGTCTTAAAAAGCGGGCGGCCTGCGTCGTTCATCACATCACCGCCGCCCGCAACTGAAACAATCGTCTTACCTTAAAAATACCATTGTAGCGGGGGCGGGACTCGAACCCGCGACCTTGAGGGAATGAACCTCACGAGCTGGCCATCTGCTCTACCCCGCGATGTCTGATGATGCAAATTTTCATCTTTTCCCATGCACGGGCAAAAAGAGTGTAAAACTTTGCATATCTTTTTCTTGCAGTCGCCCGATAGTGCCACTTTTGCAAAAGCAAAAGCCCCGATAAGGGGAATGTTTAACACTTAATTATGAATGGCAACGAAAAAGGAACTCGAAGACAAAAGAGAGTATGCACGCCTGCTTTTCATGCAGGGGGAGACACAAAAGGTTATCGCGGAAAAGGTCGGGGTATCGGCCGTGACGATTAACAAATGGGTGGCCGAAAACGGCTGGCAGGAACAACGCGCGGCGTCCAACATCACACGCCCCGAACTGGTGAACAAACTGCTGCACACCATAGACAGACTCATCGAGCAGGTAAACGAAAGCGAAGACCCCGAAGCAATGGCGGGGCTGGGCGACAAGCTGGCGAAACTTTCAACGACCATCGAACGCCTCGACAAAAAGGCGTCCATCGTGGACGTGATAGAGGTATTCATGGCGTTCAGCAAGTGGATGCAGTTCCGCATGTCGTTCGACGACGAAATTACGCCCGAACTGCTCAAAACCATCAACAAGTATCATGACCTGTACATCAATGAACTGTTGCAGAACAAATTTAATCAGTAGCCTATGGCCTCGAAAGCGGAATTAAGGGAAGCGGTCGAAAGGTGGCAGAAACACTGCGAGACAGTACAGCAGGCCACGCAGGTGAATACCGCGGAAACGGCAAGGGAGAAAATAGCGCGTATCAGGCGCGTGCGTTCCGACTATGCCGCTTTCGTGGATTATTATTTCCCGCACTACACCGTAAACCCCGAAACGGGAAAACAGACACCTTGCGCGCCGTTCCATATCAAGGCGGCGAACAAGGTGCTGAAAGAACGTAACCTGAAAGCGGCGTTCAAATGGCATCGCGGCGCGGCAAAATCCACCCATCTGGATATTTTCATACCCCTGTGGCTGAAATGTCAGGAAACGCGCCAGCTTAACGTCATGGTGCTGGTGGGCAAAAGCGAGGACAACGCGAACACCCTGCTGGCCGACATACAGGCGGAATTGCAGTTCAACCAGCGGTATATCCACGATTTCGGGCAGCAGTACAATAACGGTTCATGGGAGGAGGGCGAGTTCGTGACAAAGGACGGCACGGCATTCTTCGCGCGTGGTCGCGGGCAGTCGCCGCGTGGTCTGCGTTACAGAAGCCACCGGCCCGACTACATCGTCATTGACGACCTCGACGACGACGAACTGTGCGAAAGCCCCGCACGTGTCACCCGTCTTACAAATTGGGTGAAAGAGGCTCTGTTCGGCGCGCTGGACGGCGGACGCGGACGCTTCATCATGGTGGGCAACCTCATTTCAAAGAACAGCGTGCTGGCCAACTTCTGCGCCATCGACGGGGTGCACGTCTCGCAGGTGAATATCTGGGATAAGGACGGTAACGTGTCATGGGCGGCCAAATGGACGCCCGAAGAAGTGAAAGCCATCGAAAGGTTTCAGGGGTATCGCTCATTTCAAAAAGAGTACATGAACAACCCCATCACCGAAGGTGCGGTATTCCGTCAGGGCTGGATTAAATGGGCGACACGTCCCAAATGGAAAGAATTTGAAGAACTTATCCTGTACATCGACCCCGCGTGGAAAAGCAGCGTAAAGAACGACTACAAGGCGGCAAAACTGTGGGGAAAACGCAAAACGCAGCTGTGGCAGCTGCGCGCGTTCGTCAGGCAGGCCACCATTCCCGAAATGGTGCGGTGGTGTTATGACCTGTTCGAGTGGGCACAGGAAACGGGTATCGCGATAAAGTTCTACATGGAGGCCAATTTCATGCAGGAGGAAATTCTAAAAGATTTCAAGACGGAGGGGGATTTGCGCAGCTACCAGCTGCCCATTCTGGGAGACAAGCGCAAGAAGCCCGACAAGTTCCTGCGTATCGAAAGCAGCGCGGCAAACTGGGAACGCGGCTTCGTCTATTATGACGAAAGCCAGAAACAAGACCCCGACATGCTCGCGGGACTGGAACAGACCCTCGCGTTCCAGAAAGGGATGCGGGGGCACGACGACGCGCCCGACGCCGACGAGGGCGCAATATCACTGCTTCAAAAGCACTCACGGATCAGTAGTTTCACTCCGTCGTTCGGCAGGCGGAACAATGCAAAAAATGTATCATGGTAAGAAAGTATTTCAAAGCACTTGTGTTTGAATGGCGGCTGAAACGCGCCAAGAAAAAAGCGGCCAGCGACGCCGCACTGTACGGGAAAAAGTTTCTGGTGGTCGTATTCGGCGGAAAGCCCGTCGTGGTTTCCATGCAGGGCATTAAAAAGCTGATACGGCAGCACCGTTTCGCAAAGGGGTTCACGGCCGAGAAAGCCGAAAAATGCGCGCTGTACGTCGCCATACCTGACAACTCAAAAAAGCAAACGCCATGTTCCTGACGATTGAAGACTACCAGAGCGTGTGCGACAGTTTCGAGTTCGAGCAGGTAACGGCCAGCGAAGCGGAACGCCTCACGGCGGAACGGGCGGCAATGGAGCAGATTTGCAGCTACACCCGACACCGTTACGACATGCAGCAGGCATTTGCCGCCGAGGGTGAGCAGCGCAACGCCATGCTGGTGCAGTGCATGGTAAACATCACCCTTTGGCTGATGATTCACCGACTGCCGCAGAACATGGGACACGAAAGGCGCGAATGCCTGTACAACGATTCCGTGAAATGGCTGCGCGACGTCCAGAACTCCAAAGCGTCGCCAGACCTGCCGACATATACAGGCACGGACGGGGAAACGGACGCACACAACCCCGTCCGTTACGGCTCTATGCCCCCGAACAGATACGATTATTAAACGGTATTTAATCACTAATTAAATGGACTTAATCAGTAGCATTAAACAGGCTTTCACGCGGCACACATACACCGAGGCGGACATGGACAGGCTGATACGGTTTGCCAAAAGCAAACAGGGGCTTAAACTGACCGCGCAGCTGATGCAGCAGACCGACAGCCTGACAAAGAAAGACATTGCGACATGGCGGCAGGCATGGCAGGCCGCCATAAGCATAGACACGCCGAACCGCGCGCGACTGTACGACATCTATACCGACTGCCTCGTGGATCTTCACCTGACGGGATGTATCGGACAGCGGAAAGGAAAGACGCTGCAAAAGGATTTCCGACTGGTGGGAAAGGACGGAAAGGAAAAGGCCGACGCCACCAAACTGCTGCAAAGGGAGTGGTTCAACGATTTCTGCGACCTCGCGCTGGACAGCCGCTTTTGGGGGCACAGCCTCATACAGCTGGGCGACATCGTGTCGGACGAGAACGGGATGCGCTTCGAGGGCGTGGAAATTGTACCGCGCAAGCATGTATGCCCCGAATACGGGGTTATTACGCCAGAACCCGCCGCCGACTGGCGCACGGGCATACCATACCGCGACGGGGATTTATCCCTGTGGTGCGTGGAGGTGGGAAAGCCCAAAGATTTGGGGCTGCTCCTCAAATGCGCGCCCTCCTGCATAAGCAAGAAAAACATGCTGGCGTTCTGGGACATGTTCGGCGAGATATTCGGCGCACCCATGCGCGTGGCACGTACCAATACCACCGACGAGGCCGAACGCCGACGCATTGAGGGGTCGCTGGACAAGATGGGCGCGGCATTCTGGGCGTTGTTCCCCGAGGGCACGGACATCGAAATTAAGGAAAGCAGCCGCGGGGATGCTTACAACGTCTATGACAAGCGCGTGGACAGGTGCAACAGCGAACTGTCCAAAGGCACGCTGATGCAGACAATGACCATCGACAGCGGTTCGTCCCTGTCACAGTCGGAAACGCACCTTGAAATTTTCGAGGACGTGGTAAAGGCCGACGCGAAGATGGTGGCAAATGTAGTAAACGACAAGCTGCTGCCACTCATGGCGCGGCACGGTTTCCCCGTCGAGGGGCTGACGTTCCAATGGGACGACGCGGCATCGTTCAGCCCCGCCGAACGGCGCGAGGAGGAACGCCTGCTGCTGGAATACTACGAGATTGACCCGCAGTATTTCGTCGATAACTACAACATCCCCATAACGGGCGTGCGCCAAGCAAAAACACAGCCTGATGCTTTTTTCGGGTAAGCCCCACGGTCTCGGTGGGGCTGCGCAACAGTTACAAGTCGTTCAATACGGCTTTGCGCTCGCTCTATGGGCGTGAACTGCTCACGCTGGCTGACGGCGACAGTCCGTTCGATTTCGATGATACACTGATGGAGGATGCCGCGCAGCTCGTCTATGAAAACGGAGGCTTCGACCTTGCGCAGATGACAGCCCCCGAGGCGCAGGCCATCATCGAAGAAACGGTGCGCGTGCTTGAAACGGCCATCGCCAGCTCTCTGCCGCACGAAGTGCCCGACACAATCCGTTACGCCCTCGAAAACAACGCCTTTGTGTTTTCGGGGTTCAAGACGTTCCACGCCCTGCGTGAAGTGGGGCTGTCCATGCTGACGGAAAAGGGCGGCATCAAACCGTTCAATGACTTCCTGACGGACGTAAGGCAGATAAACGCGCAGTACAACCACAATTACCTGTACGCGGAATACAACCATGCCGTCGGGGCGGCGCAGATGGCGGCAAAATGGCACGACTTCGAGCAGGACGGAGACCGCTACAACTTGCAGTACCGCACGGCGGGCGACGACAAGGTGCGCGAGGAACACGCCGCATTGAACGGCACGACGCTGCCGCCGTCCGACCCGTTCTGGGACATGTTCCTGCCGCCGAACGGCTGGAACTGCCGCTGTACGGCTGTGCAGGTGCGCAAAAACAAGTACCCCACATCCGACCCAGAACTGGCCATGAAGCGCGGACAGAACTGCACGGAGGGGGCAAAAAAGGCCATTTTCAGGTACAACGCTGGAAAGTCGCTGCAACTGTTTCCGCCAAAGCACCCGTATTTCAAAGCACCCGCAGAGGCAAAGCAGGTCATCGAACAGGTGACGCAGGAAGCTATCAGGGAGAAACGCATCGGAACGTTGCGGGAACAGCTGCCTGACACCCTTACAGACACGGAAAAAGATGCCATTGCGGCAAACAATTACGAACTGGAGCAGGCTTTGGGTATCATGGTCGGAAAGCCTATGACAATGGAAGAAGCCGACAAACAAAGCGCAAATCCGGCCTATGTGCCAAAGTTCCTGATTGACGAGGCGGGAATGTATCGGGATAAGCACGCACGTTACAGGCTTAATCCCGCATACGACAAAAAAAGGGATGAACCTAACGGCATAAACTGCCAGACGTGCGCCCCTGCCTATGCGTTGCGGCTGATGGGCTTTAACGTGACCGCAAAGCCGAACACACGTGGCTCGAAATTGGAATATTTAAGCCGCGGTATGCAATGTTGGGAAGCGTGGAAGAATCCAGACGGGACACCTGCGCAACATACCAGCCTGAACGGATGGTTGGAGGCAAAAGGCTACCAGAAAGTAACGCCCAAACGGTATTTGCAGTTCTTTGATGAAGTATGCAAGGAGGTCGGCGTGTATGAATTGTCAATCGGATGGAAAGGCGGCGGCGGACACGCTACCATATTACAACGGTTTGCCGATGGCGCATTGCGGTACATCGAACCGCAGGCGGACAATTCCGAGGGGTCAGGTTATGAATGGAAGAACCTCGAATATCTGGCAAACGAGGGTGCGACTAAAAATCATGTGTGCCGCGGGATAATGAGAATTGACAACAAGTTATTCAACGTCGGGTTCATCGACATTTTCAACAAATAACCCGATAATGTATAATGCTGGGCTTTCTGTTACAATATCCACCTTGCCGTCTTTTACAAGATAGACGAACGGATAACCCGTACTACTGTCGTCTGGGAAGTGGTACATATAAGCATCCGCCCCCTCGTACTTGCCGAGGTAGTCGATGGCGTCGCCGTACATTTTAATCAAATCACGCGCCGCATCCTTGACTATTTGCGGAATTTTCTTCATATCGGCAAATGTACGAATTATTTTTTGTTTAACTATAAAAATAACACCCAAAATGATAGACGGGGAACAACTTAAAAGAAACATATTGGACGATATGCGCGTGGAACTCGCCGACGAGTTCGACAAGAACTTCGACCGAAAGGCGTTTTTTACAAAGAAATGGAAACGCCGAGCCAACCCCAACGCGAAAGGGTCGCTGCTGATGGTTACGGGGACAATGCGCCGAAGTGTCAAAGCGGAAGTAAGGGACAACGGCGTGCGGTTCACGTCCGCCGTGCCATACGCAGCTATACACAACGAGGGCGGAACGGGAACAAAGCCTGTGCGCCAGCATACCCGAACCAGCAGAAAAGGGAAGCAATACACTGTAAGGGCGCACACGCGGAAATTTACCATGCCGAAGCGTCAGTTTGTGGGCGACGGCAAACGGACGCAGGAAATAATAAAGGGCGTCATTGCCGATAACGTCGCGGATTTCAACATGCAACTGTCTAAATTCATAAGGAAATGAGAAAGCAGATTTTTCAGGCCATTTGCACACGTCTTACCGAGCGCGTGCCAGATATTCAGTTTATAGACCTGTGGAACAACAACGTCCAGACGCTTAACGGCGGTGCTGTATGGCCTTTGCCTGCCGTGTTCGTGGAGTTCGAGCCGATAGAGTGGCGGCAGCAGAACAACGGCGCACGGCGCGGCGACGTGGCCGTGCGCCTGCATCTGGTGACGCGAGCCGTCAGCACACACGGGACGGCCGATCCGAAAATGTGCGACGCACTGGGGTTTCTTGATTTGATAGACCAGATAAATGCCGCCATGCAGGGCTTGCGGGGGGATAACTTTTCAGGCTTCCAGCTGACCACCTCGGCGACCAACCACGACCACGCGGAACTGATGGAGAGCGTCGAGCGGTACACCACCAGCGCGCAGGACATCACGGCAGTACCGAAAGCCGCGCAAGTGACGGGAATTGCCCCGACGCTGCGGAAAGGGTAAGAAAAAGCCCCGCGTTCAGGTCGCGGGGCTTTCATTGAGTGCATCCCATAAGGTGAGTTGCTGCGGCTGCTGCACGGGCGGAGGCGTCGGTATGCCTAAATAATTCAGGTAGGTGCGATAGCAGATTTTGAACTTTGGAAAAATATGCTGCCGCCATACGGCCTTGTAACACCGCGCCTGATTGCCGCTTTCATAGTGCTGCTCGGTAATGGCGCGAACCATCCTTACACGCTCTATGGTACTTTCGTGGTGTTTTCGTTTCTCCATCTGCTTACTTTTTACTACCTTTGCAAACGTCCTTTTGCAAAGGCTTTGCGCTGGCTCGCTGTTGGTTAAGTATAGCAGATGGAGCTGGCGCGGCTTTTTATTCCACGTCGGTCATGCCGAGCGGAATATTCACCCAAGCACCCTTTTCGTTTTTGTATTCAGCACGAATGTATTTCTTTGTCTCGGTGGGCTGGTAACTTTCCTCGATGATTTGCACACCCTCGATAAAACGCTCGTTGCCCGTTTCCTCGGCCATCTTACGAAGCTGGAGCACACGGCTGGCCTTGATGTTCCCGCTCTGGTCACGGGAAAGCAGACGCAGCACGGCATTTACAAGGGCTTTACTCGTTTCGTCTTTGGCAAGGCTTTCAATGTATGCCTTGACCATTGCGATGCCGTCCTCCACCGTGTCACGGTAGCCGTCGATGGTGTTCACGCCGAGGGTAAGACGCAGTTTGCTGTCGCTGGTGGTAAACGTGTGGCTGCGCTGGTCGTCTTTCGTAAGCCCCAGCACCTCCGACTTCATTTTCAGAATGGCGTCAAAGTTGCCGAAAACGGTGCTTTTTACCGTCTTGATTTGCTCGCTCAACTCCCGCAGCACGGGTAAAGTCGTGCGGACTTCATCATCCACCATAGCGGCGTAATCGGTGCGCTGCTGCTTGCGCCGTTCTGCCGCCTCTTTCTTCTGTTTCTCTGCGCGGTACGCCTCGAACTCTCGGCGTTCGTCCGCTGTCATCGTTACGTTTTCCATTTTGCTGTTGATTAAAAAGTGATTAAATGTTGTTTAGTCATTATCGAAATGCTGGTAATAATCATCGGCGTAGTCAGCCATGTCGGCCTGCGTCTGTGCCCATTCGGCAAGTTCCCGAAGAAACGCCGCGTATGCCTCGCTGTCCATCTCGGCAGTGCGCTCCCTGATGGCGCGCTGCACGTCTTTCATTACTGCATTGCTCATTCCGTATATGTTTTATGTCGGTTTTTACTCATGTCATATTCCACCGTTTCTATCGCTTCGACACGATATTTCAAGTGTCCAAATACGATGTGGGGCGGGTTATGTATCGGGCATTCCGCACCCACCTTTACCATTCCAGCCACACCGATGGGAACTACTGCACCAGCCCATACAGAGGCTTGAAACGGTTTTGCGTCAATGACTACTCCGTTACTATCGACAAACAGCATCAAAACATCCTGCCCTTTATCCTCCAATGTGATTTTTGTTACTTTCATTATATTGTCTTTTAGTATTGAAACATATTATACTGAAAATCATACCCGAACGCTCGCAGCCGTTTTTCCTGTACCGCACTGCGGTTCTTTCCGTTCTCTGGAAGTATGGCCACCCGTTGCTCGCGGTTGAACTGGTAGCCTTTCTTGCGCATCTGGTAGCGTAGGTTGCGTTCCTTACGCTTCTGCTTGTTTTCCGTTCCCATAGCCTGAAAGTGTTTGCAGCAGTATGGCATTGGTTATATCGCTGACCGCCTGCGCGTCCTTTACCTTGTTATTGAATGCCGCCACCAGATTGCGCAGCCTTTCGCGCGGTATCTTGTTGAAGTCGGCATGTCCCGTGGCACGGCAGGCGATGCCTTTAATCACCGCGGCGTTGCTCTCTCTGCCCGTGGCTTTCAGATAGCTGCCGATGGAGGCCATCACACGCTTGCGCAGCTTATCCATGTCGCCCGTGCCTTTCCGCGCATCAACCTGTTGGGACAGCTTGCCGCATACGTCTATCAGATCGTGCGTGTCCATGTCGCGGCTGCTATCAACGCCGTAGCTTTCAACTATGGCACGCTTTTCTGCCTCGGTAAGTCCCAGCACACTGCAAAGCGTGTGGAACTTCTTTAAGATGTTTCGGTGGATCGCATCCATCGTCTTGTTCTCTGTCATAGCCTTGTAGTTTTATTGTTCAGGTAACAAATGTTCAAGAGCCTTGCAAGTAGCCGAATTTACCTCCTCGTTAAATTTCCGGCAACGGGCTTCATGCAGCCCCGTTGCCAACGCCCCACAACAGCAAAACATGGTTTGAGCATCCGAAAGTTTATCCTCCATCTTCCGCCTCGCCGAAACCCACTCTGGCCAGTGGTGCGTTTTGAGCCATTCTATTTTTTCATTTCTCGTCATATCGTTTTACATTTTATTGACCCAATACTCCTCTGCCCCCTGTTCCCATATCACGAAGTCTGCGCCGCCCTCACCGCGTTCCGCCACCTCGTAACGGGTGGTGACAAAAACCTTGTAACCCTCGACGCGCATCTTGATTTCACTGTCGTAGCGTATCTTCTCCGCCACAATACCGTCGGGCAGTCCCCGTTTTTCGTGGCTGACGAAAATAAACAGCTTGCCAGGGAAGTCGTCTTTTAGCTTCATCACGTCGGCCACCTTTAAGCCGAACCAATAATGCACGCTGTCGATAACCACCACATCGGGGCTTTGTTTCTTCGACAGACGCACGCGCAGGTCTTTCAAACTCTCTTTGTTCAGCAGGATAATGCGGCTGCCCGCCTCGTCCATCCTTACGCGCTCCCATGCCTTTTGCAGTGAAAGCGAAAGCCCCTGTTCCAGACTGTTGTAGGCCACACGGCGAAAGCGGGTGAGGTACTTGCACAGCTGCATCAGAAAGGTGGTTTTACCGCTGCCGCTGCCCCCGTAAACAATCCACGCCCCGCGCAGCTCGGGTTTCCCGAAGCTGGCGAGAAATGCACCGTCGAACTCGGCCACCTCGAACTTTGCCGTCAGTACGTTTTTATTGCTTATCGCCCGTCCCATGTCTATTCTTCCGCTATAAGATGTATCGTCAGATAAGGCACATCGTTGATCGTCTTAATCGTTATGCTGTTCTCCCTTACATCGAAACTGTGAGTAACGCCGAGGCATTCCGTCGCGTTCCTGCGCTTGTAGGTAAAATCTACCAGATAGCGCAGCACCGTCTCCATCATGGCATATCGCTCTATGTCGGGGTAACTCTTGTTCCGGTCAAAGGGGAAATATGCCAAAACTGACAGCAGCCACAAGGGGGTTCGCTTATTGTGCCTTTCGATTATGAACCGTGCCATTATACCTGCCCTCCGTTCTTTTGTATCGCCCAAATGGCGCGTTTTACGCGGCGCAAATCACATTCGCAGTCATCCGCTATGCGGTTGATGGTTTTCGCACCGGATATGCCGTTTGCCACGCAGACGGCGGCTATATCCTCCGTGTTCACAACCTGCAACTCCACGAACTTGCGACCCATGCGGCTGTAAATTTCCTCGTACCCCTTGCGCTTGGTGCGCAGCCCCTTTTTGATGCGCTTTTCCAGAAAGTTGGTAGCGCAAAGGATGATGCCGCAGTGCCCCTCCAACTGGTTGTAAAGGCTGATGAAGAAATAGAACACCTGATCCGAAAGTTTGTCGGCCTCGTCGAGCACCACAAGCGGGTTTTCCTTGCGTTTGAGCGTGTCGATGATGTCGTCCATCATGTCCGACACGGTGCTGCCCGTGAAGTCCACGCCCATACATTGCAGCAGCTTACCCATGAACGTGCGGCGGTTCCAATATTCCGAACAGCACAGGTGGTACACATTGCGGTGGCTGGTGGCGTAGTTCTTTATCGCCTCCGTCTTGCCGCATCCGGCATCGCCCGTAACGGCCAGCACAAGGCTGTCCTCGCGCGCATTGTCGAGCAGAAAGCCCATGCGGCTGTACGCGCGTGTTTCAGCGATGTGCCACGCCTTTGCCTCGTGTCCCGTCTGGGCGGCTATCGTGCGCCACATCTCGTCGCTGATCGTGTCCCAGTCGCCCGCCAGCACCTTGCTTATGGTGGCCGAACTTACATTGTTCATACTGTTGGCCGCCTTGTTCTGGCTGCCTTTCTGCACGCAGTAGTCTTTCAGGCGTGCGGCGATCTTCTGTTTTTCGTCCTTTTGCATCGTATCTCGTTTTAGAAAATTGAATAATCGTCTTTGTCCGAGGCCGGAGCACCCTGCGGGATCAGCGGTACATCCACCGTCCTGACCTCTGTCGCCTCCACATCCTCGGCATTCAACCGCCGACGCGCTTTCGGCAGTTTGTGCTGCCCATCGCTGTCGCAGATAAGCAGGCGGTTAAGGATGTTGTTCTGCAACATGATCGGCTCGGCCTTTTCATAGGCCAGCGCGACGCGATCCATAATGTGCTGTTCCAGCCGTTCATTGAAATCATAAACCTTTTGCAGTTGTGCCGAATCGCCCTCTTTGCGCTCGGCAAGTGCCATCGGCTGCACGTATTTTTCCGTCAGCATGAAACGCAGCGTGCCGTCCTCGCTGACCGCAAGCACCTCATGCAAGTTGTCGGGATCGTATTTCACGATCCATTGTTTGCCCGCATATTGGCGGAAACGCACATCGAAACAGTCGTAGTCGCGCTTCATGCCCAACAGCGTAGGCCGCAGGCCGCCGCCCTCGATGGCATTCTTGTAGCCTGTTTCCGCACCGAAATTCAGCAGGTATTGTTCGCGGCTTAACGGCAGGCGGCGTTCCGCTGGCAGGTTCTCCATCATCTTGCGGAAACGTTCGATCTTGCGCTGGCGTTCCATCTGGATGATCCGTTGGATTTGCTCGCGCACACCTGCCTCGTCGGGGAATTTGTGCCGATTCTGGTTCAACGCCTCGCTGTTCGGCTGTTTCTTCGGATCAGTGGTGACACCGTACCCCGACCAGTTATTGAACAGTTTGCAGTAGGTCTTATTCAGGTAAGCGAAATATGGCTCTACAACTTTGGTCTTGGCATTCTTCACGCGGGCGGGGGTAAGTTTCGCACCCATCACGTTATAAAGCGGGGTCACCGTCTTGATTGCGTAGTGGTCGCACTGTATCTGGTTCGCCCGCAGCATCTCGCCGAAAAGCTCCTCGCTGTGTTTGGCTGCATCACGCAAGGCCTCCGCAATCAGTTCGGGGGTTTCGTGCGTTCCGATGGCATAGCCTATCGGATAATTGCAACACGGGTCTAATACTACCTCCAACGTCAGGCGGTTGCAGTAGGTGGTTACGCGGTGGCCTTTGCCGTTCGTCTTGGTGGACTGATAAAGCAGTTCCACATCCCAGCCGTCGAGCGTCCACATCAGGAAAGGAGCGGTCGGACGTTTACGCTTCACCTGCATACTTTTCGTATTGCGGAAATTGGTTGCGCCCAAACGGCCTGCCGATGTTACCAAGTCCAATTTTTCACGCCACACGGCCACTGCGCTGGGGGTTATCGCTTTCCAATCTTGCTGCTTTGCCACGGCATTGTACAAATTGGCTATCGCCACATTGTCGAGGTTGTTGTGGTGGCCGATAAGCTGCACAAGCACGCTTTCTTTCACATCGTCGTCCACCTTTGCGGCGTTGGAGTTCTGGAACTTCTTGCTGATGAAACACACATACCCATCATGCAGGTATTCGTTGAACTTACGTTGCAGGCGGCGGTCGCTTTCAGGCAGTGAGTGCGGGAAACGGTCGGCCAGACGTGGCAGGGCTGCCGCGGCCTTGCGCCAGAACTCCGTCTTGTTCAGGCGCGGTTTGCTCTGACGCAGGCGGTGGCTGTTGCTGGTTTCGATACACTGCCGAAAAGCGTTCATGATGGCGCAGTTGTTTGAATATTCCGCCTGCTTTTCGGTAGTGAGGTGGCGACCGTCGGCCAGCACATAGTCCGCGTAAAATTGCATGGCCTGTCCGTCGGGTGTGATTGTGTCCATAAATGGCTTGCTGTCGGCTTTTTCCTGTAAATCGGGGTAACGGCGGTAAACTTCCGTGCGGTATTTCAGCGGCAGGCTTTCAACGGCAAACAACGCGGGTGTATCATAACAAGCACGACGTACTTGTTTCAACTTGCCACGATGGCGGAGCAATTTCAAATTGCTTTCCGTCATTATGCCAGCCATTAGCTCGGCGTGACTTATGCAAAGTGTGTCACCGTAATACTCCATAACTACATCGCTTGCGCCTCTGCCTGTATGGCTGAAAGCTGGTCTATCGTTACATTGTCATAGCCTTTCACCACATCGCCGTCTTTGATGATGTCCACCCGCCCTGTGTTCTTGTCGCATTCCAACATCACACCGTTGGGGAAATACTGCCGCATGAAATTATCGGCATCGTGCATCGTTTCCATTGCAGGGGAGGCAACCATCAGAATGCCGCCGCGCTGCTGTGCCAGATGGCGGATTTTGCAGGCTCGGGGACTGTTACCGCCCCTTTCCGCAAAGGTCAAGGCGCGCCAAACAGCCATTTTCGTTGTCCTGAACGTCCTAATTAGGAACTCGCGGTTCTCTTTTGTTACTGCTATGTACTTTTCCATGTCCCTGTTTATTTCAGATTATCGTTGATATACTGCATATCCTCACTCCAAAGGGGAAGCCCCATTCTGATTTTGCAAAGCGTTACTTGCTTTTGTCCGACTAATTTCACGGCCTTGCTATAAAAATCAGTGTCGTTATATGCGCTGGCCTTGCCGATAAGGAACTCCGCAAGTTCTTCCTGCTCTTTCTTTACGGCTTTTTTCAAGAAACTGAGTTCTACGTCCATTCCACCAACGCGCCTGCCAATCTCTTTCAAGCATTGGCGCAGTTCGATATGGTCGTTCGCGCCATCATAGGCACACATGGCTCTCATCTCCTTGCAGAACTCGTCCTTGCCCATGTTTCCAGCAGCCATGTAGAGGTTTTCAACCAAATGGTAATCTTCCGCTGTTATCAATCTTCGTGTGCGCTCTTCAAATTCTTTCTGTGTCATTGTCCTTTTGCTTTTTAGTGAAACATTCTTCGGTCTCGGCCTTTTTTCGTATCTTTGACCGCTGTGTTATTTGTTACACGCTGCAAATATCGCGATTTCTCACGAATAAACAAAATAAAATCGCGATAAATATCGAAATTATTAGATTATATTATGTATGAACGAAACAATTCACGATAGAATCGGGACGTTAGTCCAAGAATATGGAGATGGTAAGAATACCGTATTTGCCAATAAGATAGGCGTCAGTGAAGGTAATATACGTGGTTACATCAAAGGCATTATGCCGAAAGCTGATGTCCTCGAAAAAATCGTGAAAACTCTCGATGTAAATGCAATGTGGCTACTCACAGGCATAGGTCACATGCGCGTAAGTAATTTAGATATAAGTGCACCTGTACTTATTTCCGATAATGACAGGCTTGCAACCGTGTTACAACAGTTTGATGTATTCATCCAAAAAAAAGACATGCAAATCGTACAACAAGCAGAAGAAATAGGGCGTTTACGAGAACGAATATCTCATCTTGAACGCGAAAAGGGAAAAGATGTCTCGGATGTCCAGACTTCTGGCATTGCAAATGTAGGGTAGCCGTGATACATATCTTACGCCGCTAATGCACAATTCTGCACATCCCTCATACAAGGCTATTTCTCCGATTATTATGCTATTTTCTTTATTTCACGAAGACGAACATATATTAAACGGTCATAGTCAATAACTTAAATAAATTATAATCATTATTTTTCTATACTCAAATAGGAATTAAAGGGGTAGATTTTCACGAAAAAGCCGTTATTTTACACTTGTTTTTCCCTTATGGGGTAGTATTCTCTCCTTGAAAGTAACCCCAACTGTAACCCCAACTGTAACCCCAACTGTAACCCCAAGCAACATTTTTCACACGAAATGTACTGAATTATCCCCTACCCTACCCGATCATTTACTGTCCCCAATCCTACCACTTCCGAAAGTCCATTTAACAGGTAATTAAACGCCAGTTAAACGGCACTTGTTCCCACCCCACAGACTCGCCTCTCCCCTACCCTACTGACGGCAAAGAGCAAGTAAGCAATGCGGGCAAAAGCCCTATTTCACGCCATTTTCAGCTATTTTAATCGCCCGCACACATGCACACAATAAAGGCGGCCAGATAGCCCGAAAGCCGCCTGACCGCCCGTATAATTAAAGCTAATTAAAGCTGATGCAAAGCCGCGTTTAACGGTCGATTAAACACCTTGCCCTCATTCTTAAAGCGAAATTAAAGCTGATTAAAGGTTTTGACCGTTTCGTTTTGTACCTCCACCTCTCGGCATACGTGAATACTACACACATTATCAATCGTTTACGTTACAAAAGGACATCATACTGTTGTACACTTCGTTTTCATGCCCATATCACTCAGTGAAGGATTTATTTTTTATGCAATTTCAACTCTGACGATTGCCATACAATTTCTGTTTTATCTGATTCACAGTCCCCGGCTCGCCATGATGGACGTGGGAGGCTGGATGTTTTATATAACAGCCGCTTGCTCACATGCCGCCTTGTGGGCACTTATTCCTTACATCATATCCTTAATCGTAGCCATTACCGTCCGGCGCCATCAAGCCGCCGCCATCACACACATTATTCTTGTATCATTACTCAATATACTTGCTTACATAGACGGCAGTGTGTACAGTCTTTACAAGTTCCATATCAATGGTTTTGTACTGAATCTCCTGGTTGGAGAGGGCAACAGTGAGATTTTCACATTCAGCTTCTGGCTTTATCTGAAGATTGCAGGAGTATTAGTGGGTATATTTGCCGCCAATACTTTGCTAAGAATACTTGCAGGCCATTGTTATACCCGCTTTCACCGCTGTGGCTTCCGTCCTGTACTTGCCACTCTGATTTTGTTTGCACTATTCTCTAACTTTTATCATGCCTATGCCGCTGTAGCGCAAAAGACTTCAGTGATTCGCAGCGCCCCCTGCCTGCCCTATTACTTCCCGCTTACGGCAACCCGCCTGATGATGAAGTTAGGAGTGGTCTCATCCAAGGATGTCATTAAAATGAACTTCAACAACAAAAAGCAGTCTGCTGACCTCAACTATCCGATAGATTCTTTGAAATACGAAGTCCATTCCAACCCCAAGAATGTAGTGCTGATAGCCATAGACTCATGGAACTACCGCGCCTTTAACCAGGACATTACACCTCATATCAGCCACTTTGCCGACAGTTGCAGCAGATTCACCTCCCATCTAAGCAGCAGCAATGGCACACGTGGAAGTATCTTCGGGCTTTTCTTCAGTCTCTCATCCATCTACTGGACTGATTTTGAGGTATCGGGCATACAGCCCCTGCTCATAGAAGAACTATTGAAGCAGAATTATCAGATAGGTATTTATCCCAGTGCTACAATCGTCAACCCGCCATTTGCCAAAATACTTTTCTCAAAGGTACCCGACTTGCGTACCCATACCGAAGGAAAAACCGTTTATGACCGCGACTGCCGTATTACAGCAGATTATCTGCAAGCACTCGATACGCTGGGCAGCGGTACAAAACCTTTCTTTTCCTTTCTCTTCTATGATTTGGCACACGGATATGAAGTACCGAAGGACAAGCTTTATCGTTTCCAACCGTCCTGGGAGTTCGCCGACTATATGAAACTGAACAACGACATAGACCCTACTCCTTTCCTGAACCTCTACTACAACTGCGTGGCGGAAGCCGACTCACTGGTGGGATGCGTCCTCCACAAACTTGAGGAAAAGAAACTGCTAGACAATACCCTGGTCATCATTACCGGAGACCATGGACAAGAATTCAATGAGAATCATAAAAATTATTGGGGACACGGCAGTAATTATTCACCGGTACAAACACATATCCCCTTCCTATTATATGAACCGGGAGAACAGCCACATACCTACCATCACCGTACCACGCACTATGATTTTGCACCAACCCTAATGAATAAAGTGCTGGGTGTAACCAATCCGCCTTCCGATTACAGTATGGGGCATTTAATAACCGATACTTGTCCACGGAACTGGCATATCGTGGGCGACAATCTCAATTATGCCTTTATCGTAGAAAATCATACTATTCTGGAAAAACACCCTTCCGGATATATAGAGATCAGCGACAGTGCATTGAATCCCCTGGAAAACTACAAGATAGACAACCGTAAGCTGAACGAGGCCATCCTCTCCCTTAACCGATTCTATAAATAACTGGGAGAGAGGCCTTCCACCAACTCCTCTATCACCTTCGGATAGTATTCATACTCCAGCCGGTGGATGCGTTGCGCCAGCTCCTCCGGCGTATCGCCCGGCAATACGGGGCATTTCTGCTGGCAGATAATGCCGCCTTCGTCATAATGCTCATTCGTATAATGGATGGTAATACCGCTTTCCTTTTCGCCGGAAGCAATCACTGCCTCGTGCACACGGTCGCCGTACATTCCCTTTCCACCGAACTTGGGCAGCAACGAAGGATGTATATTTATCATTTTATTGGGATAAGCATGCAGAATATTGTCCGGCACACGTGCCAGGAATCCTGCCAATACCACAAAATCAATATCATGCTCTCGAAGCGTCGACAAAACAAGCTCTCCACTTTCCCAATCGCTCTTGGCAAACCAGACACAAGGCACTCCCAGCCCCTTGGCACGCTCTAAAACAAACGCATTCTGCCGGTTAGTCAAAACCAGAGCCACACGTGCCGAACCTTTTTCCCGGAAATAACGGATGATATTCTCGGCATTCGTACCACTTCCCGACGCTAAAACTGCGATATTTTTTCCCATAATCCCTCCAATTACTGCACAAAACCGTGAAAAATGTGCAAAAAGGTGCATTTAATTCATCAAATATTTGCGAGGAATGATAAATATTCATTCCTTTGCACCGCAAATTTAAAGAAATAAAACTAATTATTAATTAAAAACTTAAAGTTATGTCTGAAATTGCATCAAGAGTGAAAGCGATTATCGTCGACAAATTAGGCGTTGAAGAATCAGAAGTTACTAACGAAGCTAGCTTCACTAACGATTTAGGAGCTGATTCTCTTGACACTGTAGAACTTATCATGGAATTCGAAAAGGAATTCGGTATCTCTATTCCCGATGACCAGGCTGAAAAGATTGGTACTGTAGGTGATGCTGTATCTTACATCGAAGAACACGCTAAGTAATCTTATCCATTCGTTTATAACATGGAATTAAAAAGAGTTGTAGTAACAGGTCTCGGCGCCATTACTCCCATTGGCAACAGTGTTCCCGAATTCTGGGAAAATCTTGTGAATGGGGTTAGTGGAGCAGGACCTATTACTCATTTCGATGCATCGCTTTTCAAGACTCAGTTTGCATGCGAAGTAAAAGGCTTCGATGCTACCAAATATATAGACCGCAAAGAGGCCCGCAAGATGGACTTGTACACACAATATGCCATTGCAGTAGCCAAAGAAGCGGTAGGTGACTCTGGGCTTGACGTCGAAAATGAGGATTTAAACAGAATCGGTGTCATCTTCGGCGCCGGTATCGGTGGCATCCGTACATTCGAAGAAGAGGCGGGCAACTATGCCCTGACCGGTAAGGAAAACGGCCCCAAATTCAATCCGTTCTTCATCCCCAAGATGATTTCGGACATTGCTGCCGGACAAATTTCCATCATGTATGGTTTCCATGGTCCCAACTACGCAACTTGTTCTGCATGTGCCACTTCCACAAATGCCATTGCCGATGCGTTTAACCTCATCCGTTTGGGTAAGGCAAATGTTATCGTGTCCGGTGGTTCGGAAGCTGCCATCGCCGCTTGCGGTGTAGGTGGTTTCAATGCCATGCATGCATTGTCAACCCGCAATGATTCTCCCGAAACTGCATCCCGTCCGTTCAGCGCAAGCCGTGACGGATTCATCATGGGTGAAGGTGGCGGTTGTCTCGTTCTCGAGGAACTGGAACACGCCAAGGCACGCGGTGCCAAAATCTATGCGGAAGTTGCCGGCGTAGGAATGTCTGCCGACGCTCATCACCTGACAGCCTCTCACCCCGAAGGTTTGGGAGCCAAGTTAGTGATGCTGAATGCGTTGGAAGATGCAGAAATGAAACCCGAAGAAGTAGATTATATCAATGTTCACGGTACATCTACTCCCGTAGGTGATATTTCGGAAGCAAAAGCAATCAAAGAGGTATTCGGACAGCATGCGTATGAGTTGAACATCAGTTCGACAAAATCCATGACCGGCCACTTGCTGGGCGCTGCCGGTGCGGTAGAATCCATTGCAAGCATCCTCGCCATCAAGAATGGCATTGTTCCTCCGACCATCAACCACGAAGAGGGTGATAACGACGAAAACATCGACTATGACCTGAACTTCACGTTCAACAAAGCACAAAAGCGCGAAGTGAACGTAGCTTTGTCCAATACTTTTGGATTCGGTGGTCATAATGCGTGTGTCATTTTCAAGAAATACGCAGAATAATAAGGTCGTGTTACGTAACCAAATAGATAAAATAAGGCTCTTGTTCCGCAAGGATAGAGAGTCTTATTTTTGTTTTTACAGAATTCTCAGCTTCTTCCCTCGCAACATCAAGGTTTATCAGCAGGCTTTGCTGCATAAATCCATCTCCATGCGCTCCGAAAAAGGACGTCCCATCAACAACGAACGGCTGGAATTCTTGGGCGATGCTATCCTCGACGCCATTGTAGGAGATATTGTCTACCGCCATTTCGAAGGACGCCGCGAAGGTTTCCTTACCAATACCCGTTCCAAAATTGTACAGCGGGAAACACTCAACAAACTGGCCGTGGAAATCGGACTGGACAAACTGGTGAAATACTCCACCCGCTCCTCATCCCACAACAGCTACATGTACGGCAATGCATTCGAAGCCTTCATCGGCGCCATTTATCTGGACCAGGGCTACGACCGCTGCAAGCAGTTCATGGAAGAGAAGATTTTCAAAAACTATATCGACCTCGACAAGATGTCTCGCAAAGAGGTCAACTTCAAGTCAAAACTCATCGAATGGAGCCAGAAGAACAAAATGGAGGTGTCATTCGAGCTTATCGAGCAGTTTCTCGACGAAGAATACAATCCGATGTTCCACACCGAAGTCCGCATCGAAGGGATATCGGCAGGTACCGGCACCGGTTATTCCAAGAAGGAGTCGCAACAAAATGCGGCACAGATGGCATTGAAAAAAATTAAGGATGCCGCTTTCAAGGAGGAAGTCCAGGCAGCCAAGGAGCGAAACCATGCAACAGAAACCTCCACAGAAGAAAATCCCATGGCAGAAGCTGTTGAAGAATCCCCACAAGAAAAATTAGCCGAAACAGATTCCCATCCGACGTCCCTGGACAACTAAGTCATTGTCTTCCGTCACCAGCTTCAACTTGCCCGCAATCTCCTCCAGCGGTGCAGAAGCTATTTCATTCCCCTTCAAGGTAATCATCCGCCCGAACTGCCCGTTGGCAATCAGTTCCGTGGCATGTCCGCCCATACGTGTGGAAAGGTTACGGTCAAAAGGTGTGGGTGAGCCGCCCCGCTGAATATAACCCAACACAGTCTCACGGGTCTCGATACCCGTCTCATACTCTATCTCCTGAGCGATATACTCGGCGGCACGCTTCCGCCCGTCCGTCTGTATACCTTCGGCTACCACCACGATGGAGTAAGGCTTTCCTTTCTTCAGCCGATTCAGAATCGTTTCTCCGATACGGTGGATATTATAGGGAATCTCCGGAATCAGAATCACGTCACCACCGCCTGCCATACCGGAGTATAAGGCTATCCAACCTGCCTTGTGCCCCATCACCTCAATCACCATCACCCGTTTGTGCGAGCTGGCCGTGCTGTGCAACCGGTCGATAGCATCCGTAGCAATGCTGACGGCAGAATCGAATCCGAAGGAGAAATCAGTTCCCCAAATATCGTTGTCTATGGTTTTAGGTACAGACACAATGTTCAGCCCCATAGCAGAGAGTTTGGCGGCTGTCTTCTGCGTACCGTTCCCGCCGATACAGACTACACAATCAAGCCCCATCTCTTCGATATTCCGCGCTATCAGTGCCGGTTTGTCCACGCCGGACATCACGCCGTTCTTCTTAAAGGGCTTCTCGCGCGAAGTACCGAGCATCGTACCTCCCAAGTTCAGCAAACCGGATAAGGATTTTTCGGTAAACGACTCCACATCCTTGGTCAGCAGCCCCTGAAAACCGCTGTGAATGCCAATTACTTCCATTCCATAATGGTTGATAGCTGTTTTACATACACCGCGAATGGTAGCGTTGATGCCGGGACAGTCGCCTCCTGAAGTCAAAATACCTATTCTCATGATATTTTTGTTTGAATTATTGTTCTATAGGTCCGTAAAGATAGAAAAAAAAGAGAAAAAAGATAGAGATGCCGATAAATAAGATTATTTTTGCGGTTTAAAATAAGATTTCACAAAGAACGATGAATATTACAAAGTTTCTGAATAAGGTATATTTTGCTCCCCGTCTGAAAGAAATCGAACAATACACCAGCCATGCCGGTGAATTGCAACAGCTTGTACTGCAGCGCCTCGTCCGGACAGCGGCAAACACGGAATGGGGAAAGAAGCATGACTATGCCTCTATCCGTACTTATGAAGATTTCAAGAAGCGCCTTCCCATACAAACTTACGAAGAAGTAAAACCTTATGTAACCCGCCTGCGTGCCGGTGAGCAAAATCTGCTTTGGCCTTCGGAAATACGTTGGTTTGCCAAATCATCGGGTACCACCAACGACAAGAGTAAGTTCCTGCCCGTCAGCCGGGAGTCCTTGCACGACACGCATTACAAGGGAGGCCGGGATGCCCTTGCCATCTATCTGGGACAGAATCCCGAAAGTCGTTTCTTTTCCGGTAAAGGGCTTATCCTTGGAGGCAGCCACGCTCCCAACCTGAACACCAACCACAGTCTTGTAGGCGATCTCTCCGCCATCCTCATAGAAAATATCAACCCACTGGTAAACTTTGTCCGCGTACCCAGCAAGCAGACGGCCCTGATGGAGCACTTCGAGCCCAAAATGGAGGCCATCGCCCGCGAAACCATCCATGCAAATGTCAGCAACCTTTCCGGCGTACCGTCCTGGATGCTTGTACTCATCAAACATATATTGGAAAAGACGGGAAAGCAGAGCCTTGAGGAGATATGGCCCAACCTGGAGGTGTTCTTCCACGGCGGCGTTGCCTTCACTCCCTACCGAGAGCAATACAAAGACGTGATCCGCAGCAGCAAGATGCATTATGTAGAGACTTATAACGCCTCCGAAGGCTACTTCGGCACGCAGAACGACCCTGCCGACCCTGCCATGTTGCTGATGATTGACTACGGTATCTTCTACGAGTTCATCCCGCTTGAAGATGTAGGCAAGGAGAATCCGCGTACCTTCTGCCTCGAGGAGGTGGAGCTGAACAAAAACTACGCCATGGTAATCTCCACTTCTGCCGGTTTGTGGCGATATATGATTGGAGATACGGTGAAGTTCACATCGAAGAACCCCTATAAGTTCGTCATCACCGGACGTACCAAGCACTTTATCAACGCGTTCGGCGAAGAACTGATTGTGGATAACGCGGAAAGAGGACTTGCCAGGGCATGTGCCGAGACCGGTGCACAAGTAGTAGATTACTCTGCTGCTCCCGTGTTTATGGACAAGCATGCCAAATGCCGCCACCAGTGGCTGATAGAGTTTGCACAAATGCCGGACAGCCTGGAGAAGTTCGCCAAAGTATTGGACGACACCCTGAAAGAGGTGAACTCCGACTATGAAGCTAAAAGGCAGAATAACCTGGCGCTGCAACCGCTGGAAATCATCGTCGCCCGTCCCAACCTCTTCCATGACTGGCTGGATAGCAAGGGGAAACTCGGCGGACAGCATAAGGTGCCCCGGCTCAGCAACACGAGGGAGTATATAGAGGAAATGCTGGAACTAAACCGGTAAATTACTATATCATAAAAATCAAGCGCGGATTACGCAAATTACGCGGATAAATTAATAAATCCATGTAATCTGCGTAATCCGCGTTTTACAAATCAGTCAGTACGTTTTGACTTTACTTTTTCATTTCAACAATCAGCCTCAAGGATTAGAAATTATATGCCAGCCCAATTCCCAGCACTTCCTTAAACTGCACCTTGGCGCCCTTCTTCACTCCATTGTCATCAAACGTTTTCACATCATTGTCATACTTCAGAGTTGTATTGATGGTAGCCGACAATACTTTATTGATTTTCATGCTGATAAGTACATCCCAATTCACATCTATGTTTCCAAAATCTTTGCTGTAAGGAGTAAAGAAATCAGCCGTAGTAATCAGATTCACATTCTCCATCACGGGCAATTCAGCACGGGCTTTCACAAAAGCGCCACCCTCTATCTTGAAGTGGTCACCCGGGTCTACACCAAAAGCACCCAAATCGGAAAGATAGTCATCAGTCACGAAAGTCATCTTGGTGGAAACGGGTGAAAGCAGTAGAGAATAGTTACTCTTAGGCCTCCATTCCATACCCAGGGCGATATTCGAATAGGCAGGAGCAAAGAAATTGGAAATCTGGTGCTCTTTGTCGGGATAGTCATATCCTTTGGCAAACTGGGTATTCAAATCACCCATCAGTGTATAGAACCAGACGTTGTCTGTAGAATATCCCAACTGAGTGGAAAGCCCTATTTTATCACTACTTTTCCTCATCCCCTGAGATTTGGTTTTCGACAAGCCATAGTCCAGCACCATGTTGGTGACCCAGAGCCAGTTTCCTTTCTTGTGTGTCAGTGATGCATTCAAGTAGGCATTTCCAGCAATGGAATTCTCACCTCCTGCCGACCAGTTGGCCATGGCAGTCTGTGACATATTAAGACCAGTCACTCCTTTCAATACCCAAGCTCCCTCCTGATAACCCTTATCATCCGTCTGAGCATAAGTTATGGTTGCTAAAGCAGCAAACAACATTACAATATATATCCTTTTCATATTACAGTTCGTTTTAAAAGTTTCTCATAAAAAGACGTCTCATAAAATTAACAACATTTACTATCTTTTGTTCGAGAAGCTATAAAACGAATGTAAGGTTCAGAGAATAATTCCACCGCCTAACAAGTATCCGTCCTTATCATAGAAAGCCGCTGCCTGCCCGGGTGCAATGGATTCCAGCGGCTCTATCAGACGGACACGTAACAGACCTTCCACCGTAAGAGTCACCCTGCACCGGTTTGCCTGCTTACGGTAGCGTATCTTCACAATAACCTCGTTTGCACCCAGCACACGACTATTCTCCACCAGGTTCCAGTCTCCCAGCCACATTTCCTGCCTGTAGAGGGAAGAGAGCGGAGCTAAAACGACTTCATTGCTTTCCACTCTTGTCTCTTTCACAAAAACAGCCTTGTTCAGATGGATACCCAAGCCCCTACGTTGCCCTACGGTATAAAACGGATAGCCCTCATGCCATCCTAAGAAATTCCCCTTTTCATCGACGAATCTACCTTTACCGGGTAATAGTGTTTCGGGGACTTCACACTTTAAAAAGGAACGGTAATCCAAAGGACAAAAGCACACCCCTATACTGTCTTTCTTCGCAGCCACCTGCCCGAAACCACGCTCCGCCGCATACGAGCGCGCCTCATTTTTCGTAATATCTCCCATCGGAAGCAACATACGCTGCAGGATGTCCTGCTTCAATCCCCACAGAAAGAAAGTCTGGTCTTTGTCCTTATCTGCAGCAGGAGCTATATAATACTTTCCTCCGGACAAGACTTTACGCACATAATGTCCGGTAGAAATCCAATAAATCCCCTTTTCATCGGCTATTTTAGCCAACAGCGCCCACTTCAGCTCATTATTGCAGACCGTGCAAGGAACGGGAGTACGCCCCCTTAGATACTCTTCCACAAAATAGCGGATAATACGCGAACGGAAAAGCTCGCGTGCATCATAGGTAATGTGTTTCATCCCCAGCTTCAGGGCCAGAGCCCGTGCATCTTCCAAATACCCGGTCTCATCTCCTGCCTCATAGAAACGGAAAGTCACGCCAGTCACCTCATAACCGGCTTCCTGCAACCTCATGGCGGCCACGGAACTATCCGTGCCGCCACTCATGCCAAGCAATACACGTTTATCTGACTTCATGGATACAAAAGTAATAAACGAAGGTGAAATCCGTTGCATTTACTCTTATAAAACAGAATATCATTATAGATTTTCACAGATTTATTATACCTTTGTACTCCTAAAAGAACTAATAATCAACTGTTATGGAACAACTGACCATTTACAACACTTTAAATAGAAAAAAAGAGCTGTTCGTACCGCTGCATGCACCGCATGTAGGCATGTATGTCTGCGGACCGACCGTGTACGGTGACCCGCACTTGGGACATGCACGCCCTGCCATCACTTTCGACCTGCTGTTCCGCTACCTGACGCACATCGGCTACAAGGTGCGCTATGTCCGCAACATTACCGACGTGGGCCATCTGGAGCACGATGCCGACGAAGGTGAAGACAAGATTGCGAAAAAAGCCCGTCTGGAACAACTGGAACCAATGGAAGTGGCACAGTACTACATCAACCGCTATCATAAGGCGATGGATGCATTGAATGTGCTGTCTCCCAGTATCGAGCCACATGCCAGCGGCCACATCATCGAACAGATAGAACTTGTAAAGGAGATATTGAAGAACGGATATGCCTACGAAAGTGAAGGTTCCGTTTATTTCGATGTAGAAAAATACAATAAGGACCATCACTACGGCAAGCTCTCCGGACGCAACCTGGATGATGTTCTCAACACCACCCGCGAACTGGACGGACAGAGCGAGAAGCACAACCCCGCAGACTTTGCCCTCTGGAAATGTGCGCAACCGGAACACATCATGCGTTGGCCTTCCCCGTGGAGCGACGGCTTCCCCGGCTGGCACGCCGAATGTACAGCCATGGGAAAGAAATACTTGGGCGAGCACTTCGACATTCATGGTGGCGGTATGGACCTTATCTTCCCGCATCACGAATGCGAGATTGCACAATCCGTAGCTTCCCAAGGAGAAGATATGGTACATTATTGGATGCACAACAACATGCTGACCGTGAACGGACAGAAAATGGGTAAGTCTTACGGTAACTTCATCACATTGGAAGAGCTCTTCAAAGGCACACACCCCATGCTGGAGCAAGCCTACAGCCCAATGACCATCCGCTTCTTCACCCTGCAAGCCCACTACCGCAGTACGGTAGACTTCAGCAACGAAGCTCTGCAAGCCGCCGAAAAGGGATTGGCAAGACTGATGGATGCTGTACATGGACTGGACAAGATTACCCCTGCTGCAACCTCCACCATAGACGTGAAATCCCTGCGTGCCAAGTGTTACGAAGCCATGAATGATGACTTGAACTCACCGATTGTCATCGCCCACCTCTTCGACGGCGCCAAGATGGTAAACAATATCCTAGCTGGAAACGATTCCATCACAGCCGAAGACCTGAAAGAATTGAAGGAAACCTTCCACCTCTTCTGCTTCGACATCTTAGGATTACAAGAAGACAACGCCTCCAACGAAGAGCGTGAAGCTGCCTTCGGCAAGGTAGTGGACATGCTATTGGAAGAGCGTTCAAAGGCAAAAGCCAACAAAGATTGGGCTACATCCGACAAAATCCGCAATGAACTCACCGCGCTCGGTTTCGAGATTAAGGACGGTAAGGACGGAAGCGAATGGAAGCTGAATAAATAACGAAGGTATCATAACTCACCACAGAATCATACAGATTGGGGTAAGTTTTAGACAGAAGAACAAAAGAACATATTTCTCTCTCTTGTTCTTCTGTTCTTTTAACTGAAAAATAAAATCTGTATAATCCTATGGTGATTGTGTATTTTGATACATCCCTGTTAGAATACGAATCCGAACCCGGCATACCACCCTACTTTCTTCGTCTGGTTGGACCAATTCAATTGTATCTCCACTGGTCCCAGAAAACTCTTGTACATATAGCCGATGCCTACCCCTGCCATATCAACCGATCCGGAAGAGTCAAGAATCTGATGAAACTTCCCGGAGTTTCGCCCATAACTGCCCATCACTGATATATACTGGTTTTTCAAGATACGCTGTCTGAGGTTCAGCCCTGCAACCAGCAATGCGGCTTGTGACAGTTCCGCACGGTTGATGCCCGTAAACGGTATCTGCTGTGGCATATAGCGCCCCGGTATGGTCCCCCCCACCATATTGATGATGGCAAAAGGATAATTATCGCTTCCGGACAATACGCGTCCATAAAACGAAGGAGTGACAGTGAGCTTACTCGACGGAGAGAAACATCCCTGCCAACGGGCATCGAAAACAGAAATAGGATTGTTGTCCTTATACTGGAAGAGGTTATCCGTATAGAGATGGTAGGATACCGCCCACGACATCCCTTTTGTAGGGGCGCTCCTCTCATTCAAGTTGTTGAACACAAGTCCGGCAAAGTAACTGAATAAGGACGAATTCTCAAACAGTGCCGAAGCCAACGGGTCGAGCGACAGCAAATCATGACAGTGGTAGTAATCAAAGTCAATGCCCAAACTGACCTGGATATTGTTCCAGTCCTTCGCCGCCCCCATACGGACCAGCTGATGTGTAAAAGTCAAATCCAGCGCCCGTTTGCCTTCATTATAAATATTCATATCTTTATAGTCGAACTGATAGGCAAGTCCTGCCTGCCATCCACCGTCCCATTGATAACCATATCCAAGTCGTGCCAGTGTACGCTTGCCCAGACGGGCGGTGAGGCTGACCAGCGACTCCCGCTGCCGGCCGAAATAGAAGTCCGTATTTGCCTGCAACGCCGCCAGTTCTTCCGTATCAAAACGAAAACCGACATTCAACTTGTTCTCCCGTACAGCAGGGACGGCTATTTGGGAATCAACGGGAATCTCCCTATCAACAGCCACGCCGGGTAAGCGGAAAGGTCCCGGACGGCGAGGCTGATAATCGTCTGCAAGCCCCAGCTTCTGTTTTAGGGCAAGCAGTCCGTCCCAACTGTCCATGGCAGCACGTTCTCCCCGCACCATCAGAGTGTCGATGGCCTCTTTGGTGAAACTTGCAGCCGAATAGCCGGTGACATCCACCTTTATCAATACATCGGTATTACGCAGATTCTCACGGTATTTCTTCTCTCCTTGCAGATTGATGATTTGCCCGAAGATGTCTTTCACCGATTTCAGCTCGGAAGCCTTAAGCAGCGGACTCTGCACATCCACCCCGATAATGTAGTCGGCCCCCATGGCAAGCGCCACATCTACCGGATAGTTATTCACCATTCCACCGTCCACCAACACCATTCCATCCAGGTCTACCGGAGCAAACACACCGGGAATGGACATGCTGGAACGCATGGCAGTGGCCAGTATTCCCTCATGGAACACTACTTCGCTGCCATTCACCAGATTTTCCGACACGCAGGCAAACGGAATAGGAAGACGGCTAAAATCCACAGAATCCTGGTAACCTTCTGTCAATGTGGAGAACAAACGTGCCAGATTCTTCCCTTTTATGATACCCGCATCCGAAACAGCGGCAGATTTCAAAGAAAACGGAATGGAGAGTACATAGCGCTCCGACTTCAACCGGTCATCCAGCAACACATCCTTAGGATTGGGGGCATCCGAGAGCAAGAATTTCCAGTTCTGGGCATTCACCATACTGTCCAATTGCTGTGGGGTATATCCGATAGAATACAAACCGCCCACAATGGCCCCCATACTAGTGCCCACCACATAATCTATAGGGATACCCGCTTCTTCAATTACTTTCAGAGCACCGATATGCGCCGTCCCTTTGGCGCCACCCCCACTGAGTACGACAGCCACTTTCGGACGCCCGGACGCCCAAAGGACCATCGGCAAAAACAACAAACAAGCCCATAGTCTATACTTCATCTCCATCATTTACTTAATACGTATTGGTAATTTATTCCATTCTGAATTAAACAACCCGCTCCGACAAATAGTTCACTATCAGTCGAAGCGGGTCGCAAAAAACGTTCAAGCAATTTATGGAGGATTATCTATAACCCATTTCCAATCAATAAGGTATCATATCCTTCAAGATACCTTCCTTATACCAAGGATCATCAATCTCTTTCAACACTTTGCCCATCTCTGCGCAAAGGTCTTTTACGACTTCTTGGTTTTCTTCCAAAGAAAGGTTATTCATCTGATACGGGTCCTTTTCATCGTCAAACAACAAACTTTTGACCAGCTTATGGTTTTCGCGGTCAATGTAGAGCGCCAGCGTGTAGCGCGCCGATTTAAAGCCGCGCGACGAAGGGAAGTAGGAACGGACCATACCTTCCGCATCCTTCTCACCGTCCAGGTTCTGGATGTAGAGAGCGCCGGTGGGACGTACAATATCCGCCTTTTCATCGAAGAAAAGCGGTGCATAGTTGCGTCCCTGCACCTCGGCCGGAATGGAGTCGGCAAGACCGGCAAGACCCAACAAGGTAGGCATGATGTCCGGCGAGGAAAGCATCAAGTCGTCCACGCGGGGCTTAATCTTATCGGGAAAACGCACCAGGAAAGGAACGTTCATGGACTCGGAGTACGGGGAATTCTTCGGGTCTTCCGTATGCTGGCTGCACATGGTCTCTCCATGGTCGGAGGCAAACACGACAATGGTATTCTTGTCCAGTCCGAGTTCCTTCAAGGCATCGAGTATCTGACCGAAAGCACGGTCGACACCCGTCACAGAAGCAAAGTAGTAGCGTGCACTCTCTGCCTTGAGCATCTTGGAGTCGGCATTCGGACGGACGAGCAAGCTGTCCAGAGGCTGGTTTTTATAGAGATTGAAATCTTCCTCCATACAGTCGTCCAAAGAACGGTACGGACTATGGGGAGGATTCATGCCTACCATAATGAAGAAAGGTTTCTTCGGGTCGCGTACATTCCCCTCGTTCTTCAGATAAGACACCACCTTGCCCGATTCGTGTAACGGTGACCACTCGCGCGGGTCGTGGCGACGGCCTTCCGTATCCCAGTAATGCGGATTCTTGTGTTCGTCAAAGGTACCGTAAGAATACCAGTAATTGAACCCATGACGACGTTCTTTCGGCGTATAGGCATCCCATGCAGGTACACGGTCTTCCACATACTGTCCGGGACGTTCGGGGTCGTTGGGGGTAGGAAAGTCGGCATGCAGTTTGCCAAAGTAGGCACAGTCATATCCGGCATTGCAGAAAACATCACTCACACACACAGCATCCTCACGCAGGGAGCTGATGGGACGGCTCGAATTGCAATTCAATGGAATACCACTCTTATTAGGATACATTCCCGTCAACAGAGAACCACGGTGGGGACTGCTCAACGGGCAGTTGCTCATGGCAGATGTCAATACCACCGACTCCCGGGCAAAATCATTCAAGCGTGGGGTATGCACCGGGTCATTCCGAAAGTTCACTTTCTCGCGAAAACCTTCCTGGCCCCAGAACTCCATCGCCTGATTACGGTATTGGTCGGGAAAAACGTAAATGACATTCGGCTGGACGGATTGTTCCGCCTGCGGGGCTTTACAGCCCTGCAAGGCGAACAAACCTAAACCACCTAACAAAATATTTAATTGAGTTTTCATTTTTCCAAGTCTCTTTTACGCATCAATCCTTCCAGGAAGTAATAGTCGGCATAGTTCAACGGTACATCAATCTCCGCACCGTGAGGAATACTGCCCACAGAGTGCATCAGGATGAAGTTGCCGTTGGTACCCACCTTGGCACGGTAGGAAGGAGAAGCGAGGCTTTCCATAATCCGGTCAGCGGTTTCCTTGTATCCCTTATCCGGCAGATAAGTACTCAGCTCGTAAAGGGCGGACGCCGTGCAGGCAGCTGCCGAAGCATCGCGAGGTTCATTCGGGATATTGGGGGCATCGAAATCCCAGTAGGGAACCAAGTCTTCCGGAAGATTCTTGTTGTTGAAGATAAAGTTGTAGACCTTTTCAGCCTGCTCCAGGTATTTGGCATCGTGTGTATAGCGATAGCACATGGTATAGCCGTACAAGGCCCACGCTTGTCCACGTGCCCAAGCAGACTCGTCGGCATAGCCTTGTGCAGTCTGTCTCTTACGGACTTCACCGGTTTCGGGGTCATAATCCACCACATGATAGCAGCTGTTGTCCTCACGGAAATGGTTAGCCATAGTCGTATCGGCATGCTTCCGGGCTATGTTATAGAAAGTGGAGTCGCCGGACAGCCTGGAAGCTTCGAACAGCAGTTCGAGGTTCATCATATTATCAATGATAACGGGACATTTCCAGCCACGTTCAGCCTGCCACCCCTTGTCTGCATCCCATGACTGAAGTACGCCTGCTGCAGGGCGGAAACGGGTAGACAATGATTTGGCTGTCTGTATGATGACCGGCTTGTACTCCTCCTTACCCGCAAAACGGTATCCGTTCAGGTAGCTGCTGCCAATCATAAAGCCCACATCATGGTGCCAGGTAAGGTATTGTACCGAATCCAAATCCTCGGTATACTTCTCTGCCAGCGGCAGCCACTTCTGGTCACCGGTCAACTCGTACATATGCCAGATATTACCGGGGAAGAAGCCGGAACACCAATCGTCGATAGGTACATAGACAATGTTCCCATCCTTATCAATGGTACGGGGATTAAGGATTTTACCGGATTTTTCGATAATGTCTGTCTGAATTGTCTCCTGAGCCACAGCATTATCAATGTTTTCTTGGATAAAGTTGCTTTCAGCCTGCTTTTGCCCTGCGCAACCTGCCAATACAAGGAGGGAGATTCCCAATGTAGTGAGGACTGTTTTCATAATAAGGGATTTATTTATTAAGAGTTTATGATTTTTCATGCTGCAAAAGTAGAGCAAGTGTACAGATTTGACCCGCCTAAATAATTCAATTAATGGCTAAAATCGTTACTTTTGCGTCCGGAAGCACATATTTTCCACCCATTAATCATTAATCACTAAACATTAATCATTACTCCCCATGACCGCACAAGAGTTTTTTAAGAACGACCGCTTCGCCACGAATGCAAGTGTAGAACTGATAGAAATAAAGGAAGGATACAGCAAGGCACGCCTGGTTATCACGGCAGAGCATCTCAATGCAGGAGGCCGTACGCAAGGAGGGGCCATCTTCACCCTTGCCGACCTGGCACTGGCAGCAGCAGCCAACTCCCACGGAACATTGGCCTTCTCTCTTTCGTCCAATATCACCTTCCTGCGCAGCAGCGGACCGGGCGATGTACTGTATGCCGAAGCACGCGAACGCTACATCGGCCGCACCACCGGATATTACCAGATCGACGTCACCAACCAGGAGGGAAAACTGATTGCCACTTTCGAATCCAGTGTATTTAGAAAAGGGGATAACATCACTTTTTCCTTACCACAGACGTCATCGGATAGCGGTTGCCCCGGACACTCTTGAAGAATGCCTTGGCCGAACCGAAATTCAAATACATGTCCAAGCGAATGGGAAGGTGGTTCTTATCATCGGATACGAAGAAGGTGATGACCTCCTTCTCCTTACCTTTCTTGTACTCTACGAAAGAGAATACCAAGCAGCGGTAAACGGTGTCGTTATTCGCCTTGACCTCCTCCTTGCCGCGGTAAATCAACGTCTGCTCTTCCACCCTGCGTCCCGTGGCCATGGGAAAGAGTATCTTCTGCCCTACCTTGTAGTCTTTAGGGTCATAAGAGCGCGCCTGCGCCAAAATGCTCAACATATCGAAGATACAGCGACTATCACTGTATTCCATCTCCTGAGCCTCACGCACGGGATTGTGCCAGGTGCGTCTCTGCTTTACATTCGCCAGTCCGTCCGAGTAGGAGAACCAAGCCTCGTCCACCGTATGGCGGCTTCCCTCCTCCGCCGCTTTACGGAAGTAGAGCGGCTCCAACCTATCGCTGACATAACAAGTCAACGTATCACGCATCTTGAAGAAAAAATCGGTCTTTTTACTGCCTACACAAAGCAAGTTAAAGCGAAATGCAGGCTCGGAATGGTAAGTCGTGGCATTGGTAGTGAGGCTTGCCAGACCCACCTTCTTCCAAATGAACTTCCAATTGAAATATAAATCGTACATGACATGCTCGCCCGACTGGAAAGCTTCATTCTTTGCAGTACATTGGGCCTGAACAGACTGGGAGGTTCCCAAACAGACCGCTCCCACCATTAATAGAATGAACAATTGCTTCCGCCTAATAGCTATGGCCTCTACCACTGTTGCGGCTGCTATTGCCACTGCGGTTATTTTTGTTCCTGTTTTGCTTTTTCTTGTCTTCATCTGGTTTTTGTTTTTTTAGTTCGTCCGGCTTCTGCCTATCCAGGGACTTGGCCTTAATATCCCATTCCTGGGTCAAATCAAAGTTCGCTTTAAGCTCCAGAACCATCGGATAATAGTAAACCATTTCAGGCTGGCGCTTCTCGGCATAGTTTCCCGTATCCCAGACGCCATTCCCATTCGTATCATTTATCAGCCGCGCTCCATATTTGCCCGGATTGAGGAAATAGAAATCGGCTTTCCCATCCACCACCGGCACCGTGCGCAGCACTTTGTCCTGACCGTCCAGTAGTTCCACAAAAGCCAGAGAGTCCGCTCCATGCACATTAAAGAATATCTGCCCGTACTCTTCCAGCTTCTTGGCCTTGAAGTCCTTCTTTATCTTGTCGGAGAACAACCCGTACAACCCGCGTATGGCAGCAGAATCCACTTCAAATGTATAGCTTTCGCCGGGTGCCCATTCGGCAAACAGATTATAACGCTTCAAGTCCAAAGAGTCGCGCATAAAGTCGAACGGGATATCCTGCCACAACGAGTCCACTTTCAGTTTCAGATGGAAAGCGGTGGTATCTATGCTTGCCACCGGCTCCGTAAACGACAGAGTAAGATAATCATATACATCGATTGCAGAAGGGGCATACACATCTACAGCCAGGAATTCCGTCGGCTCGGGCTCTTCCACCTCACCTTCCTTCAACTTCTTCTTTTTCTTCTCACGCTCTTTCTGTTCCTTTTCCTTCGCTTCCTGCTTCTGCTTCTGCTGCTTGTCGTATGTCAACTTCGCCAGCACATTCAAAGTATCGGTACGGGGTACCAATCGTTTCAGGCTATCCGTATACAAATAGGTGATACTCATTTTCAGGGAATCCTGCTTATAGAGCAGAGAATCCTTTATCCAATAATGAATCGTATCGTTCCGGCCGGTAGGCTGTTCTATAACAAACGCATCTTCCTCATTAAAGTTCAATCCTTTCAATAAAGGCAACGTGTCTGCCGGAGCAGTGAAATAGAGCGAAAACTTCTCCGGAGTCAACCGTTCGGCCTTCAAAAAACGTTGCGAGAAGGAAAGCTCCTTGAAAGCACGCAGCAGAACATCATCCGGAAGGTAGTGGGTATATTGACGTTCTACAATCGTATCTACTGTCAGCGAGTCTATCCAGGTCGTATCCTGGCGCATGCGCTCTTCCATGGAAGGAATGATGATAGAGTCATTAAAAGCTATCACTTCCGTCGGCTGGGAATAGGCAAAATTCTGGTCGGCATCCTGCAAGGCATAAATGCGATACTTGCCGGGAGCCACTCCACGGATAGAGAAGCGTCCGCGACTGTCCGTACGCCCCACCCGCTCAAAAGGAAGTTTGGTAAAAGCGGAGTCGGCCAGATTGGCATGCAGACCGACCAGCATTCCTTTCACCGGTTCAAGATTGGCCGCATTCAGTACTGTACCGGCCACAGCCATAGAGTCGAGACGGTCGCCCGTAGAGAAAGAATAGAAGAAATTCTCCAAGGGATTCCCCTCATTATTATCCTGGATGGCATCACCAAAATCGAATGTATAAGTAGTATTGGGTTTCAATGTATCCTGCAGAGTGATGACCACCTTCTTCCCATTAGACTTAATTTCGGGCTGCTGCACCTGCGGAGGGGATATTACAATCTTCTCATTCGGCTTGTCAAGCTTGATAAATTCATCGAACTCAATGGAAAGTTTATTTTTATTGTGATGGAGTGCGCCGGGCGTGGGAGTACCGGAAATAAAACGCGGAGGAGTCTCATCATAAGGTCCTCCTTCAATACGGCCCACACTGGCACAAGAATACAGTGCGGCAGCTATGGCAACACCCCCCAACAACCTGCGGAAAAGCGGCTTCATTTTAGTATGGCGTTTACGTTCTAACATGCTGCAAAAATAAAGGTTATCTGCCAATTAGCGGTATGCTTTACAGTATTTTAATCAAAAAATGTCCTTTCGTTCTCATCTATGTATGAAACATAGTTAAAAAAGGAAGTGTTTCACACCTTATATACTAAGAAAAGAATATTTTTGCAGACGAAAACTGAATAGGAGTATTCAGTTTTCTTTTTCCAGCCTTATTTCTAAATCATGAATTACACACAAAAACGCCTTTCAAGAATCGAAAAAAAGAAGAATATAAAATTATACAGAGAACAAAAAAGAGTATGAAGAGTAGATTAGTATTATTGGCATGTTGCCTGGCACTGCTCAGCAGTTGCGGACAAGGCGACAAAGGAACGGGTAAAGCTCCCGAATTTGCAGTGATTGAGGCAAAGACCACCACTGCCAACTTGACAAACAGCTACCCTGCTACTATCAAGGGTAAACAAGATGTAGAAATCCGCCCGATGGTGAGTGGGTTCATCACAAAATTGCACGTGGATGAAGGCGCAACAGTGCGCAAAGGACAAGTGTTGTTCAGCATCGACCCCGTACAGTATCAGGCAGCCGTAAATTCGGCCAAAGCTGCTGTTGAAACAGCCAAAGCTGCCGTAAACACACAAGAACTGACTGTAAACAACAAACGTGAACTGAACAAGAAAAACATCATCAGTGACTACGATTTGCAAATGGCCGAAAACCAGCTGGCACAGACAAAGGCACAACTAGCACAAGCCAATGCCCAATTGGTCAATGCCAAGAACAACTTGTCATACACCAGTGTAACCAGCCCCAGTGACGGTGTAGTAGGTAGCATTCCCTACCGCGTGGGTAGCTTGGTTAGTCCTTCCGTAGCCAGCCCGCTGACTACCGTTGCCGACATCTCCGAAATGTACGCCTACTTCTCCATGACCGAACGCCAACTCTTGTCACAGATTCGTGAAGGCGGTAGCACCAAGGAAATTCTGGAAAAGATGCCGAATGTACAGTTGCAGCTCATCGACGGAACCATGTATGCCGACAGTGGCCGCGTGGAGACAATCAGCGGAGTCATTGACCAGACTACCGGTTCGGTAACCATGCGTGCCCTCTTCCCCAACAAGCACAACGTGCTGCGTAGTGGAAGCACCGGCAATGTGGTATTCCCCAACCCGCTGCATGATGTCATCATGATTCCACAGTCTGCCACTACCGAAATCCAGGACAAGCAGTTCGTATTCGTACTGCAACCGGACAACACGCTGAAAAATACCGAAGTTAAAGTGTTCAGCTTAGACGACGGCAAGTATTATTACGTGACGGAAGGTTTGAAAGCAGGCGAAAAAATCGTTATCGAAGGGGTACAGAACCTGAAGGACGGACAGTCCATCACGCCCATCACGCCTGCTGAAAAGGAAGCTGAATACCAGAAGGCCCTAAAAGACCAGAAAGAAGGCAATATTCAGACTGCGTTTCAATGAAAGAATGAAAAATAAAAAAATTCTTCAATTTTTAATTCCTTAATTGTTCATGAAATGAAATTAGATAGATTTATTAACCGTCCGGTACTATCAACGGTAATTTCCATCCTGATAGTAATCTTAGGAGTTATTGGTCTGGCTACCTTGCCTATCACCCAATACCCGGACATTGCACCTCCCACCGTATCGGTAAGTGCGACTTACCAAGGTGCCAATGCCCAAACGGTGCTTAACTCCGTTATCGCTCCGCTGGAGGACCAGATTAACGGTGTGGAAAATATGATGTATATGAGTTCGAGCGCCACCAACAGCGGTTCGGGCGACATCTCCATCTACTTCAAGCAAGGTACCGACCCCGATATGGCAGCGGTGAACGTACAGAACCGCGTTTCCATGGCGCAAGGCTTGCTGCCTGCCGAAGTTACCAAAATCGGTGTAACCACCCGTAAACGCCAGACTTCCATGTTGATGGTATTCTCCATCTATGATGAAAAAGACCAGTACAACATCGAGTTCCTGGAAAACTACGCCAACATCAACCTTATCCCTGAGGTGAAACGTGTCAACGGTGTGGGCGATGCCATGGTATTGGGACAAGACTACTCCATGCGTATCTGGCTGAAACCTGATGTAATGGCCCAATACAAACTTATCCCCAACGATGTGGTTGCCGCCTTGAGCGAACAGAACATCGAAGCGGCTCCCGGCCAGTTGGGTGAGCGCGGTAACCAAACCTACCAGTATACTCTGCGTTACAAAGGACGTCTGCAACAGACTACGGAGTTCGAGAACATTGTCATCAAGGCCTTGGAGAACGGTGAAATACTCCGTCTGAAGGATGTAGCAAATGTGGAACTGGGCCGTCTGTCATACGGATTCAACAATATGGTAAACGGACATAAAGCCGTGAGTTGTATCATTTTCCAGATGGCAGGCAGTAATGCCACGCAGACCATCTCGGATATCGAGGCCCTACTGGACGACTATTCCAGCAAACTGCCCGCCGGCTTGAAGATAAACATTGCACAGAGTGCCAACGACTTCCTCTTCGCTTCCATACATGAGGTAATCAAGACATTGATCGAGGCCTTTATCCTGGTGTTCATCGTAGTGTATATCTTCCTGCAGGATATGCGCTCCACGTTGATTCCCGCCATCGCCATTCCCGTGGCGTTGATTGCCACCTTCTTTGTATTGAAACTGATTGGCTTCAGTATCAACTTGCTGACCCTTTCGGCCATGGTGCTTGCCATTGCGATTGTGGTCGATGATGCCATCGTCGTCGTCGAGGGCGTCCATGCCAAGCTGGACCAGGGCTACAAATCGGCCCGTACAGCTTCCATCGACGCCATGAGTGAACTGGGTGGTGCCATCGTCTCCATTACGTTGGTGATGATGTCCGTATTCGTTCCCGTGAGCTTCATGGGAGGTACGGCAGGTACTTTCTACCGTCAGTTCGGTTTGACCATGGCGATTGCCATCGGTTTCTCGGCTCTGAACGCCCTGACCCTGAGTCCTGCGCTGTGTGCCATCTTCCTGAAACCTCACAACGGCGGACACGAAAGTCTGAAAGAGCGTGTAGGCGTTGCCGCCAAGGAAGCCCGCAAGATTATGATTGCACGTTATGCCGACTCTATAGGCCGGTTGATGCGTCCCGGCATTACACTGCTCTTCGTGACGGTAGCTATCCTGGGCATGATTTTCGGTCTGTTCAGCTTCAGCGAACACCCCATTCTGTGTAGCTTGATGATTATCATCAGTGTGCTGGCGTTGGCAGGTATGACTACCGACAAGTTCAAACAATCCTTCAATGACTCATACAACGGTATCCTGGGCAAGTATAAGAAACAAGTGCTGTTCTTCATCCAGAAACGCTGGATATCGGCAGGACTGGTTATCGGCTCTATTGTACTGTTGGGCGTATTCATGCAGATAACCCCGACCGGTATGGTGCCCAACGAAGACACCGGTACCATCATGGGCGCTGTGACACTGCCTCCGGGCACTTCACAAGAACGCGCACAAGAGATTTTGAACCGTGTGGACAGCTTGGTTGCTGCAGACCCTGCCGTACAGTCACGTACCGTTATCTCAGGTTATAGCTTCTTGGGCGGTCAAGGCCCCTCCTACGGTTCACTCATCATCAAGCTGAAGAACTGGGAAGAACGTTCCACGATGCAGAACTCCACGATTGTGTACGCCACCTTGTACATGCGCGCCCAAAAGATTATCAAGGAAGCGCAGGTATTGTTCTTCGCGCCACCTATGATTCCGGGTTACTCGGCTTCAAGCGACATCGAGTTGAACATGCAGGACAAGACGGGTGGTGATTTGAACCACTTCTTCGACGTGGTGAACAACTATACTGCTGCCCTGGAAGCGCGTCCGGAAATCAACTCCGCCAAGACCTCCTTCAACCCCCACTTCCCGCAATACCAGCTGGACATTGATGCTGCCGCTTGTAAGAAAGCAGGCATCAGCCCCAATGATATCTTGACTACCTTGCAGGGATATTACGGTGGTTTGTATGCTTCCAACTTCAACAGCTTCGGTAAGATGTACCGCGTAATGGTACAAGCCGAACCTGATGCTACCAAGAATATGGAAACACTGCAAAGCATCAAGGTGCGCAACGGCAACGAGATGGCACCTATCACGCAGTTCATCTCCATCAAGAAAGTATATGGTCCTGACGTCATCAGCCGTTTCAACCTCTACACCTCCATGAAGGTGATGGTGGCTCCCGCATCAGGCTACACTTCCGGTCAGGCTCTGCAAGCCATTGCCGAAGTGGCGCAGGAAAACCTGCCTGCCGGTTTCGGTTATGAGTTGGGAGGTATGGCGCGTGAAGAGGCCGAAACGAGTGGCAGCACTACGGGACTCATCTTCATATTGTGCTTCGTATTCGTTTATCTGTTGCTGAGTGCCCAGTACGAAAGCTACATCCTGCCTTTATCCGTATTGCTGTCCGTGCCGTTCGGTCTGCTGGGTAGCTTCCTCTTTGTAGGCGGTATAGGCGCATTGGGCAGCATCCCGGCACTGAAAATGATTCTGGGTACGATGTCCAATGACATCTATATGCAGATTGCCCTCATCATGTTGATGGGTCTGTTGGCCAAGAATGCCATCTTGATTGTAGAGTTTGCCCTCGAACGCCGCAGAATGGGTATGAGTATCACCTGGGCAGCCGTATTGGGTGCCGCAGCCCGTCTGCGTCCTATCTTGATGACGTCGTTGGCAATGATTGTCGGTCTGCTCCCGCTGATGTTTGCTTCCGGTGCGGGTGCCAACGGTAACCGTACGCTGGGTACGTCTGCCATCGGCGGTATGTTAATCGGTATGATTCTGCAAATCTTCATAGTGCCCGCACTGTTCGTGGCATTCCAGTACCTGCAGGAGAAATTCAAGCCGATGGAATGGGAAGATGTGGACAACTCGGATGCAGAACCGGAGATTGAACAATATACAAAATAGTGATTAACGATTAGCGATTATGAAGAAAATAATATGCCTGATGTGCGCAACTGCTTTATTGAGCAGTTGCCACATCTACAAATCATACGACAGACCCGAAGACATGACAACTGCCGGACTGTATCGCGACACGGCGTCCGTGAACGATACATTAGCCGCAGATACGGCCAACTTCGGTAATCTGCCTTGGAGAGAAGTGTTCACAGACCCACAGCTGCAGACACTTATCGAGCAAGCACTCACCAACAACGGTGACCTGCGCAGTGCCGCCTTGAACGTGAAACAAGCACAAGCCGCACTGATGTCTGCCCGCCTTGCCTATGCTCCGATGCTTGCCTTGTCTCCTCAAGGAACCGTCAGCAGCTGGGACAAGGGAAAGGCTACACAAATCTACTCCCTGCCCGTCACCGCAAGCTGGCAAGTCGACCTCTTCGGTCAACTGCTGAACCCGAAGCGACAAGCAAAGGTTAGCTTGAAGCAGACGCAATTCTACGAACAAGCCGTTCAGACGCAAGTCATCGCCGGCGTAGCCAACATGTACTACACCCTGCTGATGCTGGACCGCCAACTGCAAATCACCGAAGGCACCGTCGAGATTCTGAAAAAGAACCTGGAGACCGTGCAAGCCATGAAAGATGCAGGCATCTACGGAACCACTTCTGCTGCCGTAGAGCAGAGCCGCACTGCCTACGCTCAAGTCATGGCATCACTGCCCGACATACGCCAGAGCATACGCGAAACCGAAAACGCCCTCTGCCTGATGTTGCACCAACCGGCACAGAGCATCGCACGCGGTGTACTGGAAGAGCAACAGCTGCCTACGGAATTTTCAGTAGGTATCCCCTTGCAGTTGCTATCCAACCGTCCGGACGTGAAAGCTGCCGAGATGTCACTGGCTGCCAGCTACTATAATACCAACAGCGCCCGTGCCGCTTTCTACCCGCAGATTACATTGAGCGGTTCGGGAGGCTGGACCAATAACTCCGGTGCAGGTATCGTCAACCCGGGTAAACTGCTGGCTTCCGCCATCGGTTCGCTGACGCAACCCTTGTTCTATCGCGGTGCCAACATTGCCCGTCTGAAACAAGCCAAGGCACAAGAGGAGCAGGCTAAGATTCAGTTCCAAACCGCCCTGCTGAATGCCGGAAATGAAGTGAGCAACGCCCTGCACCTGTATCAAATGGAGAAGGACAAAGCCGTTTCACGCACTATTCAAGTAAATTCTGCCCGCCAAGCTGCCTCAGATACAAAAGAATTGTTTAACTTAGGCACGTCGACCTATCTGGAAGTCTTGTCTGCCGAGCAGTCTTACCTCAGCGCACAGCTTGCAGAAGTATCCGACACCTTCAGCAGCATGCAGGCAGTCATCAGTCTGTATCAAGCGCTTGGAGGAGGAAGAGAATAAAATGAGCGATAAGTGATTAGTGATTAGCGATTAATGAAATAGTAAATCCTAATCACTAACCATTTATCACTAATCATTAATCATTAATCGCTAATTACTATGATAAGTCCGTTAGCTTATGTAGATTCTACCGCAAAAATCGGCAAGAATGTAACCATCCAGCCCTTTGCTTTTATCGAAGGGAACGTGGAAATCGGTGATGACTGTATTATTATGTCGGGTGCAAAAATTCTGCACGGTACCCGCATGGGAAAAGGGAACAAGGTGCATCACAATGCCGTTCTGGGTGCCGAACCGCAAGACTTCCACTATACGGGAGAGAGCAGTATGCTGATTATCGGTGATAATAACGACATCCGCGAGAACGTGGTTGTCAGCCGTGCTACCCATGCAGGAAGCGCTACCCGCATCGGTAATGAGAACTACCTGATGGATGGTGTACACCTCTGCCACGACGTGCAGATAGGCAACCATTGTGTACTGGGTATCAAGACTACCGTAGCCGGAGAATGTCAGATAGACGACTGCACCATTCTGAGCAGCAACGTCATTCTGCACCAATACTGCCACATTGGAAGTTGGGTACTGATTCAAGCTGGCTGCCGCATATCAAAGGATGTGCCGCCCTATATCATCATGAACGGTAATCCGGCAGAATACCACGGTATCAACGCTGCTGTGCTTCAACACAAACACCAGGTGACCGAACGTGTATTGCGCCATATCGTAAATGCCTACCGTCTGGTATACCAGGGAAACTTCAGCGTGCAGGATGCCTTGCAGAAGATTGAAGACCAAGTACCGATGAGTGACGAGATACACAATATCATCAATTTCATCAAGAATTCCAAAGGAATCGTGAAGTAAACACCCTTCTTCGGGCACGAATCACGCAGACAATACGGATGAATAAATTCTTTTCTGTAAGTCTGCGTAGTTCGTGCCCTTTTCTATATTCCTCTACAATAGTTCCTGCATTATCTTTTACTATTTTTTGATGCACATTCATTCCAGGCAGTATGCTAAGTAAAACAAACTGTTTCCTTTAACTAAACATTTTGTTTCCTTATAGAGAACACTTTGTTTCCCTTAACAAAACAGTTCGTTCCATTATATGAAAACAAAGTGTTTTTCTATACTGAAACAAAGTGTTCTCTAATGCTGGAACAAACTGTTCAGTGTTGTGAACTAACGGATTAAGTATATAAAGGGTATTTATTATACTGTTTCTGTAGACAATGGTCTGTCTTGTCCTATAAAAGACGGGGAAAGAAGCAGGAAGCAACCGGGTACGCTCGGAAGGGTGAGGGTAAAATTTGCCCTCACCCTTTTTATTTGCTCTCACTCACCCTTGAAAGGGCGATGAATAGGGAGTTTCAGAAAAGCGGTGATAGTGGTGAGGGCAGGTTGAGTAATTTTTTGTTCTACTACTACTCGAAATGCAGGGTACCGAAGAACTCCGGGCAATGGAAGTTCGGCTTCTCCAGACCTATCGGATTCCAGGAAAGGAAATGGGGAGTCTGGAGCTTGTCACCGCATTTATAAAAATTGGCACGGAGCGTCTTTCCATCCAACGAAGTGATGTCATGCAGGAAGAAAGCGGAATAAGGGATGACCAGGGCCATTTCCCAGGCACACTCACCTACTCTTTCGTCGAAAGCCTCACGTCCCAAAGAAGCCCAACGCTGTACTTTATCGAGCACCTCTTGCGGGGCATGCTGGCGGTTTCCACGTCCGGCACCCGCACCGATAAGCAGCGTTCCGGCACAATTACACTCCATATTGTAGTACACTCCGTCACCGGCAGGCACAGAGAAGAACTCTACACAAGCATCTTCCCAGACCGGACCGTTATCGTGTCCTGCCACTGCGCGTACACTCGCTTCCCTTACCTTGAAATGCAGCAGAATGGCATCTTCCGTATGCGCTATGCGGAACTCCACATCGGGAGCATAAGGAAAAGCAGCCCAATTCACTGTGTTTACGGGCTGAAACGCCACCTTCTCTTCATCCATAAGAGCCGGAACCGACTCTACCGGTATATTGGCCACACTTACTTTCTTTACATTCAATTCTTTCATTTTACTATTTTGGGGATTAATTGCAGACAGCGGCAGGACGCAAAGGAGTGCCGCCATCATCATCAGATACTTTTTCAGATACATGAGTCAATGAACTTTTTCATCTCCGGTGTATGTTCCTCCACACTCTGCAACAGTTTGAACTGAGCCTTGGTACGCACAAGATTGTGCTCCGGATACTGGATTTTATAATAAGTATCACCGTTGATATAATCTGCCAGGAAGCGTACGCACTGCATGTATGGGAACAAGGCAGCCGCATAAGGCAGATTCTCAATCTCTATCGGCAACAGGAAGGACTTGCCCGATTCCAGATAGCCCTTGGTAAATGCCCGGAATATTTCCATATTGAAGTTCACATTATCCGGATTCTTGTCGTCTTCCAACCCCGTGTTGGCACCTGAGCGAAGGAAATCGCCATAATCGGAGAAGACGAAGCTGGGCATCACCGTATCCAGGTCGATGACACAAAGCACCGTACCGTCTTCGTCGAACATCATGTTGTTCACTTTCGTATCACAGTGGCATACCCGTTTGGGCAGTCTGCCTTCACGGAACAAGCGCTCTGCCTTGCACATCTCATCAGCGCGTTTTTCTATCTCATCCAGAAAATACCGCACCTCCTGCACACGTCCCGCAGCATCGGCAGCCACAGCGTCACGGAGTTGCTTCAGGCGGAACTCCATGTTGTGGAAATCGGGAATTGTCTCGCCCAATGTATCTGGAATGTCGGCAAGCATAGCCTGGAAATTACCGAAGGCAGCTCCCGCATAATAGGAATATTCGGGGTTCACCGTCTCGTAAGTCTTGGCACGGGGAATAAAAGTCATGATACGCCAGTAGTTCTCACCGTCATACCAATAGGTTTTCCCTTCGGCCGTGGGGATGAAATGAAGCACTTTACGCTCGACATCGGCTTCTCCTTTCTCTTCCAGTTTCTTACGGATATGCCCGGTCACAGCCTCGATATTAGACTGTAACATCTCTACATTCTGGAAAATGGCATGATTGATACGTTGCAGAACATAGTCCGGCGCATCGGCCTCAGCGGTGGTCACTTTGTACGTATCGTTAATCAGGCCTGAGCCTAAAGGCTTGATTTCACGAACCGTACCCTGCATTTGAAAATGAGATACAATAGATAAAAGGTCTTTCATGATAATAAATGAATTAATTTGTTTACAAAGATACGCCGATTGCCATCTATCAAAAGACAAGTATCGTTCGGCGCGCTTCCAAAATTATACATTTATCCAAACATAACCGCAAAAACTGCCTAATAAATAAGAAGTCTTGTACAAAATATACCTATATTTGTAACTGAAACCTTAAAAACTACCCGAAAAGTGCGAACGTTTATCATCCGGCTGCTTCTTGTTTCAGTAAGCATGATTGCTGCAACCCTGCAGGCGCAGAACATCACCTTCAACCATCTGACAACCGACGACGGTCTGTCACAATTCTCCGTGAACAGCCTTTACATCGATGAAAACGGTGTATTATGGATTGGAACCCGAGAAGGCTTGAACCGTTATGACGGAGAAGACATACAAACTTACAAGCTGCAGAAGAACGACCCTTACAGCCTTTTCTGCAACACCGTGCTGCGCATGGCCGGCAACCGTAACGGAAAAATCTACCTGCTCTGTACGGAAGGAGTAGCCGAGTTCAATCTCGCCACCCAAAGATTCACCACCCTGCTGCAAGGAAATGTGCACAGCATATATTACAAAGAGGCCCTTTTCATCGGAAAACAGAATGAAATCTACCGCTATAACGAGCAGACCGGGAACTTTGACCTCTATTACCAGCTTCCCGGAAAAAGTCTGGAAATCTGCTGTATGCATCTGGACAAAGGACAAATGTGGATTGGAACGACCACCGACGGAGCATACCGCCTGCAACTGGACAAGAACGAGCTGACCCACCCCATCCTGAAAGGCAACATCACCAGCATATACCAAGACAGCGAAGGCGAGTTATGGATTGGCAGCTGGGAAGAAGGGCTGCACCATGTAAAGACCGACGGAACCATCGAAATCTTTGAATACGACGCAAAGAACCCTTACAGCATCTCTTCCAACTTCGTGCGAGCCTGCTGTGAAGACAATCTGGGAAACATCTGGATTGGGACATTCAACGGATTGAACCGGTATGACAAAAGTACGGGACTCTTCCAGAACCACACTGCCAGTGATGCCCAGAGCGACGGACTGACACACTCTTCCATCTGGTGCATCGTAAAGGACAACCAAGGAACGCTGTGGCTGGGGACCTACTTTGGCGGCGTCAACTACTTCAACCCCGAGTACGAGATATACAGCCGCTATATGTATTCGCCCATCGAAAAGAAGGGGCTGAGCAATCCGGTTGTAGGCCGCACCATAGAAGACAAGGACGGCAATCTGTGGATTGGCACCGAAGGGGGCGGACTGAACTATTACAACCGCCGTACCCGTGAGTTCAAATGGTTCCGCCCGGAAATCGGTCCCAACAGTATTTCCCATAACAACATCAAGGCTCTCTATTATGATGCCTCCAAAGACATCATCTGGATAGGAACCCATCTGGGCGGACTGAACAGACTGGACATACGCTCGGGGCGATTCACACACTACCGCATGGAAGCAGGTAATCCGGAGACCTTGCCTTCCGACATCATCCGCGATATCGCGCCTTACCAAGACCACCTGGTGATAGCCACCCAAAACGGAATCTGCCTCTTCGACCCTGCCAACGGGAAATGCCAACAACTGTTCCAGGACAGCAAAGAAGGCAAAAAAATCAAGATGGTGGCAGATGTCACTTTCGACAGCAACGGTACGCTCTGGATTGCAGCCACGGGCGAAGGTGTGTTCAGCTACCGTTTCGATACCGGCAAACTGACCAACTACCGCCATGATACTGCCGACCCACACAGCATCAGCAACAACAATGTAAACAACATTACCCAAGACAGCAAAGGCAATCTGTGGTTCGCCACTTCGGGCAGCGGACTGGACTTATACCGCCCTGCCAGCAACGATTTCGAGAACTTTGACCAAGCGAAGAACGGCCTTTCCAGCGACTGTATCTATGAGACGGAGGAATCCCCCACCAGCGGCAAACTGCTGCTCATCACCAACGAGGGCTTCTCCATCTTCGACTACCGGCAAAAGGCATTCCTGAACTACAGTGCCGAAAACGGTTTCCCAATGACTGCCGTCAATGAGAATGCCCTTTGCGTGACCCGTGACGGAGAAATATTCCTGGGAGGCACGCAGGGAATGATTTCTTTCCATGAAATGGAGTTGAACTTCACGCCGAAACCCTACAAAATCATCCTCTCCCGCCTCATTGTGAACGGAACGGAAATACAAGTGGGAGATGAGACCGGTATCCTGCAGCAAGCCTTGTACTGCACCCCCGAGATTACGCTCAACGCTGACCAGTCCATGTTCAGCATAGAGTTTGCCACTTCAAACTATGTAGCCGCCAACAAAGACGACATCATCTATAAGCTGGAAGGCTTCTCCAACGACTGGAACAGTGCCCGTGGACTGCACAACATCACCTATACCAACCTGAATGCCGGAACCTATAACTTGATTATAAAGCCCAACGGAAAAGACGAGAGCCTTTGTCCGCAAGTCCACCTGACCATACACGTGTTGCCTCCCTACTACAAGACTCCCCTTGCCTATCTTATCTACCTGATAGTGACGGGAATCCTGCTCTGGTATCTGGTGCGTACCTACAAGTCCAGAATCAAGTTGCGTGAATCACTGAAGTACGAACAGAAGCACATCCGTGACGTAGAGGCCCTGAACCAGTCAAAGCTACGTTTCTTCACCAACATTTCCCATGAATTCCGCACCCCGCTGACACTCATCGTGGCCCAAGTGGAAACGCTGATGCAACTCCAGAACTTCACGCCTGCCATATATAACAAGGTACTGGGCATCTACAAGAACAGCATACAGCTACGGGAACTCATCACCGAGCTGCTCGACTTCCGCAAGCAGGAACAAGGGCACATGAAGATAAAGGTAAGTCCACACAACATCGTGAACTTCCTATACGAAAACTATCTGCTTTTCCTGGAATATGCCAGCGCCAAACAAATCAGCCTCTACTTCGAGAAGGAAACAGACAGCCTCGAAGTATGGTATGACCAAAAACAGATGCAGAAAGTGATAAACAACCTGCTGTCCAACGCCGTCAAGCATACCAAGGCGGAAGACAGCATCACCCTCAGCATCAAGACCGAAGGCAGCAATGCCGTCATCCGCGTGACCGATACCGGCAGCGGCATAGATGCCCGGGAAGTGGACAAGATATTCGACCGCTTCTACCAGATAGACCAAATGGACTCTACAGATGCAAGCAAGACGGGTACGGGTATCGGCCTGGCATTGACGAAGGGTATCGTGGAGCTCCATCACGGCACCATCCGTGTGGAAAGCGAACTGGGCAAAGGTAGCAGCTTCATCGTAAACCTGCAATTGGGGAACGCACAGTTTGACGAAGAGCAAATAAATAAGAATGCAGACAGTGTGCAACAAATAGAAATTCCCAAACCGGAAAACGATGCCCTGCTCAAGGCGGAGCTGGAAGAGAGTGCTCCCATCAAACGACTCCCGGATGCAAAAATCCTGATAGTGGAAGACAACGACTCCATCCGCGACATGCTGGCAGGTATCTTCAAGCCCTTCTACGAAGTGCTGACTGCGGCCGACGGAGCGGAAGGACTTGCACTGGTGCGCAGCGAAATGCCCAATATCGTAGTCAGCGACGTGGTGATGCCCAACATGTCGGGAACGGAACTGTGCAAACAGATAAAGAGCGACTTCAACACCTGCCATATTCCCGTGGTACTGCTCACGGCACGTACTGCCATCGAACAGAATATCGAGGGACTGCGCATCGGTGCGGACGACTATATCACCAAGCCGTTCAACACCAATCTATTGATTTCGCGCTGCAACAACCTCGTGAACTCGCGCATCCTCTTGCAGGAGAAGTTCAGCAAGCAGCCGCAAGCCTTTGTACAGATGCTTGCCACCAACCCCATAGACAAGGAGATTCTGGACCGTGCCATGGCAGTCATCGAGCAACATCTGGACGATACGGAGTTCAACGTCAACGTCTTTGCCCGTGAAATGGCAATGGCACGCACCAATCTGTTCACCAAGCTGAAGGCTATCACCGGACAAACTCCGAACGACTTTATCCTAACCATCCGCCTGAAGAAAGGCGCTCTAATGCTGCGCAACAATCCGGAGCTGAATATCACTGAAATTGCGGACCGGATCGGTTTCAGTTCTTCACGCTATTTCTCCAAATGCTTCAAGGACATTTACCATGTCAGCCCACTGGCCTACCGCAAAGGAGAGAATGGAGGAGAGGAAAGTACGGAAGACAGTGAAGAGACATCTTAATATTGTACATCAAGCCATCGCATGATACGGTTTGTACTTTTTCTCCCTTCCCTTGTACTTCCTTATACACCCGATTCCATAAAACCTCTTACCTTTGACCTCAGAATTACAATCTAAAGTCAAAGAACTATGAAGCATTTTTCCCCCTTGTGGTCTCTGATTCCCGGTGCAGCCCTGATAGCGGGATGCGGAAGCCAACCTAAAGACAAGACTTCGGAGCACTCGCCGCAGAAGCCCAATGTAGTATATCTGATTGCTGATGACCTGGGTATCGGCGACCTGAGCTGTTACGGTGCCACCAAAGTAAGCACTCCCAACATTGACCGCCTTGCCGGACAAGGCATGCAGTTTACCAACGCTTATGCCACTTCTTCCACCAGCACTCCTTCCCGTTTCGGCCTGCTGACGGGCATGTATCCCTGGCGACAGAAGAATACCGGCATCGCTCCGGGCAATTCCGAACTCATCATCGATACCGCCTGCGTCACTATGGCCGATATGTTCAAGGAAGAAGGCTACGCCACTGCAGCAGTGGGCAAGTGGCACCTCGGCCTGGGCCCTAAAGGCGGTACAGACTTCAACCACTCCATCAAACCGAACACCCAAGACATCGGCTTTGACTATGAATACATCATCCCCGCTACCGTCGACCGCGTTCCCTGCGTCTTTGTAGAGAACGGACATGTAGTGGGTCTCGACCACAACGACCCTATCACTGTGAGCTACGACCACAAGGTCGGTGACTGGCCCACCGGTCTCGAAAACCCCGAACTCGTCAAGATGAAACCCAGCCAGGGGCACAATAACACCATCATCAACGGCATCCCCCGCATCGGCTGGATGACCGGCGGCAAATCCGCCCTTTGGACAGACGAAGACATTGCCGACGTGATTACAGACAAAGCTAAGAACTTCATCACAGCCCATAAAGACGAACCTTTCTTCCTTTATATGGGTACGCAAGATGTACATGTTCCCCGCGTGCCACATCCGCGTTTCGCCGGCAAGAGTGGTTTGGGCGTACGTGGCGACGTCATCCTCCAGCTGGACTGGACCGTGGGTGAAATCATGCACACTTTGGACAGCCTCGGCATTGCCGACAACACCATTTTTGTATTCTGCAGTGACAACGGTCCCGTCATAGACGACGGCTATCAGGACCAGGCACGCGAACTGCTGAACGGCCATACTCCCATGAAGCACTACCGCGGTGGGAAGTACAGCGCTTTCGATGCCGGTACCCGCATTCCCTTCATTGTACGCTGGCCCAATGGCATCAAGCCCGGCAAACAACAAGCCCTCTTCTCCATGATTGATGTATACGCTTCATTCGCCGCCCTACTGAACCATCCGCTGGAAGCAGGCATCGCTCCCGACAGCCGCGACCAGCTCAACAACTTCCTGGGAACCGACACTGCCGGATGTGACTATATTGTACAACAGAATCTGGACAATACACTCTCCATTATCCAGGGAGACTGGAAATACATAGAGCCCAGCGACAAGCCGGCACTGGAGTATTGGACGAAAACAGAAATGGGAAACGCCCCGCAGCCCCAACTGTACAATCTTTCCATTGATCCGTCCGAAAAAGACAATGTGGCAGAAGCCCATCCGGACAAGGTAAAAACGCTCTCTGCCCTACTGGAAGAGGTGAAGGAAGCAAAGAACCAAAGTGAAAGGGAATAAAAGTACAAGAGTGGTATAGTTCGCAAGTTTTGTACGAATTCGTACTTTTTGCGAACTATTAACTAATGCATTTGTATATTCCATCCCCTACATTTGCGATGTAATTCAACTCTAAAGTGAGTACAAAACGAAGAAACAACCTTTATTAATAACTAATTAAATTAATATTTATGAAACAGAAATCCAGCTTCTTTAAAGCATTAGGTATTATGTTGCTTTCTGTCCTATTTGCCACGCAGGCCAATGCACAGAATCTCACAGTAACAGGTACAGTGACTGACAACTTAGGTCCGGTGATTGGTGCTTCTATCCAGGTGGAAGGAACAAGTAACGGATGTATCACAGACATTGACGGAAACTACACCCTTCCCAATGTTCCGGCAAACGCAACTCTCGTATTCTCCTATATCGGATATCAGACACAAAAGATTGCCGTAGGCGGAAAGACCAAAATCGACGTAAAACTGGCAGAAGACAGCCAATTGCTGCAGGAAGTTGTCGTAGTGGGTTACGGCGTTCAACGTAAGAGTGACCTGACCGGTGCAGTTGCTTCTGTAAAAGCAGCAGATGCATTGAAGAATACCCCGACCGGTAATGTATCCGATGCATTGCAGGGACGTATGGCCGGTGTATCAGTTCTCTCTGGTTCCGGTAATCCTACTGAAGACAATACCATCCGTGTACGTGGTATCAACTCTATCACAGCAGAAACCGGTCCTTTGGTTGTTATCGACGGTTTCATCGGTGGTTCCCTTCAGTCGTTGAATCCTTCCGATATTCAATCTATCGAAGTATTGAAAGACGCATCTGCAACAGCTGTTTACGGTTCTCGCGGTGCAAACGGTGTAATCTTGGTTACTACCAAAAACCCATCCCAAGACAAATTGACCGTATCTTTTAATGCATTTGCCAACATCAAGACTGTAGCCAAGTATGCTGATAATCTTTCTACCTATGAATATGCCAACCTGGTTAATGACTATGGTAAGGAATATTTTGGATACGGCGACAATCACTATTATAGTGCAGAGCAATTAGCAGCCTTCAAGTCTGGCAAAGCAGGTTATGATTACTCAAGAGAAATCTTCCGCAGCCCTGCCGTTACACAGAACTATGAAATGTCTATTGCAGGTGGTGGCGAAAAGACTACTTTCCTGGCATCTCTCCGCTATCAAAACGATGAAGGTATCATCAAGGAGTCAAGTAGCCAAATCTACAGCTGGCGTTTGAAAGTAGATACCAAAATCAAGAAGTGGCTGAAAGCTGGTATGAACATCTATGGTCACTACAGAGAAACAAGTACTCCACGTGTCAATGAATATGATGGTTTAATCCAACAAGCAATGTACTTTCCCAGTACTATTGAACCGCAAGATGAAGATGGAAACTACAATAATTCATTTTTTGAGGGTAGTTCAACTTACAATCCAATGGGGCATATTTGGGAAGCAGACAATGCCAACAAGACAATAAATAATCGTATACAAGGTTATGTCCAGTTTGACATCATGGACGGTTTGAGCTTCCGCTCACAACTGGGAGTTCTGCTTGACAATAGACTAAACACTTCCGTACAAAATGACAAAAGTTACTATGCTTTCAAGAATAGCAATTTATCGCAAGGTCAAGCACGTAGTTACTGGAACACTTCCTGGTTAAACACCAACACATTAAGTTATGTAAAAGAATTTAATGCTAATCATCGTGTCAACGCAACTGCTGTTTTCGAACAGTCTTATGATAATAATTTCAATCATACCGGTACTGCTTATGGTTTGGATTATATTGATAGGATCGGTATAAACAACTTGGCATGGTCAAATGCAGAGCTTGCTACCAATAGCTCCGACCGTGTTATCAATACATTAATGTCAGGTATGTTACGTGTAAACTACGTATTTATGAACCGTTACATGGTTACTGCATCTATTCGCGCAGATGGTTCTTCACGTCTTGTTGATAAATGGAGCTATTTCCCATCTGCAGCTTTGGCTTGGGACTTGAAACAAGAAAGTTTTTTGAAAGACAACAGCTTTATCGACCAATTGAAACTTCGCCTCGGTTATGGTTCTGTAGGTAACCAAGCTGTAGAAGCTTACCGCCCCTATTCCAAACGTACTCCAATAAGAAATAGTGATGGCTCCACCTCTTATAAAGTAGACCGCCCTGCTGCTCCTTACCTAAAATGGGAACGTAACGACCAGTTCAATGCAGGTGTTGATTTTGGTATACTCAACGGTCGCATACGCTTGACTGCCGATTGGTATAGCAAATTATCCAAAGATATTTTGTTGGATCTGGCACAACCAACACACATGGGATTTCCCTCATTGTTGATGAACTCTGGCGAAATCAAGAATACTGGTATAGAGTTCACAATCAGTGCAGACCCATTTACCGGTAAAGGCTTCAGCTGGCATACCGACGTTACTTTATCGCATAATAAAGGAACTTTCAACAGCATACCTACAGCTAACCATCGCCAACAGCAAGCCGGAAGTTTCCAAAATCAATTATTCCAGATGATTGAAGGTGAAAAATTAGGTACATTCTGGGGATATACTTTCGGAGGTATCTGGCAGGAAGATGAAGTGAACGCTCCATTCGTAGACGCCAACGGTCAAACAAATGGCAAAACAAACGGTGAAGTCTATAAAGTCGTAGCTGGTAACTCTAAATATGTAGATACCAATAAAGACGGAGTACTGAATGATGCAGACCAAGGTATCATCGGCTGTGGTCAACCGACATTTAACTGGGGTTGGAACAATAGCTTCAATTACAAGAATTTTGATTTCTCATTCTTTATGGTAGGTTTCCATGGCTTTGATATATACAATGCAACTCATCAAATGGGATTCAATACAGTTTCCGGTCAGAACATGGCTGCAGTAACTCCAATGCGTGACTTCTTGAACCGTTGGACGCCAACCAATACAAATACAGATGTACCGGGTTTCGTACAAGGAGGCACAGAAAACAAAGTATTCAGCAGTCGTTTTGTAGAAAATGGAAGCTTTATCAAGATGAAAAGTATCACCTTGGGTTACACTTTGCCCGAATTAGCCTGCAAATCACTTGGTATCAGCAATCTCCGACTTTATGTTTCCATCCAGAATCCGTTCCATATCACCAACTATTCCGGTCTGGATCCTGAAGCAACAATGGGAAGCCCACTGATACAAGGTGTTGATTGGGGCTCATATCCTAACAGCCGTAATTATCTGATTGGTTTAAATTTTGCATTCTAATGATTTACCTTTTAAACAAGAATAATATGAAAAAATTAGCATATATAGCAACAATAGCCTGCAGTATGTTCCTGACAACTTCTTGTGTAGACCTGACCCAAGAGCCACAGTCTTTCATTACTGATGAAGATTACATTGCCAGCATGGACCTAACAGGTCTTCAACAAGCTGCAACAGGACTTTATAACGATTTATGGAATGGGAACTATGGTTTTAACTGCCGTTTACAACGCATAAATGTATGTGCAGATGATATTACTTATCGTGCGGCAAAAGCAAATAATGAATTGGCCAATTACTATAGACTATCTCCCAATATCACAGCCAACACTGCAGATTTCGATACTACTTGGTCACTATTTTTTGCCGTTATCAACCACTCCAATACACTTATTAATAAGACGGTATTACCGGAAAATGCAGACCAAGCCAAGAAGTTTGAAGAAGTATTAGGAGAAGCTTACTTCCTCCGTGGACTTTCTTATTTTTATTTGGTACGCATGTATGGTGATGTACCCCTAATTCTAGCAGAAACAGACGCTTCAACGTACATGCCGAGAACTGCTGTTGCAGAAATCTATGATCAAGCGATTATTCCTAGCTTGAAAAAAGCAGTAGAAATATTACCGGCAAAAAGTCGCAGCGGCTTCAGCTCTACTCCTTCCAAATGGGCAGCCGAAGCTTGTCTGGCAGACGCTTACATGACAATGGCCGGTTGGCCTTTGAAAAGAGGACAAGAGTATTACTCACTGGCAGCGGCTGCAGCTAAAGACATCATAGACAACTCTGGTTTGTACCTGACCGAAGAATATGCAGAATTGTGGAAAGAAGCCAATAAAGCACAACCCAATGAAGTAATGTTTGCCATCCACCATAATGCGAAGATGAAGACGGCAAGTAACTATGGAAAGTCTTACTACCCCAGCGATTTTGCCCCCAATGCCGGTTGGTCTGACTACTATGCAAACGAAAGCTTCTTTCTAAATTATCCGGATGATGCACGTAAAGAGTGGAATTATATGACAGAATGGGAAACTAAAAACGGTCATGTCACTTATAAAGAAAGTGCCGATAAGCTTCCCGCCATTTCCAAGTATTATGACTATGACAACGGCGCACCCGGTAAGAGTGCCCAAGCTAATGGTATCACTTGTATCTACCGTTACGCCGATGTCCTGCTGATGTACGCAGAAGCTTCCACCCGTGCCACAAACAGTGTAAACGCACAAGCTTTGGATGCCATTCAGAAAGTACAGAAACGTGCCGGTTATGCACAAGACCAGCTGACCACAACTACTGATCCTACAGCTTTCACAACAGCTGTATTCAACGAACGCGGTTGGGAATTCTTTGCAGAAATGAAACGTTGGTTCGAACTTGTTCGTCTGGAAAAGGTAAGTGAAGTTAGAGCCGAGACTTGGAATGGTTCGCTTTTCCAAAGCAACAACCATTATTACTTCCCCATACCTTATCAGCAAATCCGTCTGACACAGTGGACTAATAATGCAGGCTACTAATACTGATAAAAACGTAATAACACAAAACTTCTAACCTTATTTATCAAGAAATCAAATAGACCTTAATCAATTTGATATGTACGAAAGGGAGGGGCCGTGAGGTTCCTCCCTTTTATTTATCAATACAATGTAATACTACCCAAACAACATCCAACTAAATCAGGGAAAAGACATCCAGCTGGAAACTAAAAGCTTCATGCTGAAAACTAACAATATAAGACTATCCCTAATAGATAAAACAACGATATCACTCTATTTCCAATACTCTCATTAGAGCGTGATAGATAGGTATGAAAAAACACCTATCACACCCTAATAAATTTATAATCACATATATACTCCTTTGCGTGATAGCGTGACAGATGTTTTTATTTTTTTGTGTAGAAACAAAAATACCAGTAAATGCTATTTCTTTTCCGTACTTTCAAAGTGGCGTTGCTGCTGTTCCACCTGCTTCATTTCATTGATACGTTCCTGCTCTTCCCTGGCAAGGCGCTCTATTTCATTGAAGTCAATCTCTCCGACTTCAGTTTTTCCAAAGATTTCCGTCTTTTGCGGAACCGGAAGCTCTCTATACAAGGCTACACGTTCCGCAGGCAAAGTAGCTATTTCAATCACTGCCTGGGGATGGAACTGTATACCTGGATGCAAAAGACGTGCTTTTATTTTGATAGTACCTGCTTTCGTTGTTGTACGGATCAGTGCAGGTGCAGTCCCCCAACGACTGACACGGGGATTGGCTTCTACCTCTCTTCCACCGACCAACTCTCCTTCTCCTTCCACCTCAAAAATAACGGTTTCTTGAGAAAGGCGCTTTACATAGCCATCCTTATCGGTAATGGAAGCAATCACCGTGACCATATCCGAACCATTGGCACGCAGGGGCAGTCCAGAATCAACAGTCAGTACAAGCTGTTCATTACGTTTGGAAGGCATATTCTTGGTCCTAGCAACAATCTTGCCATCCAGGAATCCCTCAGCCACAATACTACATTGTTCCGGTTTCCCGGCCCGATGAAGTGCCCGGACATCCACAAAGCTATAAGCACCCTTAAAAACAACGGGAGGATGACGAATCCCCTTCTCCTCCAGCAACGGCACTTGCACAAGGGTGTCTTTTTCGTTCACAATGACACGTACACTATCACAGTTGGTATAAACCACTATATCCTCGGGGGAAAAAGGAGTCATGGCATTAGCTATATACACCATCGGCCCACTATCAGCCTGCTCCAAGTGCAGGTGCGGATCACGCTGGCTCATCATCATGTAATAGGAATACTTTGGCTGACGGAACATATCCATCAGTCCTCCCCAGAAAGGGTCAGGATGATAACCACGCTGGTGGTCAAACGAATGCCACAAGGCACCTCCTATATGCCCCCGAGGAGATTTGTAGAACTGATCAACCGTAAGAGAGCCGCCATAATCCTTGCGGGCATAGTGCTGGGCCTGGCGAATCTGTGGCTCTTCACCCCATTCACGTGCCACACGGCTGTAAGAATTGTGGGAATTCCAGTCATCCACACAGTCACCATACTCCCGGGTAAAGCAGGATTTGCCTGCATTCCGGTAAAACGCCTCGTTCTTGGGGGCTGTATAAACTACATCATATCCCATTGCTCCTTTGCTCTTGTCATCAATGGCAGCATAGCAACCCGGAGCCGGATACTCTTCATGAGTAGCCCGATAGGCATTCTGTGCGAAAGACTCCGGAAAAGCCGTCTCATTAAGTACCGGTTCCCACAGAAGGACAGACGGATGATTACGGTCTCGACGGACCATATTACGGATGTCGGAAAGGATACGTTCTTCAAACACCGGTTCCGGATTCCAGTACTGCCAGCCGGGAGTGGCTACAATAATGAACATGCCCAGTTCATCGCAGGCATCCATAAATGCAGGGTCTTGGGGATAGTGTGCCGAGCGTATAATCCGGAAACCAGCATCACGCATTTTCTTCACGTCCAGCCAATGCAGGTTGTTGGGTACGGCATTCCCGATATAAGCATAGTCCTGATGGCGGTTTACCCCCATCAGCTTGTCTCCGAACGGCTTACCGTTGATATAGAGACCGTCGGCACCGCGAAACTCAATGCTTCGGATACCGATACGGGAAACAACAGCGTCGCACAGCTTGCCGTTAAGATAGACAGAGGTGCGGAGCCGATACAGATTCGGAGTATCGGGATGCCACAAAGACGGATTTCTGACAGTGAGCTGCTGCATGACGTGTCCATCACTTCCGGCAGACAAGCTGAGACTTTTCCTTGTACTGGCCACCTGCTTGCCAACAGCATCCAGCAGGGTTGACTCCACTACCACCCGGCAACCACTCTCTCTATCATTGACGATATGAGTCTTGACATTCACCCGAGCCTTTTGGTCCGACACATCCTCATAGCTGACAAACACGCCTCCCCCAGCCACCTGGCCAGCCTCATTGGCATCGCTTACATGCACGTCACCGGTACAGATAAGATAACAATCACGGTAGATGCCACCAAATACACAAAAATCCATCGTATACTGTTTGCGCCCCGGCGGGAAAGAAGGGTCATCACTGTTATCAGCACATACGGCAACGGTTACCTCATCACCTGGACGCACACCAACAGCAGTCAAATCTATACTCACCGGGAGAAAACCACCGAAGTGCTCCTTTACTTTGTAACCATTGATATAAAAGCTGCTTTTACCCATAACCGCCTCAAAATAGAGGGACAACCGCTTACCTTGATACCGAGTATCGACAGTGAAACGCTTGGAATACCAGGCCGGCCCCTGATAATTGCGAGAACCGCTCGCCTCGGAAGGAACCAGCTGTACGGTATGCGGTAGGTTTACCAGCTCCCACTTGCTGTCATCCAGTTGCAAAGGATCAGCTTTTAAAGGAATATCCCCCCGATGAAAACGCCATCCGGGATTAAAGTCCAATACCTCGCGGCCGGAATTGGGCACCGGATAAAAACTGGCAGCAGAAAAGTGTTCTTGTGCTTGCAGTACACCGATGCAAGCCCAGAAAATAATTAATAAAAGAATCTTTTTCATAATCTATATCATTGATTTGTCATTCTATCCACACGTATTACCGCCGGTTTTCCACAAAGCATCCCCTGCGGCATAGGTACTTTGATTTCCCTTCCATTGAGAACAATCCGAATCCCTTTCAGAGCCGCATTCATGCAAGCATCGGTGACAGAAACCACAATCTCCCCTGCTTCTTCCCTTATCAGCACCGCACACGGGGCAGAAGCGGAAAGAGACAAACCTTCTGCCTGCAAACCTTTATTGCCGGGATACAAGACAGCTTCCACCACCTTTCCATCCATAGAGCAGACCGCCTGCACCAGGGTATCGTTCTGCAATACCCGGAACGGCAGTTCATCCGACGGTATCTGCCGGCCTGCATAAACCACATAGCCATAGGTATCATCAACCGGACGCTGTCCATGATTTGCCCACAGACGGAGGATTCTGGCTTCTGAGGGCAAGCCTTGTTTCTTTTCATTCACCTTGTTCCGCTTCACCCAATCTGTGGGACGAATCTCGCAAGTAACAAATGCTTCACGGGTATACTCAGGAAGTATCCGATAGGCAAACTTACCTTTCTGCACCAGCCAGAGGGGAGTACCATCTGCCGACAAAAGCGAGTGAGTGCCGGAAGCGACAAGCTCCATTTTTCCCCTTTTCATCGAGAAAACTTCATCCGTCCAAGCCGTCTGGTCGATGGTGGTGCGAATCTCCCCATCCAGTTCAGGACGCTTATTGGTTACGCCCGCACCCAAAGCTACCATGTAATCTCCCAGAATGAAATAAGACTTATATGCCTTGAAGCCATAAAGAACCTCGTTCAAACCCTCACTGTTCCCCTTGTCGTTCACACCCTCTTTCGCAGAAGCGTTCATCTTTTCGAAGATATATCCTGCAACGGCATTACTCCCGCCATCCGTAGCACCGGCAGCAAAATTACTCCTGCTGCAATAACCACGCCAATTCTCTACGGGAACCAGTTTGTCCATGCCTTCGCGTGCAGTCACACCCGGGGAAGCGGTGACATCCCAACCGCCCATAATCCGGAAATACTCATCGCCGCTGCGCTAGAACAACGTCATTCCATCCGTCGGATAGAAATTGTAGGCATCAGCAAAACTGGCGGCACTCTCCAGTCCGTCACAACGGACAGAGGCCATATTAATCGTGATATGATAGTCGGGGGTCTTCTTTATCAAGTCGTCGTTGTTGAAGAACCAACGGGTACCGGAATAGATGCCCGGAGCATACTCCTCCATCATGATGCGATTCTTCTTCACCTCTTGCTGCAATTGCAACAGTTCCCGCTGCTCTTCGGGGGTGAAAGAGTCCATCCAGTTGCCGATAAGGTTATCCAGCATTCCGGCATAAGGGATGGAAAGCTCTGTGGAATTATATACATACGAGCCACGGTCCAGGCAAGGAAGGCGATATCCCTTATAATAATACCAGGCACCACCACGCAGGAAATTAAGAAGTGCCTGCACATTATTCCGGCCCAGATTCTTGGCCCAGGGAGAGCCTTTCAGCATATTCAGCATTTTAAGTGCATTGGAAGTCCCGTCAATGGGATAGCCCCAAATCAGGCATTGCTTTCCATGTCCCCAACCTGCCCCGTCGGCAGTGAATCCCTCAGTCCAAAAAGCATCGGAATACGTAGTTTGGGAGGTCATACTGATACCGCGCTGGCAAACTTCCGCCAGCAAGTCTATCATAGGAATGGAACGGTACATGGCGGCCACGGGCAATAGGGAACGATAGGCCAATGCATTGCCGCCCACCCACCACACATGGTTGCGGAAACGGGAAATGGAAACTACATTCTCATCGGTTTCGTCGTGGCGGAGAGGTTGGGTCCAAGCTTGTAAGGCAATGGTTTTCAACATATCGCACGCCTCTTGCAGCAATGTGCCGCCTTTCCCACCTTCAGCATCGTCCATCTGTTTCAGATAGCAGAAATAAGTATTGACCGCTGCCGTAGGTATGGCAAAGCAAGATGCATGGAAACGGGGACCGTCATTGGGGCGTCCTGCCTCGATACCGCCGTAATGCAAGATTGCCTTCAGCACTTTACCGGACAAGGCCTGCTCTTCTGTCAGTTCACCTTTACGATAGGCATCCGCTACTTTCCAGATACGGTTGAAGGCATCCGCCACGAACAAGCCTATTTCGGCCTGCGGGTTGGAGTAAGGCTTCTGAAAGGCATTCTCTTTGCGGAATTGCTCTTCCTGCTCCCTTAAACCAGAAAAGATACCGTCGGCAGTGAGTTGTGCCAGACACTCCTGCGCACTCAACCGGGTGTCCAGGGAATGATAACGGTAAGGATGCTGCGCAAAGGAAGCGCGGAAAGCCTTGATGGACTTCTCCTTCTCTGCATCCCCCCGCTGCCGGGCTTCGTTGTAGTAACGGTGATAATTATTGAAAGCAAACTGCGTTTCCTTCTCCTGCGGAAAAGCGGTTGCGGCCAAGCAAAGGCCGAGAATGGTCAGAATAAGGTTTCTCTGCATATTAGAATCGTATTGGTTATTGTATAATGTCCGATTATATTTTCAGCAAATATAATGAAAGGCAGAGGGAAGAAATGACGGCAATCATACAAAACAGATGCAGTTTTCGTACGGAACTGGCTGAGTGCGGCAACAGGCATAAAAAGATTGGCTATCTTTGTTTCATCATAATAACCTTATTAACAACACTCCCCATGAAAAGACATCATCTGCTTTTTCTCTTTGCCGCTTTCATAGCTATAACGTCTTCTGCCCAGAAGCTGGACAATCTGGTAGAACTGAAACAGAAGTCGGAAAACCCACTGTTTCATCACTTGGACAAAGCTCCACGTACACCAGCTTTCGAGTGCGAAGGCTATTGGGCCTGGGGAAGTTCGGTAGTGAAAGGAGATGACGGCAAGTACCATATGTTCGTTTCCCGCTTTCCCAAAAGCTTGCCGTTCCATCCGGGATGGATGGTAGCCTCGGAGATTGTACATGCCGTATCCGAGATACCGCAGGGACCTTATCGGTTCAGCGAAGTGGCCCTCCCTGCCCGTGGTGCGCAATACTGGGACGGACGCTCCACACACAATCCACGCATTTTGAGGCAGAACGGGAAATACTACCTTATCTATATGGGTTCCACCCACCCCTTTGCCGACCCTACTTACGAACAACTCACCCTGAAAAGCCCCTGGTGTACCGTTGCCCGCGCCAACAAACGCGTGGGACTGGCCGTTGCCGACTCGCCCTACGGTCCGTGGAAACGCTTGGACGAGCCCATCTTGAAGACCAAGCCCAATACTTTCTACAGTTTTCTGACCTCAAATCCCTCGCCTATCATTCAAGAAGACGGTTCGGTGATGATGATATTCAAGGGGCGACATTACACGAACGGTTACCTGCACTCGGCCATGAGCCTCGGAATGGCTTATGCTCCTACCATAGAAGGCCCTTATCGAGTGCTGAACAATGACTGTCCCATCTTTGAAGTAGACGGTCAGGGCGAAGCGGAAGACCCTTTCCTCTGGAAAGATGCAGACGGCTATCATGCCATCTTCAAAGACCATGTAGCCAAGTTTACCGGCGAACGGGGCGGAGGCGTCATGGCACATTCCAAAGACGGCATCCAATGGACGGTGGACAAAGACCCGAAAGCCTACTCGCTCACTGTGGAGTGGGAAGACGGCAGCGTGGAGAAGCAAGGACAACTGGAACGCCCCTTCATCCTCTTCGAGGACGGAAAGCCTGCCTACATCTTCTTTGCCACGATGGACGGGCCCGGAGGATTCGAAAATGCATCCCGTTCTTGGAATATGGTGATTCCCATCAAAGATCGGAAGTAAAAATGTGTATCTTTGCAGCCATGAACGAGAACATATTACCCATCCACTTCGCCCCGCTGCAAGGCTACACCGATGCCGTCTACCGGCGGGCGCATGCACGCATATTCGGCGGCATAGAGACCTATTACTCTCCTTTCGTACGCATGGAGCACGGAGAAATCCGGCGGAAAGATGCCCGTGACATTGAGCCGGACAACAACCCGGACCTGCACCTCATCCCCCAGCTCATTGCTCCGGATGCGGACAAGCTGGAGCACATAATGTCCCTTTTCATCGAAAAAGGATACCAGGAAGCGGACATCAATCTGGGTTGTCCTTTTCCGATGCTGGCCCGGCGCCACAATGGCTGCGGCATGCTGCCCTATCCCGAAGAAGTGAAGGCGCTGCTCTCCGAAGCCATCGACCGACATCCCGACATCCGTTTCTCCGTGAAGCTGCGTCTGGGCTGGGAGCAGGCAGAGGAGTGTCTTGCCCTGCTACCGCTGTTCAACGAACTCCCCCTCGCACACATCATCCTGCACCCGCGTCTGGGCAAGCAGCAATACAAAGGAGAGGTAGACCTGGAGGGATTTGAAGCTTTCTACAAAGAGTGCACCCACCCTCTGTTCTACAACGGAGACCTGCATACCGCGAATGATATCCGTTCTATCACCACACGGTTCCCCCGATTGGCAGGTATCGTCATCGGCCGCGGGCTACTCGCCAATCCTGCCCTGGCGCTGGAATACAAGCAAGGAACCCCGATTTCTCCCGATGAAATGGCGAAAAAAGTGGGACAACTACACACCGAGGTCTTCAACGCCTATCAAGAGCTACTGCAAGGCGGTGAGGCACAGCTATTAATGAAAATGAAAAGTTTCTGGGAGTACCTATTGCCGGACGGAGACCGCAAAGCGAGAAAGACCATTCATAAGACCAGCAAACTGGCAAACTATCAGTCAGCAGTAAGCAATCTGCTCGGAACATATTAAACAACCGTTTCCAGTATCTTTCTCTATAGGAGAGAAAGGCTAAGACTCCTATACCGAATACCCACAACACCCGGATGTATTCACCCAAAACATGGGGATGTATTACCCCAAAACATCCCCATGTTTTATAGCACAACACCCGGATGTTATGGGGTAAAACATCCGGGTGTTGTGGGTATTCAGTATCAATGTCTAACCTATACTCTCCCTACCTCTTTAGCTCTACCTCTAAGCTTGCAGCATCCCGGCAAGTAAAGCGCAGCACAGTCTGATTCTTGTCTGCCGACAACACCTTGCAATAGGACGTCTCGGCAACCTTCCACTGTCCCTTCAAAGTAACGGTTACGGGAATCTCCTGACTCTCATTGTCAGTCCACGGGCGTGAATAGATACTGCGCTCAATACGTTTTCCGTCCTTATCGAAAGCCTCGTCACTCGGACCACGATACAAGGCCAGGTCGGGCTGGGAAACAGTCAGCAGAAGCTTGTCCTTATATTCGCGTATCATGACAAGGCACGATGTATCGGCTTTCTGCAACAATCCACCGTCGGGCAGAGCCTGCGGAGTCTCAAACAAGACGTAAGAAGTAAGACTGTCTGCCGGAGAACGCACAATGTGGGCGTTGCGGTCTTGCCGGAGAATCTTGTAAGTGGGTTTCTTGGCGAATGCCTTCAAAGCGGCGGCATCCGTGTGGGGCAGCACTGCATATTCGTAGGAAGCGCCTTTCGGGGCTTTGCCATGTTGCAATGTCAAGGACACCCAGTCGCCGGAAGTAGGCTTGGTGCTACGCTCGCCTACGGTCACTTGCGGGAAGTTCTTCTCATATCGGGCAGTAGGACGGGAAGCTTTGGAAATGTAATAACCTATGCCGTTGGGGTCTATATAAGTCTGTCCATCACTCTGATAGGACTCCCAGTACCGGCGGGTTTCGGGAGTGGTGGCGGCAAGCTGGAACACGGTGGTTTCCGTTGGATATTCGGTATTTAGGTTTTCGATGTCCGTACCGAGGCATACAATGGTGCCGTCGAAGAAATGGAACGACTTGCGGGCACGGTGAGAACCGTTATACTTATCATGTTCATGCAGCACCATACCGAAGTTACCGTTCAGATGTGCTTGGGACAAACCGCCGGCAAAAGCTTCGTCGGAATAGAGCATCTCCTCCATGCCGGAGAAGGTATCGACATTCAATACCCGGGCACGCAGCTGGTCGAAAGGCAAATGAATGCTCGTGACACCCGGAATACGATTCCAGTCGAAACCGGCCTCCTGCCAGCCACTGGTGGCAAAAGTAACCATTTCATCGGGTTTTCCGGTAAGAATCTGCATGCTGCCATGTGCCAGATAACGGCCATAGAAGTTGGCGGGGAGATAGTGCTCGGCAGCCCAGAGGTAACGGGAATGTCCGCGTACTACGGCAGCCCAGTTGCTGCGACGCTGTACGGATACACAACCGTAACCCAAAGCCAGATTGCCTTGCGGGTCGGGTTCCGGACGGAAGCCTTGGGCTTCGAGCAACTTCTTCATCTCCAATTCGTGGCAGGTAGAAGCCTTCGGCAGATAGTCGGGCGCATTCTTGTCCGGAGCTTCTGTATAGGCAACCAGGCGCAGATAGGCAGCAGCCATTTCGGGGTCATACTTCTGCTTGCCATCCGGCGTACCGGCAATGGCCATCGTGGCATATTGGATAGGTATCAGGCTTCCTCCCCCGTTGGGATGGCGTCCGGACATGGAGAGAGACCATTGCTTCAGATTGCAATAGAAACGCATGGTGAGAAGCACTTTCTTCACCGTCTCGTGTGCCTGCTCGGACAGACGGAACTCGGTACCACTCAGCAAGTAAATCATATTAGTGGCACCGTCCAGACCGCCCACTGCATAGGCAGGATAATTGTTGCAATGATGGAAGCAAGCACCGTCCGGCTTGAAAGAACCGGCCAATCCCGGCGCAGGAAGGCAGCCTTTGTCCAGCCAACGGGAGAAGGAACGCAGGTATTGCAGTTTCTCCGGTGTATCCTCCATAATCAGAATGCTGGCTATGCGGCCTTGCAACTTGGTGTTGAACGTATCTATATCAATACCGTTGACGGCAGGTTCGGGATATACCTCATTGGTGATGGCATACCAGTTGAGCGTACGTACCGCCTCTTCCAGCTTACCTGCCTCACGCAACACGTCCTTCATCAAGAAATAAGCCACAAACAGACCGCGCATACTATATCCGTAATGGTGGATATTCCCCCAGCAACTGCCATAGGCAATACCCTGGTCGGTGGCATTGTCGTACATGGCGATGAATTTCTGCTCCAACTCGTGTTTCAGCGCCGCATCCTCCGCATTGTTGTAGGCGATGGCGACGCGTTTCATCAGGTTGAAATAGTCGCTTATCTCTATCCCCAGTCTGGAGAACATATCTTTGTCCCAATCGGGTACCATACGTTCGTATGCCTCGGAGTGACGTACGAAATAGATAGGACGTCCTGCCACCTTGCCGTTCTTGTAGGTAATCCGATAAAAATCATACTTCTCACGGATGGACTGCATCTCCTTGTCCGAAAGTGCGGAAGGCGTGTAGAGCATGTTGCGGAAACGCTTCTCCATAATCCGTATATCCTGCTTCTGCGCCTCGGTCACGTCTGTCAAAGGAATGTCCGGTTTCCACAAGGAGTGTTCGTAGATAACCAGCCAGTGGTTGGTGGTTCCCTTATTTACAAACGGTACCTGCAAGTCGGCAGTCTGCTGGCGGGCATCCACCTTGCTGGCAGTAATCAGATGGTCGAAAAAGAGTTTCCCTTTCACATCAGGGGCTACAATGCGGATTTCGTCCATCCCTTCTTCCGGGGTGCCTTGCATATCGCGTTCATAACATACCCATGCTCCGCGCCAACCGGTGAAGTTGATGCCAAAAGGAAAAGAGGTGCATACCTTGCCGTCCTTCAGGAACTCGAACCGAATCTGCTTGTCCTGGGCCTGCTCATTGTACACCCATACGATGAAAGCCGAAAGATAGGTGTCTTTCCCCGTCGGGTCTTTCTTCTCAAACTTCAAGTCTTTTTTGATAGACAGTGCGGCACCCGGCTCGAAAGTCCAGCTCAAACTGTGGTCACCATCCCTATAATGTTCGTCGCTAATGCCCAACTGCGAACCAGCTGCCGTAGTGACAAACGCCGGAACCTGCTTCTCCTCAAAAGAAAGCAAGCGCTCATTCTTCACGATTTGTGCATGTACACTGCCCGGCAGCAACATGCAAACGAGCGCTACCGCTCCTATTTTCCATTTACTGAATTGCATCATGTCTGTTTATTTAAGGTTATCGATATTTGCTACTTGGAAATCTGCAAAACGTACGTGGTTCTGCCACAACCGTAAGGCGAAATAGCCGTCTCCTTTGCCATCGGCAACCGGTAAGCTGAAAAGCTCTTCACCATCCATGGCATAAGTGGTGGCTCCATTCTCCACACGGATTTTAACTTCATACCAATGGTTGGGCTTCAAAAGGTGGGCGGCATCGGTATACTCTTTCAAGATGGGTTTAATCTTTGCATCGTCCACTCCATAATACTCTCCATGGTATTCACGGAAACGCGTAGTTCCATTATCATTACCGCCGTAGCCCACATAGTAAAGGTCCAGCGTATTGTAATTCTTGAACTCGCCGTTGCGCCATGCACTGCGGGCAAAGAAGTCATCCGGATGCCGGGGGTCATCGGCCCCCCAAAAACAATTCAAGTCGCTGAGACGGTCGTAGCTACCATTCTCAACCACCACTTGTACCCGGTAGGTAATCTCATAGTTTCCCGTCAACCGTTCCTTATACCAAAGGGACAGCCCGTCCGGAGATACAATATCCATCGTATCGCCGATACATGTAATTTCCACTTTTCCGGAAGAATCCTCCACGACCCAGGCGGTAAGCCGGCAGGAAGCGCCCATCTCCATACCGGGGAGGACACATAAGAGAAGTTGCATCAAAAGAAGTTGTAACCGCATATTTCAATGTATTAGTACGGTACAAAGAAACCCCTCTTTTTGGAAAAAGAGGGGCATAAATCGTACAGAAGAAGGATAAAATAATGATTGAGGCGGATTTCTGCCCCCACTTCATCAAGGATGAAGTTCTTCGAAAGCCTTGTTTTCCTCTTGTACCGCCTGAATAGTTTCTTCCAGTTCATTGATAGGGAGATCGAAGTTGTACCAGTCGTTATAGCAGTCGGTGACATACCACTTGCCATCCGTCAGTTCAAAGACCACACGAAGGGAAGGTTCTGATTCATCATAGCCTGCTTCGAACTCTTTATGGGCAGGCTCATTGACAGTGAAGTGAGAAATATAGGTACCTCCCTCCTCTTCGGTAGTACGTCCTTCCTTCAGCGTTTCTTCGTCTAGCAATGCCCACTTCTCGCGGGTGAAGGGAAAAGTCTGTTCCGTCTCACCGTCATCCTTCAAGAGGGCGATGGGAGACTTCAAAGGAAACTTGATTCGGGAATACTGGAATGAAGCACTGGACGTGAATTTCTGGAGAAATGTCTTGAAATCCTCCTCTTCGGCAGCCAGACCATTGAGAGTCGTCAGCATGAGTGCCGCAAACAGACAAAAAACAAAGCGGATAGCCTTCATATACTCGGATTATTTTTCAATGCGCAAAGATAATATAAAAGTAATAAAATGCTAAGGCTATGGGGCGATAATTATTATCATCTATGTTTCAGATACTCGTAACCAAACCGGCAACGCAAGCAGTCTTTCTTGTCACAATATTCCTTTTGAAGTTGAAGCAGAGCCTGCGAATCGGCAGCGGTAGATACCGGCAAACCGGCACCATCCCAAAGTCGGGTTACGTGATTGTTTTCGGCCTTCAAGGATTCAAGGAAACGGGTGGCACGGTCACACAAAACGTCATCGGCCTTGTGCAGGCCATAAGCATAAAGAAACGGGATGACCGTATTGATGGCAATCAGATTCAAGGCGCCATCCCCTACCCGCTTTTCCCTCCGGGGTGAAACCTTTCTGAAGTTGAAGTGCTCCTCCCAATACGCGGAAGTCCTGGCTGTCAGTATCTTCTTCACCGCTTCCAGCGTTTCCGCCTCCATGACACGCGAGAAGAGTGCCTGCTCCTTGTGATACAGACAGGCAAGCTGGGCCAGGCGTACATGTGGAAAGTTATCGGGACGAAGACGCAGAAACCGCCACTGCTCAACAGACATGGGAGCTGGCAGCTCGAACTTGTGTTGCAGGTAGCGGAACTCTTTCTGAAGTATCAAATAATAATCATCTGCCTCTGCCGAGACCTCCTCCAGCAGGCCTGCCTGCCCCAGGAAGAAAGCCTCCACTTGAAACAGACTGTCCCGATGCTTGTCTACGGCGCGGAATGGAAGGCGGTTTGCCCATGCCTCGAAAGCATCCCCATTCAGCCCGAAGCCGAAGTTACGAGCAAGAGTAATGAAGAAAACATCTTCCCAATGATGATTGCAGCGTTCGAGCCGCTGGGATATGACGCATGCTTTCTGCTCAAAACGCTCTACCTGCAAAGCGGACAGCCAGGAATGGACGGTCAGCTTTGGGAGGGAGGCAAGGATGGAATAGCAGGGAGGATAAATCTCTGTCTGCCGAAGCTCTTCATAGCGCAAGCGGACAGTGTCGGGGCAAGTGAGCACCATCTGGGGAACCAGCTCACCGTTCGTGCGGTACACATCACAATTCGATTCGCCCACCACGTGCAGGATGACGGTATCATACGCCTTGTCACGGTCGTGCCTATGGAGCAGCCAGTCTGATGCCTGCGTATGCACTTCGACGTTGCCCACCCAGAGCGTACCGTCTATTTTCAGTTTGGCATTAAAAAAATCGGGGCCTGCATTCATGTTCGGCAAACCGGGATCTATCACTTCTACCGGCCGGCCGGAGGTTGTCTGGAGCAATGACAAAGGAAATATTTTGTGCTTCCAAACATAATGCAGTAGTTGTTCCATGTTAACAAGACGTTAATGTTGAGCACAAATGTAAGAAAAAGATTATCTTTGCGACCTATAGTTTGTTGATAAACTAAATAAAAACAGATAGAAACAATGAAAATCGCATTAATCGGCTACGGAAAAATGGGCAAGGAAATCGAGAAAATAGCCCTTGGCCGCGGACACGAAATTGTAAGCATCATCGATGTCGACAATCAGGAAGACTTTGAATCGGCAGCCTTCAAGAGCGCCGACGTTGCCATAGAGTTCACCAACCCCATGGTTGCATACAATAACTATATGAAGGCATTCCGCGCCGGGGTCAAACTGGTATCCGGCAGTACGGGCTGGATGGCGGAACATGGAGACGAAGTGAAGAGACTTTGTACCGAAGGCGGCAAGACACTGTTCTGGTCGTCCAACTTCAGTCTGGGAGTAAGCATATTCTCTGCCGTCAACAAGTACCTCGCAAAGATAATGAACCAATTCCCTGCCTATGATGTGACAATGAGCGAAACGCACCACATCCACAAGATGGACGCTCCGAGCGGAACGGCCATCACGCTTGCCGAAGGTATTCTGGAGAATCTCGACCGTAAGGACAAATGGATAGAAGGAACTTTCCAGGCTCCCGACGGAACCGTTTCGGGCTCTACGGAATGTGCAGCCAATGAGCTACCCATAAGTTCTATCCGCGAAGGAGAAGTACCGGGCATCCACAGCATCCGCTACGACTCCGAAGCCGACAGCATCACTATCACCCACGATGCCAAGAATCGCAGGGGATTTGCCTTGGGAGCTGTCCTTGCTGCCGAATATACCGCCAAGCACGAAGGTGCTTTGGGAATGAGTGACTTGTTTCCATTTTTAAAAGACTAAAACATCATGAGAAAAGCAACACGCACCCAATGGATTAAATTCAGTATAGTCACCTTGCTCTACCTTGCCTTTCTGGTTTGGGTAAAAAGCTGGCTGGGACTGATTGTACTACCCTTCATTTTTGACATCTACATCAGTAAGAAGATACCCTGGGGGTTCTGGAAGAAATCGGAGAATCCTGCCGTACGCAGCATCATGAGTTGGGTGGATGCCATCGTATTTGCGCTGGTAGCCGTCTACTTCGTAAATATCTATGTGTTCCAGAATTACCAGATACCGTCTTCCTCACTGGAGAAATCCTTGTTGGTAGGCGATTTCCTTTATGTCAGCAAGATGAGCTATGGCCCGCGCGTACCGAATACGCCGCTTTCCATGCCGCTGGCACAACATACACTACCGGTATTCAACACCAAGTCGTACATCGAATGGCCTCAATGGGAATACAAACGTGTGCCGGGCTTCGGCAAAGTGAAACTGAACGATATTGTGGTGTTCAACTTCCCGGCAGGCGACACGGTAGCCACCAACTTCCAGCAGACAGACTTCTATACCCTTGCTTACGAAGAAGGAAAACGCGTGTATCCCAACAAGGTGAATATGGACAGCCTGACACGCAAGCAGCAACGTACTGTCTACGACCTGTACTACAATGCCGGACGTAATCTTATCCGTTCCAATCCTAGAATGTACGGTGACATTGTCATACGCCCCGTTGACCGTCGTGAAAACTATGTAAAACGTTGCGTAGGCCTGCCCGGCGATACGTTGCAAATCAAGAAAGGACAGGTATACATCGACGGCAAGGCCATCGAGAACCCTGCAGAAATGCAGTTCAACTACTTTGTACAGACTACAGGTCCTTATATCACCGATGATATGTTCCGTGAACTGGGCATCAGCAAAGAGGACCAGACACTGATGACCGACGGTCTGGGCTGGGAAGAGAATCTGATTGAAATGGGACTGGACCGCCGGGATGCCCAGGGCAGGCTGGCACCGGTCTATCATCTTCCGCTCACCAAAAAGATGTACGAGACCCTTACGGGCAACAAGAAACTCATCAGCAAGATTATCATCGAGCCGGGAGAGTTCTCGGGACAGATGTATCCGCTGAACCTTTACACCAAATGGGACCGCAACAACTACGGCCCGATATGGATTCCTGCCAAAGGCGCCACCATCAAGCTGACCGAGGACAACCTTCCCATCTACGAACGCTGCATCGTTGCTTACGAAGGCAACAAACTGGAAGTCAAGGAAGACGGCATCTACATCAACGGTGAAAAGACCGACTCCTATACCTTCAATATGGACTACTACTGGATGATGGGCGACAACCGCGACAAGTCCGCCGACTCCCGTTACTGGGGCTTTGTGCCGGAAGACCATGTCGTAGGAAAACCGATTGTAGTATGGCTGTCACTGGACAAAGACCGCAACTGGTTTGACGGCAAGATACGCTGGAACCGGATATTCAAGTGGGTGGACGGCATTAAATGAATTAAAGAGTTAAAGAATTAAGAATTAAGAGTTAAAGAATTAAAGAGGGAGGTGGGGAAACGACCTCAAGCCTTTCCTTCTTTCACTCTTTAATTCTTTAATTTCGAACGACAGGATGAAAGGATGGAAGATGGCAATTGCAATGGTTGGAGTAGTGCTCGTCGTAGTACTGCTCCGGGGTTGTGTGACAACTTCCTATCTTATCCCTTCTTCCGGTATGGAGAACTCACTGTACCGGGGTGAATGTATTCTTGTAAACAAGTGGAGCTACGGTCTACGGCTTCCTTTTATGAAGTTATGGGGATATCATCGCTGGGCGGACAGTCCGGTGCAGAAAGAGGATATTCTTGTATTCAACAATCCTGCCAATCTTTCAGAACCCGTGATTGACCGACGGGAAGTCTTTATCAGCCGTTGCATCGGTACTCCCGGAGATACCTTGCTGATAGATTCGCTTTTTTCAGTGATTCCTTCCGAAAAGAATGCACCCGACCAGAAGTTCCTTTATTCTTACCCCAGGCAACGGGAACGACAGTTGGATTCATTGCTTTCCATCCTTTCCATCGCTCCCAACAAACTATTGGGGCAGGACTCAATAAAGAATATACGCAGTTTCAGCCGTTATGAACACTACTTGTTGGAACAAGCCATGAACGGGAATTGCTGGATAGAACCGATTGTCAAGGAAGACTCCATGGAGATGCTGAAACCTCTGATAATCCCCAGCAAAGGCAAAGCCATACGCGTATATCCGTGGAACAAGACTTTGTTGCGAAATACCCTGGTACTTCACGAAAAGAAACAGGCCGAAATCAAGAACGACACCCTTTATGTGGAAGGCAAGCCCGTGCAACACTGCTATTTTACCAAAGACTACTACTGGGTAGGTGCCAACAATGCCATCAATCTTTCGGACTCCCGCCTTTTCGGTTTCGTCCCCGAAGACCACATCATAGGCAAGGCATCTATCATCTGGTTCTCCAAAGAAAAGGGAACAGGATTCTTCAACGGCTACCGTTGGGACAGAATGTGGAAAAAGGTGGAATGACAAACAAGCGAAAAAATAAACGTACAAACAACGAACAGTAATTTCAATCGTAAATCGTCTAATCATAAATACACCGATGAAAACCGTATTTCTTTCTTCTGCCTACCTAGCCCCCGTAGAGTATTACACCAAATTGCTGGCATACGACAAAGTGTTTATCGAACAGCACGACCACTATATGAAGCAGACCTACCGCAACCGCTGTACCATTGCCGCACCGGACGGTAAATTGGCTCTTTCCATCCCCACCGTCAAACCGAATACCCTGAAATGCCCCATGCGGGATATACGTATTTCCGACCACGGTAACTGGCGGCACCTGCATTGGAATGCCATAGAGTCGGCCTATAACCATACTCCTTTCTTTGAGTATTATAAAGACGATTTCCGTCCTTTCTACGAAAAGAAGTATGAATTCCTGGCCGACTTCAATGAAGAACTTTGCCGTCTCATCTGTTCCTTGATAGATATACAGCCCGATATGGAACGTACCTCTGAATACCGGACCGAATTCACTCTGGATGAAACAGACTTCCGCGAAAGCATCCATCCGAAAAAGGACTTCACGCTGGAAGACACAGCGTTCTCACCACAGCCCTATTATCAGGTATTTCAGGAGAGACTTGGTTTTCTGCCCAACCTAAGCATCATAGACCTGCTGTTCAATATGGGGCCGGAAAGTCTGTTGGTGTTACAAAAGTCTATTACTTGCTGAATTTCTGCAGAAATTCCGGCAAGTTCTCCCCCTCTCCAAGACCCAGCTTCTTCCGCAGACGATACCGGCTGATTTCAACCCCACGCAAAGAGATATTCATCAATGGAGCTATCTCTTTAGAAAGCAGATTCATCTTTATATATGCACACAACAGCTTATCTTTGTTATTCAATCCAGGATATGCCTCTTCCAGCTTCCGGAAGAAGTCGTGATGTACCGAGTCAAATGTACTTTGGAATGCCTGCAAATCATCATCATGCTCTATATTCGTTTCAATCTGTCCTAACAGGCGGAGTGTTTTACGACGAAGAGAAACCAAATTCGCTTCATTGATGGAATGGGAAATGCCCAAAACTTCCTTCTTAATTCCCAATAGCATCTCATTTTTACGTACTATGTTCAATGTCGTACGAATCAACTCTTCCGATTTATGATGCAATTCGGAACGCAGATTCTCCTCCTTCAATAAATCAATCTTTCTGTCCTTCAAATCACTCTCCTCCTTGAACTGCTGTTTCTGTCTGTAAAGTTCCAGTTCTTTCTGCATCAACAAGTGCTTACGACTAGCGGCAATGCGATAATACATATAATACAGTAATAGAACGATAGCCATATTATACGCCAGGTAGCTCCACCAAGTGCGATACCATGGAGGTAATACCTCAAAAGCAAAAGATGTCACTATAGGAACCGTGTCCTTATCCGTAAACAACTTTACACTGAATATATACTTGCCTTCATGCAAACCAGTAAACTCTTTCTTGTTATTCTCGCTATACTCACTCCACTCACCTTCCTCACTGCCATTACTTAACCTATAAGAATAAAGGGCTGTCTGCATTTTACTATAGTTATTGGCACTATACTCTATACGGAGAGAATTATGGGTATAGGGAATTATCACCGGACTATCATCATATGAATAACTCCGGCCATAAACAAGCGAATCACGCTGTCCCGTCATATATACTTTCCTGATTTGCAAAGTAAACGGAGAACGATACGGTGACTGACTATCCAGCCTAATGAGTGAAAAACCTTCTTCGGTACCGACCACAATCTGTCCCTGATTACAAAAATAGACATCTTCGAAATTCTCAATTAGTGATTCACGCAGGAACGTTTCATGTTCTACCCGATAATATTTCTTTTCAGCGGCATCATAACGTAAAACCTTCAACCGGCCATCCGCTACGTACCATATATTCTTCAAAGAGTCTGCCTTCAGATAAGTGTAAACTTTTCCATCCAGCAGATTCTCCAGACGTGTAAATCTCTCCAAACAATCACGTGTCTGGTCATAACTCCACAAACCGTGATGAGAAGTTACAACGACATCACCATCCACCTCCGACAAACAAGCATCATAACCAAGCGGGAAAGAATTGTTGTTATAATCTTTAAACTTCTTTACCTGCCTCAAATCCTCGGATAAAGTGACCCTGGATACTCCGTTTTCCTTATTGGCTATCCACAAAGTATTCGCCGTTAACTTTTCCGGCAACATATCTTTGCATGAACGGGGAAATCCCTGAATCCTGCATTCTACCCTCCAATGTGTACCTTTTTTCACAAGAAGATACAGCCCACTATATGTACCTGCCAACAATACATCTTCATGCCCGGCCAGCTTTACAATATCCCATACTCCCTTAAGACCGTCAAGATGTTCTATCCGTTTATCATCTGCAATGAATATACCGTTGTCCGAACAGCAAAACATCTTGTCGTCATATTCACGAAGTGACCATATCTGCCCACCTGTACCGGGTACAAAGTCCACCGGATATTCCTTATTCAACCGCCTGGGAAAAGTTGTACAATACAGTCCCTGATTGGTTCCCAAATAAAAACGTCCCTGATAATGACACGACGCATAACCTGAACCTATAACAGACCTGCCCCCATACAATGAAGCAACACGTGCATTCAGATGAATACAGTCAATCCCATTGTCCAAACCCAGCCATAGATGTCCGGCCTCATCAAACATCATACTTAGTACAGTCTTGTTTTGCAATCCATTACCTGTAGATATGACTTCCGCTTCATCTGTCTTCAAATTCAGCAAACAAATTCCATTCTGAACACTCCCTAATGCCAACAAGGAGTCTTTCAAAGCAGCACAAAAAAGCTGGTTCCGACTACAAAAGTCATCAGCCGCCGTTGCATACTTCCGCAAAACGGAACCATCATAAACAAACAATCCTTTATCCCTACTTACAACAATCAATTTATCCTGATAGGACAGTAAACCACCTGTTTTCACCGTACTTCCTATGTCAGAAGTGTTATCTACCGGTATAAACTCCGTACCGTTCAATATCATCAATCCTTTGGAAGAAGTCATATAGAATTTATTCCTGACTACCAATGAAGAATAAATATCCGAAAAAACATCTATCTGGCTAATCTTGCCATTTTCCAAACAAAAGAAACGACGATCTGACTGAAAACAAATTCGATTTTTATCCGACAGAATATTCCAGATTATCCCTACAGATACCGTCGACGGCAAACTGTCTGACAAGCATGTGTAATCCAAACCACCTAAAGGACTTGGACAAAAATAGCCAAACTGCCCCATTCCACCGATATAAATCCGATTATCACTTCCAATTTCCAGAGCACGTGTTTTAGCGTTCCTAATGGGATACGTGTTCCAGGCTACACCATCAAACTCCAACAAGCCTTTATTATTGGCTATATATCCAACCATTGTCATGTTGCCGAATATTCCAATTCTGATTACCAGCTTTATAAGTATGCCTCGTATAATTCATGATAGGCCGTTGCCAATCGGCCCTCAAGGAAATCGAAAACAACAGCAGAAAAATACAAGTCAGAATAAACACTCGATTCATAGCGGTTAATATTTGTTCTTTACAAACACAAAGATAATACCTTTTTGCAGTAAAGACATTTATATATATAAAAATAAGAGCATATAGCAAAATCGCAAGATGTACCATTTTTACATTTTATTCAACTGATTATAAAAATTTTATATCATGGAAGAGAAAGCTTTGATGTAGTCATAACACATGATTGAGAAAGTTTTGATGTAGCCCTTTTGCCTTAGTGAATATAAGAGAAGACTACTTTTGCCCCTGACAAAATACATAACTTACAATTAATTAAATCTACGTATTATGAGAAAAAAGATCTTTTTCCGAAAGCTGGTACAGCTACTTTTCTTCTGTTGTATGCTTCTTACCAGTTTGGGAACTTTTGCCCAAAGTAGTATTACTATTAAAGGACAAGTGGTAGATGAAACTACCAGTGAGCCCCTTATCGGGGTTTCAATCCTTGAAAAAGGGACAAATAATGGAATCATTACCGACATTGACGGTAATTTCAGTCTCCAGGCTTCCCTCAATTCAACTATTGTAATTTCTTACATCGGGTATGTTACTCAAGAAATTCCAGTCAACCATGTAAAAGGAACCATCAGACTGAAAGAGGACACACAAACACTGGATGAGGTGGTTGTTGTAGGATTCGGTACACAAAAGAAAGTAAACCTCACCGGTTCTGTGGCTACTGCTTCAGCCAAAGATCTCGAAGCCCGCCCCGTGAGCAGTGCCGTACAAGCACTGCAAGGTGTTATCCCTGGCTTGAATATCTCAAACAGTGGGCATGGTGGTGAACTGAATGCCAGCAAATCCATCAACATTCGTGGCAATGGTACCGTAGGCAAAGACGCTAATAATAATGACTATGCCAGCGGTTCACCGCTCATCTTGATTGATGGTATGGAAGGAGACCTCAATACCATTAATCCACAAGATATTGAGAGTATCTCCGTATTGAAAGACGCAGCAGCCTCGTCCATCTACGGTTCACGCGCGCCTTTCGGAGTCGTATTGGTAACCACCAAATCCGGTAAATCCGGTCGCCCGGTAATTAACTACAACAACAGTTTCCGTTTCAACACCCCCATCAAGATGCCCAAAATGATGAATGCATGGGAATACGTTAACTATTACGATGAAGCCATGTTCAACAAAAACAGCACACACTACTATACAGAAGAGTACAAGCAGAAAGTGAAAGACTATGTTGACGGTAAACTTGCCCCTAATGACGTCGCCGAAGCACAAGGCAACGGTAAATGGAATTATGACTATACCTGGGGCAATGTAGACTGGCTACAAGAATACTACCGTAACTGGTCTACTGCACAAGAACATAATGCCAGTATCAGTGGAGGTACAGAAAAGTTTACTTACTACATGTCAGCCAATTATTTGGGACAAAGCGGCTTCATGCGCTACGGCACAGACCACAACAAGCGCTATAACTTGACAGGAAAAATTTCTGCCCAAATTACAGATTATGTAAAGGTAGACTATTCCACCCGTTATTCACGCACCGATTATGACCGCCCAAGTATACTATGGAATGATTTCTATAACAATGTACTCCGTCGCTGCCGTCCGGTACGTCCCCTGAAAGACCCCAACGGCTACTACATGTCCGACATCAACTACATCGAGGCCTTGCAAAACGGCGGTCGTCAGAACGAAATCAACGATGGGCTTTCCCAACAAGTACGTATTACCATTACCCCACTGAAAAACTGGAATATCATCGGTGAACTCAACATCAAGACCGACAATAATTGGACACATTATGAACACAAGCGTGTATACTCACACATGGCCAACGATCCAGAGAAAACATATGTAGCTACCATGACCGGGCCAAGTGAAGACAAGGTGTACGAATACGCCTACAAATCGCTCTTCCTGAATCCCAATGTTTATACCAACTACGACATCACCCTGGGGCAGCACACCATTGCGGCCACAGCCGGTATGCAGATTGAACGGCAAAAATATCGTGATGTAAGCGCACAACGCGCTGACATGATTTCTACCGACCTTCCAGTTCTCAACTTGACTACCAGTTCACAATCTTACGGCATTTCAGGTGTTGTGCAAGAGTGGGCCAGTGCAGGTTTTTTTGGCCGCATCAACTATGATTATGCCGGGCGTTATTTGGTAGAAGGTAACCTCCGCTACGACGGTGTGCGCCCATAAGGGTGAGTAATAAATATCTCCTTTGCAAGAGATTAGGTTAGAGTTCAAATGAGACCTACCACCATCCGACTTATCCGGAGGGGAAACCCAAAAGGGAGCATAGCATGTCGGAAAAGTCATAAGTCAGCCAGTTGCCAAGCTGCGACTGAATGGCAAGGTGGAAAGACAAATATAAGGATGAAGCCCGAATTGGTTAAACGACAGTCCTGTTGCACCTTAGCGAGCAATGACGGAAGGCAACTACAAACGTCATGTCGTAGTTCTCTGACGGAGTACCGTTACGTTCAGAGCAAAAGAACTAACTACGAAACAACCGCAATAAGCGGATTAATGGACGGAAATCGCATCCGACAATTTGTCAAGCAAATAGTTATTACTTATCTAAATGGGGATTGCCTAAATCAGAACGCCGCAAGGCTATGGAGAATAGCTCCTGAATATCTGACATGGCAACGGAGTTCCCATAGTAGTCTGAGCAAGGGAAAGCCTTGTACATGGCAAAGGGGAACAGTTGGATTACTTTAATATAATCAAAAGATAATGTGAGAGACATGAGAAATCCAGAGACAATATTAAACAATTTAGTGAAACATAGTTCTGTTTCAAGTTATAAGTATGAACGGCTGTATCGGATTCTATTCAATGAAGATATGTTCTCTGTCGCGTACCAACGCATATATGCCAAACAAGGTAATATGACACCCGGTACAGATGGAAAAACTGTCGACCAAATGAGCATTCAACGAATAGAAAAACTTATTGAGAGTCTCAAAACAGAGGCTTATCAGCCTAAACCAGCAAGAAGAGTGTACATTCCAAAAAAGAATGGAAAAGAAAGACCTTTGGGTATTCCTTCTTTTGAGGATAAATTAGTACAGGAAGTTATCCGAATGATACTGGAAGCCATATATGAGGAACACTTTGAATATACCTCACATGGCTTTCGTCCACATCGGAGCTGCCATACCGCTCTCACACAAGTTCAAGAAAAGTTCACAGGCGTTAAGTGGTTTATCGAAGGAGATATAAAAGGATTCTTCGATAACATCAACCACGACATTCTTGTGGATATTCTAAAAGAGCGTATAAGCGACGAGCGTTTCTTGCGCTTAATTAGAAAATTTCTGAAAGCTGGATATATTGAACGATGGCGATTCCAAAACACGTATAGTGGAACACCTCAAGGTGGTATTATCAGTCCCATACTGGCTAATATCTATCTTGACAGATTCGACAAATACATCAAGGAATATGCTGAAAAATTCAATAAAGGTGAAAGAAGACGAATAAGTTTGGAATACCGTAGACTCAATAACAAGAAAACAAGACTTGCAAAGAGGCTGAAATCAATAACGGATGAATCCGTGAGGGATAAAATGATAGCAGAGATAAAAGAAACGTTGGCACAAACCTTCGCAACAACCTGTCAAGAACCAATGGATACAGAATACAGACGAATCCAGTACGTTAGATACGCTGATGATTTCTTAATTGGAATTATCGGAAGTAAAACCGAGTGCATTACAATCAAGGCGGACATTGCCAAATTCATGGCAGAAAAGCTAAGATTGGAACTTTCAGAGGAAAAGACCCTGATAACAAATGCACACGATAAAGCTAAATTCTTAGGGTACGAAATATTTGTCCGTGACTGTAGCTTTAGGCATAAGGATAGAAAAGGTGTGATAAGACGCTTCGGAAAAGGTTCAGTCATGCTGCATGTAAACATGGATACAGCAAAAAACAAGCTTTTGGAATATGATGCTTTAAGGATGTCCCAAGAACGGAAAAAGACGGTTTGGAAACCCAAACCACGTGCCTTTATGATTGGAAAGAAGGTTGAAGACATAGTAGCTCAATATAATACCGAAATAAGAGGATTCTATAACTATTATGCCATTGCCAATAATATCTCCGACATTGGGAACTCATTCGGATACATAATGGAATACAGTATGTATAAAACGATTGCCCAGAAGCTAAATCTGACAATGGTACAAGCTAAACTTAAATTTCTGCGTGATAAGAAGTTTATTGTGCCCTTTAAAGATGCCAAAGGTGCAACCAAATACAGAATATTCTATGATGGAGGCTTCAAAAGAAAAACTGCTTACAGGAATAGTCTTGTAGATATTATTCCCAACACATGGCACATTCCGAAACCTAGCCTTATGGAAAGGCTAAAAGAAGGTGTTTGTGAGCTATGTGGGTCAAACGGTAATATCACTATGCATCATGTGCGTAATCTTCGCCAACTTAAAGGAGATACGCCATGGAATGCAAAATTGATAAAACAAAACCGTAAGACATTAGCCGTTTGCGAATCTTGTAATTATAAAATTCAGACCAATGAACACTAAGTTGAGTGAATCCAATGGAGAGCCGTGTACATGGAGACATGTAAGCACGGTTCGGGGGCAGGCTCTTGAAAACCTACCGTCGAAAGACGGCAAGGCATTGAGTGCCGAGCCTACTCCTCCCGCTTCCGCCGTGGTAACCGCTGGATTCTAACTCCTTCCTTCTCACTCGGCTGGAATATTGCCCGCGAAGCATTCTTCGAATCTCTGGCAGAAAAAATTTCTACCTTAAAGTTAAGAGTATCTTACGGCACACTGGCCAATGCCAACATCTATAACTGGTATCCCACTTATCAGACAATGGATGTAAAAGCATCCAATGGTAACTGGCTCATCAACAATGCCAAGCCCAATACTGCCGAAGCTCCGAAACTGGTTTCTTCTTCACTGACTTGGGAAAAGATCAAAAGTACCAATATCGGTCTGGATGTAGCTGCTCTCAACAATCGTCTGACCGGTTCTTTCGACTATTTCATACGCAAAACAGAAGACATGATGGGACCCGGCATTGAATTACCCGCCGCACTTGGTACCAATGTTCCCCCTACCAATAATACCGATATGAAGACCTATGGCTGGGAACTTCAAATCGGGTGGCGTGACCAAATCGGTGACTTCAAATATGGAGCCAAACTAAGTCTTTCCGACTCGCAAAGCAAGATTCTACGCTATGGTAACCCTACCGGTTCCCTTTCCAAATATGTGGAAGGCGAACTCATCGGTAATATTTACGGTTACACAACCATCGGCATTGCCAAGACCGATGAAGAAATGCAGCAGCATCTCGCTTCACTACCCAACGGTGGACAAAGTGCGTTAGGCAGCCAATGGGCGGCCGGAGACATCATGTACGCCGACCTCAACGGGGATGGTAAAATCAATAACGGAAGTTATACCATCAATGATATGGGTGACATGAAAAAAATCGGTAACAGTACCCCCCGTTTCATGACGGGCATCAACCTGGATGCTGCCTACAAAGGATGGGACTTACAAATGTTCTGGCAAGGCGTACTGAAGCGCGACTGGTGGCCGGGCGATAAAAACATGACTTTCTGGGGTGTAACGGACGGTGAATGGTGGTCTACCTCGTTCAAAGAGCATCTTGACTACTTCCGTACATCCGAAAATCCACTGGGAGAGAATCTGAATTCCTATTACCCACGACCGATTTTTAATACAAAAAACAACAAAAGCCAGACCCGCTATCTGCAGAATGCAGCCTACATGCGTCTGAAAAACATACAGGTTGGCTATACTTTCCCCAAAGTATGGATAAACAAACTTATGCTACAGAATCTGCGCATCTTTGTTTCCGGCGAAAACCTATTGACCATTACCAGCCTCAGCGATACCATGGACCCGGAAACATGTGGTGCCGGATACCAAAGCACCGAACAAGCAAACGGTACGGTATATCCACTGGCAAAGACAATATCATTCGGATTAAGTGTTAACTTCTAAAACAAAAACAAGAATATGAAAACATTAAAGTATAAACATATCGTAAAAGGAATCGTTTTGGGATGCATGCTCATGACCGGAACCGGTTGTGATGATTTCTTGGATATCACCCCTCCCTCTGACGTTGCTCCCGAAAACTATCTGGTGGAAGAGAGTCAATTAGCTGCCTATACTATCCGTTATTACACGGATAACTTCCCTTCACTGAACAGCTTATATGGAGATGACGAAATGGCTACGGACAACGCCACCACCCGCAACTCCAGCAACCGTTACCTAATTGGCGAATGGAAAACTCCGGCAAGTGGCGGCGAATGGAACTTCAACAACATTTATACGTTGAATTATTTCATCCAATCTACCGAGAAGAATCTGGAAACCGGAAGTATCAAAGGAAACTCAACCAACATCAAGCACTACATTGGTGAAGGCTATTTCCTACGGGCCTACCAATATTTCTACCGTTTACGCAAATTGGGCGATTTCCCCATCATCAAAGAAGTATTGCCCGATAACAAAGAAGCACTTGTCGAAGCTTCCAAGCGACAGCCACGCAATGAAGTAGCTCGCTTCATTCTGCAAGACCTGGACAAGGCAATCGAATATTTGACCAACAATCCTGACGGAGGCAAAGCGCGCATTACAAAAAATGCCGCACTTGTGCTAAAAGCCCGTGTAGCCTTGTTCGAAGCAACCTGGGAAAAATACCATGCCGGGACTGCACTAGTTCCAAACGGTAAGGGATGGCCAGGAGCTGAAAAAGATTATAATAAAGGATATCAATTCCCCAGTGGAAGCCCCGAAGCGGAAGTGAACTTCTTCCTCGACCAGGCTATCAACGCCTCCCAGACCGTAGCAGATGCCGTGGCACTGACCGCCAACAACGGTAGTATACAGCAATCTGCTGCCGATGCCGCCAACGACTACTATGACATGTTCGCTACCCAGAACCCGAACGGATATCCCGAGGTCCTGATGTACCGTCCCTACAACCGTGACTTGAGCATAGGTACCGACTACAACCATCACATTTACTACGGGTATGCCCGTGGCTATACACACCAGATGGAACATTCCTTTCTCATGAAGAACGGTCTGCCCGTCTATGCAGAAGGTAGCGGTTACAAAGGCGACGACTACATCGGTGATACCAAGATAGACCGCGATGACCGTTGGCGCCTCTTCATGAAGGCTCCGGGTGAAGTAAAAACATTCATCAACACTACTAGTCCCGAATACTTCTCCACTACCCCGATGGTCTATTCCGATGACGTGAAGTACTCTACTGCCACAGGATACCTGCTGGGTAAAGGTTACTCCCACGACTTGAAGGACCAGGATCTGAACAAAGACCAGACTGCCGCCATCATGTTCCGGGCAGCAGAAGCCTACATTACTTACATTGAAGCCTACTACGAAAAGAACCATAAACTGGATGACAAAGCCGACAAATACTGGCGTGCCTTGCGTACTCGTGCCGGTATTGAACCCGATTACAACAAGACCATTGCCGCTACCGACATGGGGCAAGAAAAACTATATGATTGGGGAGCCTATTCCACCGGACAATTAATAGACAAAACACTGTTCAATATCCGCCGCGAACGCCGCAATGAATTTATAGGAGAAGGCTACCGTTACAACGATTTGATCCGTTGGCGTGCCATGGACCAGCTGAATGGTTTCCAGATAGAAGGAATCAAGCTGTGGGGTCCCATGATTAAAGACTATGAAACAGCAGGACTGACCGACAAACTAATTTACGGTAAAAGCGATAAAGAAAACACCATCTCATCACCGGAATTAAGCGAATATGTACGCCCCTACCAAGTAGCGTCTACCGGACTGTACTACAATGGATTGAACTTCTGCCAGGCACACTACCTCAGCCCGATAGCCGAAAGTCATTTCCTGATTACAGCTTCAGACGGTGAAACCACCAGCACCTCCCCCATTTACCAGAATCCGGGATGGCCAATCAAAGCTAACGAATCCGCTGACAGATAATCACATGCATCCGGAATAAAAAGGTTGTTTTCTAAACCGGGAGGCGAAAATATCACATTTATCTTTATTTTCGCCTCCCCTTTCATTATCTTTGTCAGCATCACAGTTCTATAATACTTTATCTTTTATCATGAGAATCTTCAAGCATATACACAAACCGGTCTGTTGGACAATTGCTACAATAATTATTTTTTCTATCCTGGCCCCGTCCAGTCTTTATGCACAACGGGAAATCCAAACCATCAACGACAGTTGGAAGTTCCGAAAAGGCGAATGTACCGCTGCCTTAGACAGCACTTTCAAGGATGACGAATGGGAGGATATTCACCTGCCCCATACTTGGAATACCGACGCATATACCGAGAAGGATTATTATCGGGGTACGGGATGGTACCGTAGACAAATAATCCTGCCACAAGACTGGATAGGGAAACAAGTTTTTCTGAAACTGGATGCTGCCAGCAAAGCAACTTGTATCTATATCAATGGAAAGAAAGTCGGTGAACATACTGGAGGTTACACTGCAAGCACACTCAACATTACTCCATTTCTCTCCTTCAACTCACCCAACATGCTGGTTATCCGCGTGGATAATGCCAGAATGGACATTCCACCTATTTCGGGTGACTTTACCTTCTTCGGTGGTATTTATAGAGATGCATGGCTCATCGCCGTACCCAGCCAACATTTCAATCTGACAAATCATGGTTCCGACGGTATCTTCATCACCACTCCCCGGGTATCCGAGCAACAAGCCACCTTGTCCATCCATGGCGAAATAAAGAATGATGCCCGGGAAAAAGCAGCACTCGAACTGGTACACTCCATCTACCACCCTGATGGAACCCTCCTCCAAACGCAAAAGCAGTTTATACAGCTCAAAGCCGGAGAGACACGAAACTTTGACAGCAATATATCTCCTATCCTCCAACCACTGCTATGGACTCCGGAAACGCCCTACCTCTACAGAGTAGAAACCACCTTGTTCAACTGCAAAACAAAGTCCATCGTAGACCAAAGCAACCACCATACCGGTTTCCGCTGGTTCCATTTCGAATCCAACAAAGGCTTCTACCTTAACGGAAAGCCCTATAAACTGCGCGGTATCTGCCGCCACCAGGACCAGAAACCTATCGGTGTAGCCCTGACGGACGAAATGCACCGCCGTGACATGAAACTAATGAAAGAGATGGGAGCCAACTTCATCCGAATTTCCCATTATCCACAAGACGACGCTATCATAGAGATGTGTGACAAGCTGGGAATGCTGGCATGGGAAGAAATTCCCGTCATAGACATTGTGCCCGACACACCGGGTTACGGAGACAACTGCGAACGCAGCTTACGGGAAATGATACGCCAACATTACAATCATCCGTCCATCATCATTTGGGGATACATGAATGAAATATTACTTGTCACCCAACGAAAATATAAAACCGAAAACGAGCTGAAACCCGTTATAGAACGTACCCTTGCACTGGCCAACAGACTGGAACAAGTTCTGAAAGAAGAAGACTCCACCCGTATCAGTGCCATGGCATTCCACGGCAGCAACAGCTACAATGAAACCGGCTTAAGCGAAATAACAGACATTATAGGCTGGAATCTATATCAAGGATGGTATGGAGGCGATGTCACCGGATTCGAGAAGTTTCTGGCAGAACAACACCGCAATTACCCCACCCATCCGATGATTGTCAGCGAATATGGTGCCGGTTCGGACAAACGGCTGCACTCCCTGAATCCCCGTGCCTTTGACTTCAGCATCGAATACCAACAAAAGTTCCTTGAGCACTATCTGCCCATACTAGAAAATACGCCCTATGTCTGTGGCGGTACCCACTGGAACTTCATAGACTTCTCTTCCGCACTCAGAGATGAATCCATGCCGCGCATCAACAACAAGGGACTAGCATACTCTGACCGGACTCCCAAAGATGTTTTCTACTACTATAAAGCAGCCTGGCGCAAAGATATTCCGGTGCTGCACATCGCCAGCCGTGACTGGATATACCGTACCGGAATACAACAAGGTGACTCCTCCGTGCTGCTGCCGGTCAAGATATATACCAATCTTCCCGAAGTGGAACTTTCCATCGACGGGAAATCACTGGGTAGACAACAGGTAGACAACTATACTGCCATTTTTAAAGCACCGTTCAGCAGCAAAGAACCACTGTTACTGGTTCAAGGGAACTACCAGGGAACCACTGTTCAAGATGGAATAAAGGTACATTTTACTCCCATCCCGACAAACCTGAACTCTACAGGACTGAAAGACCTGGAACTGGCCGTCAATGTAGGAAGCCAGTGTTTCTATACATCCGATGAAAGTCGATTAACCTGGCTTCCAGACCAGCCCTACACAAAAGGCAGCTGGGGATACATCGGAGGCAAAGAGTTGAGCACACAGACCGAAATCCGGAGAACGGCAGACGGCCCTCTTTTCCAGACCTTGAGAAACGGAATAGAAGGATACCGTTTCGATGTTCCCCGAGGAGTATACGAAGTGGAGCTCCTCTTTACGGATATTTTTCTCCAGAACGAAGGAATAGCCTACCAATTGGGAAGAGAGGGAGAACAAAAAAGCCGTGAGAACACCTTTGGCATTTCCGTAAACGGAAAGATGCTGGAAGAAAAACTTTCTCCCTGCAAAGAAAGCGGATACTGCCAGGCCATGAGAAAGAAATACATAATCACCAACGATACAGACCACATAGACATACGCTTCCATCCGGCAAGCGGAACATGCTTCTTGAACGGTATCAAACTACGAAATATTCACTAACTCTAAAATAAAAAGACATGAAACTGAAAGCAGCAGCCCAATGGATGCTTGCCATCTTGCTTATGGCACCCTGCATGCAAGCGCAATCCGTATGGAACACAACACACCTTGCCAATGTGAAACGCTCCATCCGGGAACCGTTCTACGCCACAGCCTACGAGACACTGAAGAAGGAAGCGGACAGACTATCGGATGCACAGCCTCTTTCCGTCATGATGAAGGAAAAGACACCCGCCAGCGGTGACAAGCACGACTATATGAGCCAGGCCCGCTACTTTTGGCCCGACCCTGCAAAACCTGACGGCCTACCCTACATCAACCGCGACGGCATATCGAATCCCGAACTGAACAAACTGGACCGCAACCGTCTGGGAACAACCGCCAACCGCATCACCACCCTGGCATTGGCCTGGTACTTCAGCGAAGAAGAAAAATATGCCCGGAAAGCTACTGAGCTTATCCGTGTATGGTTTCTGGACAAAGCCACCCGGATGAATCCTAATCTGGAATACGCGCAGATGATACCGGGGCACAATAACGACAAGGGGCGCTGCTACGGACTGATAGACACCTACTCCTTCATAGAGATGCTGGATGCCGTAGCACTACTGGAACAATCAAAAGCATTTACTGCCAAGGACAGCAAACAACTGAAGAAATGGTTTGCCGAACTGACCGACTGGATGCTCACCAGTCCGCAAGGCAAAGAAGAAGCAGCCGGAGCCAACAACCACAGTGTGGCCTACGACGCCCAAATCATAGCTTTCGCCCTCTATACCGGCAACAAGAAGCTGGCACAAGAAGTGGTCGATACTTTCGCCGAAAAACGTATCTTCCCACAGATAGCCCCCGACGGACGGCAACCGTACGAACTACAGCGTACCCTTGCCTTCCACTATTCACAGTACAACCTGACTCATTTCATCGACATCATGCTGATGGCAAGGACACTCGGAACCCATATAGACAATGCCACTTCCGCCGACGGACGAAACTTCTACAAAGCTATGGATTTCCTGGCATCCTACGTCGGGAAAAGCCTCAGCGAATGGCCCTACCAACAAATAAGCGGCTGGGAAGGCTCCGTGCAGAATTTCTGCAAAGACCTTTACCGAACGGCTGTCTACCTGAATCCTGCACGCAAGGATTATCTGCGACTCTATCGTGCCCACCGCATCCTGAATCCTCATGACAACTTCAACCTGCTGTATATGCAGGCCACCGAAACAGACCATGCCTATGCCTTTGCTGCCGGACAGCTGGAACTTGCCATGAAATGCGCCGACAAGGCGAAGAAGGAAGAGAAGAATGCCGCCCGGCGCCGCGTCATCCCCCGTAGCATCAACAAGGACGGTTCGCTGGCCATGGTACATCCCCACGACTGGTGTTCGGGCTTCTTTGCCGGCTCACTGTGGCAGGTATATGCCTATACGCATGATGATTACTGGCGTCAGGCTGCCATCTCCTGGACGTGGCCCATCGAAGAGGCCAAGTGGCACCGGGGCACGCACGACCTCGGCTTTATGATGTACGACAGCTTCGGAAAAGCCTACGAGCTGACTGGTGAACGTTCTTACCTGGACGTAGTGCTGCAAAGTGCCAAGACTCTGATGACCCGCTACAGCCCGAAGGTGAAAAGCATCCGTTCCTGGGACCACAACCGTGAGGTATGGAGCTATCCCGTCATCATAGACAACATGATGAACCTGGAGATGCTGTTCCGTGCCACCCAACTTACCGGAGACTCCATTTATTGGAATATAGCCGTGAACCATGCCAATACCACCCTGAAAAATCATTTCCGCACGGACTACTCTTCCTACCATGTGGTAGACTATCATCCGGAAAACGGTGAAGTCCGCATGAAGTGTACCCACCAGGGTTACTCTGACGATTCTTTCTGGAGCCGCGGACAAGCTTGGGGACTGTACGGTTTCGCCATGTGCTACCGCTTCACCAAAGACCCGGCCTATCTGAAGCAAAGTGAAGGCATTGCCGATTTCTTCCTCAACCTGCCCAACATGCCCGAAGACTTCGTCCCCTACTGGGACATGAAAGCTCCCGGAGTAGACGGTCTGCAAAGTCACGTCGCAGTTGACAGTGTGCCCCGTGACGCATCGGCTGCCGCCCTTATCGCTTCCGGCCTTTATGAGCTCTGCACATATATCACTCCGGAGAAAGGGAAACGCTACAAATCCATTGCCGACAAGATTGTCGGCAACCTCGGCAGGCATTACCAAGCAGAACCGGGCACACACTACGGTTTCCTGCTGCTGCACTCCACCGGGCATCATCCCGGAGGGAGCGAAATCGACGTGCCGCTGAACTATGCCGATTATTTCTATCTGGAAGCATTGGCACGCAAGGAAGCATTGGATAACCAGTAGTAGACAAACAAGACGTGAATGGCTTCAAATTTAAAGGAATTGAAGGGAGTTAGAGAGCTATACATCAACAGAAGTATTGGACGTTAACTCCTAAGCCGACTTGTCGGCTGATAACTCCCTTAAATGAAATAACCATGATAAATACATCTTTTTTGTACGATTGCAAGTGCAGCACAACGGATTATTCCGTATTTTTGCAACGCTAATCAAATAAAACACAACGTAATTTTTAAATGAACGAATCATGAAAAACTTATTTGACATTAAAGACAAAGTAGTGGTCATAACCGGTGGAACAGGAGTATTGGGGAAAGCCATCGCCTTTCATCTGGCAGAAGAAGGTGCAAAGGTCGTCATTTTGGGACGCAAGGCAGAAATAGGGGACGCCATTGCCGGAGAAATCAAGGCAAACGGTGGAGAAGCCATGTTCCTGACAACCGACGTGATGAACCGTGAACTGCTGGAACAGAACTTGGCTGACATCCTGAAAGCCTATGGCCGCATAGATGCCCTGCTGAATGCAGCCGGCGGAAATATGCCGGGTGCCACCATCGCGCCCACGGGCACTTTCTTCGATTTGAAGATAGAAGAGTTCCAACGGGTGCTGGAATTAAACCTGACCGGTACCGTACTGCCTACACAAGTCTTCCTCAAACCGATGGTGGAGCAGAAGGCAGGTGCTATTGTCAACTTCTCCAGCATGGCTGCTTTTCGCCCCATGACGCGTGTAGCCGGATATGCTGCCGCAAAAGCCGGTATCTCCAATTTCACAGCCTTCATGGCTACGGAAGTTGCCAAGAAGTTTGGTGAAGGTATTCGTGTAAATGCCATCGCACCCGGATTTTTCCTCACAGAGCAGAACCGTGCCCTGCTGACGAACCCGGATGGAAGCTACACGGAACGTGGGCAAGATGTGATTCGCCAAACTCCCTTCGGACGTATGGGCCGTGCAGAAGAGCTTTGCGGAACCATCCAATACCTCATCAGCGATGCTTCCAGCTTTGTCACCGGTACGGTGGCTGTAGTGGACGGAGGGTTCAACGCATTCGCCATGTAAATAGTAAATTGCAAATCATCAAACAATAAATAACATGATTCTTTGTGAACAAACCTGGCGCTGGTACGGTCCCAACGACCCGGTAAGCCTTTGGGACATCAAACAAGCCGGGGCTACCGGCATTGTAAACGCCTTGCATCATATTCCAAACGGGGAAATATGGACAGTAGAGGAAATCAAGAAACGGAAAGAAATGATTGAAGCCGTCGGTCTGCGCTGGTCTGTAGTAGAAAGTGTACCCGTACACGAACATATCAAGACCCAAACCGGAGACTTCCAGAAGTATATCGACAACTATAAAGAGAGCTTGCGTAACCTGGGCAAATGCGGCATTCACATTGTCACCTACAACTTTATGCCCGTACTGGACTGGACACGTACCGACCTCGCCTACGAACTACCCGACGGCAGTCGTGCCCTCCGCTTTGAACGTGCCGCTTTCATCGCCTTCGACCTCTTCCTGCTACGTCGTCCCGGTGCAGAAGGCGAATACACCGATGAAGAAAAGGCCAAAGCCCGTGCCCGCTTCGAACAGATGACAGAGGCAGACAAACAACTGCTTGTACGCAACATGATTGCCGGACTTCCCGGCTCAGAAGAAAGCTTCACCCTGGAACAGTTCCAACAGGAACTGGACCGCTACAAGGGCATCACTCCGGAACGCCTGCGTGCCAACCTGATCTATTTCCTGCAAGAAATCACTCCGGTAGCCGACGAAGCAGGTGTCATGCTCGTTATCCATCCGGACGACCCACCGTGCTCCATCCTCGGCCTGCCACGCATCATGAGCTGTGCTGCCGATTTCCAGGCACTGATTGACGCTGTTCCCAACAAGAGCAACGGTCTTTGCCTCTGCACCGGTTCGCTCGGTGTAAGCAGCGCCAACGATTGTGCAGCCATCATGCAGCAATTTGCCGACCGCATCAACTTTGTCCATCTGCGCAGTACACAACGCGACGCCGAAGGCAATTTCTACGAAGCCAACCACCTGGAAGGAGACGTGGACATGTATCACGTGATGAAAGCCTTCCTTGAACTGCAACAACGCCGTGGTGTCTCTATCCCGATGCGACCCGACCACGGACACCAGATGGTAGACGACTTGAAGAAGAAAACCAATCCCGGCTATTCCTGTATCGGCCGTCTGCGCGGACTGGCAGAGCTTCGTGGACTGGAAATGGGTATAGCCAAATCGCTGTACGAATAAGGCACAAGATATAGCAAGCATAAGGAAAGAACAGGAAGCCCTCCGTCCGAAACTTCAAAGTTTCGGACGGAGGGCTTCCCTTTATAAGTTTTCTGCCATCAGCCGCCTCTTCTTAAGGCACTGTCTGCCGACATTTATTTACCTTCTTTTGCAGCAAGCACTTTCCATACAACGGCACTCAGCGCAGCACCCACAAACGGAGCTACAATGAACAGCCACAACTGAGAGAGAGCCTCGCCACCCTGGAACAGTGCCGGACCGATGCTACGGGCAGGATTGACAGAAGTTCCCGTAACAGGAATACAAACAATGTGCACTAATACCAACGTAAGACCAATGGCCAATCCTGCAAGATTACCCGCCCCCTTCTCGGAATCAGTAGAACCTAAGACAACCAGCACAAAGATAAACGTGAACACAGCCTCTGCAATGAATGCCTGCAACATCATTCCGTCAGCAAACCCATTGGAACCGGTAGCCGTAGGACCACCATGAGCGCCCGTAGACACCAATGCATAAAGAATGGCAGAACCGATAACCGCCCCGATAACCTGAAACACCATATACATGGCTGCATCTTTCCCGCTCATCCTGCCGGACAACAGAACGCCCAGGGTAATGGCAGGATTAATATGACAGCCCGAGATTCCTCCGATAGCGTATGCCATCGCCACAACGGACAAGCCGAAAGCAAAAGCCACTCCCAGCGTTCCGACACCTGCACTAACCGCCCCCGCCGCACTTCCGGCAAAGACAGCACTACCACATCCCATCAGGACAAGAACCATTGTCCCGATCATTTCTGCTAAATACTTCTTCATGATAGTTTTTATTAAACATTGATTTCTGCAAGAATAAATATAAAAGATGAAAATCTGCCCAAACACGGCGGTAAAAACTCACCCATTACTACAAAACATCACTGCTTTGACTCTAACATCCAGCATATCTGCATCTTCCTTAGCCAACCCGAAGAAACTCAGAAATATAAGAAAACATATTGGCTTGTAAAGAGTACAAAGAAAGGGTGCAACCTCACGGCCACACCCTCCATCTACACTATCTTTGATAATAACCTAAAAGGAAACTTTATTTTCCTACATCATTTCAATTCAAAAGGAACCGTTCCCTTCACATCGGCTGCCGAAGCTGCTATGACAGCCTCGAACTTGCCCGGCTCGGCCACCCAAGCGTGCTGGGTGTCATCGAAGAAGCTAAGAGCCTCCTTATCAATGGTAAATGTGACTTCCTTTGTTTCGCCCGGAGCCAGTTTCACCTTTTGGAAACCTTTCAGTTCCTTGACGGGACGAGGCAGAGAGGACTTCTTGTCACTGATGTACAGTTGGACAACTTCCTGCCCTTCGCGCGCTCCGGTATTCTTTACAGAAACCTTCACGGTCAGCGTACCGTCGGCCTGCATGGTCTTGCTGTCGGCCGTCGGCTTGCCATATTCGAAAGTGGTATAGCTCAAACCGTGGCCGAAGGGGAACAACGGTTTCACCTTCTTCTGCTTATCGGCCCAACGGTAGCCCACGAAGATGCTTTCATTATACTTGATGTCGATGATGTCCTTGCTCCGTTTGCCGGTATATTCGCCCAAGCTGTGGGCCGGGCAGTCCTCCAGCTTCACGGGGAAGGTGAACGGAAGCTTGCCGCTGGGATTGACATCACCCATGAGGATGGCGGCAAGGGAACTGCCGGCTTCGGAACCCAGATACCAGTCCTGCACGATGGCAGGCACCTCGTTCACCCACGGCATGGCAATGGCGTTGCCGGAGATGTTGACGACAATCAGATTCTTGTTCGCCTCGGCCAGTGCGGAGATAACGGCATCCTGACCGTAGGACAAGCCCAGACCCTTACGGTCGGAGTCCTCGCAGTCCTGGCCGTTGCTCTTGTTCAGGCCGCCGATGAAGATGACATAATCGGCATCCCGGGCCTCTTTCACGGCTTCAGCTATCAGCTCTTCGGGAGTACGGTCATCCTTCAGATTCTGTCCGGTCACCACCCCGTTGTATTCACCGCTTGCATCGCCCACGTAGCCACGGGCATAGACCACCTCGGCCTTGCCGGCCACACGCTGCTTGATGCCGTCCAACGGAGAGAGTTCGCGCTGTACCTTCAGGGAAGAACTACCACCGCCTACGGTCATCATCTTGATGGCATTCTCGCCCACTACAAGAATCTTTTTAGCCCGGTTCAGGTCTATCGGGAGCACATTGCCCTTGTTCTGCAACAGTACGATGCCCTCCTCACCGATGCGGCGGGCAGCCTCGTAATGTTCCGGAGAGAGCATGCTTCCCCACGGACGGTCGGGGTTCATCACCGTACGGAAGATAAGGCGCAGAATGCGGCGTACCTTGTCGTCCAGTTCCGTGGTACCTACCTTACCTTCGCGGATGAGGTTCAGATAGGGATTTGCCAGATAATAGTTATCGTATGCGTTGCTGGCACCGTTCGAGAGCCCGTTGGTCCAACTGCCGAATTCCATATCCAGCCCGTTGGTGATGGCTTGCCGGGTATCGTGCGTGCCGCCCCAGTCGGAAATGACTACGCCGTCGAATCCCCATTCGCCCTTCAATATATCGTTCAATGTGTATTGGTTGTGACAAAGATGTTGGCCTTTGTATAGGTTGTAGGCACCCATGATGCTCCACGCTCCGCCTTCCTGCACGGCCATCTTGAAAGCAGGCAGATAGATTTCATAAAGAGCACGGTCGTCCACGATGACGTTGGTGGTGTGGCGGTTCACTTCGTGGTTGTTCAAGGCGAAGTGTTTCACGCAGGCAGCCACGCCGTTCTGCTGCACGCCCCGGATATAGGGCGACACCATCTTTCCGGCCAGATAAGGGTCCTCACCCATATACTCGAAGTTGCGTCCGTTGAGCGGTGTGCGGTAGATATTGACACCGGGGCCCAGCAGGACGGACTTGTTGCGGTAGCGCGCCTCTTCACCGATGCTCTGTCCGTAAAGGAGAGACATTTCGGGGTTCCAGGTTGCCGCCAGACAGGTCAGGGCAGGGAAAGCCACGCAGGAGTCGTTGGTGCATCCGGCTTGTTCCCACTCGTCCCACAACACATCGGGACGTATGCCGTGGGGGCCGTCGTCCGTCCATACATCGGGAATGCCCAGACGGGGCACACCCGCACTGCTGAACTTGCTTTGCGCATGAGTCAACTTCACTTTCTCTTCCAGGGTCAGACGGCTCAAGGCGTCTTCCACTCTTTCTTCAATAGGTTTGCTTGCGTCCAGATAGACGGGCTTCTGCTGCGCCAGAAGAGGCAGCGCGACAGCGGCCAGAACCAAACCGAATAATACTTTTTTCATTGTTGTATAATTAAGTTGTTATATAAGTAAGCAATCATAATCAGTCCGTACCATTGATAATCCCCAACATACAAGGGAATATGACTTAGCCCTACCTACATAGGAACTGAAGTCCTTACACCCGTATAGTGAGTACCCATAACATCCGGATGTTGTTGTCCAAAACATCCCCATGTTTTACCCCAAAACACCCGGATGTTTTATCCCAATACATCCCCATGTTTTACCCTAAAACATCCGGATGTTTTGGATACTCAGTCCTATGGTGTGTACAGCTCAGTCCCTACCTCTTTCATGCTAAGTCCCGGCATCTCATCCTCTGGGACTTGATACGTACTGTTTGCAGCGAGGCAGCACCCGCTACTTCATTCCCAATGACCGGATATAACCCTCCTGAACCACACAATTCTTCAGTTTGCATGCCTCGATAAAGTCCATCATCGCCTTGCGGGACATGGCCTGCGCGGGACGTGCCTCACGGATTTCCTTGTACGTGGCACGCGGTGCTTCGGAGAAATACACGATGTTTGCCCAGTTCTCCGGCGGAGTGATGCCGACGAAAGAAGAACCGTCCATCTTCTTGTAGGGCCAGAAGGTATAGCCGATGTTGTTCTCGCGCATCGTCTGGCAGAAAGCGGCCTGCCATTCGTCCGTATTGTGGCCTATCTCACCCATGTACATGGGCAGGTTCACACTGTCGCGGAAGTTGATAATCGTCTGGATGGCAGCTTGGGTAGGTTCGCCTCCGTAACGGTGGCAAGTGTACATTATCTTGTCGTCGAACTTGGAGTCCTTGAAAGGCTTGAAATTACCGTTCCATTGCGCACCGCCCAGCAGGATGATGTGGTTGCTGTCCACCTCGCGGATGGCGGCTACACCTTTCTTATATACATCTTCCAGCTTGCCGTTGAGTTCCTCCATGTTCTCGAAGTAAGGGGCAATGGGCTCGTTGAAGAGTTCGTAACCGAGGATGACCGGTTCGTTCTTGTAGCGGTCGGCTATCCGGCGCCAGATGTCACAGTAGAGTTGCTGGCTGACTTCGCTGTCGAACAGCCAGGGATAGCCGTAGCTGTCGTCGATATTGTCGCCCGTCTGTCCGCCGGGAGCGTCGTGCATGTCGAGGATGAGGTACAAGTCCGATTCGCGGCACCACTCTACCAGGCTGTCCACGCGGGCAAAGCCGTCTTGGTCGGCAGTCAGCCCCATATAGTCCTCGTCGGTAAACAGCTTGTAGTGGAAAGGCAGGCGGATGGTGTTGGCACCCTGCTCCTTGATGAAGCGGATGTCCTCGCGCGTTACATAATTGTCCTTGAATGCTTTCCAGAAGTCGGCCGTAAAGTCCGGTCCCACCAACTGGCAGAACATCTCATTGATGAAACGGCCGGAATTGGTCTTGTTGAACTTGAACATGTATCCTTCCGGATTCAGCCAGTTGCCCAGGTTGGTACCCATGATGAAGAGTTTGGTACCGTCGGGCTTTATCAAGTCCTGACCCTGAATGGTTACGAATGCATCCGAAGTTACTTCTTTTGTCGCTTGTTTCTCACCGCATCCCGCAAGGCCCAAAGACAGCAAGGCGATGAAAATGTTTGTCGCTAATAAATGTTTCATGGCAATAATTTTGGTTATAGTATCAGTTGCGATATTCGCTTTTGCTTCCCCAAAGTTAGGAAAGATAAGAACACCTCGTACCGGCGAATCGGGAATAGGTGGAAGGAGTGAAGAAGCATGAACAAACAAACAACTAATAATCAGAAATATAAGCAAAAGAAGAGAAAGGCAGAAAGTGGATTCAAAAAGCCGGTTTGACGTATTGTCAGCGTATCTGCATCAGCCGTATTTCAAAGTCCTCGCGCGAAATGCGGGCCTTGTTCTTCACTTTGGCACGGTAATTATAGATGGTGTTTACGGAATAACGGAGGAATTCTGCAATCTGCGAACTGTCGTCGATGCCCAGACGAATCAAGGCGAAAATGCGGAGTTCCGTATTCAGCAACTCGCCTTTACGGAGCACGATGCGTTCTTCGGGCTGCAGCAAGTCATTGAATTTATCGACAAAATCGGGGAAAAGGTGCAAGAAGGCAGTATCAAAGTTATCATAGAGTTCCTTCAGTCCGGTGTCCAGCACCTCGCGGGAACGCACCATCTTCAGCAGCTCTTCCATCTGCCCGGCAGAGATTTTCTTGTTGACCATCCGCCGGTAGGTATCCAGCCGGTTGATATAAACGGAGCAGAGATTCATGAAACGGCCCACATACTCCTCCTTGATGTTGTTTGAGAGTTGCAGTTGCTCGTTGGCATGCTCCAGCTTGTTCCGTGCGGCAGAGAGTCGCTGCATCTGCCGGTAGATAAAGCCCACTGCCACCACCAACAGCACAATCAAAGCGCTGATGAGCCAGAGGTACAGCCGGAGCCGGTCATTCTGCTTCTCACGCATGGCCTGATAAGTGAGGTCTATCAGTGAAAGGATGCCGGCAGTCTGGAGGCTGCGGCTACGGGCGTTGTATCGGTTGGTTTCGTCCCACGAGAAACGGATGTAACGGTAGGCATGCTCCATATCCCCTTCCTCATAAAGAAGTTCCGCCAGGTTCCAGAGTGAGGCATGGTCTGTGATGCTCAGGCGAATATCGGTCAGTGCAGACAAAGCCAGATAGCGCTTCTCCTCCTCCCGGTTCCCGAGCCGGCGGTAGAGCAATGAGCGCTGATAGGTCACCAGCGCATATTCGGGAGTATTGGGCTTGGCATGTGCCAGACGCGTATCATTGATGCTCAAGGCTTCGTCCGGATGGCCTGCAGCGGCCTCCCGCGTCTCTCTTCGTTCCAGATAGAGGGGGGATGAAGGCAGAAGTACCTGCATCAAAGAATCGTCATAATGGGTAGCCAAAGCCTGATAATGCTTCTTGAAAGAATCGTCCAGCGTATAGAAACTCAGTTCTGTGTAAAGTTTATGACAGGCATTGTAATAGTCCGGCAGCAGATGGGAGGGAAGGGAGGCTTTGTCCGTCTGCCTCAAGAGTTCGGCGGCTTCCTCGTACATGCCTGCCGAAGCCATCAAGTGGGCAAGCTCCAGCCTTGTTTCGAGTGCTGCATCCTGCCGGCCATAGCGCTCTGCCCAATCCAGATTGACACGAAGATAATGGATGGCCGAATCGCAGATATATGCCTTATACTCCTTATAAATTTCCCCATTCCATCGAAAAAAAGAGATATTGGCGGTATCGGTATCCAACACTTGGCGCTTCAGCCGGGCAATGCGTCCTTCACGCACGGCGACATAGTGCCGGTGCGCCTCGATAGCCTCATCCAAAGAGGACGTCAGCGCAGTAAAAGAGGGCGTGCCGGCAGCCAAAGCCACACTTTGCCATACCACGACGGCAAGAAAACAAAAAATGAACAATCTCCTTTCCATGACCATAAAGTTCATGCAAATATAGCAAGAAATCCTGCAAAGCAGTAGCATCGGAAAGAATAGTTTCCTATATTTGCGTTCAAAACCCCCAAACAAATTATCTATCATGAAAAGCTTAACACTCCAACGGATTGCCGCGGTAGACGTATTCCGCGCACTCACCATGTTCCTCATGCTCTTTGTCAACGACATTCCCGGACTGAAAAACGTGCCCCACTGGCTGATGCATGCCAGGATGGACGAAGACATGATGGGATTCTCCGACACCATCTTCCCTGCTTTCCTTTTCTGCATGGGCATGTCCGTATCCTTTGCCATACAAAACCGGTACAAAAAGGGAGACAACACCCTGCAAGTCGTGGCCCATATCTTCTGGCGGACAGTGGCACTGATTGCCATGGGACTGTTTTCACTGAACAGCGGAGGCATCGAAGGCGGCCTCTCACATCAATGGTTTTCCATCTTGATGGTCATCGGCTTCTTCCTCACCTGGGGGGTATATCCCAAAGCGGAAGGAACGAAAAAGACCCTTTTCACCGCAATGAAAACAGCAGGCGTGCTGCTGCTCGCCTTCCTCGTCATCTACAAGGACATGAACGGGAAACCGTTCCAGATAAGCTGGTGGGGCATCCTCGGACTTATCGGCTGGACGTATGCGGTATGTGCAGGCATCTATCTGTTCACCCGGGAAAGCCTGCGGAAGAATGCCATTGCCTGGTTCGTGGTCGTATTGCTTGCCGTAATCAGCCATTCAGACCTGATACCGGGAGAGTACGGCAGCCGGATTATCCTGCTTCCCTTTATCCCGAGTGACTGGACACTGCATGCCTTCGGTATGTCCGGCGTATTGACCTCCCTGCTCATGCAGCGCTATGCCGACCGGGAACGGCCGGGACGATTCATCGGCATGCTTTGTGCCCTCGGCGTAGGAATGCTTGTCCTTGCCCTCGTCTCACACCCGTTCTGGATTATATCCAAAATACAAGCCACACCGACATGGCTGTTCTATTGCCTCGCCATGTTCTTCCCGCTGTTCGGTTTCTTCTACTGGCTGACGGACGTGAAAGGCAAAACCAACTGGTTCGATATCATCAAACCTGCAGGTACGGCAACGCTGACCTGCTATATTATCCCTTACATCTGGTATGCTGTCCAGCAACTGCTGCATCTGCACTATCCCGAGGCATTGGGAAGCGGTGTACCGGGGCTGCTCAAGTCCCTCATGTTCTCGCTTGTCATTGTGGGGCTGACCGGCCTGCTGGTGAAAGGCAAGATTAAACTGAAAGTATAATGTTGAAAGTTCAGACACCCAACGGTGAAGACAAGGTGCTGCTGCATTCGTGCTGCGCACCTTGCTCCTCTGCCATCATCGAGTGCATGCTGGAGAACGGCATACGCCCCACCGTATTCTACTGCAATCCCAACATCTATCCGCAGGCGGAATATGAGATAAGGAAAGAGGAGGCTATCCGCTTCGTAACCTCCAAAAACCTCGATTTCATCGACGCGGACTACGACTATGCACACTGGCTGCACACTATAAAAGGACTGGAAAACGAGCCGGAACGTGGCAGCCGATGCCTAAAGTGCTTCACACTGCGCCTGACAGAGACAGCCCGCTACGCCTCCGAGCATGGTTTCTCCGTATTCACCACTACCCTCGCCTCTTCGCGCTGGAAAAGCCTGGAGCAAATCAATGAAGCCGGACGCCGTGCCGCCGCGCTCTATCCGGATACCCTCTTCTGGGAACAGAATTGGCGGAAAGGCGGGCTCCAGGAGCGGCGCAACCAACTGCTGAAAGAGTATGACTTCTACAACCAGCAGTATTGCGGCTGTGAATTCAGCATGCAACGGTTGGAAAAGAACGAAACGATATAAAATCGGCCGGATTATGTACGATATCGTACTAAAACTAGGTACGTTTCCCGTAACTTTGTTTCATGTTAACAATAAGAACTAAAGAAAACATGAAGAAACTGACTTTTACATTATTCATCGCCCTAGCAGTGGCATGCCTCTTTTCAGTTCCCTGCAATGCCAAGGGAAAAGCAAAACACGTAGTTTTCATCGGTCTTGACGGCTGGGGTAGCTACAGTGTTCCCAAAGCAGACATCCCCCACATCAAGCAACTGATGGCAGACGGTTCTTATACATTAGAAAAACGGACTGTACTTCCCTCCTCCAGCGCCGTCAACTGGGCAAGCATGTTTATGGGGGCAGGTCCTGAATTGCACGGATATACGCAATGGGGCTCCAAGACTCCCGAGCTTCCGTCACGCGTACTGAACCAGCACGGCATATTTCCTACCATCTTCCAGCTGCTACGTGATGCCCGGCCGGAAGCGGAAATAGGCTGCCTGTATGAATGGGACGGTATCAAATACCTTGTAGACACTCTTGCCTTAAGCCACTATGCGCAAGCGCCCGACTACAACAAACATCCCGAAGCCTTATGCGGTATGGCAGAAAAGTATATCAAGGAGAAACAACCGACCCTTCTTGCCATTTGCTTTGACAACCCCGACCATGTAGGCCATCAAGCCGGACACAATACTCCTGAATATTACGCCAAACTGAAAGAACTCGACGGTTATGTGAGCCGCATCATCCAGGCCGTTACAGAGGCAGGTATGCTGAAAGAAACCATCTTCATCGTTACTGCCGACCACGGAGGCATTGAAAAAGGACATGGCGGCAAGACCATGCAGGAAATGCAGACTCCCTTCATCATCTCCGGAAAGAACATTAAGAAAGAAGGCGAATTCCACGAAAGCATGATGCAGTATGACGTTGCCTCCACCATTGCCCACATCTTCGGGCTGAAACAGCCACAAGTATGGATAGGACGTCCTATGTTGCAGGTTTTCAAATAAAAAAGCGGTCAGCGATAAATGAGCGTCGAAAGATAGTCCTCGGCAAACATCTCGTTCGCCACCTCTAACAGAGCTTCCGAAGTGAGCTGTTCAATACGATGGAACACAGCTTCGGAAGTTTCGCATTTATTATAATGCAGGAAAGTCTTTCCCATACCCAGCGCATTGTTCTCATTATTATCCGAAGCTACACCGATTTGCCCGATAAGCTGCTTCTTGGCAGCCGCAAGCTACGAGGAAGTCATCCGGACATCACGCAAGCGTTTCAATTCCTTATATACCAGGCGGGCGCAGTAGTCCAAATCTGCAGGGTCGCAACCGAAGTAGATGCAGAAAGTTCCCGTATCGGTATAGGAAGTCAAGTTAGATTCTACGTTATAGACCAGCCCACGACGTTCACGGAGAGAGACGTTCAAGCGGCTGTTCATGCCCGGGCCACCCAAGACATTGTTCAGCAGGTAAAGTGCGGTGCGCTTGTCATCGTATGCATTATATCCCCGGCTACCAATCATGACGTGTGCCTGGTGAGTATCCTTATGCACTACAAGATGCTCGGGTACATAGAGGGGAGGCGGAGTACGACCATAATGCACCGGTGTTGCCGGTATATCCGCCAGAAGTTTTTTTGCCATAAGCACAACTTTCTTGAAACTCAGATTGCCCAGAACAAAGAAAACCATATTGTTGGGATGGTAGAAGCGGGCAGTGAATGCGGCAGCATCCTCACTGCGAAACTGCTTTAACTGCTCGGGATTGCCAAGAATGTTGCGTCCCAGGGGATGCCCCCTGAATATCAAGTCCTCAAAATCATCGAAGATTAGCTCGGAAGGATTGTCTTCGTAGGATTGTATCTCGTCGATAATCACCTCTGTCTCCTTCTCTATCTCGCGTTGCGGAAAGGTGGAGTGGAATACAATATCCACCAGAAGTTCGAAGGCACGGCCGAAATGCTCGGTCAGGAAAGCAGAGTAAATCACCGTCTCTTCCTTGTTGGTGTAAGCGTTGAGGTCACCGCCCACATTCTCCATGCGGTTCAGAATGTGCCATGCCTTGCGCTTGGCGGTACCTTTAAATATAAGGTGCTCCACAAAATGCGCCATACCCTGCTCGTTTTCAAGCTCGTCACGCGTACCCGCATCTACGGCAAAACCACAATAAGCCACTTTGGAGGCTGAGGGTTCGTGAATGATGCGCATGCCATTGGGCAGGGTATATTGATTGAAAGTTGGCAGTAAATTTTCTTTTAAGTTCTTCATTCTGACGTTTCAAACTATTTGAGGCGACAAAAATACAATAAAACTTATTGCCGTTTATAGAAAATTGCAGATATTTGCAATTGCTATAATTTTAAGCACATTAATCAAATTAGCACATTAAGTATGATTGCATCCATTCAAGAGCTTTTGCAGAAAGAGGCACAAGCCGTACTGAACATTCCAGTGACGGACGCTTATGAAAGAGCTGTAGAACTCATCGTAGAACAAGTGCACCGCAAAAAAGGGAAACTGGTAACTTCGGGTATGGGCAAGGCCGGACAAATAGCCATGAACATCGCTACTACCTTCTGCTCCACCGGCATTCCTTCCGTTTTTCTGCACCCCAGCGAAGCACAGCATGGTGACCTCGGCATCCTCCAGGAGAATGACTTGTTGCTGCTCATCTCCAATTCGGGCAAAACTCGCGAAATCGTGGAGCTGACACAGCTGGCACATAACCTGAACCCGGGACTGAAGTTCATCGTCATCACCGGAAACCCCGACAGCCCCCTGGCACACGAATCCAACGTATGCCTCAGCACCGGGAAACCGCAAGAAGTATGTGTACTGGGCATGACACCCACGACTTCGACCACCGCCATGACCGTCATCGGCGACATCCTGGTGGTACAGACCATGAAAGAAACAGGATTCACCATTGAAGACTACTCCAAGCGCCATCACGGTGGTTACCTCGGAGAAAAATCAAGATCGCTATGCGTAAAGTAATAGGCATCGGAGAAACCATACTGGACATCATATTCCGTGGCGAACAGCCCACAGCAGCCGTTCCGGGCGGTTCGGTATTCAACGGCATCGTTTCACTGGGACGTATCGGTGTTCCCATCTGCTTTATCAGTGAAACGGGCAACGACCACGTGGGCAATATCATCCTCAACTTCATGCGCGAGAACAATATTCCCACAGACCATGTCAATGTGTTCCCCGACGGGAAGTCCCCCGTATCACTCGCTTTCCTGAACAACCGGAGCGATGCGGAATACATCTTCTACAAAGATTATCCCAAGCAGCGCCTGGACGTGGAATATCCGCAGATTCAGGAAGACGACATCGTAATCATAGGGTCGTACTATGCCCTGAATCCGGTACTGCGCGACAAAGTGGTGGAGCTACTGGAACGCGCACACGACATGCATGCCATTATCTACTACGATCCCAATTTCCGTTCGTCCCATAAAGAGGAGGCCATCAAGCTGGCTCCCACCATCATCGAGAATCTGGAATACGCCAACATTGTACGCGGCTCGCAAGAGGATTTCTTCTATATGTGGGGCCTGCAGGAGGCCGACAAGATATACAAAGACAAAGTAAAGTTCTACTGCCGCAACTTCCTCTGCACAGCCGGCGCGGAGCAGGTTTCATTGCGCACCGGCACGATTTCCAAGGAATATTCCATCCCCCCACTGGAGGCGGTCAGCACCATCGGTGCAGGAGACAACTTCAACGCAGGCATCATCTTCGGGCTGCTGAAACATAATGTACGCTACGAGGACCTCGATACCATGGACGAGGCTACTTGGGACCAAGTTATCCAATACGGCATTGAGTTTGCCGCCGAGGTATGCAAGAGTTTCAACAACTCCGTTTCAAAGGAATTTGCAGAAGCACGAAAATACCAGCCATAGACACCCTTACAAAAGGGTGTTCACCACAGATTACATGGCCTGAAAATCCATGCAATCTGTGGTAGAACAGCTTCCGGATTAACAAAATTCTCCCGCTTTTCCTTTCATTTCTGCTTTTTTTTTGCTTTATTTGTCTATCCTTTATACCTTAAGCATTCGCGCTATGAATACAAAAGGAAGCAGACAGCACTCTCCAACCCCTCCTAAGCAGAAATGGCAAAACATCTGCCTTGCCTTGTGCATTCTTTTAGGAATACTCGCCTCTTGCGAAACAGAAGAATCCTTCTATCAACCCCGATTCCCGGCAAACGATGTCCCGTTGACCCGGCAAGCGTTATTCAAGCCGGAAAACTTCTTTGCCTACACCGACTCTACCCTAAAAGCCGTGATTTCCGCACTACGCAGAGTGGAAGAAGAAAAGCATTTCACCGCTTCTTTCCTGTTGAAATACGGCATTCCTCTCTGGAACTTCACCTATAAATTGACTGGAGAAGAGACCTGTATCTTCGTTCCCCTCTACCGCCTTGACAAGCCACACTGCATCGATGCCATCTGGCTGTTGCACATCAAAGACGGATGGATGAAGTTTTTTCCATTGAAGCGTGATGACGAACTCATAAGAGAAAGCGACCAAGTGTTCATATTCGACTTGTTAAGCTATCTAGTATTTGGCGAAGAGAATGCGCAAGGACTCACATTCAAGCCTCATGCCCAGACCCGTTCGATAATAACCGTCACCCAATGCTGGGATGTATATACCGGACCTAAAGACCAGCTGGAATACAGCTATACCAACTGCGTTAGTCATTCCTATTGGGTAGATGATGCCCTTATAAATAATAGCAACTGGAACAGTGAAGGAGGAGGAAGCGGCGATGTGTGGATTGGAGGAGGAAGTTCAGGAGGTTCCGGCTCTTCATCGGGCACTCCGGCAGGAAATATATTCAAGAAAGAGGCCGACCAAGACTCGCTTTTATGGGTAATCACCGAAAACATGACAGCCCGAATCATGGAAGACTGTTTGGGAGGAGACCTATACAGCCAACTGAAAGAGAAAGTCAAAAACAACAAAATCAATCTGGAATTCGATTTCGGCAAAGGGTATTCCTACAATTGGGAAGAGCATACCTTGCACATCGGATTGGAAGAATTGGAAGCAAACAACCTTCTGCATGAAATGTTCCATGTTTTCCAAACCACACAAGAGCCTATATCATCGTTCAAAAGTTCTATGATGAACAGAGAGATAGAAGCGCACTATGCGCAATACCTGTTCTTACAAAGGAGCGCGGAGTGGACGGACAAAAAACAAGATAAATATGCAAAAAGCCAACGCCTAAGAGCAACAACTTCATTGACTAAATATGTAAATCAGCAAGGTCATGTTACAACTTCATTCTTGGATATCTTTGAAACCTATATATCTAATAATGTCGTTAATGCTTTCCGTCAGGAAGGATACGACAATTATCCATTTAAAGAGTATTCGGATATCACCAATATTTTTCCCAACATAAAATTAACAACTAAAAATTGTGACGAATGAAAAGACTATTGCTTATTACACTGCTTATAGGATACATCTACCCTTGTGTAGCACAGGACAAACCTATCAGAACAGAAGAATCACTTGAAGGAACAGTCATTTATAAAAAGACCACCACTTTCGAGGTAGATGGTTATACGTACCAATGCGACGTAGATGACGGTAGCCAGTTTGTGACTCTTTATAACAAAGAAAACAAACTGACATACGAAAAGATTGTGTATAAAGACACGGGGAAGACATATATTGGCAGCTGGAGTAGCAATGTAATTGAATATGACAGATTCATGAGTCAGCAAGCAGATTTCATAGTAGACCAAGCATTCACCAAAGCCATGGCAGATGAAATTGGGAAAACGGAACTTATGATAACCATGTTGCTCAGTCCAAATACGGGAGAAGTAATGGAAGTGAATTTCAATTTTTTCACCTTTGAGCCATACGCCAAAGTGCCACTACATGTATATAGGGAAATCGAAGTAAAACTGAAAGAACAAATTCATTTTAAACCCATAGAGGAAGGAAAACAACTCAACTACATTATGCTGGCATGGATGCAAAAGCCCCAAGGGAAACTCCCCCCATTACCTCCTCCCGGTTCGCTAATGTAAGCAACATACAAAATTAACAACTAAAAATTGTGACGAATGAAAAGACTATTGCTTATTACACTGCTTATAGGATACATCTACCCTTGTGTAGCACAGGATAAACCTATCAGAACAGAAGAATCGCTTGAAGGAACAGTCATTTATAAAAAAACCACCACTTTCGAGGTAGATGGTTATACGTATCAATGTGACGTAGATGACGGTAGCCAGTTTGTGACTCTTTATAACAAAGAGAACAAGTTGACATACAAAGATATTGTATATAAAGCCACAGGAAAAATATACATCGGTAGCTGGAATGAAAAAAAAGTAATTGAATACAATAGCTCCATGAGTAAACAAGCAGACTTCATTGTGGACGAAGCTTTTACCAAAGCCATGGCAGATGAACTCGGAAAGCGTGAGTTCACAATAACCATGCTACTCAGTCCGGATACGGGGAAAGTAATGGAAGTGAATTTCAATTTCACGACCTTTAGCCCATACGCCAGAGTACCACTGCATGTATATAGGGAAATCGAAGTAAAACTGAAAGAACAAATACACTTTAAACCCGGAGAAGTGGGAAAACAACTCAATTACATCATGCTGTCATGGAGACAAAAGCCCCAAGGGAAACTCCCCCCATTACCACCTCCCGGTTCGCTGATGTAACATTGTAAACCAACCTGCCTATGCACGAAAGAATCTATAGCAGTTTTTTTAAAGTTCAAAAAAGAAATATAAAAGCTTGGCATTGCTGTTACCTTCTGTGGGTAAATTACATATATTTGTGATTAACGACATCAGAGAGGTTACGAATTATGTATAAGAACTTATTGAACTTGCTTGTTTTGGCAGTGCTGCTCCCTTCCTGCAATGGCACTGCCCCTCACATTTCCGTTGTATGCGAAGAAAACAACGTGGGCAACTGCATTGTAAAATGGGAAATGGCCCCTCTCATCAAAGGAAATGTGAAGGTATATGCTTCGACCAATCCCAACCATATCCCCGAAGATGTTCCCGTTGCCGTCGCCAACATCTCCGACCTGAAGATGACTGTCATCACTACCGACCCTACACAACGATACTACTACACACTTGTATTCGCTGACAAATACCGGGTAAAGATTGCCACCCGCAACATCAACATCCCCGGCATACAGAACTTCCGAGACCTGGGAGGCTATTCCTCCTATCCCACCCAAAAGAAAGTGCATTGGGGCATGCTGTACCGCTCTGCCGAAATAGATAAACTGAAACCGTGTTCGCGCAAAGAGCTCAAGAACATAGGCATAAGGACTATCATCGACCTGCGTTCATCTGTCGAAGCGAATAGACAAAGCCCTTTGCAACAGGCATTCAAAGTGATCCATATCCCCATTCCTACCGGCGACATGGAGTATATCCTGAAAGGTGTACAGGAACAGAAAATCAAGAGCGATACTGTCTACCGAATCGTGGAGCAGATGAACCGCGAGCTCATCAGCAACTACACCAAAGAATACCGCCGGATTTTCGATATTCTGCTGGACAAGAACAATTATCCCGTCGTTATCCATTGCTCGTCGGGCAAAGGGCGCACAGGCATCGTATCGGCACTTGTGCTTGCCTCCCTTGGAGTGGACGAAGACATCATCATGGAAGACTACCGCCTCAGCAACGACTACTTCAACATCCCGGCGGCCTCCCGATACGCCTACCAGCTTCCGGCACGCTCGCAAGAGGCCATCACCACCCTCTTCTCGGCACGCGAGGATTTCCTGAATGCCGCCATCGAAGAAATGGAACGAAGGTATGGAGATACCGACACCTACCTGCAAAGAGGCATCGGTCTGACAAAAGAAGAAAGAAAGAGACTGCAAGACATTCTTTTAACGGATAATTGACAATGGATAATGGATAATGAGTAGCCAATAAAAAACGATTTTATCATGTAATTGCATAATTATCAACCATCAATTATCAATTATCCATTGAAAAGCACTATCTTTGCGCCCGAAATATAAAGATAAAGATATACAGAAGATTTAATGAAGACATTTGAAGAGCTCGGTGTGTCGCCGGAGATACGCCGCGCCATCGAAGAAATGGGTTACGAGCAGCCCATGCCGGTACAAGAGGAAGTAATTCCCTACCTTTTAGGAGAAAACAATGATGTAGTAGCACTGGCACAAACAGGAACAGGAAAGACCGCAGCGTTCGGCCTGCCGCTCATACAGAAGATTAACGTCAACAACCGAATTCCCCAATCACTTATTCTCTGCCCCACCCGCGAACTTTGTTTGCAGATAGCAGGCGACTTGAACGATTATTCTAAATATACCGATGGCTTGCGAGTGTTGCCCGTATATGGAGGCTCGTCCATCGAAAGCCAGATACGCGCCCTGAAACGGGGTGTACACATCATCGTAGCCACACCGGGACGACTGCTGGACCTGATGGAACGCAAAACCGTGTCCCTCGCCACCATACAGAACGTGGTTATGGACGAAGCGGACGAAATGCTGAACATGGGATTCACAGACAGCATCAACGCCATTCTCGCCGATGTGCCGCAGGAGCGCAACACCTTGCTGTTCTCCGCTACCATGAGCCCGGAAATCGCACGCATCTCCAAGAAGTACCTGCGCGATGCCAAGGAAATCACCATCGGACGCAAAAATGAAAGCACCAGCAACGTGAAACACGTAGCCTTCTGTGTACATGCCAAAGACAAGTATGCTGCCCTGAAACGTATTGTGGACTACTATCCGCAGATATACGGCATCATCTTCTGCCGTACCCGCAAAGAAACGCAGGAAATAGCTGACAAGTTGATGCAGGAAGGCTATAATGCCGACTCGCTGCACGGCGAACTGAGTCAGGCGCAGCGTGACGCCGTGATGCAGAAGTTCCGCATCCGCAACCTACAACTGCTGGTTGCCACGGACGTTGCCGCACGCGGCCTCGATGTGGACGACCTGACACACGTCATCAACTACGGATTGCCCGATGACACCGAGAGTTATACCCACCGCAGCGGCCGTACGGGACGTGCCGGCAAAACCGGGACTTCCATCGCCATCATCAACCTGCGAGAGAAAGGCAAAATGCGCGAGATTGAGCGCATCATCGGCAAGAAATTCATTGCAGGCGAAATGCCCACCGGCAAACAGATATGCGAAAAGCAACTGCTCAAAGTGATAGACGATCTTGAAAAGGTGAAAGTGAACGAGGAGGAAATCGCCGACTTTATGACCGACATCTACCGCAAGCTGGACTGGCTGAGCAAAGAGGACCTGATTAAACGCATGGTTTCGCATGAATTCAACCGTTTCCTGGATTACTATCGCGGCCGTGACGAGATAGAGACAGCAACCGGTAGTGAGCGTGGTGCAAGAAGTGGCGAGAGGGGCGACCGCAACGACCGTAGAAGCAGCCGCAAAGCAGAACCCGGCTTTACCCGCTTGTTCATCAACCTGGGTAAAATGGACAACTTCTTCCCCAACGAATTAATCAGCCTGCTGAACAACAATACACGTGGACGTGTAGAGCTGGGACGAATTGACCTGATGCAGAAGTTCTCCTTCTTCGAAGTGGAGGAAAAGGAAGCCACCAATGTAGTGAAGGCCCTGAACCGCGCCAGCTGGAACGGCCGTAAAGTATCCGTAGAGGTTGCCGGAGACGAGGGTAAGGAGGCTCCGAGGGGCAAACGTCCGGGTACAGCCGGAAGCTATGGGAAAAAAGAGTTTGACAGCAAGAAGCGCAGCTACAAGGAAGACGGCAAACGGAACGATGCCACCGGCAAACGCAGCGAAAAGGCCGAAAGTCCTGCAAACGACAAGAAGAAAGGCAAGCCCAGCCGCGAAGAGCGGGGTTACACCAAAGCCCGTGGCAAAAAGGATGACTGGAAACAGTTCTTCCAGGGCAACAATGACTTTAAGGATGCAGAGCCCGACTTCAGTGAAGAAGGGTGGGCAAGACGGACACCGAAGAAGAAGTGATATAAACTATAGAAAGATAATAGGGTGATAAAACCGGCAGCATCCGCTACCGTTTTATCACCCTATCCTTTTTCACGACTCTTTATCCTTTATTTCGTGCAGCTTTTCGTACTGAATGCAACGAGCATCCAAACCATTTTCTCCTGCTCTTTCAGGTAGCCGGTCATCAAATCTGCCGTCACGTCATCGCCAGCTTCATTTGCCAGTTCAATTACCTTTCTCTCTTCACCAATCAGGTAGCCGTAAGTCTCGAGGATATGGTCCACAGCCTCACTGCCGCAAGAGATGTCGGACACTTCCTTCACGTTGGCAACCTTCAGGTATTCACTGAACTTATTCTCGGGCACGCCACCCAGCATCAAGATGCGCTCTGCAATCTCGTCAATCTTCTCGGCGGTATCGTCATACATACTCTCGAACTTCTCGTGCAGCACAAAGAAGCCGTGTCCCTTGATGTTCCAGTGCATACCGCGCAAATTGGTGTAATGTACCTGGAAGTCGGCCAATAATTGGTGCAATGCTGATGCTACGCCAGCCACTTTCTTTTCATTCAAATGCAAGTAATCTAAAGTTTTCATAATTCTATTGTTTTAAATATTTATACTATTTTTCTTTTGGATATTGCAAAGATAAGGGGTAAATCAAGGCTTGTCAAACAGATAATTTCTATCTTTGCATAGACGAAGTCTATACATAACCTTCAAATGCCTTGTTCATCATGACTTTACAACAATTGGAATACATCCTTGCCGTCAACCAGTTCCGCCACTTTGCCAAAGCAGCCGAATATTGCCGCGTGACACAGCCCACCCTCAGTGCCATGATTCAGAAACTGGAAGAGGAACTGGACACCCGGATTTTTGACCGCAGCCAGCAGCCGGTATGCCCCACTCCCGTCGGTATCCACATCATAGAACAAGCACAGAATATATTGGTTCAAGCCAACCGTATAAAGAATATTATAGAAGAAGAAAAACACTCACTGACCGGCACCTTCAAGCTGGGCATACTTCCCACCGTAGCTCCTTACCTCCTGCCCCGTTTCTTTCCGCAGCTGATGAAGAAATACCCCGACCTCGACATCCGGGTAGTCGAAATGAAAACAAACGACATCAAGAAAGCCCTGCAGACGGGAGAGATAGATGCAGGTATCGTAGCGAGTCTGGCAGGTATGGAAGAGTTGCAGCAGACGCCGTTGTTCTATGAACAGTTCTTTGCCTACGTGTCGCGCGAAGACGCCCTCTTCAACAACGAGGTAATCCGTACTTCCGACCTGAACGGCGAACAGCTTTGGCTGCTCGACGAGGGCCATTGCTTCCGCGACCAGCTGGTGCGCTTCTGCCAGATGAAGTCGGCACGTGCCAGCCAGCTTGCCTATCACTTGGGCAGCATGGAGACCTTTATGCGCATGGTAGAAAGCGGCAAAGGCGTGACCTTCATCCCCGAACTGGCCGTTCTGCAACTGGGCGATGCCCAGAAAGAGCTGGTACGTTCCTTCGCCATCCCCTGCCCCACCCGCCAGGTCGTGCTGCTGACCAATAAGAACTTTATCCGCCACACGCTGCTCGAAGTGCTGGTTAAGGAGATAAAACTTTCCGTACCCAAGGAAATGCTCTCACTGAAAGCAACCCAAGCAGTCGTATAGATTTCATCTATCGCTCCATAAAATCTTTCAATCGGATTTTTTGTTCTATCGGGGAAAAATGCTATATTTTTGCAAACAGAAAAAGCGAAGGTCGGTTGCACCTCAGCATCATCAAGCAAACTGGCTTCTACATTCTGTCTGCACAATCTTCGCATTGGTAAAACAAAAAACTAAACCTATTAAAAGAGAAAAATTATGGAACCGATCATCAACTCACAACTCCCTGAATTCAAGGTTCAGGCTTTCCAAAACGGAAGTTTCAAAACAGTATCCCACGAAGACGTAAAAGGTAAATGGGCCATTTTCTTCTTCTATCCGGCAGACTTTACCTTCGTATGCCCTACCGAGCTGGTAGACATCGCAGAGAAATATGACCAATTCCAAGCAATGGGCGTAGAAGTATATTCTGTAAGCACAGACTCGCACTTTGTGCACAAGGCATGGCACGATGCTTCCGAAAGCATCCGCAAGATTAAGTACCCCATGCTTGCCGACCCCACAGGCGTACTGAGCCGCGCATTCGGCGTGATGATTGAAGAGGAAGGCATGGCATATCGCGGCACATTCCTCGTAAATCCCGAGGGTAAAATCAAGATTGCCGAGATACAGGACAACAACATCGGACGCAATGCCGACGAGCTGCTGCGCAAGGTAGAAGCTGCACAGTTTGTTGCCACACACGATGGAGAAGTCTGCCCTGCCAAGTGGAAGAAAGGAGCGGAAACTTTGAAGCCGAGCATCGACCTTGTAGGAAAGATTTGATAAGTAATAGGAGGAGCGGGCGCTTTCACCATAGAAAGACGTCCGCTTTCCTTTAAGACGTCCGCAGTACTTGTACAGAAGTACTGTAGTACTTTCAAAGGAGTACCGCAGTACTTTCGAAGGAGTATTGGAGTACTTCCTCACAAGTTCTGCAACTACTCTATATCAAACATATTAAAAGACTATTTTCTCACCCCAAACACCCTATTAATCATGTTAGAAACAACTATATTAGACCAGGTGCGGAGCGTATTCCAGCATTTGGAAGCCCGCTACGTCTTTCACATCACCTATCATCCGGGTCACGAGCAGGCACAAGAGCTTATCGGATTCTTGAAGGATGTGGCAAGCTGTTCCGACAAGCTCTCCTGCCGGATGAGTGAGATAGAGAACCCCGTGTTGGAGTTCACATTGATGAAAGACGATGTGGAAACCGGCATCAAGTTCCGCGGCATCCCCGGCGGACACGAGTTCACTTCCCTCCTGCTTGCCGTGCTGAATGCCGATGGAAAGGGGAAAAATCTGCCGGACGAAGCAATTCGTCGCCGCATCCGGGCGTTGCAAGGCGACATCAGCCTGCAAACGTATGTATCGCTTACTTGCACCAACTGTCCGGATGTGGTGCAGGCACTGAACATCATCGCATTGCTGAATCCGCACGTCACCCACGAGATGGTGGACGGGGCGCTTAATCAAGAGGAAGTGGATGCGCTGAAGATACAAGCCGTGCCGTCAGTCTACGCTAATGGCAAGCTGCTTCACGTAGGTCGCGGTTCTTTAGGAGAGCTTTTGCAGAAGCTGGAAGAAGCCTTCGGCAGTGCTCCGCAAGAGGACGAAGCACCGATAGAGAGAGATTTCGACGTGCTGGTATTGGGCGGTGGACCAGCCGGAGCTTCCGCAGCCATCTACTCTGCACGCAAGGGCCTACGGGTGGCGATTGTTGCCGAGCGCATAGGCGGACAGGTAAAAGAGACGGTAGGCATAGAAAACCTTATCTCCGTGCCGCAGACTACTGGTGCAGAACTTGCCAACGCACTCCGCACACATATAGAGCACTATCCGATAGAGATTTTCGAGGAGCGTAAGATAGAGAAAGTAAAGTTGCAGGGAACGGAGAAAAGTGTCTCCACCGTAGGCGGCGAGATGTTCCATGCATCGGCGGTAATCATTGCCACAGGGGCAAGCTGGCGCAAACTGAATGTGGAGGGCGAAGCGGAATACATAGGACGCGGCGTGGCATTTTGTCCGCATTGCGACGGTCCGTTCTATCAAGGCAAGCATGTGGCGGTTATCGGTGGAGGTAACTCGGGGATTGAAGCTGCCATCGACCTGGCAGGCATCTGCCGGAAGGTAACGGTATTCGAATTTGCCGATACACTGAAAGCCGACCAAGTGCTGCAAGAGAAAGCCCGGAGCCTGCCGAATGTGGAAATCTTTACCTCGTCACAGACCATTAAAGTTGATGGAAACGGGGAAAAAGTAACTTCTATCCGCATCAAGGACCGCCTTACCGGCGAGGAACGCGACTTCCCGTTAGACGGCATCTTCGTGCAAATCGGTTTGGCAGCCAACAGCGCTCCTTTCCGCAACAAGCTGGAAACGACTCCGACCGGGGAGATTAAGATTGACGCTTTCTGCCGTACCACACTTCCGGGGGTATATGCGGCAGGGGATGTATCGAATGTTCCCTACAAGCAGATAGTCATTGCCATGGGCGAAGGGGCAAAGGCAGCACTCTCGGCATTCGATGACCGTATCCGTGGAGTGATTTAGAAAATATCACCCATAAAAGTATAGGCAGGGGGCACACGTTAAGGATTGGCAAGCTTCAGTTCCTGAATCAGATTTCCTGCCTTCCCATACTTCTCAATCATAAACAGTATGTAGCGTACATCTACCCCGATGGTACGCTGCATCTTCGGCTCATAAAGGATGTCGCTGCTCATGGCTTCCCAGTTCCCATCGAAGGCAAGCCCCAGAAGTTCTCCTTTGGCATTGAACATGGCACTGCCGGAATTGCCTCCCGTAATGTCATTATTGGAGATAAAGCAGACATTCATTTCTCCCTTCTCATCGGCATATCTACCGAAATCACCGGAGGAAAGAAGGGATAGCAACTCAGGCTGCACTTCAAAATCCACATCGCCTGCATGGGCTCTGACTTTCTCCAGAATACCTTTCGCGGTGGTATAATAATCATATTCCGCTCCGTCGAAGGGGGCATAACCGCAGACAGTGCCAAAACTCAAACGCATGGTGGAGTTGGCGTCGGGATAGAAGTTACGGGATGCGTACATACGTCGCACGGCAGAGTTGAACAAACGTTCATTCCGCTCGATTTCACCGGAAGCCTGCTGTACCTGCATATTCATCTCGAATAGCTTCGTGATGAGGTCGATGCCCAAGTTGATGGCAGGGTCATTATATATCTGATAGGTGGTGTCCTGCTCCAGAAAACGCTTCAATCCACGGGGGGTGGTCAGCTCCGAGCGGGCATAAAGACTATCCACATAGGTACGCTCGTTACCTCCGTATTCTGTCGCAATCGTCTGGTAGAGCTCGGGCAGATAGGTGGAATCCACTTGGGAGCGGTATTCTTTCAACAGTGCTGTAAACACTTCCTTGTCAATGCCCAAGTCCAGATTGGCATATTTCTCAACGATAGCTTTCAGATTGGCAACCACCGTTTTCTCTTCCCCCTCAAAGTCGAAGTTGAGGATGGACAAAGCAAGCTGCACCAGTTCCGGACCGTTCAGGAAAGATTCGGCAAAGTAAGCTCTGGCACGATAAGCATCACGGCGGCTCTTGTAGTTCAGCTCCAGGTCGGAAAAAAGATGCAGCAGATGTTCCCGCTCCTCCGGTGTCTGCTGTATCCAGCGACGGAGTTCGGTCTCCATGGCACGCTTCTTGTCCAGCACATGCAGTTTCTTGATGGTGCGGTTCACTCCTATGCTGTTCTTCCAATAATTGGAACTTTCGTCGTATTTGGAAGCGTACTTGATGCGGATGCTGTCACGGCTATCCATTTCACGCTTCCAGATGGCCTGCTTCACACCACGGACATCTATCTGAGCCTGGTTGGTGGTGGTCATCATCTCTTCGATGCCAAAAGAGGAAAGATAGCGTTCCGTACTGCCCGGATAGCCCATCGTCATACAGAAGGAACCCTCACGATAACCGTCCAGAGATATCGGAGCCACGTATTCGGGATGGTAGGGAACATTGTCGGGAGAATAGTCGGCAGGACGGTTGTCTTTGCCGGCATAGATACGGAATACGGCGAAGTCACCCGTATGGCGCGGCCATACCCAGTTGTCAGTGTCCCAGCCGAACTTGCCCACTGAAGAAGGGGGTGCAAATACCAGACGCACATCATTGTAGTCGCGATAAACGGAAAGCCAGAATTCATTGCCTCCATAGTAAGCATCCACAATGCCTATCAGCGTGGAGTCTTTACGAGAAACCTCTTCGCCAATGACCAGCATCACCGAATCTACTACACTTGTACGCTCAGATTCGTTCATATCCGGTTTTACTGCTCCAAGTACCCGACGGGTCACGTCTTGCTGGTGCAAGAGGAAGCGGACGTAAAGTTCCGGATTAGGCAGTTCTTCACTAAGATTACGTGCCACAAATCCGTCTTTCAGATAGTCGTGCTCCACAGACGAGTGTTGCTGTATGCTGCTGAAGCCGCAGTGATGATTGGTAAACACCAGCCCATCCCCGGACACCACCACTCCGGAACAAAAGCCTCCGAAGCTGACTACCGCATCCTTCAGCGACGGGCGTTTCATATTGTATAGCTTGTTGACAGACATCTGCAAGCCCAACTCTTTCATGGTCTGGCGTGTCTGCTTGTTCAGATTTCCCAGCATCCACATCCCTTCATCCGCTTGTCCCGGCAGAGAAAAAAGGAAGCAGACAGCTATCAGTATAAATCTTATTTTCATTCCGTCAATTCTTGTATTATTCAGTAATCAGCCTCAATTGCTTGGCACCCGTACGCGCCTTGAGCCACTCCGCAATCTTTTCCTTCTCGTGCGCACCCGGATGCTTGCCGAATTTCAAGACGGCAAGGGTCACAGTATCCACCCGTACAGAATCTACCGCCAGTTCAATCGCATGAGATATTGATACGGTCTTTACCGACGGGTAGAGCACTTTCAGTTCTGGGATAATCTTCTTGCCCAATTCATCGAAGGTTTTGTATCTTTCCAAATTCTGCTCCAGTGTGGCAATCTTCTGTTTCTGTTCCACCAGACGCTGCTCGCTGTTCTTGTAGAAGTCTTCCATCACCATGGCACGGATGGAAGAAATATCCACCGCTTCATTGTTCATACCTTGGAGGACTATCAGCTTGGTATTGTCCAGCTTATAGTCTTTCATCTTGCTGCGGGCAATGGCGATGGAAGCTTCGGGCACCTCCTGCCCAATCAGCACGACACGTATTTCGTGGCCCTTGCCCTCGTGATGGATTTTCTTGTCCAGCACCTGCGTATTCTCAAAGGAGAGCTGCTCGTTGACAAAACGGTTGGCAGCACTCTCAAAGAAGGTATCCTGGACGATACCTACCGTCAGATAGACAGCGGGACACATGGTCAGGATAGCAATCAGGACGATATATTTACGTACTTTCTTCTCCCGGTTCTTATCCACAAACTCCTTGCGCTGGAAGTGCATCACGCGCACGCCCAGGAAAGTGGCAAGACTGATAAACACGGAATTGATGAAATAAAGATAGAATGCACCGAGGAAATAAATCAAGTTACCCGTTGCCAGCCCGTAGCCTGCCGTACAGAGAGGCGGCATCAAAGCCGTAGCAATGGCAACACCCGGAATCACATTTCCTTTCTCTTTGGTAGAGAGCGCCGTCACACCTGCCAAGCCACCCATCAAGGCGATGAATACGTCATAAATGGTGGGTGACGTACGTGCCAGCAATTCCGACTGCCCCTCAGCAACGGGACTCACCAGAAAGAAAATGGTAGCAGTGGTCACACTGAACAAGGTAGTTATCAAGAAGCTCTTCAAAGACCGCTTCATCAATTCAAAATCATTCAACCCCACAGAAAGCCCCACGCCCATGATAGGCCCCATCAGCGGCGAGATGAGCATGGCACCGATAATCACGGCTGTGGAGTTTACATTCAATCCCAACGAGGCCATGAATATGGCGAATATCAGAATCCAAAGATTGGCTCCTTTGAATTCCACTCCCTTACGGATGGAATCTACAGTTTCCAGTTCATTGTCCTTGTCTTTGCGCAAATCAAGATAGTCTTTCAGAAAAGTCTTGATAGCGAAGGTATTTCTGTTGTCGGTCGTCTTTTCTTCCATTATCAATTATCAGTTTTCAATTTTCTCTCAATGAAACACCTCGTAAAACACTGCTGGTCATCTCGGCAGCAAAGTCCTTTACCTTAATGCCAAGAGTTGGCAAGAAATCTGCCAAAGCACGTTTTTCCGGTGCTCCAAGTTTACGTTTAAGCATAGCAGTGTTCATGCGAAAAAGAGCTTGGTCGCCCTTACTACGTATGATTCCGAACCCCTTGTCATCCACACCACGCTCGTAAAGAACACCAGAGAGGCGTTTCTCTGTCTCTGCCAACTTATGGCGAGCCTGGACACGGTCGTAGTCAAGAAGTCGTTGCTCTATTACCTCTGCCACACGTGTTTGTACAGCAAAGTAATTTTGGGCAAAAGCAATCTCCGACTTACGAGGGTCACCATTTTGTGCCACGAGGTAGCAGGCATAGCGAGTGAGCATAAAGTCTTCAATGTCCTTTGATGCACCTTTAGGCATAAGTATCGTTTTACTGATGCCGGTAAAATGATTACTCGTCTCTACACCAGCGTTTTGGCAAGCCTCCTTAGCTTTTCCTAAAACATTCTCAAACGTTTGCCATTTGGCATAGCCCAGAATGGGATATAATTCGCGAGCACTCCAGCACTCCACGCCTTCGTATTCACACGCAATGGATTCGAATCTTGCGAGGAGATTCTGAATTGCTTCTGATTTAATCATACTTGATTCTGAATTTATTGTTTGCTCTTCTGCACAATCCTTGATTTCAAAACAATCTTTATGCGATTGATTTTTCTGTCCATTGTGTCACTTCAGTTTTAATAACAGTACAAAAGTAATGCTTTTCTTGACAAAACTGTTAAATACGCAATGTTTATCAATCTAACTTCTCTAACCTCACTTCACCAGCCTACCAATGAACGGAATCTGCCTCAACGGCAAGTCGCACTTCACGATATAGGCCACAAAGAGCAGCAACAAAACGGTACGGTACGCCATACGCAGGTAAATATTTTCTATCGGGACATATTCGGCAGCCAGATAGAGTACTGCCGCAAGCAGCACATAACTACCGATAGCCCTCAGGTCATACTGAATGGGATACTTCTTCTGCCCTACGAAATAGGACAGAAGCATGGCGATGCCATAGCCACAAAATCCTGCCCAGGCACAAGCCATATAACTGTATCGGGGAATCAGAAGTATGTTCATCACTACCAGCACCGTGCAACCTATCAGGGAGAAGTAGGCTCCCCAACGCGTTTCGTCAATCAGCTTGTACCAGAAGGAAAGATTGAAATAGATACCCATAAAGATTTCGGCAGCCATCACGATAGGCACTACCCGCAATCCCGGCCAGTAATCAGGGCCGATGATATAGCGCAAAATATCCAGATAGAACATGACAGCCAGGAATGCCAGCAGTGTAAAGATGATGAAAAACTTCATGGCCTGCGCATATACCTGCTTATTGTCTTTGTCCCGGCTCTTTCCGAAGACAAAAGGCTCGTATGCATAGCGGAAAGCTTGTGTAAGCATCGCCATCACCATAGCAATTTTGCTGGCAGCTCCATAAATGCCCAACTGCACGGTAGCTTCCGCCTCATCCGGATAGACAAAAGGAAAAATAATCTTATCGGCCACCTGATTCAAGATACCCGCCAAGCCAAGTACCAGTAACGGCAGACTGTAAGCAAGCATCCGCTTCAACAGTTTTTTATCCAGCACATAAGCAAACCCGCGTAACTCCGGAATCATGCAAAGCATAATGGTAGAGGTGCATATCAGATTGAAAAGGAAGGCATAGCCCACGTCATCCCCTTTCATCCCTACATAATAGACCAGATTCAGTGCTATATTCAGGAAGATAAACAGCAGTTTGAGTGCCGCAAACTTAATGGGACGCTTCTTGTAGCGCAAATAAGCGAAAGGAATGCTTTGAATAGCATCCATCGCCACCACAATCATCATCATGCCCACGTACCAGGGATGCTCACTGTACTCCATCCATCCGGCAATAGGGTCGAGAAACAGCAGCCCCAATGCAAGGAAAGTAAGCGCCCCCATACTCACACTGAGTAATGTCGTGGAGTACACACGCATCGGGTCATCCTCCCCTTTATTGGCAAAGCGGAAGAAACCGGTTTCCATGCCGCACGTCAATAATACCAGCATGAGGGCCACCCACGCATATACATTCGTCACTACGCCATAGCCGCCGCTCTGTGCAGACATCGCCATGGTATATACGGGCACCAGTAGGTAATTGAGGAAACGCCCCACAATACTGCTCAGCCCATAAATGGCAGTTTCTTTTGCCAATGATTTTAATCCGGCCACTTCTTTTTAATGATTAATGGTTAGTGATTAATGATTAATGAATCACTCGTCGCCAAACAAGGTACGCTGGCTACTATAGAGACTCCGCCCCAAATGCTTGTAGGCAAGCTCCGTCACCTCACGCCCACGGGGGGTACGTTTCAGGAAACCCTCTTTTATCAAGAACGGTTCATAGACTTCCTCTATCGTGCCGGCATCTTCGCCCAAAGCGGTGGCAATGGTGGTCAGTCCCACCGGGCCGCCTTTGAACTTGTCAATGATGGTGCAGAGTATCTTATTATCTATCTCATCCAGACCGTATTTGTCGATATTCAGGGCTTCGAGGGCAAACTGTGCGATTTCCGTATCGATACTCCCCGAACCTTTCACTTGGGCAAAATCGCGTACACGCCGCAGCAATGCATTGGCAATACGCGGTGTGCCACGGCTGCGGCTCGCAATCTCGGCGGCAGCCCTTACGGAGCAAGGCACATCGAGGATGCCGGACGAACGACGGATAATGCCGCTCAACACATCATCATCGTAATATTCCAGATGCAGGTTGATACCGAAACGGGCACGCAACGGAGCTGTCAACAGACCGCTACGCGTGGTAGCTCCCACCAACGTGAAAGGATTCAAATCAATCTGTATGCTTCGGGCAGAAGGGCCTTTGTCTATCATGATGTCTATGCGGTAGTCCTCCATGGCTGAGTACAGATATTCCTCCACTACGGGGCTCAACCGGTGTATTTCGTCGATGAAAAGTACATCATTGGGCTCCAGGCTGGTAAGCACTCCCGCCAAATCCCCCGGCTTGTCGAGTACCGGACCGGAAGTTATCTTGAAACCTACGCCCAGTTCGTTGGCTATGATATTGCTGAGTGTTGTTTTTCCCAATCCGGGAGGGCCGTGAAGCAACACATGGTCCAGCGCCTCGCCACGCAGGCGGGCAGCTTTCACAAATATGCGCAGATTGTCCACCACCTTGTCCTGCCCGCTGAAATCCTCAAAATTCAACGGACGGAGAGCATTCTCGAAATCACGTTCTCGGCTGGTGACGGGCTGCTGGTTGCGTATATCAAAATCTTCTTGTTCCATACTATCTATCATATAACTTATTCAGCCATCCTATAAAAGCTTTTGCTTCTTCTGCATCCGGATTCAATATACGAGTAGTAATAGCTTGTCCGATAGGCTTTCCCGGTTCATCCTGCCATGCCAAGAACGTATGTATTTTTGCCTTGGAGCGATGCACTTGCTTGTAGCGTTGTATCCCTTCTGCTTCCAACTCTGACAGCACTACTTCAACTTTCCGAATCAAAAGGTCTTCTGCCGGAATCATGTTCAATGCAAAATCCTCCAACATCCCCTCAAAACGATTATTGGGCATAATCCAAATACCTACTACAGCGTCATAGTCATTCAACGGATACAAGACCAGTCCGTCAGAAGGCAAATCTAAGCCATCACAGTCATATTTATTACTGGATTTCAAAATATCAACCAATTGCCTCCAGCGTTTTTCCACATCAGTATCAGCATCCAACACAACACCGATACGAGGATATGCCGATGGATTAGTAAGTGTCAGCCTGAACAGCCCGATTGCGTTCTCTACACTCTCGCAAACTTTGATATTGAAATTCTGATTCACATGATGTAGTCCGCATAAAGACGAAACTACATGAAGGTCATTTTTCCCTTCAACGAACAAATGATAGGGCAAGCTCTTGCTTAATTTACTCATATCCTATCGTATTTCAACACCATTTTGTGCTATAAATTCCATCTCCTTGTCATCGCTATAGTTCACAGCAACGATCTCTCCTCCCCGGTTGTCCAAGCGAATTATCTGACCTCCCCGGTTCACAGCTATAAAACTATTGATACAATCGTGACTATGCGAAGTGGCAAATACCTGGACATTCAGTTTTTCGGAAAGCATGAAGATAACTCTCCACAATTGGGTCTGTACCGTATAGTGAAGCCCCGTTTCAAACTCATCCAGCAAGAAGACGCCACCTTTGCAATTGACCAACGCAAGAATTACAGTAAGAATCCGGTTAATGCCGTCACCCATCGAACTCAAACGAACACGCTCGCCCGTATCTTTCAAAGTGACAAAAGGGACACGCCTATTGGAATATTCATTCTCATTCAAGAAGTTCAGCCGGTCAATACTTGGTTCGATGATGCGCAGGGCATCCAAAACATAACCTTCTCTATCGGATAGAGAGATACGGTCGAAAAGCAATACATTTTTTCTAAGATGAAAGTCTTGTGCCAATACGTACTCAAACGGAACTCTGTCCTTTACATTGCCCGGAAAGCCACGTCGAAAGAAAGGTATTAGCATAGGGGCATTCGAGCCTGAGACCACACTCAAACCATCACCTATGTAACGAAATAAGTGTTCGCCCGAATCAGCATCGTCATCATTATAGACCCAACGTACAATTGTCCCTCCCCTCTGTTCCTCGGCTATATGTACAAGTTTGATATTCAGTAGGTCACTCTGTTCGCCAATGGAAATAGCCGTGGCATTCCTGAAATCCATCTTACGCCCGGAAAACAAGGAGCTGTAATGCTCCGACAATACTTGGCTGAAATCCACATCCCCTTTAGCGGAATCTACATTCACCATTTCCCCTCTGAAATCCAAAATCGTTTTCAGCCATTCGTCATTCCCGTTTGCCAAATAAATGGAAACAGCTTCCAGCAACGTAGATTTACCTACATTGTTGCACCCTACTATTAAATTGACCCGAGCAAGCGAATCAATAGACAGCTCTCTTAGGTTCTTATAGTTCTTGATATACAATGACTTCATACTCCAAAGCTTTTTGTCTACTGCAAAATAACGAATTTATTTTGAGATAGCACTCATCCCCTTTCTTTTTTCACATAAGTAAAAGGCGTATGGCATGCCTGGCACGCTCCATACAACGGAATATTATGCTGCCCGGAGGCAAATTACAGAAAAAACGATAGAAGTAGCAAGATATATACTTGAAATATATTTGCAGGCTCACACTTTCTTCCTACATTTGTGCAGAATAACCAGCCATTTACTGACAGCAAGCCGAATCTCCCCCCTGCTGAAAGCACAATGCATAGAACACGCTACTTATGAAAGAAGAAATATCCTTTACCCAAGTCCCCTTCGACTACCCCTTATGCCTCAACGGGCAATGCCCCAAGGCTGCCACCTGCCTCCGCCAGCTCGCCATGCAGAGCATGCCTACCGAAAAGGATTACTGGAAAATCATCAGCCCCAAACGCCTTGCCACCGTCAAAGGGGAATGCCCCTTCTACCGCTCCAGTCAGAAGGCGCGTTACGCCAAAGGCTTCATGAACATGCTGAACAGCCTACCCTACAACAAGCGGGGAATCGCCATCGCCAACCTGATAGCCGGCTTCGGCCAACGCACCTACTACCGCGCCCGCAAAGGCGAACGCCTGCTGCTCCCCGAAGAGCAACAATCCGTACTGAACGTCTTCAGACATCTGGATGCCGGCATGGCTACAGAATTTGATAGTTACGCAGAAGGCTACCTTTGGTAACACACTGACCATCAGAGACTAATTTTGCCAACTCTTTGCCTCACCTTTGGCAAAACTTTGCCATGCCTATGGCAAAAGTTTGCCAACGCGGTGGCAAAGTCTTGCCAATAAGGTGGCAAAAACTTGTCAACTTGTTGGCAAGAAGAGCAAAATACAGTTTAACGATTTTCATTCCCCATCAGCGCTTCATAAACTCCTTGCGCTCCTCCTCTGGAAACTTCTCTATGGCATAGCGCAACATCGTTCGCGGCATCGTCCTGCAATACTTCTCCAAGAATTGTACCAGCAAGTCCTTGTCCCGCTTACCCATCTCCCGGAGCATCCATCCTACCGCCTTTTGCATCAAGTCATGCTTATGATGGAGCAGCCGCTCCGAAAGGGCTAATATATCGATGAAATCACCATTTTTGATAAGTGTATAGGTAGATACCACAGCAATGCGCTGGTCCCAAAGCAGCGGACTATCCGCCAGCCGGTAGAGGTCTTTACGAAGTTTGTCTTTCAAATATTCGCCCACAATGCCGGGGGCAGACAAATCGACCAAATCCCAATTATTGATACGGCCCGTTTGCGAAAGGTAAAAGTCATAAATCTCCTTTTTCCCCTTTTCATCGCTCTTTTTGAATCGCTCCACCAACATCAGCAAGGCACAAAGGCGACACTCGTGCCATTCACTCTGAAGCAAGGTTGCCATTACCCCAAAAGGTTCGTGCTTGTGCTGCTTTGCCACCTGCCGGGTGTTGGGTACCACCACTCCCAGAAACTTATCCCCCTCGCCATACTGCCCCTTTCCGGTCTTGAAGAAACGGGGAAGATACTCCCTTTTCACCGGGTCGATATACGCCTCCAATTCCTGCTGAATCTGTACCGAGATGCACGCCACTTCTTCTGCCGAAAGCACACGTTCGCACAAGACGGTTTCCACTGCTTCATTCTTCTTTTTCATCCTTCTCTCATTTGATTTACACGGATTTGAATTCATCTGCCAATGGACAAAAATACAACATTTATATAGAAACTATGGAAAGTTATCTTTAATTTTGCAACCGGTATGTCCAATCCTTAAAACCGTACGACATGTATAAAGCTGTTTTGGGAGCAATCTGCTGCCTTTCTTTCGCACTATCCTTACATGCACAATCTCCACAAGAAAAGGGATTGCAAAGCATCAGCCGCACTTCGGCCGAGGCTATTGTCGGTTTTCTTGCCGACGATGAGCTGCAAGGACGCGAAGCAGGCATGCACGGTTCACGACTGGCTGCCCGCTATCTGGCATCCTGCCTGAAAGAAGCCGGCATTGCCCCGCTGGAAAAGGACAATTATTACCAGCCCTTCGAGGCATACAACAAGGAACGCCAGCAACGGGGACGGTGGCAAGTGCATCCCGACTCCATCGCCATCCTCGAACAAGGCACCCACCGCATCCTGCAGATGAGCAATGTATTGGGAACCATCCCGGGAGAACGACCGGATGAATATGTCATCGTAGGTGCCCACTTCGACCACCTGGGTACGGACGAGACGTTGGCAAACGACCGGATATACAACGGTGCGGACGACAATGCCTCCGGTGTCTCTGCCGTCCTGCAGATAGCCCGTGCATTTCTTGCCACCGGACAGAAGCCTCTGCGCACGGTCATCTTTGCCTTTTGGGATGGAGAAGAAAAGGGATTGCTCGGTTCAAAATACTTTGTACAAAGCTGTCCTTTCATCAGCCAGGTGAAAGGTTATCTCAATTTCGACATGATAGGCCGTAACAATAAGCCCGAGCAGCCTCAACACGTTGTCTACTTCTACACCGCCGCCCACCCCGTATTCGGCGACTGGCTGAAGCAGGACATTGCACGCTACAGCTTGCGCCTGCAACCGGACTACCGCGCCTGGGACCGCCCCACGGGAGGAAGTGACAATGCTTCTTTTGCCCTGTGCAACATCCCCATCATCTGGTACCACACAGACGGACATCCCGATTATCACCAGCCTTCGGACCACACCGACCGGCTGAACTGGGAAAAAATGATAGAAATAACCAAAGCAGCTTTCCTCAACGCCTGGAATCTTGCCAACGAAAACAAATATTAATCCACTAGAAACAAAGTAACGATACATGGTTTTAAATTACATCTGGGTAGCTTTCTTCGTCATCGCATTCATCGTAGCCCTCTGCAAACTCATCTTTATGGGTGATGTGGAGATATTCACAGAACTCGTCAACTCCACCTTCTCCTCTTCCAAAACAGCTTTTGAAATATCCCTGGGACTGACAGGAATACTCGCCCTCTGGCTCGGCGTGATGAAAATAGGCGAAAACAGCGGCATGATCAATGCCCTCTCCCGTTGGCTGAGTCCGGTATTCTGCCGCCTCTTCCCCGAAATACCGAAAGGACATCCTGCCATGGGTTCCATTTTCATGAATCTCTCTGCCAACATGCTGGGGCTGGACAATGCCGCTACTCCGATGGGACTGAAAGCCATGAAGGAACTTCAGGAGCTGAACCCGAAAAAGGACACCGCCACCAATCCGATGGTCATGTTCCTTGTCCTCAACACTTCGGGACTGATACTTATCCCCGTCAGCATCATGATGTACCGCTCGCAGATGGGTGCCGCACAGCCCACGGACATCTTTATCCCCACACTGATAACGACCGCCATCTCGACCATTGTCGGTGTCATTGCCGTCAGCATTGCACAACGCATCAACCTGTTGAACAAGCCCATACTTATCCTGATTGGCTGCATCAGTCTTTTCTTTGCCGCACTCATTTATCTGTTCACACAGATTAGCCGTGATGAAATGGGTGTATATTCCACTTTAATTGCCAACATACTGCTGTTCTCCATCATCCTGCTGTTCATCCTCTGGGGGCTATGGAAGAAAATCAATGTATACGATGCCTTCATCGAAGGGGCCAAAGAAGGCTTCACCACCGCTGTACGCATCATTCCCTATCTGGTTGCCTTCCTCGTTGGAATCGCCGTTTTCCGTACTTCCGGCGCCATGGATATACTGGTGAACGGTATCGGTTATGTGGTAGGACTATTCGGTGTAGATACCAGCTTTGTAGGTGCCCTACCCACTGCCCTGATGAAGTCACTGAGCGGCAGCGGTGCCAACGGACTGATGATTGACACCATGAAACAGTATGGCGCCGATTCATTTGTAGGACGCATGAGTTGCGTGGCACGTGGCGCTTCGGACACCACATTCTATATTCTTGCGGTGTATTTCGGCAGCGTAGGTATCACCAAAACGAGGAATGCCGTGACGTGTGGGCTGATTGCCGATTTTTCCGGCATCATTGCAGCCATCATCATCAGTTACTTATTCTTCTTTTAAAAGAACTAGCTTAATCGCAAGAACGTAATTTCAATCGTACATCGTAAATCATTAAATCGTAAATAAAATGATTAGTTATCAGACAGACGGCGTGGAAATGCCTTCCATCAAGAAGCGTGAAACCACGGAATGGATAAAATCCGTAGCCGCCACTTACGGAAAAAGAGTCGGTGAAATCGCCTACATCTTCTGCTCGGACGAGAAGATACTCGAAGTGAACCGCCAATATCTGCAACACGATTATTACACAGATATCATCACTTTCGACTACTGTGAAGGCAACCGCCTTAGCGGTGACCTCTTCATCAGCCTCGATACCGTACGCACCAATGCGGAACAGTTCGCCGATAACAACTACGAACGTGAACTGTACCGTGTCATCATCCACGGCATCCTCCACCTTTGCGGCATCAATGACAAAGGGCCGGGAGAACGGGAGATTATGGAGGAGGCGGAGAATAAGGCGCTGGCGATGCGGTAATTCCAAAGAATAAAAACTCTGTCTTGATAAAGTGCTGATTTTACCAAGACAGAGTATTTAAGAAAAACAAGTTACTTTGCCAACACAGCGACAACTAACGGGTGATATTTGTCTGCTCCTAATTCGATGCGGGCATCCACACCATCTATAGTTACTCTAATAAGTTCAACACTGCCATAACCATCATTATACTTCCAATGGGAAATAATAGAATGTTCCTCTCCGTCACCAAAGATATAGGGACAAACAAACGTACGCCTCAATACTTCAGGCTTCTTGTCATATTTATATCCATCCCATAGTGCATCAAAGATTGCCAAAGTAAAAAGTCCGTCCCTGCTTTCCACATAGATACAGTCCGGTCCGGTAAAGTCATCTTTAGAATCGGGTTCTACCAATTTATAGGAGTAATCTTTCTCTCTCAAAGCAGGCTTACCATTTCTTCCAAGACCGGTTTGCATTCCCTCAATCAAATCATTGCCATTTTCATCGACAAATGCTAAATTGTATCCATAATGAATAGGAGGATAAGAGTCTTCCTCACTTTTGCAACCCATGAAAATCAAAGGGAATAAAGTAGCCAATAAAAAAACACTAAAGTGTCTCATTGTATATTATATTTTAGATTCACAAAAAAGGCCATACAATAAGAGGGTATCAAAACGGTTGATAGCACACAGATGACACATCCCCTATATTTATTTCTTCACCGAAAAGCGATAGATGCAATGACTGTCATACTTTTCTCCCGGCTTCAGCAACGCCGAAGGCCATTCCGGCTTGTTGGGCGTATCGGGATATTTCTGCGTCTCCAAACAGACGGACGCACGATGACCGTACACAATACCTTTCTTTCCGGTCAGTGTGCCATCCAGGAAGTTACCGGCATAAATCTGAATGCCCGGTTCGTTGGTATAGACATCAAGCACAATACCCGTTGAGGGAGATTCGAGGGTGGCACACGGGCGGGTGACATCGCCCTTCGTATTGAGTACCCAGTTGTGGTCATAGCCCTTGCCGTTCTTCAACTGCTCAAAGTCATTGTCGATACGGGCGCCAACAGCAGTAGGAGTGCGGAAATCCATATCCGTACCTTCTACGGAAACAATCTCACCGGTAGTCATGAAGGTACTGTCCACGGGGGTATAAGCATCTGCATCAATAGTGAGCAGATAATCCGAATTGGACTTGGAGGGGTCACCGTCCAGGTTAAAGTAAGAATGGTTCGTCATATTGACAACAGTGGTACGGTCCGTTTCGGCACTGTAACGAATGTCGATGGCATCGTCATCTGTCAGCGAGAAAGTGACCTTGCAGGTCAGGTTACCCGGGAAGCCCTCCTCTCCGTCTTTCGACAGATAAGTCAACTCCAGAACCTGACTGCTCAACTGGCGGGCATCGAACACTTGATATTGGTATCCCTTGGGACCTCCATGCAGGCAATGACCGTAATTGTTGCGCGGCAGCTGATACTCTACCCCATCCACTGTAATCTTACCCTGGTTGATACGGTTGGCATAACGTCCGATGGTAGCGCCGAAATCCGAAGGGAACTTGATGTAGTCCTGAATGGAATCGAAGCCCAGCACCACATCACGCATAACGCCATCCTTGTCTGGCACCATCACTGATACAATACGTCCGCCGAAATTCGTAATACAAACTTCCATACCATTCTTATTCTTCAAAACAAACAAGTCTGTCTGCTTGCCATCCACTTCCGTACGGAAGTTGGCAGGTTCCAGTCCAGAAGCAGTCTTTTCACTCGCCTGCTTGCCCGTGCAAGCCGATGCCAATAGCATCACGCTTGCCAACAAAGTCATCATCTTATTCATAAATACAATATTGGTTACTGTTTAGACTATCATTTTTTCAACAAGAACTGCTCCGCACGTCCCGGAGTGAACAGCTCCCACAAAGAAGCGACCGTCCAGCCCGGAGCGAAGATATTGTTGTAATATCCCTTTCCGTTACGTCCGTAATCCCAATTGGTATGCTGCACCACTTCCGGGTAATAGCCTACTTTGGCAATGCCGCACATGTGTCCTTCATATGGCAGTAACTGGCGCATGGAAGTGGAAATCACCTCGGCAAAGTCAGAGAAGCGCGGCTCGTTGTACTCCTTGGAGAGCCAATGCAGCACATCGGCAAATTCGAAGATAAATACATCGATATGGTTATTCTCTACCGACACATTTCCCCAACCACGGGTTTTCAAGCCGATATCTCCCAGCATCTGACCTTCGGCAAAAGGAACATCCCAAGTATAATACCACGACAAAGCAAAATAAGCGGCTTTCTTCGCCAGACCGGCATAGTGCGCACGCTCTTCTCCTTTGGTAACCAAAGCCAGGTAATAAGCAGCCGTAGCAGCATACAAGGAGGCTTCCTTGTCCTCGCAGTTGGCATCCAGCGTAGAAGAGAAATAATCGGCTTTGGATATCAGTTCCTTCTCCAGATAGTCTACCGTACGCTTGGCGCTTGCCAGATAACGTTTGTCCTTGAAATACTTGGACGCCATCACCAAAGGCAATGTTGCCGAAGGCGTGCTACCGCCGCTGGCATCCACGATAGAGAAATCATCCTTGAACTTGCGCGGGAAGCTGCCGTCCTCGTTCTGCAACTTGAGGAAGCTGTCCAGCATGCCCTTGATGCGTTTCTCCCATTCGGGGTGTTTACGCTTCTGCTGTTTCTCGTAGTTCAAATAGTTCAAGATGGCATACACTCCCTCGGACTGACGGCGGATGCTATGTCTAGTTTCCTTGAAGCCGCGGTTGTAGTGCACCACTTCGTTGAAGAAACCGGCAGGCGAAAAACCGTTCTGGAGATAAGTGTCAAAGATATGGTTGGCATTGTCCACCAGGTCTTGGCGGTTCTGCTGTTTGCCATACTCCAAAGCATTGAAAGCGTTCAGCAACGTACGTCCCACAAAGCCCACTTCGGCAACATCGGTATTGGCACAAGTAGCAGTCTCCAACTCTACACCGGAGTAATAATGAGTGGGGGTATTGCTGACATAGCTTTCCACAAAGAAGTTGCTCATCACCTCCTTCATGCGGTCTACCGTGTAAGGTGTGTCAACCGGTTTCGGGCGGTTAGTGTCATAACAATACTCCCAGGTGCGCTGTACGCATTCCGAGAAATCGGCAGTATTCCTTTCGGACACCTCCCAAGTCATGGAGATGCTGTCACCCTTACGAAGCAACTGGAAAGCCTCAACGGCAGGAGCCAGCGTCAATTTGCGGATATATGTCTTCGGTGCTTCCTTATAGGGGAAACCGTATGCCAAGACAGTCATACCATCCACATTGCAGAAACCGGTATATCCGATGGAAGTCTCACCGGACAAGATTACCTCTCCCTCCTTATGAGTGGTCAAAGCTTCCTTGTCGAACTTGTCAATACGGATAACCGACATGGACGTACCACTTGCCGGATTGAAAGCTGCCGTCAGCGGAGTGCTCAAACGGTCCTCACGCACCAGCCAACTGTCCGATGTGTGGAAAGAAGGAGCTTCCTTCGGCGAACGCAGGTTGCGGCGATACCAGAAGCCCGGCATGTAGAACTGGCAGTCTGAATGCTTGTAACCGGTCTTTATCTGTTCCCCGTAGTTGAAATACACATTTTCCAGCGCCTTGAGTGTGACGGTAATGCGCTGTTTGCCATCCTTGTCCACCACCTGGCGGATGATGTCCAACGGTAACTTTTCCGAAGCCCGGCAGCTGTACATACCATCCTGCATCTTCTGCAAGGCCAGCGGATATTGCTTGGCATCATTCCCCGGCACTTTCAAGGAAATAGAAGCAGAGATGTCTTCCGGAGCAGCATTTGTCGCTCCGGCACCCGTAATGCCCACCAAAAGCATTACCCCCAAAAACAATCTTTTTAGTCTCATAGTTACATCTGTTTTATTGTTGTTAGAAAAATATCATTCAGACATGAATACATACTTGCCGGAGCCCAATTCGACTACCAGCTTACCGTCAGCCTCCTCCACGGAATGAATCCCCGCCTGACCGGCATCTACCTGTACATGGAAGTCAAGCGGCAGCTTGACCGTAGCGGTTGTATTGGCAGGAATCTCAACGTTCCACTCCAGCTTATTGCCATCACGTTTCCAGGAACTCCCTATCCTGCCATAAGGCGATACATGCGAAGCATTCACATAATTCAGTTTTTCCGGGAATACCGGTTCCATCAGAATCTGCTTGAACCCGACGGAAGCGGGAGCATTTTTTATACCGGCAAGATCCTCATAGAACCATATCAGCAGGTCTCCCAAAAGCATCACATGGTTTCTTGAATTCATCGCCGGATTTGCCGTGTCACCATTCCATAATTCCCAAATGGTGGTTGCACCCTTCTTAATCATGTAACCCCATGAGGGATAAGTGTCATTGGTCACTATCTTATAGGCAAGTTCCAGTCCGCCGTACTCGGTAAGTCCGCGCATCAGATGCTGGATGCCAAGCACACCGGCACTGACATGTCCCTTACAGTCTTTTTCCGTCTTCTCCACGACATTGGCAAATACTTTATCTTCATATCCGTCGGGAACCAGACCCAGTCTGAGGGAAAGCAGGTTTGCCGTCACCGTATTGTTGTCATACTGTGCAGTCTCAGTATTGAAGAATTTCTTGTTATAAGCGTCCTTGACCTTAATGGCAAGTGCTGCATACTCTTCAGCATCTGCCGGAAGTCCGTTCATTTGCGCGAACTTCTCCATCAGTTGCAGAATACTGTAAAACACCGTTGTACTCAACACTTCACCGTTCGTCTTACGGGCAGGGTCCTCCGAATGAATCAGCTCCGGCGACTCGGGAGGCATGCACCAATCCCCGTATTCATCCTTCACCAGAATATAGTCCTTCATTTTGGTCTCCGTCATGTGGTTTACCCAGCGCTTCATGGACGGATAGCGCTCTTTGATGGAGCTATCATCGCCAAACTGGCGGTAAAGCATGTCGGCTACGTAAAAATAGGCAGCCGGCCAAGTCACGTCATCATGGAAGATGGTCCAGTAACGGGGAGATACCACAGAGATACTTCCATTTTCATTCATGGACTCTTCTATATCCACCAGCCACTTCTTATACATCAAGGCATTGCCGAAAATGAAACTTTCACCATAGGCACCGGTAGTGCGGTCGCCCAGCCATCCAAGACGTTCATCACGCTGGGGGCAGTCGGTAGGCATACCGCGATAGTTTCCACGGATTCCCCAATAGGCATTCTTGTGAATTCTGTTAATCAACTCCTCGGAAGTCTCGAACGTACCGTTCGTTGCCATTTCATCATACACCACCTTACCGATGAAATCATCCGCTGCCGGTTCATAGTCCAAACCGGATATTTCCATAAAACGGAAACCATGGTAAACAAACAACGGTTCCCAAACAAACTCACCGTCAGCGGCAGGAGTATAAATATCCGTGACAAGGGCACTGCGCAGGTTGTCAAGATACAGTTCCGTACCATTGTCCTTCAGCACTTCGGCAAAACGCATGGTAATGGGCTTGTCCTTCTTGCCACGCAGTTTCACCTGCTGTATTCCTACCATATTCTGCCCCATATCCACGATATATCTTCCATCACCTACCGATTTAACGGATATTGGCTTTATTTCCTCCATCACCTTCAGACTCGGAGAGAGCTGTGCCACAAGTTTTCCTTTGGGAGCCTCCATCCGTTCGGCCGGTTTCCATCCGGAATCATCATAGCCGCTTTCCGCCCATTTGCCCAATTCCAAGCGGGCATCATACCACTCACCGTCAAACTCGTTGTTTGCGGTTATAGGACCGCAGTTCGTCACTTTCCAGGAGTCATCGCTGGCTACCGACACCGTCTCACCATTGTCGTACTCTATATTCAACTGCGCCATGAGACGGGGTAAACCAAAACCTACCATCCCATTGGCACGCATGGAAAGATACCGGCCGTTGCCCAGAGCCACGCCTATCGTATTGGTACCGGACTTCAACAAGGGGGTGACATCATAGGTCAGATAAGATACAGAAGCATCGTACCAGGTAGGCAAAGGACCGAATACATCGTTTCCAATCCTCTCGCCATTCATATAGCATACGGAAGAGCCTACTCCCGAAACATAAAGGACTGCACGCTTCGGCTGTGACGGCAAATCAAACTCCTTCCGCAGATAACGTGCCGGAAGGATGGTCCGCTCACCGTCCAGTTTCAAGTTTGTACTGTCGTTCAGTCCAATCCAGCCGGCTTTCCAGTCCGAACTGTCCAGCAAAGCCATTGACCAATATTGGATACTACTTTGCGCCTTGTCACCGGTATTTGTCCATACAGTGACACGCCACCAATATTTCTGTCCCGACTCCAAAGACGCCCCTGCGTACTTCACTAGCACCGATTGGCCAGACTCCACACGACCGCTGTTCCATACCAGCCCGGAGCCGGCCTGCAAGCCCTTTTCCGAGTCCGCCACTTCAATCTGATAAGCAGTCTGCATCACATCCTGCTTGTCGGTTACCAGTTGCCATGAGAAACGGGGAGCCGATACAGCTACTCCTTCGGGATTCTTCCGCATTTCAACAGTGGTTTCCTCCACTTTCAAGGAACTGCCACCCGATACTTGACAGCCCATCATCAATAGGGCCAACAAGGAGATTAAAATAGATTTCTTCATACTTGTCAGAATTTCGGTTTCTCCGCTTCCGTGGATGCAACGGAGCCTTCTACCGTCGGCCATCCGTCTTCCCAGCTAATCTTATCCAACATCAATACACGGCCTTCAGGCTTCTTTGTGCTCACCGCATGATAAAAGAACCAGTCATTGCCGGCATTGTCCGTCACAATCTCCGAATTATGACCGGTACCCACAAAGGAATTGCTTTTCTGAATCAGCACTTCGTGCTTGTTATCCATCATGCTACCGCCATTCTTGTCGACATAGGGGCCGAAAAGATTATCTGAACGGCCTACAACAGTAGTGTAAGTACTCTTCAATCCCTCACAACAACTTCCTATGGAAGCGAAGAAGTAGTAATGCCCGTCCTTCTTGTGAATATAGGTACCTTCGTAAGCGGTTCCTGCCACTTGCTGCGGTGTGGCGCCGTCCTTCAGAGAGAGTCCGTCATCAGACAGTTCAATCGCATAGATTCCTCGAAAACTGCCCCAGAAAAGATATTTCTTCCCTCCATCCTCTATATAGAAAGGGTCGATGGAGTTCTGTACATTGATTTCATTGCTGCGGAACATCTTTCCGTGGTCCGTAAAAGGTCCCTCAGGCTTATCGGCAGTAGCACAACCGATGCCGCAAGTTAACTCGCCTCCCCAAACAGACATAGAATAATAGAGCACGTATTTATCACCTATCTTGTTGATGTCCGGCGCCCACAAACCGCCGTTCGGCTCAAAATCAGGCCGCGTACGGTCGGTAAAGGCAGTACCTACATACTCCCAATCCACCAGGTTCTTGGAACGGTGAATCGGCAGATTGCGTATGTCCTCGGTGGCATACAAATAGTAGTATCCATCATCTCCCTCAATGACAGAAGGGTCTGGCAAACTATAATCTATCACCGGATTGCGATAGACATTCTTCGGCTGTTGTTCTTCCGGTTTATCCTCTTTTGTAGCCGATGACGAGGAACAGGCTATCAGACTGCATAACACTGATAATACAAGAAACTTCTTCATACAATGTATTCTTTTCATTCTTTCATTTTACTTTTCGGGTGATGTACTGCCCAATACCTGCGGACGGATAAGAGAGCCACCGATAGAAACCGTTCCCTGGTCGGAAATGGCAAAATCCTTGATATACGAAGTGCGCGGCTGTACTTTCGTGGAATCCCAATGTGCATGGAAAATGTATTTCCAGCTACCGTCCTTACAGCAGAAGGGTGCTCCATGACCGGTACCCATCAAGCCGTCGGCATGTTGCAGAATCGGATTTCCCTCGTATTTCTTCCACGGTCCCATCGGGCTGTTCGAAGTCGCGTAACCCACTCCGTAGTTCTTGCTTTCAAAGTGATTGGCTGAATAAACCAGGTAGTAGACACCCTCTTTCTTCAAAATTGAAGGACCTTCGGCCACCTTAGCAGGCTTGTCCTGCGAAAGTTCCCAAGGCTCTCCCACCTTAATGCACTCTGTCAGCGTCTCCTGCTTGATGCCGGTTAGGTCATCGTTCATCTCTGCCACCCAGATGACGTTGCCATCTGTAAAACGCACGAAATAAAGGTAAGGCGTACCGTCATCATCAATGAATAGAGAGGTATCGATACTCTTCTCATCCCATATCGGCTGCTTCACTTCCTGACGGAACGGGCCTTGGGGAACATCTGCCGTTGCCACACAGATATGCTCCTCGGTGGAGTAGAACAGATAAAACTTCTTTTTCGATTCGATGTAGTAGACCTCCGGCGCCCAGAATCCCCACGTACCGTAGGAATCTGCGGCCGACAACGCCTGGCCTTCACGCGTCCAGTTTTTCAAGTCATCGGAAGAGAAGCAGGCAAAGCCTTCTCCTTCTACCGTACCTCCAGTGCCGTAAGCATAATACTTGCCTTCGTAAAGCATTACGTAAGGGTCGGCAATCGGCAGATAGTCTGATTCTACAACCGTCTTCTCCTTGCATCCTGCAAAGCAAAGACAAAGCAACAGTAGCAATATATAATTCTTTTTCATATCCATCTCTTATTTTACTATTTTGGGCGTCATATAGTCCTTGCTGATTCTCATGCGGTCCACACCGTCCACTTTCTCGAAAGAAACGTCACTGATGTACATGGCACGTGGGTGGATACTACTCTTGTCCTTATGGGCATGGAAAACAATACGAAGCTTGCCTGCCTTGTCTGTGAAGGTGGCACTGTGCCCCACTCCAACCAGTTCTCCGGGTTTCTGCAGCAAAGGATTCTCCTCGTATTTGGTCCAAGTACCCATCAAATCGGTAGCTGTGGCGCAACCTATGCCGTAGAAAGGACTTTCATAGCTATTGGCAGAATAGGTCATATAGTAGAGCCCATTACGCTTGATGACAAACGGGCCTTCATTCACACGGGGCCATACCTCCTCCCATGCCTGAGAGACGTGGATGCAAGGGTGCATGGTCTCCTTCTTGATAGTCATGAGGTCTTTCTCCAATTCGGCCACCCAGATGTTGAGCCCGTCGTTGAAACGGTCGAAGAAGAGATAAGGCGTGCCGTCATCATCAATAAACAGAGAGTTGTCAATGCATTTCTCATCGGCAATCATCGGTTCCTTCTTACTTTGGGTAAATGGTCCTGCAGGTGAGTCTGCTGTTGCCACACAGATATGCTCGTCTGCCGAGTAATACATATAGAACTTCCCGTTCACTTCGTAGACCTCCGGTGCCCAGAACCAGCGGTCGGCCCAGACATCCTTCTTCTGGAGCGCCATGCCCTTATACTTCCAAGTTTTCAAATCATCGGAGGTATAGACTTCGATGCCTTCATCCGCATGGGTGCCATAGGCATAGTAAGTGCCATCGTGCAACATGATGAACGGGTCGCCCAAAAGCACCGGCGTTTCAACTCCTTCGACAACAATATCGTCCACATCCTTATAGTCTGAAGAGCAGGACTGGCAGGAAGCCAGCGTGGCCAACAGAAACAGATACATACATATAAAATTCTTTTTCATGATTCTTTCTTAAACAATTGTTATGATGATAAATATTTACTTTCAAGAAGATGTTCCGTTACACCCGTATATTGAACCCTATTCAGTCGTATACTGAATCCTATTCAATCGTATACTGAAATACATTCAGTCGTATACTGAATCACCCCAATCCATCACACTGATTCACAAGGAAATACAAACACCGGCTTCTATATACATCTTTCATTACATATATACGGAACGGCACATCCCACGATTGCGTCTAATCGCGCCTCTGCCCTACATGATAATACAACGTACCACTATAAACCGGAGAGCCGCCCTCCGAACAGAATCCGATGCAGGATGCAGGGTAGCGTATATCCAAAGCTCCCAGCTCCCTGCCGTCGACAAACAGATACAGCTTGTCTGCACGACGCACGGCACGAAAATTATAGGATTCCTTCCACAATTCATGTACACCTATCTTATAGATATGGCGTTCCAAATCCTCCGCCTCCTTGTTGATGAAGCGGATGCCTTCTGCCTTTACCGGAGTAAAGGTACAATAATTATATGCAGGATGTTCTGCTATCCCCCTATCTTTGTTTTCTATCGGATGCCATTCGCCGCCATTCAGGTATTCTATGTCGAACTTGCCGAACATGTCATCCACAAATTCGGATTTATTGCCTGCTTCGTGACGGTTCAGGTAAAGTGTATCCAACCATGCAGGTGCGGCAAAACGATAACCTTTCTCAATGAAGTCGGTATACTTCACATCCGGATAGAGCGTTTGCAGGCATCCCAACGGGAATTCCTTCTTCCAGGCAGTTTTCCCTTTCTTCACGGCTGTCACCTCAAGCATACGGGTGATGCCATCGAACTGAGCCTTCACATAGTTATCCTTATCCACATAAACCGGATAGCTTCCTGCCTTGTCTTGTCCGGACAAGCCGGACAACTGGAAGCTCAATTCATAATCGTTCAAGAAATCGCCCTTCAACAACTCCTCATTCCCCGAAAGCTGGAAATGCACATCATCGAAGCCGATGGTATAGGTAGCCCCTTCGAACAAGGCAGACTTTGTCTCATCAAATACTCCGGGAACACCCGCTTCTTCTGCCGGAACAGCCTCTGCAAAGACATGTCTCCCCGGTGCGGGAATCTCATCCAGCCAAATCTTCAGACAGCCACCATTACGCTCAATGCGCAGATGATGGTACACACCCCAATGGAAATCTTCAGGCAGGGCATAGGATTCCTTATTTTCTTTGCCGCCGACAAGTGTACGCAGGTACCAGCTCCGGTTCTCGGCATCCAAACCTACATAGGCACAGTTATCTGCATCCTTCCACCAGGCAATGACGCCGGCTCCACCCTCAGTCTTGACTCCCGTCTCGAACAAGTAAGCCACGGACGGCTGTACTTGTTGCAACACACCGAACGAAGCTGTCTCGCCTTTGCCCGCAAAGGTAGGCATCGAAGGTTCGGGATGATAACCCATCGTGCGGGGGCTGGTGATACCATCCACAAACAATGTCTTGTCGAAGAACTGGACACGGTTGATATATTGTCCCCGATGCTCATTGTTCTTGTTTGCCATATAAATCAGCCACCATTCAAATCCGTTGGGGCCTCTCAGAATATTGGGCTGCCCGGGAGTCATCAGAATATCATCGGCAATACCGTCTTTCATATCGAACAGAGAAACGTCGAAGAATTGCGAACGTCCCTTGTTTGTTTCTACGGCAAGCAGATTCGTGCCTTCCTTCAAAGCAGCACGCAGCTTCTTGTCCAGGTTCACGATACAATAATCACGCCCCTGCTTCTCGTAGACAAGTGTTCCGTTCAGATAAATCCGGGTATCTCCGTCGTGAGCGACACGCAATGCCAGGTTGCCGGTTTCGCTACCGGCAGAGAAAGTCTTTCGCAACCATAAGGAGGGCGTATTCCACAAGGTACCCAGATGCCGGGTGGTGGAACCTTTCACTTCACGGGACGAAAAGCCGGTCTCCCCCTTCGCCCAGCCGGAGTCATCGTAGGTCGCTTTTGTCCAATCGCTTCCCGGTTTGCTCTCCGTATAAGCAAACAACGGCTCATACGTGCGGCCATACCGCAATAAATCCACTTGCTTCTCCTCCAGTTGTGTCTGATTGCAGCCTACAACCGGATAGCTATATTTATTACCATTTTGAAAACCTAAAGGAGAGTCTGCCTCAGCAACTCCCAACTGATAATTGCCCCACTCTGTAGAGGTGTGGTTGGCATTATACATCATATAGTAGCGGTCTCTATACTTCATGACCCACGGTCCCTCCGCTACTCTGTTATCCATCGTTTCCCATGTATCCGGCAATGAGGCGAACTGGCACACCGGTTCGCCGGCAAATTCTGCCGGGTTCTTCATTTTACGTCCCCAGATGGTATTCCCATCGGTAAAGCGTACCATATACATGTATAGTTGCCCGTCATCATCTCTGAAAACTTTGGGGTCGATACGGTTATCCATCCATGTCTTCTTGTTCGGCTCTGTGTAAGCGCCCAGGGCATCTTTGCTCTGCGCATGTACAATGTGAACGGCATGCTTGTCCTTTCCCCAATAATTGACTGACCAGTACAAATGAAAATCTCCATTCAGATAGAACATGTCATTGGCATGAATCTGGTCATCTCCGGCTCCGCTGCCTCTGGTCCAGTCATTGTCCATGGATACGACATGGATAGGTTTCCCCCAATGAACCAGGTCATCGGATACATAGAAATCCCCGTTTGTACGGACCCCGCCAATATAATATTTGCCATTATATTTCATTACGCCGGCATCCGCCACTCCCGGAAGTACCGGATTCTGGATGTTCTGCGCAAACAAGCTGCCGCAGCAAGCAAAAGCGAATGGTAATAGTAGTTTTTTACAGACAAGCATATGGTATAAGATTTAAGAAAGAAAAGGCTATGCCGGAAGCATCCTGAATGAGAACAGGCTTCCAGGCATAGCCTTCTTTAGTTATTAATAGTTAGGATTCTGAGTAAGATGTGCAACACCACCTACCGTGCTGTTCATCACTTCATCTCTCGGAATGGGCAAACGTCTGTGCTTACCGACGATGAAGTTATTGAAGTCCTTGTCACGGGCTTTCAGCTCATCAATTCCAGCCTGAGAATCAAGTAATCCCCAACGCTTCAAGTCAGCCCAACGCCAACCTTCGAAACAGAGTTCCAAAGTACGTTCCATCTGCAGGCGCTTGATAAAGGCATCTTTAGAACTCAGGCAGTCTTTCCACTGACTGTCTTTCAACTTGGCCAGACCGGCACGTTCTCTTACCTTATCCACATAAACAGCAGCATCGGCAGGATTAGTACCCGTTTCAACAAGACATTCTGCGTAGTTCATCAAGATATCTGCATAACGCATGATACGATAGTTGTTACGGGCAAAGTAATCTTCTGCATCACGATAGTAAGCAGTATTGTATTTACGTATGTAGCAGTCTTCCGGGTCAGTTCCCCAACCGTCATTCCAATCGGCATTTTCAAATCCATAATATTTCTTCGGTTGATCGGGGAAGTCTTGTGAGAATCCACGGTACAGAATACTACCATACAAACGCAAGTCATTCTTTCCGTCAATACGTTTCTCTTTCAAGAACTCATCTACCAACCAGCGACGTGCCTTACCATCTCCCCAACCTATACCACTCGGAGCATAGAACTGAGTACGCTGGAAACCGAATGCCATACTGGCATCATTACCCGTACCACCCTTGTTTTGGTCATCGAACTGAATTTCAAAGATACCTTCCTTGTTGTTCTCATCCAAGTCAGTGAAATTATCTTCACGATTGGCGATAAGATCGTACAAAGAGCCCTCTTTATCAATCAGCCATTGCAATTGTTCCTTCGCCTTGTCATACTTATGTTGTTGCATATAGGCCTTGCCCAACAATGCTTTGGCAGCGCCTTTGGTGGCACGTCCCAAATTGGCAGCATCCCAAGATTCAGGAAGATAATCCATAGCAAACAGCAAGTCTTTCTCCACTTGATCCCATATTTCCTGCTCGGAAGCGTCTTCCGGAATATAATTGGCATCTTTAGGTTCCAAAGGCATCGTTCCTTTGTCCCACAACAGATTTACCTGAAAATACCACATTGCACGTAAGAAAGAAGCTTGTGCCAATACCTGGTTCTTTGTAGTCTCGTCCATTTCAATATTAGGCACATGACTCAACACTTGGTTGCAACGGAAAATACCTACGTAGAAATGTTCCCAATGTATATTGTTGCCTTCGTAAAAATTATAATTGTTGTAAAGAAAACGTGTCCAGTCACCCAATTCAATCCAAGGAGAAGAACTCCATCCCTCGTCCGAGGTCAAATCGTAGCGAAAAGAGAGCCAACGCATCCAAGTACCTTCCTTATAAAGAAAACTGTAGCAGGCATTTACACCAGCTGTAGCATCTTCCGGCTTATTCCAATAAGTATCGTTGGTCACTTCATTGGGATTATCAATATCCAATAAACTAGAACTGCATCCAGTGCACAATGTCAAGGCACCTGCGAGCATTAATCCATTATATATCTTTTTCATAATTTACAAACTGATTTATAAGTTAAAAGGTCAAATCCAATCCAAACATCACCGAACGGGTATTGGGATAAGCAAAGCTGTCCGTACCACTGTTCCAAACGGAATTCGCACCCTTGAAGTCAGGATCCAGACCGGAATATCCGGTAATAGTAATCAAGTTGCTACCGGTAGCAAACAGACGGAGTTTCTCAACGCCCAAGTTGGTCAGCCACTTCTGCTTGAAATTATAACCGATAGAGATATTCTTCATACGGAAGTAAGAACCATTCTCCAGGAAACGGTCGGCATCACGCGAGTTGCGGAAGTCACCGTAAATGATACGTGGGGTATTGGAGTTAGGATTCACCTGATAAGGCTCTTCGCCCTTCTCAAAGCGGATATAGTTGGAGTTGTCTGCAAACAGACGTCCTTGCCAACGGGATACGTTGTATATCTTATTGCCAAATTGACCGTTCCACATCATACTGAAATCGAAGTTCTTCCACTCTGCATTCAATACCAACGACATTTGCATCTTGGCCCATGGACTACCACAATAATCACGGTCAATATCAGTAATTTGACCGTCATCATTTAAATCAAGATACTTAACGTCTCCCAATTGCGGACGTTTCCCTTCAATCATGATCGGTGTACCGGCAGGTACTTTATCTTCATTAGGTCCCGGTACATGGTTACCTTTCGTCACATAATTGTCTATTTCCTCTTGTGTCCGGAAGATGCCGTCTGTTTTTCTCAGATAGAATTCGGCCAACGACCTTCCCGGCTCTGTTCTGGCTTGACCGGAATCAATAAAGTTTCTTTCCGACCCATCCCGTCCCAAGCTCAGAACTTCGTTATCCATCGTAGTCACATTCAGTAAAGCGCTGTACTTAAAGCCTGAAATCTGGTCTTTCCAACCAAATGTAAACTCGAAGCCCTTGTTGCGCAAGCTGGCAGCATTTTTCCACGGAGAGCCTCCTTGATTACCGGTAGAAATGGCAATCGGAGTCTCAGCCAATACGTCACTGGTTTTTGAATTATAATATTCCGCACTGACAGTCAGGCGTTGGTTCAGGAAACTGGCATCAAAACCTACATTCACCGTTTCTTTTGTTTCCCAAACAAGACCTGCATTCACCAGTTTCACCTGAGTAGAACCCGGAACAATAGCACCACCGAATACAGTTACAATACTCTGGTTGATAGTTCCGATATAATCCCAATCACCAATGGAAGAGTTACCAAGACGACCCCAGTTACCTCTAATTTTCAAGTCATTAATCCAAGGCACATCAAAGAATTCCTCCTTTGAAATTCTCCAGGCACCGGAGAATGAGGGGAAATTGCCCCAGCGGTTTTCCTTAGCCAAGCGAGAAGTACCGTCACGACGGAAAGTGGCAGTCAGATAGTATTTATCATCATAAACGTAGTTTGCACGTCCCAAATAAGAAATCATCGCATTCTCGCTGATGCTGTTTGAATTCTGCTGATTGCTCTGTCCTGCATTCAAAACTGTAAAGTAATCGCCGTTACCCGTCATCGGAAAGTTCAGACGGGAAGCCCACAAACCTTCCCACTCATGGTGCTGGTAAGTAGTACCGACCACGGCATCCACATGATGCTTACCAAAATCCTTATTGAAGTTCAACGTGTGCTCAATCAACATGTTGTAGGTGTTGTCACGTGCCTTCTGGCTTTCCGGATCACGGTGTTCCTGATTCTGAGTCCAGTTACCTTCTCCACGGAACCATGAGTTCTCATAGAAATAAAGGTCAATACCACCATTGAATTTATAAGAAAGGAATTCGAAAGGCTTGAATTCCAACCATAAAGAACCATTCAAACGATTCTGGCGGAAATGACGGTATTCCAAATCTTCACGGGCAATCGGGTTCACACCAAAAGTATTGTATTTGGCAGCATCACCATAGCCATATCCACCCGGATTATTCTCATCATAGATAGGAATAGTAGGCATCATACGCAAAAAGTCATTGTAGGTATTGGTCTGGTTCGGGTCTGTGTTTGTGAGTGAATAAGCCAAGTTTTCACCAAAAGAGAACCAGCCCTTTTTACCTTGTGTATTGACACGGAAGCTATAACGGTCGAAAGTATTTCCATAAGAAACGCCGTCATTGTTATAGTAGCCGGCTGATACAAAATAACTACCGGAGTCACCGCCACCGGAGAGTGATACGTTGTAGTCCTGCACCAATGCGGTCTTCAACACTTCATCCTGCCAGTTGGTATCATACTGTGAGTGTTTCTGAGTGCTGTTTACAGTAGCAATGCCATCTTTGATAGCTTCATTATAGGCAATATCATTATACTTGATATATTCTGCCGCATTCATCAAATCAAATTTCGGGCTCCATTCCAATGTTTCCTTTACGCTTACATTCACCTTCATGGGACCTTTCGTACCCTTCTTGGTAGTAACGATAATCACACCATTGGCAGCACGCGAACCGTAGATGGCAGCAGCAGAAGCGTCCTTCAGAATCTGGATGGATTCTGCATCTGCAGGGTTGAAGTCAACTCCCGGATCTGTAATCATACCATCAATTACCCACAACGGAGAGTTATTACTCAAAGAACCGACACCGCGAATTTCAATAGAGGCATCTTCGCCTGCCCTACCGCTACTGCGTACGTTAATACCGGTTGCCAAACCCTGCATCTGGCTGACCAGTGTTCCTGCAGCGCTTTTCTTCATTTCCTTGGTATCAACAACGGCAACCGCTCCAGTCAAGTCGGACTTCTTCACAGTCTGATAACCGATGACAACCACTTCTTCCAGTGCTTTCGAATCATCTTTCATCACCACGCGCAAGGCAGTTCCCTTATAGACAACTTCCTGCGTAAGCATACCGATATAAGAGAAAACGAGTGTACTTCCTTTTTTTCCACTCACTGAGAAATTACCGTCAATATCGGTAATGGCACCCGTGGTAGTACCCTTCACCAATACATTCACGCCCACCAAAGGCTCACTATTTGCATCCGTCACCGTTCCCGTTATGGTCACATCTTGTGAATAAGCGGTAGCTGCAAACACAACAAAGAATAAGAATAAGATTTTCTTGATCATTTTTTATAGAATTAGATTTTAAAACTATGCGGAAACTAACGCCCGCTTTTTAAATACACCGCAGAAAGTGATTAGTCACTTCTGCCAATCATAGAACATTGATTAGGATTTGTTACGTCATAGGCATAGGGGTCATAGTATTATAAATTGTTGGCTTTCGGATGCAAATATATCCGCATAAAGCTAAAATTAATGCAAATATCGCTTCAATCTATGCAATTATAAATCCAAAAAATGCCCCTGAGAGACACCTCAGGGGCATTTGATTGGATTGTTATATTTAGCAAGCATTCCATGCTATCATTTCACGAAGTCTTTGGGCAGAATACCAAATTGTTTTTGGAAGCACTTGGTAAAATAGGAAGGAGTATTGAAGCCGGTCATATAGCAAACCTCATTGATTTTACACTCTCCTTCCTTTAAAAGCTGCGCCGCTTTCTTCAACCGCTCCAGACGGATGTAGTCATTGGGAGTCATATCCAATATGCCCTTTATCTTCCGGTTCAGGCTCGACCGGCTCATGTTCAGCAGGCTTGCCATATCATCCAGGCAGAAATCCGGATTCTGCATATTGGCAACCACCACTTCCTTCAATGTTTTAAGGAAAGATTCATCTGCCTTTGTCATTGCCATACTGCCCGTCTGCACAAAGGGAGAATTGACAAAAGAAGCCCGTAGCTTCTCACGGTTGTTCAGCAGATTGGCCACACAAACTTTCAGATATTCCACGGAGAAAGGTTTCTCTATATATACGTCAGCCCCCAGCTTCATTCCCTCTATTTTGGCTTGAAGAGTCGTCTTCGCCGTAAGCAGGATAATCGGTATATGGCTATAGTCAAGCTCGGACTTCAGATGCTCGCACAGCTCCAATCCATTCATCTCGGGCATCATAATGTCTGAAATGACAAGATTTACAGTATGTTCCTTCAACACCTTCAAAGCTTCCACCCCATTCACGGCAGTCAGCACACGATATTCCGAAGAGAGCTGTTTCACAACAAATGCCTGCATTTCCAGACTGTCTTCCACCACCAAAAGAGTATACCGGTGCTGTTCCAAGGCAGTACCTGCACCACTTTCCTCAGAGGATTCCCCGCCCGTTACCGGTTCTTTATGCTCCATAGCCACCGTCTGCTCGTGCTTCAGCGGAAGTGACAGCAGGAAACAGTTGTTCTCCATCGAATCTTCCATGCACAACGTACCCTCATGGAGTTCGGCCAATGAACGGGCAAGTGCAAGCCCGATACCGGTGCCGGGTACAGAGCGCAAGGTACCGGTTTTATACTGGATGAACGGCTTGAAAATCTCCTCGCGCATCTCTACCGGAATGACAAGGCCGTCATTGCATACAGAAAGCAGCAGTCTTTCACCTTCCGAATATAGCCTGATGCGTATATAGGTCTCCGAATACTTTATCGCATTGGTCAGCAGATTGCTGATAATCTTGGTAAGCCCTTCCCTATCAACCGAAGCATACAAGCTTTCGGGAGTCTCTATACTCAATGCCAGCCCCCTTTCACGTGCCAAAGGCTTGAAACGCTTATACGTCTTTTGTAAGAGCTCAGACACGTCACATTCCACAAAATTCAATTGGAAGCCTTGTGTCTCCGTCTTCCGGAAGTCCAGCAACTGGTTCACCAAATCAAGCAGTCGGTTGGTGTTCAGTTCCATGGTCTCCAAATCATCCCTGATGTCATCCGAAACAGAACGGGAAGCCAATACATTCTCGAGCGGACTCTTTATCAGTGTAAGCGGTGTACGTATCTCATGCGCCACATTCGTGAAGAAGTCTATCTTCGCAGTATACAACTCCCGTTCCTTTTCCCGCTCAAACTTGTCCATAGCCTGCTGATGCTTCTGCCGGGTCCGTTTTCTGAAATAGATAATTACAGCAGCCAGTGAACATAACGCCAATACCGTATAAACAGCATACGCCCAAGTGGAGAGATAGAAAGGAGGATGAATATGGATGTCGAGCACACGTTCCGTCGCGTTCCACTTGCCATCGCTGTTGGAACCTTTTATACGCAATGTATAGCTTCCATAAGGAAGGTTTGAATAGTTGATGATGGAATTCCGCCCTACCGTATACCAGTCGCGGTCAAAGCCTTCCAGCTTACATTCAAGACCATTCATTTCGGGTGCCTGGTAACTCAGGGCTGCAACCTGAAAAGAGAAAGAATTCTGGTCGGCATCCAGCTCTATCTCATCCGCATAGGTGATGCTCTTCTCCAAAGGAGAATCCGGACTATCCACCGAAAGCCGTTTGTTGAACAGATAAAAATCTGTAATCACTACGGGAGGGAGAAAAGTGTTCTCCACAAAAGTTTCCGGGTCAAAGGCTATGAATCCGTTGATACTTCCCAAATAGATGCGTCCCTTCTTGTCAATGTAACCGGACTGGAAATTAAATTGGTTGCTCAGCAGCCCGTTTGCCGTGGTATAGACATGTTTGCTCTCCGTATCGGGATTGAAGCAGACCAGACCATAATTGGAAGTAATCCATAAGTTACCCCGCTTATCCTCGACCATCTTGTAGATAGTGTTGCTCGGAAATCCTTTCGACATGTCATAACGGGTAAAATTGTCCGTTTCCGGATTGTAGCGGCAGAAGCCCTCACCCAGCGTCATGAACCACAGACGCTTCCTGCTGTCTTCGTAGATACTGATTACCTTATTGTAGGGAAGAGAGGTCGAATCATTCTCATTAGACAGATAATTCCTCCACTGCTGGCTTCTTACATTGTAGCAGAACACTCCATTAGAAAAAGTAGCAAACCACAGATTTCCGTTGAAGTCCTCCAGAATGTTATAAGTAAACATATTCTTCAGCTGAGGAATCCGGGTAAAGTCATCTGTAGAGCGATTGTACTTCAACAGACCGGACGTGGTGCCTATCCACACGTCTCCCGTAGTGGTCCTGCAAATGGTAAAGGCGTCATTGGCGACCATGGAATTCTCACTCTCACCCTTGGCATAATGTTTCACCTGCCTGGTCCGAAGATTCACCCGGTTCAGACCACCGGAGAACGTACCTACCCACAAATCATCCCCGTCCAGGCAAAGGCCGTGGACATTCTGATAAATGGCCGGATGCTCAAAAGGCTCTATCTTTCCGTTTTCCGGATTGTAATTGAACAAGCCTTTGTCTTCGGTACCTATCCACAAGGTGCCATCATTACTTTCACAGATTTCCCGTACACGACGGCCGAAATGCCTGAGATTGTCTCTCGGATAGAACTTCTCGAAATAAGTCCACTGATAAGGGCAATAGTTCACTCCACCGAAATAAGACCCTATCCACATGCCGTTCTCCTTGTCGCAGCAGAGCGAATAAATGGCATTGTCCGACAATGCATACGAATCATCCTGGTCGGGAACGGTCAAATGGGTAATCTTGTCATTCGTCAGATTGTAAATATACAAGCCGGACTCTGCGCCCACCCACAGCTCGTTGTCAGATTTGAACTGCAAAGCCCTCACATAGGTGTTCAGCAGCTTCCGCGTCTTGCCGGTAGTCTGGTTTATCTCTGTCAACCCGTTCAGCGAAGCGATATACACACAATTATGGGGTCCGCTGACCTGCCAGTTGATAATATCATTCTTGAAAATCTCATTTCCTTCCGCATCCTTGAAAGGCTGCAGAGGAGTTTCAAAGTCAGCTTTCGTATAGTAAAGATTATCCGCATACAAGGCCAGCCAACACGTATTCCCATTCAGCCAAAAGCGGGTTACATTGGGCAGTCCCGAATCGTGCAGATGGTTCAGCAGCCTCCCTTCATCCGGTTTATAGCAGAACAACCCCTGGTTTTCTACCGATATCCAGATATTGTCGTCCTCGTCACTTCCAATCATGGTGACGAAATCCCTGATGATACTGCCATTATCACTGGCCTCATCGAAAGCGGTAAAGGAATCCAGTACCGGGTCGTAAATAAAGACTCCCCCATCGGTACCAATCCAGATATTGCCCCGGCGGTCCTCGTAGAGCGCGGTTATGAAATTCTTGCCTAAACCGGAGTTCTCTTTCTTGTAGACACGGAAAGACAACCCGTCATACCGGTTCAGACCGTCCTTGGTTCCGAACCACATAAAGCCTTTCCTATCCTGCAAAATCTGATACACGGTGTTCTGCGAAAGACCGTTCCGGATATCCATCGTTCTGAAATAGTAATGAACAGCATCCTGCGCACAGACCGGCAATACCGCCCATAGGCACAGACTAAGGAAAAGCTTTATAATCAATCGTTTCATAACAACATTTTTAATGCACAATTTACCATTTACAAAGTACAATTTAACTATGCAGATGACAGCGCAGCCAAATTGTACTTTGTAAATGGTAAATTGTAAATGCCCCTATTTCTTAAGTGAATTGCAGATACGTGTATTTATCTCTTTCACGCGTTTCTCATCCAGCTTTATCACCTTGCGGTCGTAAGTCATCAGACCGTTCACTTCCACCTCCACATCCGTGGTCTGTGTATAGACGGCTGCCGAGAAACCTCTTTTTATCATCTGATACAGCATATCGGCATATTTCACGTACTCATCCGTAACCTCCTTGGAAGAGTTGAACTGAACATATCCCCAGTTGCGGTTCGGTTCCCAGATATGGTCTTTCAAGACAAGGCCGATGCCGCCATACTCACCCAAAACCGTGGCACGCTGTGCATCATACAGATACATCTCCGGTTGGGGATAGTTGTGGAGGTCGAGCATGTCACCGCAAGTATAATGGTTACCGCCACTTGCCGGATTCACCAGACGGGTCGGGTCATACTGTTTCGTCCATTCGGCTATCTCTACCGTCTTGAACTGCCCCCAGGCTTCGTTGAACGGTACCCATGTACCGATACACGGATAAGAGTAGAGACAATCCATTATTTCCTTCCATTCCTTGTGATAATAGGCTTCGGATTCGGCGGAGCGTTTCAGTTCTGTTCCGTCGAAATAGCGGCGGTTCTGCCATTCCGGATTACGGTCACCGCTCGGCATATCCTGCCATACGATGATACCCAAACGGTCACAATGTGTGTACCAACGTGCCGGTTCCACCTTGATATGCTTGCGAATCATATTGAAACCGAAATCTTTCGTCTTCTGTACATCATACAGCAAAGCCTCGTCTGTGGGAGCTGTATACAGTCCGTCGGGCCACCAACCCTGGTCCAGCGGTCCAAACTGGAACAAAGCCTCGTTATTTAGTTCCAGGCGTACGATGCCATCCGCGTCACGACGGGTGGAGTACTTACGCATGGCAGCATAGCTGTCCACCTTATCCACTACCTTGCCTCCGCTTTTCAGAGTCACTTTCAGCGTATAGAGGAAGGGGGAATCCGGACTCCACAACTTGGCATTCCGGGGCATGGACACCTCCACCGGCTCTGCATTGATACTTTTGCCGGTGGCTACCAGTTGATTGCCGTCATACACATTCACTTCCACAAAGTCGGAAGGACATGCACTATTCAATTCAGCCTTCACTGTCAACAGATTACGGTCAATATCGGGAGTGATACGGAGGTTCTTGATATGTTTTCCGGCAACCGGCTCCATCCATACCGTCTGCCAGATACCGCTTACGGGAGTGTACCAGATACCTTCCGGATTGCTGACCTGCTTTCCACGGGGTTGAGGTCCTTTATCCGTTGGGTCCCAAACTTTTACGACCAACTGATTATTGCCTTTGCCAGAAAGGGCGGCAGTAATATCGAAAGAGAACGGAGTAAATCCCCCCGTATGGCTGCCTACTTTCACATCATTCACCCATACATCCGTTTTCCAGTCGACAGCGCCAAAGTGCAACAGCACTTGTTTTCCCTTCCAGGCAGAAGGAATTTCAAAACTGCGCTGGTAGACCAGTTCCTGGTTTTCATTGATTCTTTTTCCAACTCCGGACAAGGAGGATTCGATGGCAAAAGGAACAAGTATCTGCCCTTCGAACTCTGCCGGAAGATGCTCACCTTTATTTATAACGGCATAATTCCACAGTCCGTTCAAGTTCTTCCAGTCACTCCGTTCCATGATGGGACGAGGATATTCGGGCAACACATTCGCGGGATTGATCTGGGATGCCCAGTCCGTTTTGATTTTATCACCTGCCGGCTTCCATTGCGCCGAGCTTCCGATTGCAAACAACGTCAAGAATGACGATATGAGGAAAAATCTTCTCATAGTATTATAACTTTTTATTGGTTTCTACGAAAGCAAAGATAAGCCGATTCAGAAAAAAAGAATAGAAATTTCGAACCAATAAATAGTATTTTTGTGGAATATCAAGGTATTACCATCTCATTTTATCAAAGAAATTCATCAAAGGCACCTTTTTCCGCTTTTCTTGCCACGCCTATGACAAGGTTTTGCCTTCCCATTGGCAAGACTTTGCCACCGCGTTGGCAAAACTTTGCCATAGGCGTGGCAAAAGTTTGCCAAGGCAGTGACAACTTGTTGGCAAAATACCTCCCTGATATACAAGGAGTAGCAAACAATAGACAGCAGGGAATGACTAATATCCCGGATTCTGCTGGTTCTCCAATGCCGGATTGGCATTTATCTCATCCTGCGAAATAGGAAGCACAATCTTCTCGAAAGTACGGTCGATTGTTTTTCCACGGTGACTCACCGGAATATCTTGAAAATCGTCGTTGAATTCGATGGTTCTGCCCATACGCATCATGTCGAAGAAGCGTTGTCCTTCACCAAAAAGCTCCTTGCTGCGCTCGTCCAGAATCATATCATCGGTAATGGTAGCGGCAGTGGCCGGTGCCAGTCCGGGAGAACGCCTGCGGATTTCATTCAGGTAACCGGCGGCGGCATCTGCGCCTGCTTCCTGCTTCGTGGAGTGCAAGGCTGCTTCGGCGGCAATCAGATATATCTCGGAAAGACGGATTATCTTGATATTGACGGCTGTATTGGTTGCCTTGCCGTCACCTGCCAGAGTGGTACTGCCCATATACTTGTAGCAGGCTCCCTTGCGTTCAATCTCATTGTCCACCCAGTATTCATCGTTGTCCATGATTCCCCAACGCACATCCGTCTCGTCTTCACCCAGACGGTTCAAGAAATAATCGCTGGCAAGATACCAGCCCATGGCATTCTTCAACTGTCCGTAGCGCATCAGGTAAAAGCCCAAAGAAGAAGTTCCCAGGTCTGATTCCTCAGTGGTGATGCCCAGCTCAAAGATGGACTCGGAACCAAACTGCTTGCTCCAGGAAGCCGTCCAATCGGCAGGCTCATACAGTTTGTACACACCGCTTTCTATAATCTCCCGGGCAGCGTTCAAAGCACCGTCATAATCTTCCATATAGAGTTTCACACGCGCTTGCAGGGCTATGTTGGTGTAATAGTCCGCATATCCGCTCTGCTTTGTCTTCTTCTTGGCAAGCAGGGCCGCCCCGTCCGACAAGTCCTGCAGAATCTGGCGATAGTTCTCCTCCACAGTAGCACGGGTGGGCTGGGCGTTCACCGTAAGCGGCTCGGTTACATTGGGAACTCCATAAGAGGTCTTGTTGTAATTGTAAGGAAGCCCGTAGAGACGGACCAAATCGAAATAGAACAGCGCCCTCAGAGTCAACGCCTGCCCTTTGGCTTCGGAAAAGTCTTCCATACTGCCCGATTCTTCCAGCTTCTCAATGTTGCTCAACAAGGTGTTGACCTGCAGAATGCAGTAATATCCACGGCTCCAGAAACCGGAATAAGTATTGCTGTTGGAAGTGTGGTTGAACGTATAGAATGCATCCAGTCCGCGTCCGGCAGCAAAAATCGTGAGGTCACCGCCCTTGGCATCACCGTACATAAAAAGGTTTCTGCCGTAATAGGACGATGAGGTCATCGCACTCATCACACCGTTGATAACCACCTGCGCATCGGCTACCGTACCGACAGCACCTTCTGCATTTCCGGAGTTGGTGGGCTGCATATCCAGAAAATCGTCACACGAAGTGAATGTAAAGGCACCAAGTATCACAAGTGCCAATAAATGATATATCTTTTTCATTGTTAGTTCCTCCAGTTCATTAAAATTTCAATTCAACGCCAACGACAAACGTTTTTCCGATAGGGGTTTCCCAACCACGTGTGCCGTATTCGCTCACTTCGGGGTCTGCCTCCTTGTATTTGGCTATTGTCCAAAGGTTGCTGGCAGTGAAGAAAAGGCGGGCATTCTCGATGAAAGCCTTGCGGGTCATGGCTTTGGGCAGCGTATAGGCCAATGAGAGATTCTTCAAGCGCAGATAACTGGCATTGAACAAGTGGCGGCTGCTGTATTGTTGCGGGTCATCGAGGTCTACACCTTCGATACGGGGCTCTGTACCGTTCGTATGGTCTGGCGTCCAAAGGTTGTTGTAGTAGCTTTTAGCACGGATACGCTCCCAATAATAACCGTCGTCGGCCACATCCATGTAGGCTCCGTCGTACAAGTCTCCTCCTATCTTATAGGTAAAGCCCAACGAAAGGGCTATGCCTTTGTAGGAGACCGAGGTATTGATGCCCCCATACACTTTGGGAACGGCATTGCCGATGATGGTGTAGTTGGCATTGTTATAGTCATAAGTAGCTCCGCGCCCGTTATACTCAAAATCTCCGGCCTTGCCATTCTTGGGGTCATTTACATAGTAGACGTTCTTGCCGTTGGTCTTGTCCACACCTGCCCATTCGTATCCATAGAAAGCCAGCGTGGACTGACCTTCCCGGTATACATATTGCGCACGGCTGTCGCTACTGGTGGGGTCGTACCAGATAATGTCCGCACCGCCATACAACTCTTTCACCTCAGAACGGAGGAAGGTTGCGTTGGCACCGGCACTCCATAACCATCCTTTACTATCAATGATGTCACCACTCAACTCCACCTCTACCCCATGGTTGTTGATGCATCCTACGTTCCGCAACGTAGAGGAAAATCCCGTAACCATCGAAATGGGAACATCCTGGAGCAGGTTCTTCGAATCACGGTTGAAGTATTCCACCGTACCGCGCAGACGTTGGCCGAAGAAGCCGAAGTCGATACCCACATTCGTGTTGTAGCTCGTCTCCCAAGACAGCTTGTCATTGGTGACGGTAGTGATTGTACCGCCCGGGTTACCCATGTACTTACTGGTATAGCTCATCAAGCTCATATAGCCGTAATTGTCCGAAGGCAGCGTACCGTTAATACCATAAGAGGCACGTATACGCAGGTTGCTCAGGAAAGAATATTTGCTCATAAAACCCTCGCGCATGATGTTCCACGCTCCCGCCACTGACCAGAAGTTTCCCCAACGTTCCTGCTTGCTGAGCCGGGAAGAACCGTCGCGGCGGTAAGAACCGGAAATGAAGTAGCGTTCATCGTAATTATAATCCAACTTGGAGAGCACGGACACCATCGAGTTTCCCCAGGAATATCCGGCAGAAGTCTGCGTTCCGGCAGTAGAAACTGTATGAATGGTGCTGACCGCAAGATTGCTTCCTGTGGCACGCACATAGTCTGTCTTGTTCTTCTCCGCTTCGAAACCCACCATGGTGCCAACTGTGTGTTTGTCGAAGGTGCCGGTATAATTGGCGGTAGTGGAGGTAACCATCTTCTCGTATGTAGTACGGTATTCGTTGACATTCCCATTGTCTGCCGAGCCTTTATAGTGATTGGCACTGTAATAGATATGGTCTTTTACAGTAGTATTGTCGTAAGAGTAGATAGAACGAAGGTCCAGGCCCGGCATCAGATGCAGGGTGAGCGTCTCCGCAGCTATGATTTTGGTACTGGTAGAACCGTTCTCCCACTCTTTGTCATAATAAAGCCCATTGTAGGCGTAGCTACCGTAACGTTCGGTCCAGAGCTCGCCGGTCTTGTAATCAGTGGGCCAGTAGAGTCCCCACAGCAAGTTACGGGTCTGCATGAAGTAATTACTGCCCGTGTTGCGTGTATCATTATAACCGCTTTTCTTGGTACGCGCCAGGCTGGCATTGGTGGTCAGTTCAAGGAATTTCCCCACCTTCTGGGTGAGGTTCAGGCGACCGGAAACACGGTCGAAGCTGTTCATCTTCAAACGTCCTTCGTCCTGGGTATAGGAAAGGGAAGTGTAATAGTTGGTATTCTGCGTAGCACCGCTGACGGACATATCGTAGGTCTGGTAAATGGCGGTACGGAAATATGCCTTGTCCCAATCGTAGTATTTGCCTCCACGCCCGGAGTTGTCGTACTCAAGGATATTGACGTTCTCGTAAGCTCCCGTACCATTTGTGGTAAATTGGTAGCCATGTTTGTTGAAACGGCTGTTCAACTGGCCTATGGCATAGGCTGCCGCCTTTTCGTCCGTTTCGCCCTTACCGCTTGTACGGGCATCGTGAAATACGGTGTAGAGCATATTCACATTCTCCTGTACGCTGGCCGTTTCATAGTTGTCCGTTGCCCAGCAGGGCGTGAAGCCCACTTCGGCTTTCAGCGTCACCACCGGCTTGCCAATCTGTCCTTTTTTGGTAGTAATCAGAATGACGCCGTTTGCCGCACGCGACCCATAAAGCGAGCTGGCCGCCGCATCTTTCAATACAGAAATAGATTCGATGTCTTCCGGGTTCAACGTATTCATGATGTTGTTGGTAGAATAGAGCTCACCGCTCATCTGCCCCGTATTGCCCGAAGAGACCGGAACACCGTCCACTACATACAACGGTTCATTCCCGGCATTCATAGAACCTATGCCACGGATGCGGATGGCCGGTGCGGAACCCGCCTAGCCGGAATTATTCGTCAGTTGCAAGCCCGCCACTTTACCGTTCAACACGTTTTCAAAGCTGGTCGTCGGAATGTCTTTCAGCGCATCCGCTTTCACTAAAGAAGCCGAACCTGCATAGCTGCTCTTTTTGGCCGTGCCGTAAGCCACCACCATCACTTCATCCAGCAGTTCCGAATCCGATTTCAGCACCACCTTCATAGCAGGCTTTATGGCAGCTTCTACTTTCTGCATACCTACAAAAGAGACAATCACTGTCTTTGCCGTGCCCGGCACATTCAAGATTGTAAATTTACCTTCGATATCGGTCACGGCCCCCAGCGTTGTACCCTTCACCAATACCGATGCCCCAATAATCGGCTCATTGTTGTCCTCGGCAAATACTGTTCCCGAGACCGTAGACGTCTGAGCCATCACTCCCGCCCCCATAACCAGGCAGACAATGATTAACAAGAAGAATTTCTTTCTCATGCTTCTCTTCCTTAAAATTAGTCAATCAAAACACTTTTTAATATCCAAACGTTGCAAAGGTATGTATCTTTTTCAAAAAGAAAAGCAATAGTATTCAAAAAGCTTCATTTTGATTGTATTTTAAGCTAAACACAAGCAATATGTCTATAGCCTAAGCATTCCAAGCAATAAGTATGATGCTGGATACGGAAATATAAGCAATGCCAAAGAAGATATATCCGGATTTTAAGATATGACACGTCCCGGCATACAACTTTTTTCGTAACTTTGCACAGTTTTAAAATACACTGAACGAATGGAGTTTAAGTATGACGTTATTGTAATCGGCGCCGGACACGCAGGATGCGAAGCCGCTGCCGCTGCTGCAAACCTGGGTTCGAAGACTTGTCTTATCACAATGGATATGAACAAAATCGGACAGATGAGTTGTAACCCGGCAGTGGGAGGCATCGCCAAAGGACAGATAGTACGCGAAATAGACGCCTTAGGAGGATATATGGGATTGGTGACAGACCAGACAGCCATACAGTTCCGTATACTGAACCGTTCCAAAGGTCCCGCTATGTGGAGTCCGCGCGCGCAGTGCGACCGCAACAAATTCATCTGGGCATGGAGAGAGATACTGGAAAATATCCCCAACCTGCATATCTGGCAGGATACCGTGCAGGAAATCCTCGTTGAAAACGGTGAGATTACGGGAGTAGTCACATTATGGGGAGTAACGTTCCATGCCAAATGTGTAGTACTCACCGCAGGAACTTTCCTCAATGGACTGATGCACGTGGGACGTACCATGCTTCCAGGTGGACGTATGGCAGAACCTGCATCCTACCAATTAACCGAATCCATCGCAAAGCATGGCATCACCTTTGGACGCATGAAGACGGGAACCCCCGTACGCATAGATGGACGCAGCGTGCATTATGAGGATATGGAAATCCAAGACGGAGAATGTGACTTCCACAAGTTCTCGTTCATGGACACTCATGTACGCCATTTGAAACAGCTCCCTTGCTGGACCTGCTTCACCAACGAAGAAGCACACCGCATCCTGCAGGAAGGTCTGCCGGATTCTCCCCTTTTCAACGGACAAATCCAAAGTATCGGCCCACGTTATTGCCCCAGTATAGAAACCAAGATTGTGACTTTCCCCGACAAACCGCAGCACCAGCTTTTCCTGGAGCCCGAAGGGGAAACAACCCAAGAGCTCTACTTGAATGGATTCTCTTCTTCATTGCCCATGAACATCCAGATTGCAGCATTGAAAAAGATACCGGCGTTCAGAGACCTCGTCATCTACCGCCCGGGCTATGCCATCGAATACGACTTCTTTGACCCCACCCAACTGAAACATACGCTGGAAACGAAGAATATAAAGAATCTGTTCTTTGCCGGACAAGTAAACGGAACAACCGGTTACGAGGAAGCAGCTGGACAAGGAATCATGGCAGGTATCAACGCCCACATCAATTGCCACGGCGGAGAACCGTTCACCCTTGCAAGGGATGAAGCATATATCGGCGTTTTAATCGATGACTTGGTAACAAAAGGTGTGGACGAGCCTTACCGTATGTTTACTTCCCGTGCCGAATATCGCATCCTGCTCCGTATGGATGATGCGGACATGCGACTCACGGAAAAAGCCTGGAAGCTGGGACTTGTCAAGGAAGAGCGGTACAAGCTGCTGACAGAAAAACGTGAAGCCGTGAACCGGATTATAGACTTCGCGCGGAATTACTCGATGAAACCGGCATTAATCAATCCGGTATTGGAGCAGCTCGGCACTACTCCACTGCGCCAGGGATGCAAATTGATAGATTTGATAAACCGTCCGCAGATAACGATTGAGAACATTGCCGAACACGTCAGTGCCTTTAAACGAGAACTGGATAAAATATCCGATAGAAAGGAAGAAATTGTAGAAGCTGCAGAAATACTCATCAAGTACGAGGGATACATCGGACGCGAACGGATTATTGCGGATAAATTGGCAAGATTGGAAAGCATCAAGATAAAAGGTAAGTTTGACTATAATTCCATTCAATCCCTTTCTACCGAAGCTAGACAGAAGCTGATGAAGATAGATCCAGAAACAATAGCCCAAGCGAGTCGGATTCCGGGAGTATCTCCAAGCGACATCAACGTGCTACTGGTACTTTGCGGACGATAGAGTGCAAAGTTCCACGTGAAACAAAGAATTCAATAAACGTATTAAATAAACTGATTATGAGCAAAGAAACTCTTACCAAAAGCATCCGAGAAATACCCGACTTCCCCATTCCGGGAATTCTATTCTACGATGTAACTACCTTGTTCAAGGAGCCTACCGCCTTGCAGGAACTCTCGGACACACTATACGAGATGTATAAAGACAAAGGCATCACCAAAGTAGTGGGTATAGAATCAAGAGGATTCATTATGGGCCCCATTCTTGCCACCAGACTGGGGGCAGGCTTCGTACCTATCCGCAAGCCGGGAAAGCTTCCTGCAGAAACCATTGAAGAAAGCTATGATAAAGAATATGGCAAAGACACCGTGCAGATGCACAAGGATGCCATCAATGAAGACGATGTAGTATTGCTACACGACGACTTGCTGGCAACCGGTGGAACAATGGAAGCCGCCTGCAAACTGGTGAAACAGATGAACCCCAAGAAAGTGTATGTAAACTTCATCATCGAGCTGAAAGAGCTTCATGGCAAGGATGTGTTTGGAGATGATGTGGAAGTGGAGGCTGTGCTGTCGCTTTAGCCATTTCACATTTCACTACAGATTACACAGATTATTTATCCACCACAAAAACACAGTTTTATCGAAGAGAAATCTGCGCTAACCTGTGTAATCTGTGGTGAAACGTCGGTATTATGGAAGAACTCAGAACCAACGACTACCTCAAAGGGATTGTATCCAACCTTCCCGAAAGTCCCGGTATTTACCAATATCTGAATACCGAAGGAACCATTATATATGTAGGAAAGGCAAAGAATCTGAAGCGAAGAGTGTCTTCCTACTTCAACCGGGAGCACGAACCGGGAAAGACGAGGGTGCTGGTCAGCAAGATTGCAGATATCCGATATATCGTGGTGAATACGGAAGAAGACGCGCTATTGCTGGAAAACAATCTTATCAAGAAATACAAGCCTCGCTACAACGTACTGTTGAAAGACGACAAGACGTATCCCAGCATCTGCGTGCAGAACGAATACTTTCCACGTGTATTCAGAACCCGGAAGATAATCCGTAACGGTTCCTCCTATTATGGCCCTTACAGCCATATACCTTCCATGTACGCATTACTCGACCTCATCAAGCATCTGTACCCTTTGCGTACATGCCACCTGAACCTCTCTCCGGAAAACATACGTGCCGGAAAGTTCAATGTTTGCCTGGAATACCACATCAAGAACTGTGCAGGACCTTGCATCGGGAAGCAAAGCCAGGAAGAGTATCTGAAAAACATCGCTGAAATCAAGGAAATACTCAAAGGGAATACCCAGGAGATAGAACGGATGCTTTTCCAGCAAATGCAGGAACTGGCAGCCGAAATGAAGTTTGAAGAAGCACAGAAGATAAAGGAAAAATACCTGCTGCTGGAAAACTACCGGGCAAAATCGGAAGTGGTAAGCAACGTGCTGCACAATATCGACGTGTTCTCCATCGAAGAAGACAGCGATGAAAAGTCCGCTTTCGTCAACTACCTGCACATTACGAACGGTGCCATCAACCAGGCTTTCACCTTTGAATACAAGAAACGATTGAATGAGAGCAAAGAAGAACTGCTCTCTCTCGGCATCATCGAAATGCGGGAAAGATACAAGAGCCTTTCTCGTGAAATCATCGTGCCTTTTGAGCTGGATATGGAGCTGAAAGATGTCGTCTTTACCATCCCGCAACGGGGAGACAAAAAGAAGCTGCTGGAACTCTCCATCCTCAATGTGAAGCAGTACAAAGCCGACCGCCTGAAGCAAGCCGAAAAGCTGAATCCGGAGCAACGGACCGTGCGCCTGCTGAAAGAGATACAGCAAGAGCTGCACCTGGACCGCCTGCCCATGCAGATAGAATGTTTCGACAACTCCAACATCCAGGGTTCCGACCCCGTGGCCGGGTGCGTGGTCTTCGTCAAGGGGAAACCTTCCAAGAAGGATTACCGCAAGTACAATATCAAGACCGTAGAGGGACCGGATGACTATGCCTCCATGAAAGAGGTCGTAAAACGGCGCTATCAGCGCGCTATAGAAGAGAAAACACCCCTGCCCGACCTTCTTATCACCGACGGTGGAAAAGGGCAAATGAGCGCCGTAAAAGAGGTGATAGACGAGCTTGGCCTGAACATCCCCATCGCCGGACTTGCCAAAGATGGCAAACACCGCACTTCCGAGCTATTGTATGGCTACCCTCCCCAGACCATCGGATTGAAACAGCACACCCCCCTCTTCCGGTTGCTGACACAGATTCAGGATGAAGTACACCGCTTCGCCATCACCTTCCACCGCGACAAACGCAGCAAACGGCAGATTGCCTCCGCACTGGACGAGATAAAAGGCATCGGTGAAAAGACGAAAAGCGCGTTGCTCAAGGAGTTCAAAAGCGTGAAGCGTATCCGCGAAGCATCTGCCGAGGAGCTTGCCGCCGTGGTGGGAGAAGCGAAAGCCAAAATCATCCAGACCTATTTCTCAGAGAAATAATGACTGATAAATCAGCCTGCAGAGCCATGCACACAACGAATTAATTCGTAACTTTGTCCCCTCAAAAAGACAAGAACAACATGAGAGTAGTGATACAACGTGCCGGACACGCTTCCGTCACCATCAACGGAACCTGCAAAGCCTCCATTGGAAAGGGCCTCATGATACTCGTAGGCATCGAAGAATCCGATGGAAAAGAAGATATCGACTGGCTTTGCAAGAAGATAGTCAACCTGCGCATTTTCGATGACGAAAACGGCGTAATGAACAAATCCATTCTTGAAGCAGACGGCGAGATACTGGTTATCAGCCAGTTCACCCTCCACGCCTCCACCAAGAAAGGCAACCGTCCCTCCTACATACGGGCAGCACGGCCGGAAATATCCGTCCCGCTGTACGAACAATTCTGCCGGGAACTGAGTTTAGCATTAGGTAAAGAAATAGGTACCGGCGAATTTGGTGCCGATATGAAAGTAGAACTGATGAACGATGGTCCCGTGACCATCTGTATAGATACAAAAAACAAGGAATAATGACGTTAGAAGAAGCACAGAAACAAGTGGATTCCTGGATAAAGGAATACGGAGTGCGCTATTTCAGCGAACTCACCAATATGGCGATACTGACCGAAGAAGTGGGCGAACTCGCCCGCGTCATGGCACGCAAGTATGGCGACCAATCCTTCAAGAAAGGAGAAAAAGACAATCTCGACGATGAGATGGCAGATGTTCTTTGGGTACTTCTCTGCCTTGCGAACCAGACCGGAGTGAACCTGACAGACGCCTTCTGCCGCAACTTCGAGAAGAAAACCAGACGTGACCAGACAAGACATATCAATAATCCTAAATTGAAAAACCATGGAGAAGAATGAGCCTACCCAGAGTAAGTATGACGCCGCCCTGGCAAAGTACAACACCCAACTGGATGATGCAGAAATAGCTGCACAAGCTGCCAGAATCATTGCAGAGAAAGTACCGGCAAACAATACACCGGAGGTAAAGAAATTCCTGTTCAACTGCATTGACCTTACCACCCTGAAGAGTGAAGACAGCGATGAAAGCGTCATGAAATTCACCCAGAAAGTGAATAAATTCGACGAAGAGTTCCCCGACCTGAAGAATGTGGCAGCCATCTGTGTATACCCCAATTTTGCAGAAGTCGTAAAAGACACGCTGGAAGTGGAAGATGTAAAAATAGCTTGTGTATCAGCAGGTTTCCCCTCCTCCCAGACTTTCATTGAAGTGAAAGTGGCAGAAACTGCCATGGCACTGATGGAAGGCGCCGATGAAATAGACATCGTTATTTCGGTGGGCAAGTTCCTGGCGGGAGACTATGAAGGCATGTGCGAGGAGATACAAGAACTCAAAGCAACCTGCAAAGAGCACCACATGAAGGTAATCCTCGAAACCGGAGCTTTGAAGACGGCTTCGAACATCAAAAAAGCATCCATCCTTTCCATGTATTCGGGTGCCGATTTCATCAAGACTTCCACCGGCAAGCAGCAGCCTGCCGCCACGCCGGAGGCCGCCCTGGTTATGTGCCAGGCCATCAAGGAATATCACGAGCTGACGGGTATCAAGGTAGGCTTTAAGCCCGCAGGAGGAATCAACTGCGTGAACGATGCACTGATTTATTACACCATCGTCAAGGAAGTGCTCGGCGAAGAATGGCTGAACAACGAACTGTTCCGCTTGGGAACCAGTCGTCTTGCCAACCTGCTGCTTTCGGAAATCAAGGGCGAGGAAATGAAATTCTTTTAAGAGGAAGCTGCATTTACCTATAAATAAAGCCTGATGGAGTGGGTTCCATCAGGCTTTCTCATATTATCAACTGGAAACAGTCCGTCATTTTTCCCGTTCTACCACATAATCCAGATACCCGGCTAGCGCTACTTTTACCTCCGTATCGGGCAAAGAAGCCAGCAAAGAAAGAGCCTTTTCCTTATAGTCATACATCACTTGCGAAGCATACTCTATACCACCATTCTGCTTGGTAAATTCGATTAAATGGGCTATTTCGCCAGGCGTTGCCTCCCCATTCTTTATCTTTACGGCAATTTCTTCCGCTGTTTTATCCTTCACGGTATTGAGCACATGAAGCGCAGGCAGAGTCAACTTCCCCTCCACCATATCATTTCCGGTAGGTTTGCCTATTTCCTTGCTCTCGGAGTAATCGAAAATATCATCCTTTATCTGAAAACAAAGCCCGATATATTCACCGAACAGACGCGCAGATTCCGCCTTTTCATCGCTGGCCCCCACCGAGAGAGCGCCCGCCTTCGTACAAGCTGCAAAGAGCACGGCCGTCTTCTTGCGGATAACGTCGAAATAGACTTCCTCGGAGAAATGGAGATTGCTGACGTTGGAAAGCTGCAGAAGTTCACCATCTGCCAAATCCTGCCCCAGGCAGGAGACGATGTCGATAATGTCATGGTTACGGGTCATGCCCACTTGCACCAACGCTGTTGCAAGCAGATAATCGCCTGCCAGTACGGCTACTTTATTATTGAAAATGGCATTAACGGAGAGTTGTCCACGGCGTTCAGTACTTTCGTCCACTACATCATCGTGCACAAGGCTGGCATTATGAAGAAGTTCCAACGCAACCGCAGCATGCAGGGTTGCAGGACATACCTTGCCAAAAAGCTTCGCAGCCAGAAGCACCAGAATGGGGCGCATCATCTTCCCGTTCTTCTGCCGGATATGCGCAATTACGCTGTTCAGCAAAAGGTTGGAACTGGAGAGGGTACTTTCAAAAAGCTTCTTGAAGTCCTCCAATTCCTCAGAAATCGGAGATTTTATCAATGATGAGTTGTCCATGCATCGCTATTTGCCTACAAAAATAGTAATAAAACGGTTAATACGGTATTTTTTTGTACTTTTACCATGAAAAAAAGGATTAAATGTATGAATTCAATCGATAAACTGTTTTTGCTCGATGCCTATGCACTGATATATCGAGCCTATTACGCGTTCATCAAGAACCCGAGAATCAATTCAAAAGGATTCAACACTTCGGCCATTCTGGGCTTTGTAAACACCCTGGAAGAAGTGCTCAAAAAAGAGAATCCCACACACATAGGAGTAGCCTTCGACCCGTCGGGCCCCACCTTCCGCCACGAGGCCTACGAGCAATACAAGGCACAGCGCGAGGAGACACCCGAGGCCATCCGCCTTTCCGTACCTATTATAAAGGACATCATCCGCGCCTACCGCATTCCCATCCTCGAAGTATCCGGCTACGAAGCCGACGACGTGATAGGCACGCTCGCCACCGAAGCCGGACGGCAGGGCATCACCACCTATATGATGACTCCCGACAAGGACTACGGGCAACTGGTATCGGACCGCGTCTTCATGTACCGCCCCAAGCACACCGGCGGATTCGAAGTGATGGGTACCGAAGAAGTAAAAACCAAGTTCAACATACAGACCACCGAGCAGGTCATCGACATGCTGGGACTGATGGGTGATGCTTCCGACAACATCCCCGGCTGTCCGGGTGTGGGCGAGAAAACCGCACAGAAACTGATTGCCGAATTCGGCAGTATCGAAAACCTGCTGGAACATACCGACCAGCTGAAAGGCGCACTGAAAACGAAAGTGGAAACCAACCGCGAGATGATAACCTTCTCCAAATTCCTTGCCACCATCAAAACAGATGTTCCCATTCAGCTCGACATGGATTCGCTCGTCCGCGAAGAACCGAACGAAGAGGAACTCCGCAAGATTTTCGAGGAGTTGGAATTCCGCACACTCATCGATCGGGTACTCAAAAAGGGAAGCGGCAATTCGTCCTCCCCTACTCCAACCTCTCCGGTACCCGACCTCTTTGCCGGGACTCTGTTTGCCCAGCCGCAAACCTCCACTCCCGAAAACAGCGCCCCGATTCAAGGCGATTTGTTTGCAAATTTTGCGGGCGAGGGGACGGGCGTTTCTGAAAATTCAAACCTGACGCGGTTAGAAATGCTCGATGTAGACTACCAACTCATTGATACAGAAGACAAAAGAGCAGAAATTATTCAAAAGTTACTTACAAGCGAAATTCTCTCAATAGATACCGAGACTACCGGAACCGAGCCAATGGACGCCGAACTTGTAGGAATGAGCTTCAGCGATGCCGAAAACCGTGCATACTACGTACCCGTTCCCGCCGAACGAGAGGAAGTCTTAAAAATTGTAAACGAGTTCCGTCCCCTCTTCGAAAACGAGAAATCCATGAAGGTGGGACAAAATATCAAGTACGATATGATTATCCTCCAAAATTACGGCGTCCAGGTGAAAGGCAAACTTTTCGACACCATGCTTGCCCACTACGTGCTTCAACCCGAACTGCGACACAACATGGACTATCTGGCGGAAATCTACCTGCACTACCAGACCATCCACATCGATGAGCTAATTGGAGCGCGAGGCAAAAACCAAAAGAACATGCGCGACCTTCCACCCGAAGATGTCTACCGTTATGCCTGCGAGGATGCGGACGTCACCCTCAAACTGAAAAACGTGCTGGAAAAGGAACTGAAGGAGCAAGGTGCCGAACATCTGTTCTACGAAATAGAGATGCCGCTCGTCCCCGTACTTGTCAATATAGAGAGCAACGGAGTGCTGCTCGACACGGAAGCCTTGAAGCAATCGTCCCAACACTTCACCGTCCGTCTGCAGGAGATTGAGAAGGAAATCTACGAGATGGCTGGCGAGACATTCAACATCAGCTCCGCCAAGCAGGTAGGCGAAGTGCTGTTCGACAAGCTGAAAATCGTGGAGAAGGCCAAAAAGACCAAGACCGGACAATACGTCACTTCCGAAGAGGTGCTGCAGAGCTACCGCAGCAAGCACGACATCATCGGAAAGATACTGGAATACCGCGGACTGAAGAAACTACTGAGCACCTATATAGATGCCCTACCCCAGCTCATCAACCCGCGCACGGGTCGCATACACACCTCCTTCAACCAGGCGGTGACCGCTACCGGACGCCTCAGCTCCAGCAATCCCAACCTGCAGAACATCCCCATCCGCGACGAAGACGGAAAGGAAATCCGCAAGGCGTTCATCCCCGACACCGGCTGCGAGTTCTTCTCTGCCGACTACTCGCAGATAGAGCTGCGCATCATGGCACACCTCAGCGAAGATAAGAACATGATAGACGCCTTCCTCAGCGGACACGACATCCACGCCGCCACCGCTGCCAAGATATATAAAATAGATATAAACGACGTAACCGCCGACATGCGCCGCAAGGCAAAAACGGCAAACTTCGGCATCATCTACGGCATCTCCGTCTTTGGGCTTGCCGAACGCATGGGCGTTTCCCGCCAGGAAGCCAAAGAGCTGATAGACGGCTACTTTGAAACCTACCCACAAGTGAAGGAGTATATGGACAAAAGCATCCAGGTGGCACGCGAGCAGGGCTACGTGGAAACCATCTTCCACCGCAAGCGCTTCCTGCCGGACATCAACTCAAGAAACGGGGTGGTACGGGGCTATGCCGAACGGAATGCCATCAACGCCCCCATCCAGGGAAGTGCCGCCGACATCATAAAAGTAGCGATGGCACACATCTATCAGCGCTTCCAAGCTTACAATCTGAAAGCAAAGATGATTTTACAGGTCCATGACGAACTAAATTTCAGCGTTCCAGAGGCTGAAAAGGAACTTGTACAGAAAATCGTAATCGAAGAGATGGAGCAGGCATATCACATGTACGTACCCCTGAAAGCCGATTGTGGGTGGGGAAACAACTGGTTGCAGGCACACTAAACAGCCCAATAACTTTATTTAACTTACAATCAGAAAGCAACAGAAGCAATCCTTTCCAAATACAGTTTGCTCATCAGAATATCCGGCGACCTCACTGCCGGATATTTTTTATTCACCAATCTTGCCAAAAGGAAAGCATACCGAAACCCTCACTACTGACATATTGATAAAATTTAATCCAATATTTATATTTATGTCAATTTAATACGTACCTTTGCAGCGAAATCAATGACATATTGATAGAAAATAGAAAGTTAAACTAAAAAAGACATAAAACCATGAAAGCAAAAGTATCTTTAAAAACAGTGATTGTTTCAGCACTTCTCTTAGTTTGCGGATTAAATGCCTCAGCCGACAATAAGAGCAACCTCATTTACAATTCGGAAGAAGTAAATGGCATGAAAGTGGCAGAGACCGTATACAAGATGGACGGAAACACGCTTGCCAACTATATGAAGTACAATTATAAGTACGACGACCAGAACCGCATGACGGAAAGCGAAGCCCTGAAATGGAACAGCACCAAGAATACATGGGGCAAGGACATGTGCATCCGCTATGCATACCAAGGCAAGACGATGACTACCACATACTACAAATGGAACAACAAGAAAGGCGAATACATACTGGTTCCCGAGATGACAGTAATCATGGACAACCCTAACATGTAATTGACAAACTCTCTCTTAAAGTAAGAAATCTTATTCCTAACAACAATAACCGAAACCTTTCATAAAAGAGCCGGAATGATTCGCACATTCCGGCTCTTTTATTATATCTTCGCCTCCTAAAAAGGAATGCCACATGATACCCGAGACCCTCATTACCTACATCGAGACAGCAATCATTCCCCGGTACAAGGAGTTTGACAAGGCACACAACCTCTCACACGTCCGCACCGTCATCGAAGAAAGCCTTGCCCTCGCCCGGCAATATCCCGAAGCGGACGAACGCCTGGCATACGTCATTGCCGCCTACCATGACACGGGACTGTGCCGCGACCGCGCCACCCACCACCTTGTCTCCGGCGAGATACTGATGGCGGACTCTACCCTGCGGCAATGGTTCTCCGACACGGAAATCCTCCTCATGAAAGAAGCCGTAGAAGACCACCGCGCCTCTACAGACCACGAACCTCGTAGCATCTACGGCAAGATTGTTGCCGAAGCGGACCGTATCATCGACCCGGACATCACCCTGCGCCGCACCGTGCAGTACGGATTGAAACAGAATCCTGCCGCCGACAAGGAGTGGCACTACCAGCGGTTCCATCAGCATCTCATGGCAAAATATGCACCCGGCGGTTATCTGAAGCTCTGGTTTCCCGAGGGCAAGAATGCGGAACAGCTGAAGAAGCTCCAAGCCATTATCGCAGACGAAGGACAGCTGCGGCAAGTTTTCAACCGAATATTCGAGGAGGAAAAGTAATAGCGGTATCAATGAAGCATATGCCCCATTTCATTTCCGACTATGGAAACGGTTTGTTTCCTATAATGGAACAGAGTGTTCTCTATAAGGAAACAAAGTGTTTCCTATAACGGAACAAATCGTTTTATCCCGTCGAAACAAGTCGTTTCATACAAGAGAAACAATCTGTTCCGACGGGGTGTAACAAAGTGTTCAGTACTGTGAACTAATACAATAGCTCTATTTAGAAGGTCTCACAAGATAAGTATCCGCCTCCATAAGTATAAAGACTTATGGGCGTGCCAACATGAGGAAATCATAAAACTCACAGATGGACTGGCCTTCGGTTTCTGATTCGAAGACAAAGAAGAGCGGCTGCTTTCCCTTATGCAGCTTTGCCGGAATAGAGAGCGGAGCATAGAACTCCCTGCAAGTGCTGCCAGCCTTCACATCCACAAGTCCTATCTCTACACCGCCTTTTGTTGTCCAAGGGCTACCCAGCATGATGCGGATGCGTCCGTCGGTATCTTCAGCCTTCAACCTTAACTGCATCTGCAAAGACTTATCTCGCGGAACGGCATTCATATTCAAGTATTTATATCCTACAATCGACCCACTTGTATTATTCACCACCGGAGCGAACGGGATTTTGTGGTTGTTATCGCCGGCATAGGGATTATTATCCCGGTACACAGGCCGGATGTAAGACCCCGTGTAGACATAATGGGGATAGACCTCTTTGATACCTCCGGGATTGGTGTGCCAACAAGCCAACCCGGCCGAGATGCGCTGCATAGGATTGAGCCCTTCAAGAAGGAAACCCTCAGAGTTGAATTCCCCGCGCGAAATCACGACTTTCCCACCTTTTCCTTTTTCCACCTTTACATCAATGGCCGACACCATAGCCTGGCGTGCATAGCAATCAGTACCTATCTGGCGATGATAGAACACGTACCATTGCCCTCCTATCTTGCAGATACTGCCATGCGTATTTCCACCGGGCATGGCCGAAGCTATCACATTGCCTTTTTCATCATACTCGCGCGCACGGGCATCGATGATTGTTCCGCCATAGGTCCAGGGACCCAGAGGATGCTCGCTATAAGCGTATGCCAGCGTATAGTTGCTGGCGTTCGGCAAGCCATCTTCACCCTCAGCGGTAGTACGGCTATAGATAAACACATACTTATCCTCAATCTTGCGGATGGAGGATGCCTCAAAGAAGCGGAATATACCTTCCTGCCGATAGCCTGAAATCATGTTCTCCACCACTTCGGTACCCGGCTTTACCGTGCACATGGTAGCAGGGTCCAACTCCGCGCCATGCGAAATGCCAAATCCCCAATAACCATACACACGTCCATCATCATCGACAAACACTGCGGGGTCGAATCCCAAACAACCGAAAGTCTCGCGAGGACGCTCCTTATGCCAGTTGCATACCGTAAACGGGCCATCGGGACGGTCGCTTTTGGCAATCATGGAATTGCGTCCACCACCTTGATTATTCGGAAAGAGGTAGTAAGTTTTCTTACCATCGGCATCGGTAGTTACTGTCACGTCAGGGGCAAAAAGCACGTCGTCGGTTCCATCAGCATTCAGTTTATATAGCTCGGGCGACTCATTGACTTTAAATATCACGCCGTCATATCTCCAACGGGTCAGGTCCTCTATGGGTGCCGACCACACCACTTGGTCACGTCCGCAATACATCCACTTGAGATTGTCGTGCGAACCATAAATATAGACACGGTACTTGCCGGGACAGTCAGGATCCTCAAACACATAGGGCTCACCATCAGGAATAAATTCCCAAAGCGGCAGATAAGGATTCTGTGCAGATAATGTAAAAGACAAGCTGATGAGACATGATAAAATCATCAGAATTTTTCTTACTTTGTTTTTCATAATCGCATTGATTTATAGAATGATACTTAAATTATAATTGCGACAAAACTATCAATTTATCGTTTCATCGTCATGCTTTTAATGCAAATTAACACGTTCAATACGAATTTCTAAATACCGTTCCGGCGGCTCTCCCATCTCCTCCTTTCTTCGTTGGTGTATGCAAAAATCAGCTATTTTTCAGTAAGTTTGTCCGGTTTGCACTATCTTTGCTAAAAAAAGCGAAGATAGGCTGCACCTCAGCATAAAAAATGAACGAGTTCATTTTATTCTGCATTCGGTTTGCACTATCTTTGCATCCAATTAACTGAACAATAACTAAAAAAACAAGATAACACTATGGCATTAAAAGCTGGTATCGTGGGCCTTCCCAACGTAGGAAAATCCACTCTTTTCAACTGCTTGAGCAGCGCAAAGGCACAAGCGGCAAACTTCCCGTTCTGTACAATCGACGCCCAAATGGGACAAGTGTCCGTACCCGACGAACGACTGACGAAGCTCGCCGAGCTGGTTCACCCGGGGCGTATCGTACCTGCCGTGTGCGACATCGTAGACATTGCCGGACTGGTGAAGGGCGCCAGCAAAGGTGAAGGACTCGGCAACCAGTTCTTGGGCAACATCCGCGAGTGCGACGCCATCATTCACGTGCTGCGCTGCTTCGACAACGGCAACATCGTCCACGTGGACGGTTCGGTGAACCCCGTGCGCGACAAGGAAATCATCGACACAGAGCTGCAACTGAAGGACCTCGACACGGTGGAAAACCGCATCAAGCGTGTAGAGAAGATTGCCAAAGTGGGTGGCGACAAGGCGGCAAAGATAGAGTACGAACTCCTGCTCCGCTACAAGGATGCCCTGGAACAAGGACAAAGCGCCCGCACCGTCATCCCACAGAACGACGACGAGGAACAATGTGCCAAGCAGATGTTCCTGCTCACCACCAAACCCGTGCTCTACGTCTGCAACGTGGATGACGTCAGTGCCGCCAGCGGCAACCAGTACGTAGAGCAGGTGCGTGAAGCCATCAAGGGTGAGGATGCGGAACTCATCATCATCTCCGCCCAGACCGAGGCCGACATCGCCGAACTGGAGACATACGAAGAAAAGCAGATGTTCCTCGAAGACCTGGGACTGAAAGAAAGCGGCTGCAACCGTTTGATTAAAGCTATCTACAGCCTGCTGAACCTCGAAACCTTCATCACTGCCGGAGAGATGGAAGTAAAAGCATGGACCTATCGCAAGGGCTGGAAGGCTCCACAATGCGCCGGCGTTATCCATACGGATTTTGAAAAGGGATTCATCCGGGCAGAGGTCATCAAGTATGAGGATTATATCAAGTATGGCAGCGAAGCAGCCGTGCGCGAAGCCGGAAAGTTGGGTGTGGAAGGCAAGGAGTATGTGGTGCAGGATGGGGACATCATGCACTTCAGGTTCAATGTGTAATGATATTCATTCCAGATGGCAATGTACAAAGAAAGTACATTGCCATTTTCTAATAAACTCCATACAATAACAATACTGTGAAACAGATTATCTTCCTTTTATTCTTATTGTCCTGTACTGCCGTTTATGCACAACAGCAAGACTCGGTAACCATTCACGGACGGGTGACTGATTACAACGGACAGCCGATAGACAGTGCCAGCGTCTGGTGGCAAAACCCGCAGTTCAATGACATCATAGAAGCCATAACCGACAAAGACGGGCATTACACGGCCCGTATACCCAAAGGGAAATATCAAAGTGCAGCCTCTATTTATCTGCCCTCCTATGCGCACATTGCCATGAAAAGCGGGCTGCCCGAGACTGAACACCGCCTGGAGTTCTGGGCCTGGGATTTCATCGCCGACCGCGACACTACACTCGACATACGTTATCATCGTATGGAAGCTTATGGCCTGCGTGCTTTCTGCATCCCCGGAGCCATGCCTACTTATCAGATATACGTCCGTCCCATGAGCTTGACACGTACCTACCAATGGATGAAAGAAACAAAGCCCGAGTCATTGGTACACGGTGAAAACCTGAGTGACATTGAGCAACAAGAACAAAACAAAGAAGCCAGAGAATGCCAGATGGCTCCCCGCCCCGGGCAACTGAAAGTCACCGTCTGGATAGACGGCGAGAAAGTCCCCGTGCTGATGAAGCAGGAAATAAAAGAATATTTCGACAGCAACGAATATGGCAACGCCTATCTATTGACAGTAGACATGCCCAAGCATCCCAAAAAAGACCTTCCCTACCGTATCTTCAAAGTAGAGCTGGAAGACATGGAAAACGGTGACCGGGGCGAAGGGCTTTACTATATGGAAAAGGAAAACTACGTTCAATAAACCATACACAACAAATGGCAAACAGTAATCTGAAATACCTCATAGCAGGTACCGGCGGCGTAGGCGGAAGCATTGCCGCCTTTCTTTCATTATCCGGCAAAGACGTCACTTGCATTGCACGTGGCGAACACCTTGCCGCCATACGCGGGAACGGTCTGCAACTGCACTCCGATTTGAAAGGTGAACATTGTCTGAAAGTGGCGGCATTTACCGCAGAAGAATTCCAAGGCAAAGCGGATGTTATCTTCGTCTGCGTCAAAGGTTATTCCGTAGACTCCATTACGGAACTCATCAAACGTGCCTCACACGAGCGTACAGTGGTAATCCCCATCCTGAATGTTTACGGAACCGGTCCCCGTATCCAGCGGTTGGTCCCCGGCGTCACGGTGCTCGACGGCTGCATCTACATCGTAGGATTCGTATCCGGACGGGGAGAAATCACGCAGATGGGAAAGATTTTCCGGCTCGTCTACGGAGCACACCGCAGCACGATTGTTTCCCGTGAAACATTGGAAGCCGTGCAACGCGATTTGCAGGAAAGCGGCATCAAAGCCGAAATCTCCGACGACATCAACCGGGACACATTCGTCAAGTGGTCCTTCATTTCTGCTATGGCCGTCACCGGAGCCTATTACGACGTACCTATGGGCGAAGTCCAGAAACCGGGCAAAGTGCGCGACACCTTTATCGGACTGTCACAAGAGAGTGCAGCTTTGGGCAGGAAGTTGGGTATAGAATTCAAGGAAGACATCGTGCAGTATAACCTCAAAGTAATAGACAAACTCGCCCCTGAAAGTACCGCCTCCATGCAGAAAGATATGGCCAAAGGACATCAGAGCGAAGTACAAGGCTTGTTGTTCGACATGATTACGGCTGCAGAGGAACAAGGGATTGAGGTGCCGACGTATAGGATGGTGGCGGAGAAATTCAAATAAACTGCCACGATGAACTGCCAAACGAGATAATTTCATACCTTTGTCCCGAACAACCCCGTAATTCAGTAATTTAATTCTTCATAAATATGTTATCACTACTCACCATCAACTGGAACCCCGACCCCGAACTATTCAACTTCTTCGGCATATCCATCCGCTACTACGGTTTGTTATGGATTATCGGCCTCGCTTTTGCCTACCTTATCGTGCAACACCAGTACCGCGACCGCAAAATAGACGAAAAGAAATTCGAACCTCTTTTCTTCTATTGCTTCTTCGGCATACTGATAGGCGCACGACTGGGCCACTGCATATTTTACGACTGGGCCTACTACCAAGACCACTTCGTTGAAATGATTCTCCCCATCAAGCAGACCGCCGCAGGATGGAAAATGACGGGTTACACCGGCCTTGCCAGCCACGGCGGCACGCTGGGCCTGATTATCGCCCTCTGGATGTACTGCCGCAAGACGAAGATGCACTACATGGACGTGCTCGACATGATAGCCGTTGCCACTCCCATCACCGCCTGCTGCATCCGCCTTGCCAACCTGATGAACTCCGAAATCATCGGCAAACCGACCGACGTGCCCTGGGCATTCATCTTCGAGCGCGAAGACATGCTGCCCCGCCATCCGGCACAGCTCTACGAAGCCATCGCCTACTTCATCTTCTTTTTAGGGATGGTCTGGCTATACAAACGCGGGCAGAAAAAACAAGAAACCAAGCTCGAAACAGACTTCAGCACCACCAAGCGGAAATCAACCGCCGTGCAAGCCGAGGCTTCCCTACCCTATCACCGCGGTTTCTTCTTCGGCCTCTGCCTGACGGAAATCTTCCTCTTCCGTTTCTTCATCGAGTTCCTGAAAGAAAACCAGGTGAACTTTGAAGACAGCATGTCGCTGAACATGGGCCAATGGCTCAGCATCCCATTTGTCATTATCGGGGTGTATTTCATGTGTTTCTACGGAAAGAAAGCTTCCAAATAAACATTTAGGCCCTACATAAGCAACATACCTACCCCTTTCATCTGTGTAGATTTCTCTACTTTTACGGCATCGAAACAACAACCGTAAATCATATATTTATCATGAAAGAGAAACAACTGATGAAAGGGGCAGCTTTTATGCTGCTAGCAGCAACTGCCATCCCGCCCGCACATGCCCAACTGAAAACAAATGCCGGCGTGCAATACCTGCTTTCCCAGTCGAAAGACATGAGCCAGGATTTTCTGGACCTCAGTAACACCTATTTCTTTGCCGACAGCCTGGTATCGTTCGACACCTCCACCGGCAAGGGGACTGTCCAGTGGAAACGCCAGCAACTGATGCCCCGCCAGGCATTCAATGCAAACACCTACCTGCACCAGCCCCTCCAGTCGCTGGACTTCCCGGAGACGGCCTACGACAACAATCCACAACTGACGTTCACCGTCGAACCGGTCAGCGAACGTACCCTCCGCATCCGTATGCTTACCTCGCCCATCGTACCGAAAGAAGATGCCGACGACCCCATGCTCATAGGAAAGCCTGCCGACGGACGCTCCTTCTGGAAAGCCGAGAAGACAGATAAAGGTACCCTGTACACCTCCCGATACGGCAGCCTGCTCATCGAGAATTACCCCTGGCGCCTGGTGCTGAAAGATGCCGACGGACGCCTGCTGACACAGACTCGTTGCTGGAGCGACAACGACTCCACGCAGGTCAAGGTACCTCCATTCAGCTTCATCAAGCGCGGCTCGGACAACTCACGCAGCATCAATCCCGTATTCAGCCTCGCGCCGAACGAGAAAATCTACGGTTGCGGCGAGTCCGCCACCGCACTGAACAAGGCCGGGCAGAAGGTCAACCTCTTTGTCACCGACCCGCAGGGCCCCGAAACTCCGGATATGTACAAGCCTATCCCCTTCTTTTTCAGTAACCGCGGCTATGGCATGTTTATGCACACTTCCGCCCCCGTGACCTGCGACTTCGGCTGTTCCTACATCGGAGCCACCAAACTCTTCATGGCAGACGAAGCGATGGACATCTTCATCTTCCTGGGTTCGCCGAAGGAGATGCTGAGCGAATACACCGCACTGGTAGGACGGCCCGAAATGCCCCCCTTGTGGAGCTTCGGCACCTGGATGAGCCGCATCACCTACTTCAGCGAAGCAGAGGGCCGCGATGTAGCCCGGAAACTGCGTGAGAACAAGATACCGAGCGATGTCATCCACTTCGATACCGGTTGGTTCGGCGTGGACTGGCAGTGCGACTACGCCTTTGCCGCCGACCGCTTCGACAATCCCCGGCAGATGCTCACCGACCTAAGGTCACAAGGCTTCCGCACCTGCCTCTGGCAACTCCCCTACTTCACTCCGAAAAACAAGTTCTTCCCCGAGCTGGTGGAACGCGGTCTGTACGTACGCAACGGTAAGGGGCAGCTCCCCTACGAGGACGTGGTGCTGGACTTCACCAACCCCGAAACCGTGAAGTGGTATCAGGAAAAACTCGGCAATCTGATTGAAATGGGTGTAGGCGCCATCAAAGTAGACTTCGGCGAAGGTGCCCCGCTGGATGCCATCTATGCCAACGGCCGTAGCGGACTGTACGAACACAACCTCTACCCGCTGCGCTACAACAAAACCGTGGCCGACATCATCAAGAAGCTGCACGGCGAAAACATCATCTGGGCACGCTCTGCATGGGCAGGCTCACAACGCTACCCGCTGCACTGGGGCGGTGATGCCGCAACCACCGAAACCGGTTTCGAGGGAACCATCCGCAGCGGCCTCTCCATCGGACTGAGCGGATTCTGCTTCTGGAGCAATGACATAGGCGGCTTCGTGACCCAAAGCCCCGAAAGCCTCTACCGCCGCTGGCTGCCCTTCGGCTTCCTCACCAGCCACAGCCGCGTGCACGGAGCACCTCCCACTGAGCCGTGGTACTACGGGAAAGAGTTCACAGACTATTTCCGCCGTTGCGCCGAGCTGAAGTACAAACTGATGCCCTATGTATACGCACAATCCAAAGAGTGCACCGAGAACGGCTGGCCGATGCTCCGCGCCCTACTGCTGGAGTATCCCGACGACCCGGGTGCATGGCTGGTAGAGGACGAGTACATGTTCGGCTCCAACCTCCTCGTGGCACCCATGCTCGAAGAGGGCAGCGGACGGGATGTCTACCTCCCCGGACGGCAGAAATGGATAGACTACCAGACCGGAAAGGTGTATGCTCCGGGATGGAACCATATCGAGTGCGGCACCCTGCCCATCGTCATTCTTGTAAAGGACGGTTCGGCCATCCCCCATATCCCCGTGGCACAATGCACAGATCAGATGAAATGGGACAAGATTACGTGGAAGAAGTATCTGGCAGACGAAAAGAAAGCTGAAGGATTGCTCTGCCTGCCGCAGGACGGACAGTTACAACGGATATCAATCCCATAACCGGTATATCAAACACATTAAACCCTAATACCCCATGCGAAACAAGTTATTGTTCCTCGCCTTGCCCCTGCTATTCGGCTTACAGGCAAGCGCACAACACACACAAGCCTTTCAAGATACCACGCTCACCGACGAACAGCGCGTGGAACATCTCCTTTCCATCCTGACATTGGATGAAAAGATAAACCTTCTTTCCACCGACCTCGGTGTCCCCCGCCTCAACATTCCCCGTTGCGGACACTACGAAGGACTGCACGGGCTGACCCTCGGCGGGCCTGCCATGTGGGGCGGACGCCAAAGAACGGAAGACGGGAAAGTAGTCCCTACCGACTGCCCCACCACCATATTCCCCCAGTCCTACGGTCTGGGCTCCACATGGGACACCGATTTGGTGCAGAAAGTAGCGGAACAAGCCGCTGAAGAAGCCCGCTACTACATGCAGACCACCGGTAACAAGCGTCATGCCCTCGTGATGCGCGCTCCGAATGCCGACCTTGCCCGCGACCCGCGCTGGGGACGTACCGAGGAGAGTTTCGGAGAAGATGCTTTCCTCACCGCCCAACTCACCATTGCCAGCGTACGCGGCCTGCAAGGCAATCATCCCCGCTACTGGAAAACTGCCTCTCTGATGAAACACTTCCTTGCTAATAGTAACGAGGACGGACGGGACAGCACTTCCTCCGACTTCGACACGCGGCTGTTCCATGAATACTACGCTTATCCTTTCTATAAAGGTATCACTGAGGGAGGCAGCCGTGCCTTCATGGCCGCCTACAACAGTTGGAACGGCATCCCCATGTCCATCCATCCCTGCCTCGAAGAGATTACCCGCAAGCAGTGGGGCAACAACGGTATCATCTGTACGGACGGCGGTGCCCTGAAACTGCTGATTGAAGCGCACAAGAGTTTTCCGAGCTTTGCGGAGGGTGCCGCTGCCGTAGTAAAAGCCACCACAGGACAATTTCTCGACGCATACGTTCCTTACGTCAAGGAAGCTCTGGAAAAGGGATTACTGACCGAAGTCGACATCGACAAGGCTATCCGCGGGAACATCTTCGTCGCCCTCAAGCTCGGCTTGCTGGACGGGGACAACTCCCGTAACCCTTATCTCTCTATCGGAAAGAACAGTACGGAGACACCGCCTTTCATGACAGCAGAAGCCCGCAGGCTGGCACGGGAAGTCACCGCCAAGTCCGTGGTGTTATTGAAAAACAAAAAACTCCTGCCACTCGATGCCGGAAAGCTGCGTAAAATAGCCGTTATAGGCCCGTATTCGGACAAAATCGTGCAAGATTGGTATAGTGGTACCCCGCCTTACGAAACAACGATTCTGAGTGGCATACGCAATGCTGTGAAAGAAGGAACCGAAATCATCCACGCCGAAGACAACCGCATGGGCCAGGCAGAAAAGGCTGCTGCAGCCGCCGACGTTGCCATCGTGTGTGTAGGAAACCATCCTTACGGCACGCGTGCGGACTGGAAGTTCTCTCCCGTCCCCAGTGACGGCCGCGAAGCCGTGGACCGCAAATCGCTGATGCTGCCCGATGAAGACTTGGTGAAGCTGGTGCTCAAGGCCAATCCCAATACCATACTGGTGCTCGTCAGCAGCTTCCCCTACACCATCAACTGGAGCCAGGAGCACGTGCCTGCCATCGTCCACATCACCCACTGCAGTCAGGAGCAGGGCAACGGACTGGCCGACGTACTCTTCGGCAAGGTGAATCCAGCCGGACGTACCGTACAGACGTGGGTGAAAGACATCACTGACCTACCCGACATAATGGACTACGACATCCGCAACGGACGCACGTATATGTACCACCAGGGCCCGGTGCTCTATCCTTTCGGCTATGGTCTGAGCTATTCCGACTTTGCATACGAGAAGATTGAATCCTTCAAGCAAGACAAGAAGAACATCCGCGTGACGGTATCAGTGAAGAATACCAGCGGACGCGACGGGGAAGAAGTCGTGCAGCTCTATGCCAGCTATCCGGAATCCAAAGTGGAACGTCCTTCCAAGCAGTTGCGCGCCTTCAGGCGTATCCCCATCAAGGCCGGCGAAACCCGGAAAGTGACGCTTACCGTGCCCAAAGAAGAGCTCGGCTATTGGAACGAAGGAAAGCAGATGTTCGTTGTAGAACCCGGAACGGTGAAGCTGCTGATAGGGGCTTCATCGGAAGATATACGGTTGGAGGGAAAGATCAGGCTATAAGAATGAAAAAGCCATCCCTTAACATACCGACTATAAAAATTAGCGAGTTATGCCACAACAACGTGGCAAACCCGCTAATTACATATTTGCAAGCATAAATGAAAAGTACAGGGTCACTTTACAATAAACTCATATCTTCCTGCCGCCAGTTCCACCACCCGTACATTCTCGGCCTTGTCAGGTAAAGTGAGTGTAGCTGTACTGTTAGCGGGCACTGTAACTTCATAATGCACACATTTCCCTTTCCATTCCCAGCGAGAAACAATTTCACCGTAAGGCGACCGATGACGAGCTTCAAACCGTTTCAATCCCTTTATGAAATGGGGACGGAGCAGAATGTTTTGAAAACCAGGTTGCACGGGATCAGGGAAAATACCTCCCAGCCCCTTGTAGAACCAAGCACCTATTTCACCGAACATCATATGATTGTCCGAGATGTCACGAGTAGCCTGCAAATCCCAGTTCTCGAGCAGCGTAGTGGCACCGTTCACCATCCACCAACCCCATGAAGGATAAGTGTCCTGTACAGCCACCTTATAAGCTGTTTCAGCATAACCATTTTCGCTGAGTGCATTCAGAATAGCTTTAGCTCCTAATACACCCACATCCAAGTGAAAACCGTCCTCCTCTACCTTATGTGCCAAGTTAGCTGCCACTTTTCCTATCAACTCTTCGGGCACAATCTTCCATTGCAAGGGAACACTCAATTCGGTTTGTGAACCTTCGGCATAGATGCCTGTTTCTCGATTCAGGAACTTATCATTGACAGCTTGCTTTATCTCCTCCGACAAGGCATTATAATATTCGTAATCGGCCTGTTTGCCGAAGAGTTTGGCAGCAGCGGCCAAAATCTTGGTATCTACATAAAAGTAGACCGAGGAAGTCAGCTCTTTATTGGATTTTGACTTCACCGGCACCCAGTCTCCGCGCCCCCACGTAGTGAGATGATTGTTAGAGATACGCTCCACATAATCCACATAACGTTTGATGCTCTCGTAACAATCGCTCAAGGGCTTGCTATCACCGTAGAAGAGGTAGATATTCCAAGGGATGATGGCAATAGTACTAGTCCAGTCCAGCCCGTTGTCTGTACCATATCCCCATCCACCAGTTGGAATAATATCGGGCAGCACTCCGTTGGGCTGCTGTTCGTCACGATGGTCGGCCAACCATTTTTCGTAAACGGTAATTCCATCAAAGTTATAAAATGCTGCCTCAATGGCAAAATGACCGTCACCAGTCCAACCGTTCTTCTCTCGCTGAGGGCAATCGGTGGGGTAGCCCATCAGATTGGAAAGGTAAGAGTGATTGGCAGCATGGAGCAGCTTGCCTATCAGTGGGCTCGAAGATTCCAAGCTACCTACTGCCGGCACATCACTGTGCATGAAGTAAGCAATCAAGCTGTTTTGGTCAAGCTCAATAGGCTTATCTGCCACTACCTCCACATAACGAAATCCCTTGTAATTAAATCGGGGCATGAACTCATCCTCTTCTCCACTCAGAATGAGAATGTCCGTCTGAAAAGGGTCTTTCTCCTTATCGCCTCGAAAGTAGACATCAATGTTCGAGAGATCGAGGCGGCCATTTGGATGTAAGCGTTCGCCATGTTTGATTCTGACCTCCGTTCCCCGTTCACCCGAAACATGAATACAAGTCACACCGGACATATTTTGCCCGAAATCATAGATGTATGTTTTCTCGTCCACTTTGCGGAAAGAGACGGCGGGGAAAATCTTTACATTACGGATGGGATGTACTTGCTGGGCAGTGACATTGGAAGAAGGTACACTCCGATAGGCTACTCCGCGCCACTTGGAATCATCGAATTCCGGAGTGCTCCATCCTTTCTGCTCCAGACGTGCATCGTAGTGCTCGCCAGTATAGATACTATTAAAAGTGATTGCACCCGACGCTGTCCGCCAACTGAGATCGGTGGGAATAGTCTCCACGCTTCCATCGGTGTAGGTAATGCGCAAGTCCAGACAGAAAGTGGGACGGTTGCGCCAAGGGGCACGGTCGAAGTCCCACACTGCTTTGGATTGATGGTTATACCAGCCGTTACCCAAAAGTACGCCAATAGCGTTGTCACCATTCTGTAATTGTGAAGTCACATCATAAGCCACATACAAGTTGCGGCGATCAAAGCGGGTATAGAGAGGGGCAAGGCAGTGGTCTCCTATCTTCTCGCCATTGATGTAAAGCTCATATAGTCCAGCAGCGGCAATATAAGCACGCGCTGACTTTACCTTTTTGCCGGTCTTGAACTCTTTTCGGAAGTAAGGGGCAGGCCCATAATGAATATCCTTGCCATCGCCAATCCAAGCACCTTGCCAATGTTGCATCCCCATCATGCCCGTTTCAAAGTAAGAGACAGGAGAAGCAGTCTCCTTATATTCCATGTCGCTGCAGATTACTTTCCAATAATATCTAGTGAAAGGCTGCAGTTTTTTGCCCGCATAGGCCACAAGCTGATTACGGGAATCGTTCTTTCCACTATCCCACATCCTGCCACAGCCATTGACCACATTCAACGAGTCTTCGTCTACCACAATCCGCCAGGAAGTCTGCACAGCTCCCTGCCTACCATCTTCCATCCGCCAAGAAAGGCGTGGAACGGGATTATCCAAACCTATAGGTCTGTCAAGATGTTCGCTCCTCAGATCAACCAAACGAACCGGAGTCTGCCCTTGTACAGTAATGCAAGCAAAGAATGTGAATAGAAGCAGTATATTTCTTTTCATAACTCCATTGTTTATCTATTCCGTAGTAATCACCAGTTCCTTGCCCTCCCTCAGTTGGTCATGGGTGATAAAGTAACCGTCAATCTTTTTACCGTCATAAGTAATGTCAATAATCTTCTTGCCGCTTCCTTTCTTCACAATCGTAAAGGGACGACCATTCAGATTGAACGTCACTTTATCGAACAAGGGAACAGTAACAATATATTCAGGATCGGCAGGCGAATAAGTGTAAAGTCCAATAGCATTGAGCACATACCACGAAGACATCTCGCCGGCATCATCCATCCCTGCATAAGCCAGCTTGTCGGCACCCATGTCATAGTAGTGGTTCATCAGGCTGTCGAGAATGCATTGGGCTTTCTCTTGTTTGTCTATGAAATAATAGGTGTAAGGAATGCTGTGTCCCGGCTGGTTTCCGTGACAATAGTTTCCGATGAATCCGGTCAGGTTGTGGGCCTCGTAACCTCTCCACGGTTCGCTGAATAAGGAATCCAGTTTAGCCTCCACCGCCTCTTTACTGGGATAGAGCTTAATCATGCCTTCGGGGTCGTGGGGGGCGAAGAAGAGGGCGTTCCATGCATTGGCCTCACGGTACATGTACTGGTAATAGGGATAATACGGATCGAAATCCTGAATCCAGCTACCATCGTCAATCTTACCTCTCCAAAAGCCGGTAGAGGGGTCGAATAGCGTCTTGTAGTTGTTGGAGCGTTCCATCATCAGCTTGTAGTTGGCTTCATCTCCCAGCTCCTTGGCTACCAAGGCTACGGCATAGTCATCGTAAGCATATTCCTGGGTCTTGGTCACAGCCCCTTTGTATTCGTCCCATGTGGGTACATTCACTGTGTCTTTTTCAGCAATCCAACCTCGCTCCATATACTCATCCAAATAGCGACGTCCTCCTTTACCGGGCACCGTAGCATTTTTCAGAATCAACTTATAAGCACGCTCCAGATCGAAATCATGCAAACCACGCAACCAAGAACCAGAAATAAAAGTGGAAGCGTGATCACCATGGAAGAAGGTGGGCATGTAGCCGTCACGCTTCTCACCTTTGTCAATAAGAGACCTAATGATGTCAGTAGTCACATCGGGAGAAATCATACCTATGAGTACCAGTTTGTTGCGATAATCGTCCCAAAAAGAAGGGTCAGTGTAATAGTGGAAGCCGTTATTCACTACTTCGCCACGGACATCAGTATATTCATGATTCACATCGCTACGCAAAGCCGGCCATTTAAAAGCATGGAAGAAAGTAGAATAAAACAATCTCTTTTCACGTTCCGTGCCACCTGCAACTTGAATCTTGGAGAGGAGTGCTTCCCAAGCCGCATCAGCTTCTTCTGCCACTTGTGCAAAACTTTTGTTCAACATTTCGGCCTTCAAATTCATTTGAGCATTCTCTATACTCACAAACGAGAAACCAGCCTTCACTTCCAAAGGTTCAACACCTTTGCTGTCGATAAAACGCAGCACAGCCACCTCATGTTTGTCGTCTTTTACCATTTCCACTTGGCCTATTTTATAGTTGGTCTTAGCGTAAAAGTAGATTTTACCATCGCCATCTTGATAACCCGTGAACGTATTATCGTCAACCTTCTCAATCTTCCAATCACGGACATCATTATTAGAACGGCGGATGTCTACCAATAATGACTTATCGTCGCCCTTGCCGAAAGTATATTTATGGTAGGCACAACGCAAGGTACTGGTCAACTCGGCGTTCACTTTATAGCGTTCCAGATAAACTTGGTAATACCCCGGATGCGCAGATTCCTTCTCGTGACTAAACCCGGAGCAATAATTACCCGGAGCGATAGTTCCCACCACTGGCAACATGGGGACATGCAACAAGTTCCAATGCCCTTTAGCAGTATGTGAAAAACCATAAATCACAGTGTCCTCATATTGATAGCCCGCACCGCTACGAAACTGTGTAACGGGGCTGAGCTGCACCATTGCGTTGGGCAAGGTAGCACCCGGATAAGTTTCCGCACCCCATGTACGTGACTTTATTTTGCGCGTATACCCTAAGTCCTCAGGCTCCCACAAAGTAGCCGTACCCAAGAAAGGATTGACATATTCGGTTAATTTCTTCTGCGTACCGCCACAGCCCGTCAGAACAATCAGGGCGAACAGTAGAAATAAATATTGATTCTGTTTCATCTTTTGTGTTTATTTTATATAAAAAACTGTTGTCTCTAAAAACATTATTTCCAAAATAACTGCCAATTAAAACTGGCTCTAAAAAAAAATGTGCCGAAACCCAATAACCAGATTGAGTTTCGACACACTTTTAATTGCTAACTTATTTCAGGCTCTTTTCAAAGAGAGCTTTGGCTTCAATCAAAGTACAACCACTTGTCTGCGTAGTCAAATGGTTGTTACCGCTATTGTTCATTGCCCAGTTAGTATTATACAGCAAATCAAGTTTATTGATTCCCTTTCGCCACAAGATTTCAGCATTATTGTTAAAGAAAGTGATGAATTTCTTCTTATATATGGGGTCCAAATTCGGTTCCATAATCAACTGCACATAATAACGCATGAAAATACCCTTAAACAAACCTCCGTCACCATCGCCTTCATCACGAAGTAAATTGTTTCCAGTATCTATCATGCTGCTATTACTGATACCGAAATTGGCAGCCTTACGAGCATCTTTCAAATAGGACTCTTCTCCTGTGATCTTATACAGTTCGTAAGCAGCACCCAAGAATGTACCTTGGTTATAAGAAAGAGAAAGTGTACTCAACTCACCCGTTTCACCGTTCACATTATCATAGATGGCGCCGGTAGCAGGGTTAAATAAATTTTCACGCTCCCATTTATAAATATTGACAGCCCAATCCAAATCCTCCTGATTCCCGTTAATACGGTAAAGACGAGCAGCAATCAAAGCAGCAGGACCGTTGGAACAAGCATTTTTGCTCCATAGCCGGTCGTGAGTCCAAGCAATGCCACCACCTGCGTAATCGTTCCAACCGGTCTTGATTTCATTCCACATCTCTTGAGAAGTTTCCAGATACTTGTTTTCATCAGTAACTTCGTACAAGCGAATCATGGTGAGAGCAATCCACTCCATATCATCATAAAAGTTGTTCCAATAACTGCCACCGTTCTTTGCCTTGATACCGACATACCATTTGTCGAACAAGTCGCTGTACTTGCTATCTCCGGTACGATTGTAAGCATCTATCATCACATCCATAGCATGAGCCTGCGGCCAATAATGGAAATCCTTGATTGAACCGTCATTCCCGTAGTTGAAATAATTCTCTTCCGTATTCCAGAAACGATCTATCAGGGTCACAGAACTGCTGTCGGCAGCCGCATCCCAATCTATGGTGTAAAGCCCCTTATCATACATATACTCATCTTCTATCTCGCACGATTGAAGTGCCAAAAGAAGCAGGGGCAGACAAAATAATATTTTTTTCATAATCTCTCCTTAAATTAGTTGGCCAATTCCACTTTATGAGTATAGTTCTCCACATTGAATATCACACTAATCTTGGTGATGGCACCCGGATTGTGGCCATCGGCCGCACCATCGAATTCATTGTTCAGTTTCCACTTCTGATCCCATTGGTTATCAGGAGTCTCCATAATGTAGAAATAAGGATCTTCGGGAGTAGCCGCACCAGGATTAGAGTCTGTAGTATTCTTGGTTCCCCAATACTGTATACTACCATCAGCATAAGTCATCAAGAACTTATAGCGTTGGTCGCGCCCCCATCCTTCTTGCTTGAACTCAATTTTATCCTGACCGCAGAACACACCGTTTCCAACATAAGGCAATTCAAAAGTTGCGGCACCACTCGGACAGAAGTAGAATTCCATCTTACTTACTTCCCTGACGGTTACAGATGCAATGGAGAAATCCATCTCAATGCGGTAAACTCCCGTCTTTTCTACGGTTGTCTCGCCTTCGCCTTCCATAATCTTATTGCCATTGATATAAAACACCTTGGCACCTTCGGCTGCTCTATCTACCAGTTTGTAAGTCTTTCCGCCTTCCAACTTCGTAAAGACTTCGAACTTATCCTTTTCGGGTGAAGCACACGCCACAGCCTTAGAAGCATCCATACCACCTTCAGTAGCACTTCCGGTCAAGTAAAGCTGTGCCGGAATCTCTTCAAATCCCACCAAGCGAGTGATGGTGAGCTTCTTGCTTTCCTTTGCCATTACAGAATTCAAACCTCTGGAAGCCATTACTGTCCAAACAAGTGTACCCGTCTCACCACTGTTCAATCCGGCAGCCGCACCAACCTTGTTCAATGTCTTGTGGCTGATGGTAGCATAGCTCAAAGAACCGCCATTGTCAGAAAGCACTTTGTAAATAGGCTTAGAAAAATCTCCACCTTCTTTATCGAATACCACTTCATAAAGAGGGGCACCGCTATCTTCAGCCTTGGCCGACTCCCATTCAAAGAACAGGCTGGCGCTGGCCGACGATTGCAAGACTACTTCCTTGCCGTCAGTGGGTTCATACAACTGATTTACTGAGGAAACTTTGGAATCCTTGTATTCCATGTCTTCCGTACAAGACGTAGCAAAGAGGACTGCCGAAAAAAGAGCTATTGTTGAGAATATTGTTTTCATTGTTCTATTGTTTTTAATGAGTTTAGATACACGTTAATTTCCATATCCCGGATTGTTAGGCGCCAGATTGGGATTCAAATTGATTTCACTGATAGGAACTGCCCAAAGATAATCTCTTGCCTCTTCGAACTTGCGAGTGTCAAGCTTGTTCTCGTCCACGAAGCTTGCACCGCGCACCTTGCCCGACAAGTATTCGTTACCAGCCTTCCAACGCTTAATATCATACCAGCGCAAACCTTCCATCGCCATTTCTACACGACGTTCGTCGCGAATAATCTGCCTCATCTCTTCCTTGCTCTTTCCGGCAGGAAAGTTCAAGGCTGCATCGGCAGTAAATCCGGCACGTTCGCGGATGGGACGGATGGTCTTGTTCCATACCTCTTCAGTCATACCGCTTGTTTCGTGAACAGCCTCAGCATACATCAGCAAGATGTCAGCATAGCGCATAGTGATGATATTCATACCGGAATTCTGGTCACCGGGAGCCTGCGGATTATAATACTTACGGGTGAAATAACCGGTAGAAGTGCCGTTTCCACCACCATCGTAGGCATCGGTTCCCGAACCCGGACGAATGTTGATGACTACGTCTTTACTGCCATCGTCCACATTGCCACTCCAGTCATAGCCATCATAAATGATAGTAGCGGTGAGACGTGGGTCACGGTTGTCGTAAGGATAAGCAGGGTTATAATCTGTCCCGGCTTCACTGATAGTCTTTCCACTAAGCATCAGATAAGTGTCTACCAACGATTGCTGCGGCACACGGTTCACGGCACGTCCGCCTCTTGACAAAGGAATCATGTCTACCATCTCACCCCAAGTAATCAAATTGGGTACATAAGAACGGTCCATGATAATCTCTTCATTATACTCATTGGCTTCATCAAAAAGCCCGGCATAATCAGGAAATAAGGCATAAGTACCATATTCGCCCTGTTTGTTCATCAGATTGTCGCAATAAAGCATCACATTGTTCCAGTCGCTATCCATCAAGTAGACACGAGCCTGCAAAGCACAAACGGCACCTTTAGTAATTTTGCCCTTGTCTTCTTCGGGCAATTGGTCGCGAGTGGGAAGCGCATCCTTGATGTCTTCCAATTCTTGGTGAATGAAGCTGATAATGGTTTCGCGGTCTGTACGACTTACACTCCGCGATTCTTCCAGCGTGATGTCCTCCGTAAAGAAAGGTACTGCACCATAAAGGTTAGTCAGACGGAAGTAGAGGCTTGCACGGATATAGCGTATCTCGGCAATCATACGTGCTTTAACAGATGCGTCCATGTTGGGTACCAGATCCACCTTTTCAAGGAACACGTGGCAGGTCTTTATGCCTCCGTAAAGGTCTTTCCATTCATTCTTGAAGATGTCGAGCGAGGGAGTAGCCATACCTTTGCGAATGGCACGTTGGTCGTCCACACTGCGACCGTCGTAAGCATTGTCACTCAAACTTTCATCGCTCCACATACGGCCTGCATTGTACATCTGGCTGTAAGCCATGTTCACCACATACTGGGCTTTGGTGGTGGAAGTCCAATAAGAGTTATCCGTAAATTTGTTTGTCGGTGCGTTCTCCATCTCGTTGCAACTGCAAAGCATCAGAACAGCCATTCCGGCAAAAGCTATATATTTTCTTAGTCTCATAGTTATCTGTTGTTTTTAGAATTCAATGTCTATACCGAAACCATAGTAACGGAGCGTCGGGTAGTTTCTACCAGAATTGGCGCCACTATTACCCATCTTAGAGTCGAACTCAGAAGATTCAGGGTCAATAAACGAGTTATTACTGAAAGTCAGCAAGTTTTGTCCGTTGACATAGATACGTGCCTTTTCCATACCCACCTTGCGGCTCCATGTTTTAGGGAATGTGTAACCAATCTGCAAGTTCTTCAGACGCAGGTATTTTCCATCCATCAAGAATAGGTCGGAACCTTGTCCGTTTCCGTAGTTGTTTCTGTTGGAAGTAGAACCCGGAGCAGTAAGTCTCGGCCAACGTGCATCGGTGTTGGTAGGAGTCCAGAAATCCAGTTGATGCTTATAGATATTATAAGAGTAATTGGCGTGGAACGGTTCAATCAATTCACCACGAAGCATCATGTCACGCTTGCCCACACCCTGCCAGAACATACCGAAATCGAATCCTTTCCATTCTACATTGTAGTTGAAACCGAAAGTAAGACGAGGGAAGGCATTACCCAAGATAAACTTATCCTTCGAGTCGATGACACCATCTTCGTTACGGTCTACAAACTTCACGTCACCCGGCTGTACCTTTCCACCTACAGGAATAGCCGATGCCTCAATCTCCTCGTAGCTTTGGAAAAAGCCGTCCATCTTGTAACCGTAGTAAGACTCCAACGGACATCCTTCACGGGTGATACGGCTCAACTCCTCTATTTGTGAGATTCTTTCGTGACCAGGGTACTTCAGCACTTCATTCCAAGAGTCACCAAGATTGAAGTTGAAGTTATGATTTGCGGCTCCCGTTTTCAAACGATAGTTGATAGAGAGGTCCCAACCTTGATTCTGCATCTCACCAATGTTGTCCATCGCCATATCCGTACCGAATACCGAAGGCACAAGGGGCTTCATTAAAATGTCGCTCGTACGCTTGTAGAAATAGTCGAACGTCACATTCAAAGCGTTATTGAAGAACGAAGCGTCTACACCCACGTTGAAGGTTTTGGTCTTTTCCCAAGTCAAATTATCCTTACCTAACTTAAAACCTGCGCCTGATACTGTCTGGTTATTATATGCGTAAGAGTTGTTGTACAGTTCGTAAACAGTAAAACGGTCATAAGTACCAATAGACTGGTTACCCAAGATACCAAAAGAAGTACGCAGTTTCAAGTCACCCACACGTTCCTTGTAAGCCTGCATAAAGTTCTCCTCGCTCAAACGCCAGCCTAATGAAACAGAGGGGAAGAAACCCCATCGGTAGTCTTTATGAAACTTGGAAGAAGCGTCATAACGGAAGCTGAATTCTGTATAATATCTGTCAGCGTAAGAATACCCCACACGTCCCAACAGAGAAGTCAGACTGGTACGGTTGGATTCATCTACAAATGTTTTTCCTGTGATGTTTCCCACAGTACTATTGGTAATGTCTGTACCGATACCCAAGTCGGGATCTACCCCCTTCTTCTCAATCTCATTGCTAGACGAAGTAAACGATTCATTGGTTACTCCAAAAAGCCCGCTGACATTGTGTTTACCGAATGTCTTGTTGTAATCCAACAAAAGTTGGCTATTAATAAGGTAAGCCGTATGATTCCAGTTACTGGTCCGATAGTCAGTATCTTTCACTGGACGTGGTTCGGTAGCCTCTTCATTCAAGTAATAGGATACGCCCAAATTGCGGGTAGAACGCATGTCGTTTATCACATCCGCACCCAACACTCCACGCAACTTCAATCCGTCAATAAGCCGGAATTCAGCATTGACATTAGCGTTCAGATAATTGTTACGATACTTGTTACGGCCACCAGCTTCCAATGCTCCCAATGGGTTAAATTCAGTCAATACATCATTTAACAAATATCTTCCATCTTCCGATTTCATTTTGTAATAATAATAAGTAGGTACACGGGCGGCATCCACTTCCAAACTCCCACCGGTGGTACTTACACTATTATTACGTGTATAAGCCAAAATAGCATTCAGTTTCAAACGTCCCACTTCCGTGCTAACATTGGTACGAAAATTATAACGCTGCACGCCAAAATCACTGTTGCCCACATAATTACTTTCCTGGTCATAATAACCCATGGACACCATGTAAGTAGTTTTATCACTACCTCCAGATACGCTTAGATTGTAATTCTGCTGTAAGGCTGTGCGGACTATCTGATCAAAAAACCAGCTTTCTTCATTTTGATGGGCAGCCAGGTCACGGATTTGATCGGGTGTATACAAAGGAGCCTCTCCAGCATTGGTGGCAGCTAGATTGCGCAAAGTAGCGTTCTGATAGCCTTTCACCGGAGAAAACAAGATATCCGGATTCTGCCATCCCATCATACCACTTAACCGAACTGTCGCACGCTGGTTCTTCTTACCTTTCTTAGTAGTAACCAAAACTACACCATTGGAAGAACGTGAACCATAAATAGCAGCTGTACCGGCATCTTTCAAGATGGAAATGTTCTCAATATCATTGGGATTCAATTTATCGAAACTACCGCCATCAGCTACCAATCCGTCTATGACAAAAAGCGGACTATTGTCATTCACAGTGCTGATACCACGGATATTAAAGTTAGTCTTACGATCATTAGGATTGCTACTGCGCTGCTGGATAACCACGTTGGGCGCAGCCCCTTGCAAAGCATCTGTCATGTTAGCCACGGGACGGTCTTCGATCATGGAAGCCTTTACCTGGTCTACAGCACCTACGGCACTCTTGCGGGTAGTAGTACCATAACCGATGACAATAACTTCATCCAGCACCTTGGTATCCTCCTTTAAGACAACATTCAATTGTTTTTGATTTTTCACAGCAATTTCCTGAGTGGCATATCCCACATAGGAAAAGACGAGAACATCTTGGGCACTACAAACAATGGAATAGTTTCCATCCACATCTGTAATGGCACCCACACCTTCTTTACCCTTAACAGTAACACTCACTCCAATCAGGCTTTCACCTGTGGCATCCTTAACGGAACCTCTCACCGTGGCATTGTTTTGCTGCACCACAGTAATAGTCTCCGCATGTGCATAAACCGCAGGAGCCTGCGCCAGCATAGTCACAGCAGGCAAGGCAATAAGCCAGAACTTATAGTTCCCACTTATCCGAGCCAGCAATGAATTTACTGTGTACACTCGATTCTTTTTCATATTCTTTAAGATTAAACATTATAATAAATCACGATAAAAAAAGGAAAAGAACACAAATAATACCAACGAACAACCAATTCATGCAATTTGTATCCTAATCCTCCTTCCAGCGCACTTTATTGATTTTAAATAATTCCTATTTTTACAAGCTGTTCAGCAAATCCACTTTACCCTCGTTCACTAATTTCAGAATCAATTCTCCAAACAGCGTGTTCTGCCAAGCAAACCATGCACGGGTAAAGTTAGTGGGGTCATCCTTGTGGAAAGACTCGTGCATGAATCCCGTACCGGCATCCGTATCCATCAGCATTTTGATACAAATCTTTATCTCCTCATCATTCTGGCTGGTGAATGCCTTCATCATGATACTCATAGGCCATACCATATCATAACCAATGTGCGGACCTCCGATACCTTCACCGGCTTTACCTTTAAAAAAGTAAGGGTTGCTGCCACTCCACACAAAGCGGCGTGTATTCTGATAGATAGGATCGTTTACGTCCACATCACCCAAATAAGGCATAGCAAGAAGGCTGGGTACATTGGCATCGTCCATTAACAGATGATTGCCGAATCCATCTACTTCAAATGCATAGATTGTCCCAAACTCAGGATGATTGTAAGTGGCATATTTCTTCAGGGCTGCCTCCACTTCGGCTGCCAAATCGGTGCATTCTTTGGCCAAGGATGTTTCCTTGTTTACTTCCGTCAGAATTTCAGCAGCCTTTCTCAAAGAAGAGACAGCGAAAAAGTTGGAAGGGACCAGGTACTGAAGCGTAGTGGCATCGTCCGATGGGCGGAAAGCGGAAACAATCAGTCCCACCGGTTTGACCGGAGCACCCAAGCCGTCGTTATTCAGCGTATCAAGAGCACGTTCCGTCTTACGTTGGAAACGGTAAGGGCCTACACCGTCCTTACGCTGCTGTTCCTTGAAAGTCTTCAGGATAGCAGTAATTGCCTTCATCCATTCACCGTCGAAGATACTGCTGTCACCAGTTACTTTCCAATACTGGTAAGCCAGACGAAGCGGGTAACAAAGAGAGTCTATCTCCCATTTGCGCTCGTGCAGTTCGGGCTTCATATCTGTCAAGTCAGTCATCCAGTTGCCACCCGTAGGTCCGTCGTTGAAAGCATTGGCGTACGGATCAATGTTGATGCAAAGGAACTGACGGCGAATGACACCTTCGAGCATCTCTTTCAATTGCGCATCATTGTTAGCTAACTGCACATATGGCCACACCTGCGCACCGGAGTCACGCAGCCACATAGCATGGATGTCACCGGTATAAACAAAAGTATCGGGTTTACCGTCCAGCATGCGAAAGTGTACAGTAGTGTCAAGCGTATTAGGAAAGCAATTCTCAAACATCCACGCCAACTTAGGATTGGTAAGCAGTTTCTTCACGCGAAGAATCTCAGCTTCCACCGCTTTTGAGGTGAAAAGGCGTTTCTTCATTTTTGGACGATTGCTCTTGTAAGCAGCAGTCATCTGAGCATAGTTCTCCACACAAGTGTTGTCACCTTTCAGGGTAAAAGTGTCTGCCTTAGCATAGCCTTGCATACAGAGCATGGCAACAGCGCACAAGGTAATGTTTCTCTTTTTCATTTGGTCTGATTCGTTTTAATTATAAAGACTGATTAGCGAACACGGCCAAACGCGCGTACATCTCTACCATGGCGGCTTGTGTCAGCAGCCATTTACGATTGTCGCAGCTCTTGCCGGTGAAATCAGTATTGAAAAGGCCGTTATCTTCACGGGCATGCGTCCAAGCATAGTCCAGACTGCGGGCAAAGGAATCAAGATAAACCTTGTTACCGTCCACCTGATAGAGCTCTATAAAACCACGCAACATAACGGCGGTGAACCACACATCGCCCTTCTTCAGCATACGGAACGGTTCTCCCTGTCCGGGGGTGAATTCCATGAAGAAATAATTATGGCAAGCGGCAGCAATCGCTTGCGCATCCTTCAGATACTGCCCATTACCGGTAAGCTGATAGAGCAAAGCAGCCGACTGCATCATCTGACCGCTGTTATAGGCAAATTTGGCACGTCCTATCTCACCGTCCAAACGCATGTTGTCGAAGTAAAGGCAGTCTGTTGTGTCCTGCAATGTTGCTTTAGTCCACTCGTACAAACTCTTCCCTTTCTCAAAATAGGAGCTGTCTTGCGTAGCCTTGAAAAGTTTCAGGGCAAAGACGGAACCAGGGGCGTTGGAACAAGTGTTCTTTGATTCCTTCTTCTGTTCGCACCAATAGATACCTCCTCCCAAACAATCGTCCATACCGCTTTCTATAAACTTCCAGATAAGCTTGGCGCTCTGCAGATAGTTCTCTTGGCTAGTCATCAGATAGACGTCTGTGAAGTCAATGCCGAGCCACACGTTGTCATCGTAAAAGCGGTCGGACAACGGAGCGTCCTTGATGTAAGAAGCATACGCTTCGGGCATACGACGAGTATCGAAATATTCAGCAAGTCCCGGAAGCACCTTCTCATCAAGCAACTTCTGATAGTTCCCGAAATCTTTCTTGTTATCTTTAGTGGCCTCCATCAACGCATTCACTGCGGAGAAGGTACCGGAATAAGGCCACAAATAAGAGTAGAGATTGGGACGGTTCTTCTGTTCCTCGGAAGCCAGATAAGTAGCGGTATAGCCTTCCACGTCCGAAGGATAATTCTCACGCAACAGACAAGTGCCCGGTGCGGAATAGTGAGCATATAAGGAATCAAGTGTTTGTGTAGATCTGACCAGCATTTCGTTGTCTGCTACAGCCGGTTCTTTCTGTGTCTTGCATCCGGTTACTGCCAAGGCGCATGACAATAGGCAGAGGAGTGCTTTCTTGGAATTTTTCATCTTTTTTCTACGGCATTAAATTGTTCGACTTGTTTTTCACTCCGTCGCAGGAGTCTTCTTTATAATATATAAACCCTATTAAAAACGATTGCAAAAATAGACAGTAAGGTTAAAAGCCAACTATAAATCCGTGACATAACCGTCCACATTCCGGACATGGCAGAATTCTGAAACAAGTTTGTCACAAAACAAACACACCGTTCCCCCCATACCTCGGAAACATCATTTCCCAACAACTGGAAATTCTGAAATACGCAGGGTTGTACAACCGTAGGGTATCAGCGTGATTTCTTGTTCTCCTCCTTCGGCACTGCCACAGAAAGAGAAAGGCTGGGGCCCTGCCATTTCATTATATACTGTCCAAGTAGGGATAAGACGAGCCTTCATCTTTATTTCAACCGGTGCATTTTCCTGATTCCAAGGAAAGTCCAATTGCTGTTTTTGGCTATTGATACTTACTTGGGCCACCTCGTTCATTCTGTTACGGTCAAAATCCACCAATCCGTAGTTCCATGGATCCGAAGAAGTCACCTGATAATAATAAGAACCATACCAACTATCCTTAAACTCTTTCTTTTCCCAATTTTCTTCCATTTTCAGGGCATATACCAACGGACCTCTTTCAATAGATACTGCGTTTTCATACCAAGTGCTAGTAAAGACCTCCATGGGCAGATACAGTTCAATCTTATCATTCCGCTTCCATATACGGTCTACGATAGCTATTTTCCCACCTTTGACAGTTTGCTCCATCTTTCCATTTACCCGTATTTCAGCTTGCTTGCACCACTTCGGAACACGCAGGTGAAATGGAAATTTCACTTGTTTCACCTTATTTCTCACCTCTTTAATGGTAAAAGTTATCTGATGATCCATCGGATAGTAAGTATCTTCACTGATAACCACCGGTACATTATCACCCACATTGGCTGTTACTTCCGACGGAGAATAGACAATGGCTGCAATGCCGTTATCAGGTGTGGCATACCATAGGTGCTGTGTAAATTTTGGCCAACCTTGGTGCATATTCGAAAAACAACATGGGTATCCAGTCAGAGTGCCAAAAGCAAGGTCTGTCCCTTCATGATCCTGGTCGAAGTTGCGACGATGGCGTGTTACCATCACCTGATTCGGTTGCTGGAAATATTGCTTAGTCATAAAGTCATCGGATATTTGGGCTGGTAAAGCATTAAAAGCAATGCGTTCCAAATGGTCGGCAAAGTCTATGTCTCCTGTAATCTCCACCATTTTTTCCAGCGAGTACATCAACTCTACGGCCGAACACAACTCCGAGCCTTGTGTAGGATTGTTTCCATGCAAAGCCTCATCGCCTCCATACATGCCTTGCGGCTGTCCATGGAACCGGCGAATATCTCGAAAGCCTTCCTTGACAGCATCAATATATTTCCGGTCGGTATCTTGCTGATAATAAATAATCGGTTCTTTGATGCCTTGTGCCAAATTAACACAGTGTATAGTGCAGGTTCTGCGCAAGTCTCCCCTATCTACCATATCTATGAAACTGAAACTCTGCCGGTGCAGCAAATGCCCCAATTCAAGCAAAAAATCCTCCCCCGTAAGATTATAAAGCCAATATACAGCTTGCAAATTGTCACAAGCACGGAATTCTGCCCAACTGCTCCAGTGTCCTAAAGGTTTTTGCGGCAAGGTATTCAGTTGATAACGGAAATATTTTGTCATAAAAGCGACGACTCTCTTATCGTTCGTTGCCGAATAATACTGCTGTAGGATTTTCAGCACGACCATACGCGGCCACCAGTCTTGCGAGTTATCACGTTGCAGTCCAGGCTCTCCCGGATAATCTTTTTCAGGACCGAAGAATCCGTCCTCACGCTGGCTCTGCAAAGCCCATTCTATCCAAGGTTGCACTTTGGCTTTCAAGACATCATCATCCAGTATATACGCCAAAGGAAGTAGACCGTCTATCCAGTATGGACCGCGTTCCCACTGGTCTCCATCACCACCTAACCAACCATTGCGTTTGCCCATAACCGAAGGGTAAAGAACATCCATCTGACCACTGGCGCCATTTTTCTGACGAACCAGCATTTCGTGCAACCAGCCTTTAGGTTTGATACTGCCTAAAGGAAGTTCCATTAAGGGCTTACGGAGTAGAGGATAGCGATTATTCTTGTAGTTTCCTTCTACTACCTGGCTCAAAAGAGCATCCACTTGTTTCTCCGCCTCAGGCGTAAACCACTTTTGAGCAGATATTGTAAAGAGATTAGCAGCTAATAAACATACAACAGCAAATATTCTAATTTTCATTTTTCAAGGTATTTGTTATTTCCAATAAATTTACTTCAATAGAGTTGTTAACTTACTCACATTAAGCACTTACACCTGAGAATCATCAGATCCTTGTGTCTGTGGTGACAGACACAAGGATCTGAAAAATGGGAATATAATAACTGTTTATTCGTATACTTCCATTTCATAAATGCGCACATCTTTACCAGAAGCCGATTGCATGGGCTGTGTCACTAAAAGACGCAGGTAGCGAACACTTTCAGACTTATTTAGCGTGCGATTCAGTACATTCTTACCATTACCCGAAACATAGTCCAGTGTGCGCCATTCACCATTCTTGTCGCTCTTACCTTGCAGAAAGCAGGAGGAAGTGACGTAGGAATGGTTTTCGCCGGCAGCGTTCAGTAACTTCCAGCCATTAATGCTTCTTTCACCGCCCAAATCAAAGTCTACGTAGTGGGGCATTTCAGCAATAGCACACCACTTTGTGTTTTCGTCGCCATCTACCATGAAAGCCGGCTTCTCTTTCTCGTTCACATAGCTTGAATAGCCCATTACCATGTCCTGCTTCAGAATGTTCACTCTCTCTGTGGAGCTTTCCGTCTGATAGCGATTGCACTTGTTTGCCGTACGGAACAGTTCGGAAGCGGGACAAACAGAAGTAGCAGCAACATCAGTCAAAGTGGCGGCAAAAATAACAATATCCTTATTATCGGGCAATACCACCTCAGTAGCCCTTTCTGGCAGGTCTATTGCGAACTTAAACATGTAAGTGAACTCATACGGCTGATCGCCTTCACCGGAATGGCGGTGCGTACCCACATAGGCAACTTCAGCATCTTTCAGATAACCTTCCGTATGTCCGGTGTGCCCCCACTGACCGATGAAGCCAGTATAAGAAGGAACAATGACTTCCTGCACATACTTGCCTACGCGGAATATCCCCTTCACATCTTTATCAGAAGCGGCAGCAGCAAGGATATAGAGTCTGTTATAAGTACAGTCGGCGGGCAGTTTCAGTACATTGCCCTTGCAAGCCATACCATTCAGCTCTTCACGTGTCTCCAATTTGAAAGGCACTCCATGCACATTCATCTCGGCAGGTATCAATTCAGCAGCATAAGAATAACCAGACTCAAAGTTGGCAGCAGCCTTGAACTCGTTCCAACTGAAGCACTTCTTATCATAAACAAGGGGCAATGGTTCGGCCACCGTCTGCACCTTTTTATTGGAAGCGAAACGTACCTTGTAGGTCTTAATGCTGTTTGGATTGACTGACACTTCCAAGCGATTTCCACTGAATGTAGCCTTACCGATGGTCTTTTCCGTACCATCTGCTTCTACAGCAGCCACAAGGTTGTCGGCAAAGACAATCGAGGCTTTCTGCGCCTGCTTGCCTGCAGCTTCATACACGCGTACCACATATTCATCTGAACTTTCGGCTTTCTTTAAGGCTTTAATAAGTACATTCCGGTTATCGGAAAAAGCCAATGAATAGCTCTTACCTAATTCGCCGCGATGCTTTCCAACAACGAACGCCTTGATGCGCTGGTTCAGCAGTTCAGCATTCTCGCGGGTTTGAACTACATCCAAAGCGCCCACATGACCTACCAAGCTGTAAGTAAAGGTATGGTGACCGAAGTCCTGACGATCTTGATAAGCATAGTTCTTTTTTGTCTTCGGAGTGTGCAGCAAAGTGAGACGCAGGGTGTTGTTATCAGGCTTGTCCCAGCCATATTTGCTGTCGTTCATGATGGAAACGCCATAAGAACCGTTAGCGTCCGTTAAATCTGCCCAATATTGAGCATATACTTCGTAAGCGGTCAAGATGTTGTTTCCTCTCTGCACGCTGCCTACGCCCAAGTCGTAAGTGGCCACCTCATTATTCAAATTGAGGGGAAACTCAGCCTTCAACAGAGCGTTGGTAGACTGCCAGTCCACTTCGTTAGTAAAGTCAATGCGGTGGGCCAATACACCTTCATACAAATGGATGTACTGGCGGAAAAAAGAATCATCGTGACGTTTCTCCACGCAGAGAGTCTTACGTAATGCGCCGTTTTCGCAAAGAGTCACTTTCACATCCTCGGTGATGGAGATAGGAGTAGCGTCCACAGTCTCTTTCAATATCTCCCATGCCGGCCATTCGAATGACTTGTTTTCAGTGAAGAGGGCTAAACGAATAGCCTTACCAGCCTTTACCAATTCCTTGTTGTTTCTCTTGTCAAACAGTGAAGTAATGTCACCGTTCTCATTCAATGTCAGTTTGTAGAACGAATTTTCAACACTTGCAGCTTCAACAGCAGGCATCTCTTTTCCTTCGCCGGAGAGGCGGACATCGTAAACTGCGTATCCATTGGCGGGTACAGTGGCTTCTACTAACAAGCGGACCTTTCCATCAGTATATGAAACCAACTGAGAAACCACCAACTTGCCTTGTTCGTTATATACAGCCACACTTTTGGGAAAACGGGAAGCCTCCACTTCGATGATCACCACATCTGCAGCCTTGAAGCCCGAAGCGTTATAGAGCACTACGGGAATCCCCTTGACACGAGTATCAAGCTTGCCTGCCACACTTCCCACAGAATGAGTCAGGATACCGGAGAACTGTTTCAGAGAGAGAAGTTCATCGTTCCAAGAAAATTCATAGGCACGGGGAATGCTGGTACCAGTCAAATCATCGTGGAATTGGTGGAATATGAAGCGCTGCCAAGACTCCGTCAGGCTCTTGCCAGGATATTCGGCAACCCCCAAAAGGGCAGCAGCCACAGAAGCACGTTCAGCGGCATCACCCAAAAGTTCATTTTGACGATTATAGAGTTTCATAGCAGCCTGTGAAGTGTAGCAGCCGGTTCCATGAACGTCCATCAGCAATTCACCGTCAAATACGGGGAGCTCGGGATGGCTGCCATAGGGCTGGTAATCCTTGAACAACTGGTCACTGGCTGCACTGATAATCTTCAACGGACCGTCTCCCTTGATACCTTTCTCCACGGAAGCCACAGAAGCGATGGTAGGTGAACCGCCCACATCACCTGTTCCATAGTAGCGGTAAACGGTATTCAGGGGAGTGCATTTGGAGAGTTCCATCAAATATTTATTTTCTGAAAGGTCTTCATTATCCCAACGACGACCGTAATCATATCCGTGAGCCAGCATGACGGACGCTCCATCCACTCCTTTCCACAGTCCGATGGTAAAGGGATGCTTGCTCTTACCGTAGAAAGGATTGTTACGCCAATCCAGCTTCTGTGAAGAGAAACCTATCAGTCCACAATGGGCAGCAACAGTAGGCAATGTCCAACCGAATCCGAAGCAATCGGGAAGGAAGATGTCGGTACTTTCTACCCCCAGCTCCTTACGATAGAACTCCTGCCCCAGCATAATGTTGCGAATAAACGATTCAACAGACGGCACCAAAGTGTCGGTAGCATCCCAACTGGCCCCACTCACATGCCATCGACCTGCCTTTACAAAAGCCTTCATCAGTTCATATTCACGAGGATAATATTCCTTCATCCAAGCATATTTCACTCCACCTTCAAAATTAAAGATATAGTCGGGGTACTGGTTCAAAAGGAAAAGGTTCTGATTCAAGGTATTCCAAACATAATCCTTAATAGTAGTCTGAATGTCCCAGTTCCACTGCGTGTCCAAGTGGGCATCTGCCACCATGTACGCTTTTGCTTTCTTCGGTGCAACGGTCTGAGCCGATAATTGTCCTCCTGCAACGGCCAACATCACGGCTCCCGCTATCAGATGGGTCTTCCCCATCAGTATTCGTCTCTTTTTCATGGTTTTGTTATTATTGTTTTTTCGTAAAAGATAATGTCAATTCGATATAAACCACCGCATTCTTTGTTATAAATGTGCTGCCTCCTCTAGCCGCAAACCGCTCTTTCACCTTCTCTCTTTAGCCTCCATCCGGCAACAATAGTTTTCTGACATGTGGAATGTTGGTAACAAAAATAGCCCATCCTTCACTCTCATACTGTACAGATTCGCGACATAGATATGTAAAAAGTCGTCTGTGGCATGATTTTATATATTTATGTCATAAATAGCATACATTTCCTACAGAATACAAACTACTTTTGTATATTGTAAAAATCCAAAAGCTAAGAACATGAAAAAACAATTCCTACTCTCGGCAGTTCTCTGCCTCTCACTGACCGCTTTCGGACAGAAAGTACATCAACTGGCCTCACCCAGCGGAAACATCCGCATCTCAGTGGAGCTGACCGATCAAATCCAATATGATGTAACCCAAGGAAATCAAACACTGATGGACAACTGTGTCATTGGTCTGGAAACTACCAACCACCAGCTGGGCATCCATCCTAAACTAAACAAAGTAGTACGCCAAAATGTAAACGAGGAACTGACTCCCATCGTACCCCTGAAATTCTCTACTATAACCAACCGCTACAACCAATTGCTACTGAAGTTTAAAGGAGGCTATTCAGTAGAGTTCCGTGCCTTTGATGACGGATTCGCCTACCGCTTCCTTACTGACCTGAAAGGCGAGCAAGAAATAATGAATGAAATCCTCCGCCTGAACTTTGTGGATGATTGCCTGCTACATCTTCAGCAACCTGACGGCTTTAAGACTTCCTATGAAGAAGAATATCGCCACCAAACAAGCAGCGAGTGGAAAAACTCCAATCGCATGGCTCTGCTTCCCCTTTTAGCCAGCACACCCAAAGGTGACAAAATCCTCATGAGTGAAACCAATCTGACAGACTATCCCGCCATGTTTCTGAAAAACGATGGACAAGGCGGCATTACCGCCGTCTTCCCCCGTCTGCCTCTTGAATTCGGAGAAGACGGTGACCGCAGTCTCAAGATTCTGAAAGAAGCCAACTGCATAGCCCGTACCGCAGGCAAGCGCAGTTATCCATGGCGTTACTTCGTCATTACCAACGATGACCGCAAACTTATAGAAAACACTCTATCCTATCGCCTCGCTGAAAAGAATGTCATAGAAAACACCTCTTGGATTAAACCAGGACTAGCCAGCTGGGAATGGTGGAACGGAGCCACACCCTACGGCCCCGACGTGGACTTCAAAGCAGGTTGCAACCTTGACACCTACAAATACTTCATCGACTTCGCATCCCACTACGGCGTAGAATATATAGTAATGGACGAAGGCTGGGCCATGAACACCCGCAACCCCTATAAACCCAATCCCTCGGTAGACATACACGAACTCATCCGCTACGGCAAAGAAAAAAACGTAGGCATTGTGTTATGGCTCACTTGGCTTACGGTAGAAAACCACTTTGACCTATTCGAAACTTTCGAAAAGTGGGGTGTGAAAGGCGTAAAGATAGATTTCATGGATCGTAGCGACCAATGGATGGTAAACTTCTATGAACGCGTAGCACATGAAGCCGCCAAACACCATCTCTTCGTTGACTTTCACGGTGCTTTCAAACCTGCCGGATTAGAATACAAATACCCAAACGTACTCTCCTACGAAGGCGTAAGAGGTATGGAGCAAATGGGCGGATGCCGTCCCGACAACAGTGTCTATTTCCCCTTCATACGCAACGCAGTAGGAGCCATGGACTATACTCCCGGCGCCATGCTTAGCATGCAGCCTGAAGTCTACCATTCCGAACGTCCCAATTCTGCCAGCATCGGCACACGTGCCTATCAGATGGCACTCTTTGTTCTTTTTGAAACCGGCCTGCAGATGATGGCAGACAATCCTACCCTCTATTATCGCAACGACGAGTGTACACGTTTCATCACCCAAGTACCCCAAACATGGGACGAAACCATCGCTCTCGAAGCCAAAGCAGGAGAATATGCCATCGTGGCCAAACGCAAAGGAGAACAATGGTATATAGGAGGCATGACCAACAACCGCGAACGTGAACGGGTCTTTAACATCTCCCTTGATTTCCTGCAAGAAGGAAAAAATTATCTCATGACCTCTTTTGAAGACGGCATCAACGCTGACCACCAAGCCATGGACTACCGCAAGCAAGAACAATCCTTGAAGAAAGGCGACCATATCACAGTCCGTTTGGCACGCAACGGTGGATTCGCTGCGGTCATTCGCTAATCATATCCATACCTATCTGCTCCGTACAAATACATTTCTAAGGATACGGAGCAGATACAAAGCAAACTGTAAGCCTACAACTAAAGAAATATATTGCAAATATTGACTGTTTCCACCTTAAAATATATCTTTGCAACTCAAAATCAATACAACAAGCCACATGAAAGACATATACTGGAAAGGCCATACGATTTTATTGCTTATCAGCCTCTTATGCTGTTTTCCGGATTTTGTGTACGCTTACAGCCTACGGCAATTCTCCAATAAAAACGGTCTTTCCAATAGTGCCATCCAATCCCTTTACCAAGATAGCCAAGGTGTACTATGGATAGGAACATGCGACGGACTGAACGTGTTTGACGGCAACAATATCCACCTATATACGCCCGTTGATGTGTCACGCAACCTATTGTCAGGCAACATTATCAGCCAGATCGTAGAATCAGAGCCAGGCATACTGTGGTTACAAACCAACTACGGGTTAGACAGATTGGATACATACCGACAGACCTGCCGGACCTTTACCGAATTCAAGGACAACATCTTCTTGGCACGAAGCAACAACAAGTGCATGTTAGTGCTGAAAGATGACGGAAATCTGTATCACTACCAACAAGAGAACCAGAAATTTCTCCAGTTAAACATCTCTTCCATGGATTTTAATAAAGTACTGTCCATGACCATTGATTCCAACAACCTGCTTTGGATATTCGCAACTGGAAACAACACTCGTTGCTATCGTCTGAACCACACGGGAAAAAGCGTGACACTGATTCCGGAAAAGCCATTTGGACATCACGGCTTGAAGCATGCCTTCATCGGAGAAGATTCAGCCTACTTCATTGATGAAACCTATGCCCTCTACGAATATAGTTTCAGCAACCGACAGTGTTACTACATTGCCGACCTGAAAGACGAAATAGAAAAACGAGGTGAAGTATCTTCCATCATCAAACGAGAAAATGACTTCTGTATCGGTTTCAAAAGCAGCGGCTTGATAGTACTGAAATATGAAGCAAACCAAAAGATTAAATACCGTATAGAATACACTGAAATACAGTCGGGCATCTTCTGTCTGATGAAAGACAAATTTCAAGATATCGTATGGGTAGCTACCGACGGAGAAGGGTTATACATGCTTTACAATGACACATTCACCATGACCAACACCCTGCTCAACACTCCCGCATATCAGGTGAACAACCCGGTACGCAGCCTTTACCTCGACCCACAGCAAACCTTATGGATAGGAACCAAAGGCAGTGGCATATTGCGTATACCGAATTATCTTGTCAACAATACACCCGAAAAACATGATCGTCTCATCACCGGTAACAGCACATTGACCGACAACTCCGTCTACTGTTTTGCACCCGGTGGAAAAGACCGACTTTGGATAGGTACGGAAAACGGAATCAATTATTATTCCTACTCTACCCACCAATTGAAAGAACTGGCGGTACAAGCCAATGGAACCAAAGTGAAATATGTGCACTCCATTGATCAAACCAATGACAGTACACTTTGGATTTCCACCGTGGGCGAAGGAATCGTAAAGGTGACATTAGAAAATCAGAGAAAAGATCCTATTGTGAAGCATGCTACACGGACTTTGGTGAGTAACGGACATATGGCATCAAACTATTTTTTCACCTCCTACCGTGAAAGCAGCTCTACGCTGTGGTTCGGGAACAGAGGGCTCGGAGCCTACCGCATTGATGTACGTACTGGAGAAATGGCACAGTTCCGCTTCAACAACTTGGTAAACAGCCAAACCGCCAACGATGTGTTCGCCATACACAAAAACGAGCAAGGCTACTGGCTGGGCACTGGATCAGGGCTTCTCCGCTTCTACTCAAACGAAGACGGAAACCCAGACAGCATCAGTGCAAAGCTCTACACCAACAGCACCGTACATGGTATCTTGGAGGACAACCGAGGCAATCTCTGGGTGAGTACCAATCAAGGATTAATGAGACTCAATCCCCAAGAACAGACCAAGCAGACCTACAACAACGGAAACGGACTGGCCGTGACCGAATTTAGTGATGGAGCCTTCTACAAAGACAATGCTACGGGAATCCTTTTCTTTGGAGGTGTAAACGGCTTCGTCACCGTGAAGCCCGATTCTTACATCACCACGGACTATATGCCCGAAATCAGCCTGAAAGGACTTTCCATCTTCGGTAAGGAATACAACCTGCATGACTTTTTACATTACAAAGACGGGAAGCCCGTGCTACAACTGGACTACAAACACAACTTCTTCCAGCTCAACTTCCGGATAACAGACTACATTAACGGAAACGACTATTTCTACTCCTATAAACTAAAGGAAGCAAGCGACCAATGGATAGAAAACGGAGTTTCACCCAATGCCATCTTCTCCAACCTTTCCCCCGGAGAATATACTCTGTTTGTGAAATACCGCAACAACATCAACGGTAAAGAAAGCCATCCGCAAGCCTTCACCATTTACATCGCTCCTCCCTGGTATCTCAGTACCTGGGCCTATGTGGGCTACTTTTTGTTAGGGTTACTATTATGTACAGGCATAGTCGCCTATGCATTCTATACCTACCGCCTGAAGCGGCAGCACATGATGAAGAAAATGGAACGACAGAAAAAAGAGGAAGTCTATGAATCAAAACTACGCTTCTTCACCAACATCACCCACGAGTTTTGCACCCCCCTCACCCTGATTCAGGGACCGTGCGAGAAGATACTCACCCACAAGGAGACAGATATCTACACGCACCGCTACGCCAAGATGATTCAGCAAAATGTGGAAAAGCTGAATGGTCTCATTGTGGAATTGCTGGAGTTCAGAAGACTGGAAACGGAAAACAAAATGCTCTCCATACAGCCGCAACCTGTTTCCGAAAAGTTAAGGGACATCGCCGAATCCTTCGGTGACATGGCGGAAAACAGAGAAATGAACTACTGCCTTGACATAGCCCCCGAACTGACATGGAACACCGACCTGAGCTGCTTCAACAAAATAGCCGGAAACCTCATATCCAACGCTTTCAAGTACACACCCGACAAGGGGAACATCAGCGTAACATTGTACACGAAAAACGAACGTCTTATTTTGAAGATAGCCAATACCGGCAAAGGCATCACACCGGAAAATCTCGGAAAGATATTCGACCGCTATAAGATTCTCGACTCCGTGGAGATGAACGGCAAAAACTCAAGAAACGGACTGGGGTTGGCCATCTGCAAAAACATGGTGACACTGTTGGAAGGAGACATAAACATCGAAAGCACACCGGGCGAACTGACCACCTTCACTGTAAGCCTTCCCTCGCTCCCCCCCAACGGACAAGAAGTACCGCAAACAGCATACGAAGCGGCTTCTCCAAGCATTCCCACCGAAGAAGTGCAAGAATTGCCCGAAAAATACACCCAAGAATTCGACGCAAACAAGCAGACGGTCATGGTGATAGATGATGACCCTTCCATGCTGTGGTTCGTATCCGAAATATTCACAGAGAAATACAACGTACTCTCTTTCAATAATGCCCAAAAGGCATTAGACAGCCTGGAGCAACGACAGCCAGATCTCATCATCTCAGACGTGATGATGCCCGATATAGATGGGTTATCCTTCACCTCCACCATCAAGCAACACAAGCTGTGGAGCCATATTCCCCTAATCCTGCTCTCAGCACTGCATCACGAAGACGACCAAGTAAAAGGACTGGAATCGGGGGCGGATGCCTATGTCACCAAGCCTTTCAATGTGAAATATTTGGAAAAGATGGTCTATCATCTCATCCGCCGCGAAGAAAACCTGAAGGAATATTATAGTTCGGCACTCAGCACCTTTACCTGGAAAGAAGGAAGCTGCTTGCACAAAGAAGAACAAGAATTCTTAGAGAAAATGACAGAAGTCATTGAAAAGAACTTAGCCAATCCAGACCTGCAAGTAGAACTTTTGAGTAAGGAAATGGGCTACAGCAGCCGGCAGTTCTACCGCAAACTGAAACCACTTACTGACAAATCGCCTGCCGACATCATCAAAGAATACCGCCTCTCCACGGCGGAACGCTTGTTAGTCTCCAGCAACTTCACCATCGAAGAGCTGATGGACCGCACGGGATTCACCAACCGAAGCACTTTCTATAAAGCTTTTTCACAACGTTACGGAATGCCGCCCCGTCAATACTGCGAACGGCAAAAGAAGAACGTGAGGGAAGGACAGGAAATCACTAATACTTAATCATCTTATACCATCTGCATTTATGAAAAGAAGCTCTTTTTTGAGTATCGCATTCACCGGGCTGCTTGCTACCGCAGCCGCAACAGCACAAACTCACGAACAGCCCGAATGGAATGACCTGAACATTTCGGGAGTGAACAAAGAAACGGCATGCCAAACCGCCATTCCCTTTGCCGACGAAGGACAAGCCCTACGCCTGAGCATCGAGGAATCCCCCTATTATCAAACTCTGAACGGTACATGGAAATTCCATTGGGTGGCCGACCCCGAAAAACGGCCGAAGGATTTCTTCAAGCCCGACTACGACGTAAGTGACTGGGACAACATCAAAGTGCCTGCCACATGGCAGATAGAGGCTGTACGCCATAACAAGCCCTGGGACAAGCCTTTGTATTGCAATACCATTTACCCTTTCTGTGATTACAGTAAAGGAGTACAATGGCCCAACGTCATCCAACCTCGCCCGGCAGACTATACTTTCGCCAACATGCCCAATCCCGTAGGCAGTTACCGACGTGAATTCACTTTGCCCACATCTTGGAAGGGCAGAGATGTATTTATTCGCTTCAATGGAGTGGAAGCAGGTTTCTATCTTTGGTTGAACGGTAAAAAAGTGGGCTATTCAGAAGACAGCTACTTACCTGCCGAGTTCAATCTGACTCCCTATTTACAAGAAGGAAAAAACACATTGGCAGTTGAAGTGTACCGTTTCACCGATGGAAGTTTTCTTGAATGTCAAGATTTCTGGCGGTTCAGCGGTATCTTCCGCGATGTATTCCTATGGTCAGCACCACGCACGCAAATTAGGGACTTCTTCTTCCGAACCGACTTGGACGGAGATTATCGTAATGCTACAGTTTTTTTGGACGTGGAAATCACCGGTAAGAAAAGTTCTGCCGAACTCATAGTGAAGCTCTCCGACACAGAAGGAAAGGAAGTGCTATCACGCACTATCCACGCCACAAAAATAGGTAGTACCCATCTGGAATTCGATGTGAAGAACCCACTGAAATGGACAGCCGAAACACCCAGCCTCTACAACCTGACCCTGACCCTAAAACAGAAGGGAAAAGTGACAGACCTACGTAGTGTAAAGGTAGGCTTCCGCGAAATAGAGTTTGCCAAAAACGGACAACTGCTGATTAACGGCAAACCCACTCTTTTCAAAGGTGTCAACCGCCACGATCACAGCCCATTGAATGGCCGTACCGTCTCCAAAGAAGAGATGGAAAAGGACGTACAACTAATGAAAGCGCTGAACGTAAATGCTGTCCGTACCTCCCATTACCCCAACAACCCTTACTTTTACGACCTATGCGACCGCTATGGCATCTATGTATTGGCAGAAGCCAATGTAGAGTGCCACGGCGAAATGCGTCTCTCACACGAGCCACAGTGGGAAAAATCATTCACCGAGCGCAACGAGAACCAAGTGAAACGTTTCCGTAACCACGCTTCCATCGTAATGTGGTCCATGGGCAACGAATCGGGAAACGGAAACAACTTCTCCACTGCTGAAAAGGCCATCAAACGTTTGGATACTACCCGCCCCACCCACTACGAGGGAAACAGTTCCTTCTGCGACGTGACCAGTTGCATGTACCCAAGTGTGGACTGGCTGGAAAACGTAGGCCGTGAACGATTGGAGAAAATACAAAAGGGCGAGATCGTGAAACCTCACGTAGTATGCGAGTATGCCCATGCCATGGGAAATTCCATAGGAAACTTCAAGGAATACTGGGAAACCTACGAACGCTATCCGGCACTCATCGGAGGTTTCATTTGGGATTGGGTGGACCAAAGCCTGCGTATGCCCACTCCCGACGGCAAAGGCTTCTACATGGCCGTAGGCGGTGACTTTGGTGACAAGCCCAACGACGGTAACTTCTGTACCAACGGCGTCATCTTCTCCGACCGTACATTATCTGCCAAATCCTATGAAATGAAGAAGATACATCAACCCATCCGCATAGAAGCATTAGGGAATGGCAAATATAGAATCAGCAACAAGCGATTCCATGCCAATATGGAAGACCTCTACGGGAGATACGAAATAACGGAAGATGGAAGGACCGTCTGCTCAGGCAATCTGGAAGATTTGAAGCTGGAAGCACAGGCAAGCAAAGTCATCACCCTGCCAGACATACCCGCAACGAAGGTACCCGGAGCAGAATACTTTATCAATTTCAGTTTCTGCCAAAAAAGAGATACCGAATGGGCAAAAGCCGACTACGAGGTAGCCACCGAACAATTCAAGCTATCAAGCAGCGAGAAACCTATATTCGTACCCGAAAAAGGAAACATCAATCTAAACGAAACTGCCGACGCATTGGTGGTGAAAGGCGAGCGTTTCGAAGCCGTCTTCTCCAAGAAAGAAGGAACTTTGTCGGCGTATACACTGAACAACGTCCCCCTGATGAGCAAAGGACTCGAACTGAACCTCTTCCGTGCTCCCACCGACAACGATAAACAAGTGAGCGGCGATTGGCAACGCAAAGGCCTTTACCAACTGCAAACGGAAACCGGCAAATGGGAAACCCGCCAAGAGGAGGACAGAATAACCCTGCACATCCGGAACTGCCACAAAGGCAAACTCGGCTTTGAGTATCGCACAGAAATGGAATACACCGTAAATGCCGACGGTTCCATCATGGTGAACAGCGTCATCATGCCGGTATCCGACGGCGAAATCATTCCGCGCGTGGGCTATCGGATGGAACTGCCCGAAGGCTTCGAGCGTATGCGCTGGTATGGACGTGGCCCATGGGAAAACTACACAGACCGCAAGGACGCCACTCCAATAGGCGTATACGAAAGCACAGTATCGGACCAATGGGTGGACTATGTAAAGCCTCAGGAGATGGGCAACCACGAAGAGGTGCGCTGGATTTCCATCACCAACGCCGACGGTATGGGCTTCGTGTTCGTGGCAGGCGGCCAAATGGCGGCTTCCGCCCTGCATGTCAGAGCGCAAGACATGGCAGACCCCGACCATCTGCAAAAACTGATTCACAAATACGACATCCCGATGCGCAAGGAGACAGTTCTTTGCCTCGATGCCCACAACCGTCCCCTGGGCAACGCAAGCTGCGGCCCTGGCCCGATGAAGAAATACGAACTGCAAGCAGCTCCCGTAGCATTCGGCTTCATCATGATGCCTCTGGAAAGAAGCTACACGCAAAGCGAGCTTACCAGGAAAGCGCGTGTACAGATGCCTGCCTGCATGCCCGTAATGGCAGAGCGCGACAACAACGGCTATCTGCAAATGAGTACCGGAACTCCGGAAGCCACCATCTTCTACAGCCTTGACGGCAACGGATACCGGGAATACACGGCACCGTTCGAGTTCATCGACGGTGGAAAGGTACAGACATACGCTGTTTCCGAAAAGTTGGGCAAGAGCCTTGTCACCACTGTGGAACTACCCATATTCGTAGACCACTCGGCATGGAAGATAGTCTTCTCCAGCAGCGACAGCCAAGGAGAAGAGGCGCAAAACGCCATCGACGGAGACCCTTCCACACATTGGCACACCCGCTGGCACGAACCCGTTCCGGAGTTCCCTCACAGCATTGTGGTAGACATGGCTTCCCTGCTGGTAGTGGACAAGTTCATCTACACGGCGCGACATTCCAATGACAACGGCCACGTCAAAGACTACGAGCTAAGCTTCAGCAAAGACGGAAAGAATTGGGAAGGCACCGTCAAAGGCACATTCTCCAATCTGACGTCCGCCCAAACCATAACATTGGAAACACCCGTCACCGCCCGTTACTTCAAATTCATCCCCTTGTCCGAAATGCACGGCAGGAAGTGGGCTTCGGCAGCCGAACTGGACGTAAGCATCCTGAAAAACATCAGCGGAGCATCCCAGAGACAGACAGTGGTCTCCGCAGACAGCGATGCGGACAACAGCATGAAGCTGGCGGCAGACGGTAACATAAACAGCTATTGGCACACGGTACACAACCAGTTCTACATAGCCCCCTACCCCCATGAGGTGCATCTTGCCCTATCCCAAGAAGCCACAGTAAAAGGCATCCGCTACACTCCGCGGCAAGACAGCGAAGAAGGACGGATAGCTTCCTACGAAGTATATACAAGCAAGGACGGACAGAATTGGGGCAAACCGATTGCTTCCGGCACTTTCGCCACGGGCAAAGCAACGCAAACCGTAGAATTCGCGCCCTGCCGGGCACGCTATGTGAAACTATCGGGATTATCGGCGCATGACAAAGGTCAGAAGGCTGCCGTAGCAGAACTGGAAATAATCCTGGAAGAATAATCTTAGAGAAAAAACTATTAACCATGGAGTTTCAAGGCTTGTGCAAAAACTTGTACAAGTCCTGAAATTCCACGTTTTCTCCTATAAGTAAAAATCACTTTCCCTTCACTATCCGCTTAATATCATTCAGCTTGTTCAGCGCCTCCAGCGGCGTCAAGTTATTCACATCCAGATTCAGTATCTCATCGCGTATCTGGCACAGCACCGGGTCGTCGAGCTGAAAGAAGCTGAGCTGCATACCACCGCGTGTCTCTCCCACTTCCACCATCGGTTTGCTGGAAATCCCCTGCTGGCGGTTGTCTGTTTCCAGTTGTTTCAGAATGTCATTGGCACGCTTCACGATGCTTTTGGGCATACCCGCCATTTTGGCTACATGAATACCGAAGGAGTGTTCGCTGCCACCGCGCTCCAATTTGCGCAGGAAGATGACTTTGTTATCTATCTCCTTCACCGAAACGTTGTAGTTCTTAATACGCTTGAAGCTTTTCTCCATCTCGTTCAACTCATGGTAGTGCGTGGCAAACAAGGTGCGTGCCTTCGCCTTTGGATGCTCATGGATATGCTCCACAATCGCCCAGGCGATGGAAATACCGTCGTACGTAGAAGTACCACGTCCCAGCTCGTCGAACAGCACCAGGCTGCGGGGAGAAAGGTTGTTCAAGATATCCGCCGCCTCGTTCATCTCCACCATAAAGGTAGACTCGCCCACGGAAATATTATCGCTGGCACCCACACGGGTGAATATCTTATCCACCAAACCGATATGGGCACTCTCCGCAGGCACGAAACTGCCGATTTGAGCCAGTAGCGTAATCAGCGCCGTCTGCCTCAGCAAAGCGGACTTACCCGCCATGTTGGGACCCGTAATGATGATAATCTGCTGCGTCTGGCTGTCCAGCATCACATCGTTGGCAATATACTTCTCGCCGATGGGGAGCTGCTTCTCAATGACCGGATGCCGTCCCTGATGGATTTCCAGCACATCGTCGTCGGCAATGACGGGGCGTATATAGTTGTTCTCGCGCGCCGCTGTGGCAAAGGAGAGCAGGCAGTCCAACCGTGCTATCTGGTTCGCATTGATTTGAATGGCAGGAATGAACTCGCTCAAAGATTGTACCAGCTCTGCATAGAGTTGTGTTTCCAGTACCAGTATCTTGTCCTCCGCGCCGAGAATCTTCTCCTCGTATTCCTTCAATTCCTGGGTAATATAGCGCTCGGCATTGGCAAGGGTCTGCTTGCGTATCCACTCTGCCGGCACCTTGTCCTTATGCGTGTTGCGCACCTCGATGTAGTAGCCGAAAACATTGTTGTAGCCTATCTTCAAACTGGGAATCTCTGTCAGTTCGCTCTCGCGCTGCTGTATCTGCAACAGATAATCCTTGCCGGAGTAGGCAATCCGGCGCAACTCGTCCAGCTCGGCACTGACACCGGATTTGATGACACCTCCCTTATTAATCAATAACGGCGGGTCATTGTCTATCTCCCGGTCAATACGGTCGCGGATAGACTGGCAGATATTCAACTGCTCGCCTATATGATTCAAGCTGGCATTATCGGCATCCATGCAAGCTGCCTTGATGGGTTCTATCGCCTGCAAAGCCACCTTCAACGCCACCACCTCACGCGGAGAGACACGCCCTACCGCCACTTTGGAGATGATGCGTTCCAAGTCGCCAATCAAATGCAACTGCTCTTCTATCAACTCTTTGAAATCGGGCTGGCGGAAAAAGTATTCCACCACATTCAGCCGCTCGTTAATCGGCTGCACGTCCTTCAACGGGAATACCAGCCAGCGTTTCAGCAGGCGGGCACCCATCGGGCTGATGGTCTTGTCTATCACATTCAGCAGACTACTGCCACCGTCGTTCATCGACCCCATCAACTCCAGGCTGCGCACCGTGAACTTATCCAGGCGGACATACTTATTCTCCTCGATGCGTGCCAGCGAAGTGACATGCCCTATCTGCGTATGCTGCGTCATGATGAGGTATTGCAGGATGGCTCCCGAAGCGATGATACCGTTCTTGAGATGCTCCACACCGAAGCCTTTCAAGTTCTTCACCTCGAAATGCTTCAGCAGCTTTTCGCGAGCAGATGTCTCGGTAAACACCCAGTCGTCCAACTCGAAGGTGAAGAACTTGCTGCCGAAGTTTCCTTCGAACATCAGCCGCTTGCCACGCTCGAAAAGCACCTCTTTGGGGGCAAAGTTGTTCAGCAGCTTGTCCACATAGTCGAAAGGTCCTTCCGCCGTCAGAAATTCGCCCGTAGATATGTCCAGGAAAGCCACACCGCAGGCACCCTTACCGAAATGCACGGCAGCCAGGAAGTTGTTCTCCCGGTAGTTCAGCACATTGTCGTTGATGGAAACTCCCGGCGTCACCAGCTCCGTGATGCCGCGCTTCACCAGTTTCTTCGTCAGCTTCGGGTCCTCCAACTGGTCGCAGATAGCCACACGCTTGCCGGCACGTATCAGCTTGGGCAGATAGGTGTCGAGCGCATGATGCGGGAAACCCGCCATTTCGATGGTTTTCCCCTTGCCATTGGCACGTTTGGTCAAGGTAATACCGAGGATTTCGGACGCGACGACGGCATCGGTGGAATAGGTTTCATAGAAGTCACCACAACGAAACAGCATGACAGCATCGGGATGCTTTGCCTTCAAGTCGAGGAACTGCTTCATCATCGGGGTAAGGACAATATCTTCGTGCATACAAGTCTTTAATTTTTAATTTCCAAAGCTTTGAGCCAAGAGAGCAGGAAATCGTCAAGTAAGACCCAAAACTTAATGTGACAAAGATAATTCTTTTTTAGAAAACAGCCACGGAGAGGCTTCAAAACCTTAGCAAGCCTTAACAAAGAGACGCATTTTCCTAAAACATGTTATAAAACAGTCTTTTTTATTTGCTTTATTTGGAGATAAGCAAAAAGTCCGTACCTTTGCAATGTGTTTTTCATAGTATTAGATTTAAGGTTAACAAAGGTTGGAGTACAGCGGTACTCCTTTTTTTATGCCCATACCTTTCGTATCTTTCCCCTTTTCCCTTACAAAAGTACATATTCACTCGGCGAAACGCCCTTTATCTTCTTGAAAACCTTGTTCATGCGATCCCAACAAGGATGAGCAACAGTTGTCTCCCATTTACTACATTCCCTATTTAAGCAACAATTCCTGCAATACTGCATTTTAAATTCTTGCTTACTAAAACTTATTCGTCCGACAGCCGTTGAATTATCGTCCGACAATTGTCGGACGATAATTCAACGGCTGTCGGACGATAATTCAACAAGTATCGGACGAATAAATCTTAGCAAATAGAGAGATAGATGGCTTACCGCTTGATTTATTTGTGATTATCCGCGCACACAATCAGTACCTCCCCAAAAGAATCAAGTTGCCAATGGGGTCTCATAGAGATTGTCATTGCAACTTCAGGAATGGCAACGTATTTCCACCGGTAGACAACGGCAATTTCCCGTCCCATTTCTCCACAGCCTTTAGTTGAATCAATTCCGGCGTGATGCTTTGTTGAAGGATACGGTTGGCATCTGCCTTACCCTTGGCGGCAGCTACTACCTTTTCCGCCTCGGCTATAGCGGCTTTCTTTTCATTCTCCACCTTCAAGGCATTCTGCACAGCAGTATTCTTTTCGTCAATGGCAGCTTGCAGCACATCGTTGGGTTTCACGGACGACTGTATGTTGGTAAACGTAAAGCCACGGGTACTGAGACGCTCCTTCAGTAATGCCTCCACCTCCTTCTCGAAAGCCGGACGGTTGTTGATGAGCGAATCCGTCTCATAGAGTCCTGCCACGTCCTTATAAGCGTTCTTCACTTCCGTCAGGATAACACTCTGTTCCAATTCTTCGGTAGTCTTGCGATAGCGTAGAAAAACTACTTTGGCATCCTCCCGCTCAATGAAGTATTCTATAGTAGGGTCTGTCTTGAAGATGGTTCCCTTCTTGTCCTGAATGTCGAAAGGTTCGTAGTCTACAATCTGCGCAAATGCAGGATATTCGAATAGCTGCTTGGCAAAACGGTTGTAAACCACCCATCCGGTCTCCACCTTGGCATCATCTACTCCACGCTCACTACCGGCCAGATTGACGATGATGCCCGTCTGTCCCGAATCAATACGCTCCACGGCAAACATGACCAAGAACAATACTATAATTCCAATGACTGCGACTCCTGCCGCGCCTACTCTCACTGTTGATTTGTTTGTGACTTTCATGGTGTTTTCTGTTAGTTTAATGAGTGAATAATGCTCCAAAGATATTTATAATTGTTTGTTCAAGAAAGGCAATCCGTTATTTTTGGAAGAGAAGAAGGCCTCCCTCCCGCACACAGTGTAGAAAGGAGGCCCATAGTCTCTATATTTTCAGAATTTACTCAGTCACGATACGACCTGCCAACAGTGATTTCTTCAGATAACTTTCAGCACACTATAGGAATTACCCTCACTCCCACTGGACATGGTGCTGATTTCCTTTGCCACTTCTTTCAGTCTTGCCGGATTGCTGTATTTATATATAATTGTAGGATATACCTTTTTACAGAATTCTGTGCCAAATTACTTAAACGTTCGTGTTTGCGAAATAATATTGCCATAATGTCTTGGTTTTTAAAATAAATAGAATAGAAATCGTGTTTTCTTATTTCTCTGCCAATAACTGCACAGATTCACCCGTCATGTGATGGTGCTGTCAAGCTCCAGTCATTGTTCTTTTCGTCCCATTCGTAGCTGAGGTAGCGCAGGACACTGCTGTCGGTCTGCCGATAGACGGCTTTCTGCTTGATGTCGGTGTAGGCACTGCTTTGCTCGTTCCAGAGGGCGTATTCCACAGTGACGTCGTCCGTATAGAAGAAGTTAAGACTGTGGTGCTTCTCAAAGCTTTGCGTGGATTCGTTCCATTTCAGCACTTCTTTTTGGGAGATGCGACCGGAGTTGTCGTAAATGTAATTGTACTTCAGGTGGCGGTGCAGGAATTTCTGATTCTCCACTTTGAATACGGTTTGTGTTTCCACACGGCCGTCGTTGGTTTCGGTATTATAGGCAAAGTTGTCTGTACGGTTAACGGCTGCTGCGCTTACTACGTTTACTAAAGAGGTCATTGCGATGATTGCTGAAATTACTAAAGTCTTCATAATGGTTCTATTTTTTAAGTTATACATTTTGTTTCAAGTTCTTGTCTTTGGGGGAGTTGTTCCCTTTCGACATTGCAAAGATAGGAGGTGGTAAAAAGCTTTTAGGTTATCGTTACGTTAATGTTAGGTTAACGGAGATATTTATTACTTTTGCGCCCAAAACAAGAACAAAATGAAAACACGTTTCCTCTTATATCTTTCCTTTTCCAATCTATCGGAGACGTAACTGGATAGGCATACAGCAGACTGTCACCACATCTACTATTGAGAAGTACCATCTTTCTTCTATGTCGTCCCAAACGGTTCGGACTTTCTTCGCTTCGAAAAGCTTGATGGCATTATGCTGGGTCATGATATTATGTTTTCAATTCTTAGTTTTAAGCTCTTTGATTGGGTCCTCGTTATGTGACAGAAACAATGCTCTTTCTTCAATTTAATCATAATTTCTGTTTTATTGCATCAGTTGACATAGTCTGTTTTCTTAGGTATAGTACAAAATATATGATTATTTTGACTTAAAACAAATCGCAGTCAATAAATCACTGCACATCATATGACAATAGGGAATAGCCTGCACCACAGACCATCCCCTATCACCTTAATTTTACTTGTGTGACTTCCTCTTACTTCACCACACCGTCCGTCATCGTAAAGCCTTCCAGAGAGCCGGCTTTCACCTGAATACAAATCACACTAATGGCGCTGTCTGCCGCAGCCGACAATTGGCGTTCTCCTGCCGGAGCCACGCGAAGCCAGTCACCCGCCTGCAGTTCTACGGTTTCTCCGTCAACCACCATGGTGCCGCGTCCGGAGAGGACGGCATAAATTTCTTCATTTTGCTTGTGCGAATGCACAAAAGGTACTCCTGCACCAGCCGGCAAATTGCTGATAGATACTTCTGCACCAGTCAGATTCAATGAATCGTGCAACTCGACACGTGCCTCGCCTGCGGGCACATTTACTTTCTGATAGTTCTTCATAATCACTTCTCCTTAGTATGTTTTGATTTACGGCTGCAAAGTTAGCCAACTACCAGACATCGTACAAGAAGGCACTTGAAGCTCAGCTAGTTACCTCCATGTTACCATTATTGGCAAATAAGGAGTTAGAAAAATAAGATTAACGAAAATTATTACTATTTTTACCGAAAAAGCAAATATCGACTAAACTCTATAAAACATGAAGATTCTGAAAAAAATTTCAAAAGTAATAGTCATCGTAATGGCTGTACTGGCAACCATTTGGTGTGGTTTGTATGTTTATGCCAACTATTTCTATAATGACAAGCAGATTGATGTAGAAAACTTCTACATCGCGGAACTACCGTTACCCCCCTCGCAGTTTGAAGAAGATTTCAAAGAAATACACCAGATTGTCATGGAGAATTATTCATTATACCAAGCCAAGCATCTGAATATGGATTCATTGTATCAAGCTTGTGACGCCCGCGTTCGCCAGGCGCAGACCACCACAGACTACGGACTGATAGTGCAGGAATACATCTCTGCCTTACAATGCGCCCACGCCATTACCTGCTACAAGAGGTACACAGCCAATCAGCGCGTAGCCTTTATAGAGGATTCCTTGTTCGTTGACAAACCCAGTGACTATCTGACAGAATACGGCTTCCAGGACAAAGACCGAATTATAGCTATCAACGGACTCCCCTATAAACAATGGATTGAACAGAACGAAAAATATACCGAAGCATCTACCGTCCCCCACAGACGGCTCCGTACAGCCTATGATGCGTTCCGTAGTTATGCAGACACCCTAAGAAACTATACACTGCTGAGAGGGGGCGATACTCTGACCGTCACCCTTCCCTTGAAACAAAGGGACTATTTTCCGGATAACGAAGAACAAACTGTGGAGAGCAGGATATTACAAGACAGCATTGGTTACCTTACCATCAAAACCATGATGAACCCCGTCATGGAAGATTTCAAGGCGGTCTATCCCAAAGTCAAGGATTTACCATACCTCATTATAGACGTACGTAGAAACGGAGGAGGAAACAGCATGAATGGAGTAAACATCTGCAAGTACTTCATCCGCGAAACACAACCACACTGCGTCAGCAAGAACTACTTCATGCAGCCCGAAGCCGACGCCTATAAGGGTAAAATCTATCTGCTGACCGACACATATACGCTCTCTGCTGCCGAGAGCTTCACACTCGACATGAAGGAAAGCGGAAATGTCACCCTCATCGGCGAAGCTACCGGAGGGGATACCGGCAATGGCCCCCGTCCTTTCTGTACCAAACAGCGGACCTATTTCCGTATCCCTACCCGCCAGCCGGACGTCTCTTCTAAAGGTTTCCCCATGGAAGGTATAGGCATACCGCCCCATCATCAAGTATCCCAAACCGTAGCAGATTTCATGAAGGATGAAGATACAGTGCTGAATTATGCTGTCGGACTGATAACAGAGAAACAATAATACATTTCCTCAACGAAAAAGAGCCAAGTATCAAAGGTGTGTCACCTCACGATACTTGGCTCTTTTGTATTTGATATATTATCCTTTATTTGGTACTTGCCAACATCAAAGCCGCATTGCTGTCATTCAGTTCGTAAACGGTAGTTTGCGTATAGCTGTCGTAACCATTAGTTCTACTGTTCCAACGGGCATAGCTCAACTCAACTTCACTGTCAGTGTATTCAACATCCAGCTTGAAATAAGGCACCCAGGCTTCCTTTACGCTATCCCACTTGAAAGCTTCCTTGCTCGTCACACGGTTCTCACTGTCATAAGTGTAAGTGTAGCGGAGGTGACGGAAAAGGTGTCCGTCCTCATTGCGGAAGATAGTCTTGGCGGTCATCAGTTCTCCGGTCATCTCCTCGTTTTTCACATAATCGGCAGGAGTTGTCGCGCTTGCAGAAAAGTTCATTACACTTGCCATTACCACTGCCATCATTACCACTGCTTTTGAAAATATTGTTGCTTTCATAATCGTTATTTTTTATTGTTATTACTTCTTTCTCTGAGGAGGTTGTTGTTTCATAACCGCCTTCGCCTATATATAGTCAATCTGCGTGCCAAAGAATTAAATCACTGATTATCAAAGAATAACTATTTTATAGTAATGTCCATTTTCGGACAACTGTCCGCACAAAAACGAACAGCAAAACAAAAAATAGTAAGCACTCAATTTAGGGCATCCCCCTTCGAAAGGGCACTTTTCAGTGCCCTAA